>Ga0308160_10002243_pt1 | contig 24047 bp, 16 predicted proteins | sample PhyFR1_FD_201036 | JGI IMG/M metagenome (GOLD analysis project Ga0308160, IMG submission 201036) | Phyllosphere microbial communities from UC Gill Tract Community Farm, Albany, California, United States - DLSLF.R1 | ecosystem: Host-associated > Plants > Phyllosphere > Unclassified | place: USA... | reverse complement strand
AGGACCGTGAAACGACTTTGCGCCGATGATAGTGCTGCAACCAGTGTGAAAGTAGGTTATCGTCAGGCTAAGTAATAGCAGCAAGCAGAACCCCGCCCGGTGAACCGAGCGGGGTTTTTTGCTTTTGGCTCGCCAGAAAATCCAAGTTGTGAATTTGCTTTTGCAATAAAACATCTGATTCAGATCAAGATGTCTGCTATCGTCATAACGATGATGGATGCCTTGCATCACATTCCCATAAGAAAAAGGATTTTCATGAGACAGCTTCTACCCAGCGGTGGCCGCACCCGGCCGACCCTTGCCATTACCTCTGCCATATTGCTCAGCGCAGCCCTCGGCGCCTGCCATAAAAGCAGCAATGACAGCCCACAGGCACCGATCCCGGCCGCCAAATACAGCGCCGAACTGACCCGTACCACCCACGGCGTCGTCCACGTCCGCGCCAATGATTTCCGTGGCATCGGCTATGGACTGGCCTACGCTTATGCCCAGGACAACGTCTGCATGTTCGCCGATTCGCTGCTGACCGCACGCGGCGAACGCTCGCAATTCTTCGGGCCGGACGCCCATGCAACCGCGCGCGTCGGCGACGAATACGGGGCCGCCAGCGGCTTCATGGACTTGAGCAACCAGGAGAGCGACTTCTTCTTCAAGGGCTATGTCGACCTCGAGCAGCTGCGCGCCGGCTATGCGGCCGGCGGCCAGGAGTCGCGCGACGTCATCGAAGGCTACGTCGCCGGCTACAACCGCTACATCACGGAATATGCCGGCAAATACCCGGCCGCCTGCAACGGCGCCAAATGGGTGCGTCCGATCACGGTCGACGACATGTACCTGGCCATTGCCGAAAAGGCGCTGCACGCCTCCGGCGAAGTCTTCGCCAAAGAGATCGTCGCCGGCGCCCGCGATCCGAATGCGACGGTGCGCCTGGCCGCACGCAGCACGCGCAAGCTGGACATGGGCTTCCTGGCGGCGCGCCTCGAAAAACTGCATTACGAAGGCTTCGGCAGCAATGGCCTCGCCGTCGGCAAGGACCTGTCGACCAGCGGCCGCGGCCTCCTGCTCGGCAATCCGCACTTCCCCTGGACCAGCACCGACCGCTTCTACCAGGGGCACCTGACCGTCCCCGGCCGCTACGATGCGATGGGTGCGATCCTGGGCGGCATGCCCATGGTCGTGATCGGCTTCAACCGCGATGTTGCCTGGACGCACACGGTCACCGCGGCCAACCACTTCACGACCTTCCGCCTGCCGCTCGACCCGGGCGACGCCAGCGGCACGACTTATTTAGCTGACGGCGAAAAGGTCAAGATGAGCTCGAAGACGGTCACCATCGACGTGCTGCAGGCGGATGGCACTACGGCCAAGCGCAGCAAGACCTTCTACTTCAGCAAGCAGGGCGTCGTGCTGGTCAAGCCGGAGGCCGGGCTGACCTGGAGCGCCAGCGCCGCCTACGTGTTCGCCGATCCGAACCGCAACAACACCCGCATGCTCGAGCAATGGCTGGGCATCGGTACCGCGACCAGCGTGCAGACGCTGAAAGCCTCGCTCGACAAGACCGTCGGCCTGCCTTGGGTGAATACCCTCGCCGCCGACCGCGATGGCAACGTGCTGTTTGCCGACGCCAGCGTGGTGCCGCACATGGCTACCCAGAAGTTCCTCGGCGATTGCCTGCTGCAGCCGGCACTGCTGCTGTTCGACGGTTCGCGCGCCGCCTGCGGCTGGGGCCAGGATCCCAACACGCCGGCCGGCATCTTCTCGCCGGCGAACGCGCCCTGGACCATCCGCACCGATTACGTCGCCAACTCGAACGACGGCTATTGGCTGAACAATGCGCGCGCCCTGATGACCGGCCCGGCGCCGCTCGGCTATTCGCCGCTGTATGGCCGCGTCGGCACCGAGCAGCGCCTGCGCAGCCGCATCGGCTTCATCCAGCTCGAGGAAAGGATCGCCCAGCGCAAGACCCTGCAACTGAGCGACCTGCAGGAGCTGATGTTCGCGGAGCGCGTCTACGCGGCCGAGCTGGTGCTGCCCGACCTGTTGCCGGCCTGCGCGGTGAGCCAGGATGCGACCGTGGTGCAGGCGTGCTCGGTGCTGCGCGCCTGGGACCGCAAGGCGAACGTGGACAGCCGCGGCGCCCTGCTTTTCCGCGAGTTCTGGAATATTGCGACCAACCTGCCGAACAAGTGGGCGGTGCCTTTCGACCCGGCGGACCCGGTCCATACGCCGGCGGGCGTCGCCCCGGCGGCGGTGCCGGCCATGCTGGCGGCCCTGAAGACCGCGGCCGGCAAACTGCAGGGTTTAAGTATCCCACTGGACGCCATGCTGGGCGACTACCAGGCCGATACCCGCAACGGCGTGCGCGTGCCGCTGCACGGCGGCCTGGGCGACGTCGATGGTGCCTACAACTCGATCCGCTGGAACACCAATATCAGCAGCACCGGCTACAACAATCCGTACTGGGGCGCCAGCTATATCCAGACCGTGACCTTCGACGCCAACGGCCCGCAGGCCCAGGGCATGCTGGTGTACGGCCAGTCGACCGATCCGAAGTCGCCGTACTATGCCGACCAGATCGGCGTGTACGCGCGCAAGGAATGGCCGGCGCTGCCCTTCACCCAGGACAAGATCAAGGCCGATCCCGAGTACAAGATGATCACCCTGTCGCAGTAGGGATCAAGCATGCATCATTAAGCTTGTGATAAAGGCGCAGGATCCTGCGCCACCGCGGTCGCGGTCTTGCCCTTGCTGATGCTCTCGCCGTCGCTGCGGCGCAGGCGCCAGAACACCAGCGAGGATAGCATGGTCGTCACCGCCAGCGTAATGAACGCGTGGTGCAGCGCCTGCGTCACCATCACCTGGTTGGTTTGCGGCACCCGGCCCAGGAACCAGGCCGTCACCAGCGAACCCGAGGCCAGGCCGAAGCTCATCGACAGCTGCTGGAACGAGCTGGCGATGGTGCTGGCCATGCTCGAATCCTTCTGTTCGACGTCGGAATAGGCCAGCGTGTTCATGCTCGAGAACTGCAGCGAATTGAAGAAGCCCTGCAGCAGGCCGATGGCGGCGATCGCATACCATGGCGTGTTCACGCCGACCAGCGAGAACAGCGCGATCGTCATGCCCATGCAGATCGTGTTCACGATCAGCACCTGGCGGTAGCCGAAGCGCGCCAGGATTTTCGGCGCCACCAGTTTCATGCACATCGCCGCGGCGGCGGTCGGCATCATCAGGAGGCCCGATTGCCAGGCCGGCAGCTTCAGGCCGAGCTGGTACAGCAGCGGCAGCAGGAAGGGCAGGCCGCCCACGCCGAGCCGCGTGATGAAGCCGCCCATCACCGAGGCGCGGAAGGTGCGGACCTTCAGCAGCGACAGCCGCAGCAGCGGGAATTGCGCTTCGCGCGCATGCCAGACATAGGCCGCCAGCAGCGCCACCGACAGCGCCAGCATCAGGCCGGCCGTGACGCCGTCCAGCGTATGTTCACCGAACACTTCCAGCAGCCAGGACAGGATCGCGGTGCCGGAGCTGAACAGGATCAGGCCGACCACGTCCAGCGGGCGCGTCTCGGCGCCGCGGTAGTCCGGCATGTGGTTCAGCACGAAGTACAGTGCGAGCAGGCCGACCGGCACGTTGACGAAGAAGATCGCGCGCCACGAGAGCCAGTGCACGATCAGGCCGCCGACCGTGGGGCCCAGCAGGGGCCCGATCAGCGCCGGCAGGATCACGAAGTTCATCGCCCCGAGCAGTTCGTTCTTGGGAAAGGTGCGGATGATCGCCAGGCGCCCGACCGGCATCATCATCGCCCCGCCCAGGCCTTGCAGCAGGCGCGCCGCCACCATCATCTGCGCATTCAGCGCCAGTCCGCACAGCACCGAGGCAAGCGTAAAGATGGAGATGGCGGTGGCAAACACGCGCCGCGTGCCGAAACGGTCGGCCATCCAGCCGCTCACCGGGATGCCCACGGCGAGGCTGAGGATATAGCTGGTGGCGACGGATTTCAGGCTCAGCGGCGTGACCTCGAGGCTGGCCGCGATGCTGGGAATGGCTGTGTTGACGATGGTGGCGTCGAGCTGCTCCATGAACAGGGCAGTCGCCACCAGCCAGGGAAGGTAGCGTTTGACGGTGCTGGTGTCGATCATCGGATTTTCGCGAATCTACGTGCAATCGCGACGCTCGGGGCGGGCGCCGCCTGAGCAGATTGTTACATAAATCACGCCGGGCCGATTTTTGATACCCGAAAGCCAGAGCTGGGTATCTGTCGTCCCCGCGCAGCCGATGCGGCGCGGGACGACGTTGATGCACCAATTATCAGAAGCTGTAAGCCGCCCGCACCAGCGCCAGGTTGACGCCGCCGTTCGGATGCTTGATGCCGCCGTTCGAGTAGTGCTGCAGGCGCACGCCCACGTCCCACTTGTTCGCGAACACGTAACCTGCGCCGATATGGTCGGCGAATTCGAAGGCGGTCGACAGCTGGCGGTGCGTGTTCGTGTACACGCTCGAGAACACGCTGGCACCGATGCCGGCTTCGCCGTAGAAGCCGCGCTTGTCGTCGGCTTCCCAGCGGAACACCGGGGTCAGGCCGATCACGGCCAGGTCCTTGCGGTTGCCGGCGATGTCGTCCCAGCGGTTGGCGCGCCAGTAGGCGAGGTTGGCATCCCAGTAGCCCGACAGGTGGTAGCCGCCGCGGGCGAACCAGTTCTGGTTCCAGTCCTTCTGGAGCGACAGGCGCGCAACCTGCACGTGCTCGCCGCCGCCGCCTTCCAGTGCGGCCGAAGTGAAGAAGCCGTCGGCGGCAAAGCCGGACTGTGCGGTAGCCAGCGCGGCCACGGCCGCCAGGGTACGGAGGATGTTTTTCATGAAAGAGTCTGCCTTTATGTGCGAGGAATACTAAAGCGCTATTGTAGCGAGGTCCGGAAATCTACGTGGTCGGTTCACCAATTGCTAGAATTGGATTAACTTTCAATCAAGAGGATGGAACGATGCAACCGACCTTGACCTTGCTCGGCATCGGCCTGATGGGCACGCCGATGGCGACCCGGCTGGCCCAGGCCGGCTATCCGCTGCGCGTCTGGAACCGGAGCCCGGCCAAGGCCGAAGCGTTGCGCGGCACCGGCGCCCAGCCATGTGCCTCGCTGCAGGAAGCCGTGCAGGACGCCGCCATCGTGATCTCGATGCTGGAAGCGGGACCGGTGGTCGGCCACGTGCTCGACGCCGCGCTGGCGCACCTGAGCCCCGGCACGCTGTGGATCGACATGAGCTCGACGCGCCAGGACGAAGCGCTCGCCTTTGCCGGCCGGCTGGCCGCACGCGGCTGCCGCTTCGTCGATGCACCGGTGTCCGGCGGCGTGCAGGGGGCGGAGCAGGGCCTGCTTGCGATCATGGCCGGCGGCAGCGCCGAGGATTTCATGGAGGCGGAGCCGGTGCTGAAGGTACTGGGCAGTCCGAAAAGCGTCGGCCCGGTTGGCAGCGGCCAGGTCGCCAAGCTGTGCAACCAGCTGATCGTCGGCGCCACCATCAACATCGTGGCCGAAGCGCTGCTGCTGGCCGAAGCGGCCGGTGCCGATGCCGCCGCCGTGCGCGAGGCGATCCGCGGCGGCTTTGCCGGCAGCCGCGTGCTGGACGTGCATGGCCAGCGCATGCTGGAGCGGAATTTCGTCCCGGGCGGGAAAGTGAGTACCCAGATCAAGGACCAGCGCAACGTGCTGGCAACGGCTGCGGCGGCCGGGGTGAAACTGCCGCTGACCGACCTGGTGACGCGGCAGTACGAAACGATCGAGACCGCGTTGCCGGGTGCCGATCACGCGGCAGCGCTGCTGGCGCTGGAACGGATCAATCCCGGCAAGCGCCTGGGACAGGATCCGGACCAGTTGCCGAAAGACTAAGCCCCTGCCTTCAGGCTCATCTCCACCAAGCGCACCCAATAACTCGCCCCGATCGGCAGCAGCTGGTCATTGAAGTCATAGCTGCCATTGTGCAGCTGGCAAGGCCCCAACCCATGCCCGCCCAGGCGGTGCTCGCCTTCGCCATTGCCGATGAAGACATAGCACCCCGGTTTTGCCTGCAGCATGAAGGCGAAATCCTCGGCCCCCATGGTCGGTTCGACATCGGTGTTCACACTGTCCGGCCCCACCACCGCGCGCATCGCATCGATCGCAAACGCGGTTTTTTCGGCATCGTTGACCAGCGGCGGGTAATTCCGTTTGAAGGTGAAATTGACGCCGGCGCCGAAGCCCGCAGCCACGCCGCCCGCGATCTCGTTCATGCGGCGCTCGATCAGGTCCAGCACTTCGGTCGAGAAGGTGCGCACGGTGCCGATCAGCACGGCCTCGTCGGGAATCACGTTGGTGGCGCTGCCGGCGTGGATTTGCGTGATCGACAGCACGGCCGTATCCAGCGGGTTCTTTTCGCGCGAGATGATGGTCTGCCAGGCTTGCGCAATTTGAACCGCCACCATCACCGGGTCGATGCCGCGGTGCGGCTGGGCCGCGTGCGCGCCCTTGCCTTTGACGACCACGCGGAACTCGTTACTGGAGGCCATCATCGGCCCCGGCACCACGGCAAAGGTGCCGGACTTGATGCCCGGCCAGTTGTGCATGCCGTACACCGCATCCATCGGGAATTTGTCGAACAAGCCATCCTCGATCATGCGGCGGGCACCGGCGCCGCCTTCCTCGGCCGGCTGGAAGATCAGGTAGACGGTGCCGTCGAAGTTGCGGTTCTGCGACAGATAGTGGGCTGCGCCCAACAACATCGCCGTATGGCCGTCGTGGCCGCATGCATGCATCTTGCCCGCGTGGCGCGACGCATGCTCAAATGTGTTGAGCTCCTGCATCGGCAGCGCATCCATGTCGGCGCGCAGGCCGATCGCACGGTCGGAAGTGCCGCTCTTGATGATGCCGACCACACCGGTCACGCCCAGGCCGCGCACGACCGGGATGCCCCAGTCGGTCAGGCATTGTGCGACCACGTCGGCGGTGCGCTGTTCTTCGTAACAGAGTTCGGGATGGGCGTGGATGTCGCGCCGGATCGTTTCGAGCTCGGATTGAAAAGCGAGGATAGGTTCGACTAGTCTCATATTCTTCTCCCTGGATGCCTGCCTGGCAATACATATGCTGGTCTATTGTAGCCCGCCTCGAATGCCAATGACCAGCACCCATACAGACACTGCCGGAATCGTATAAAGTATTGGATTCTCGACGTTTTTTTCCGGATTGATTCGATGACCAAGACCCTAGTCAGGGCCACCTGCCCCCATGATTGTCCCGATACCTGCGCCATCCACGTGACCGTGGAAAACGGCGTCGCGACGGAGATCAAGGGCGACCCGGATCATCCAACCACGGCTGGCGTGCTGTGCACCAAGGTCTCGCGCTACATCGACCGCACCTACCATCCGGACCGCCTGCTGACCCCACTGCGCCGCGTCGGCAAGAAGGGAGAAGGCAAGTTCGAGCCGATCAGCTGGGACCAGGCGCTTGACGAAATCGCATCCCGCCTGAAGCCGATCGCCGCGCGCGATCCGCAGGCGATCCTGCCCTACAGCTATTGCGGCACCATGGGCCTGCTGCAGGGCGAGGCGATGGCGATGCGCTTCTTCCACAAGCTGGGCGCCTCCTTCCTGGACCGCACCGTGTGCGCGACCGCCGGCTTTACGGGCTACAAATACACCATCGGTGGTTCGATCGGCACCGACATGGAACAGTTCCAGGACGCGAAGCTGATCGTCATCTGGGGCGGCAATTCGATCGCCTCCAACCTGCATTTCTGGATGCGCGTGCAGGAAGCCAAACGGCGCGGCGCCAAGCTGATCGCGATCGATCCCTACCGTTCGCTGACCGCCGAAAAATGCCATCAGCACATCGCCCTGATGCCCGGTACCGATGCCGCGCTGGCGCTGGGCATGATGCACGTGCTGGTCAAGGAAAACCTGCTCGACCACGACTACATCGCCCGGCACACCATCGGCTTCGCGCAACTGAAGGACCGGGTGGCGGAATGGACCCCGGAACGCACCGCCGAAACCTGCGGCATCAGCGTCGACGAAGTGGTGAACCTGGCGCGCGAATACGGCGGCACCGCGATGCGCGGCGAGCCGGTGGCGATCCGCCTGAACTACGGCGTGCAGCGTGTGCGCGGCGGCGGCATGGCGGTGCGTAACATCACCTGCCTGCCGGCGCTGGTCGGCGCCTGGCGCCACGCGGCCGGCGGCGCCCAGCTGTCGACCTCGGGCTCGTTCCCGGCCAACCGGGCGGCGCTGCAGCGTCCGGACCTGCTGCAGGGCCCGCTGCCGCGCACCATCAACATGAACACCATCGGCGACGACCTGCTGCGGGAAAGCTCGCCCGAGTTCGGCCCGAGGATCGAAGCCGTCATCGTCTACAACGCGAATCCGGTGGCGATCGCGCCCGATTCGGCCAAGGTCCAGCGCGGCTTCGAGCGCGAAGACCTGTTCACGGTGGTGCTGGAGCACTTCCTGACCGACAGCGCCGACTACGCGGACATCGTGCTGCCGGCGACGACCCAGCTGGAACACGTCGACGCCCACCTGGCCTACGGCCACCTGTACATGATGGCGAACAACGCGGCGATTGCGCCCTTGGGCGAATCGAAGCCGAACACCGAGATCTTCCGCCTGCTGGCCAGGCGCATGGGCTTTACGGACGCCGCCTTCGACGAGTCCGACGACGAGATGGCGGCCAAGGCTTTCAACACCAGGGATGCGCGCGCCGTCCACTTCGACTGGGAGTCGCTCAAGCGCACCGGCTGGAGCAAGCTGAACATGCCAGCTGCGCCCTTCGCCGAAGGCGGTTTCCCGACCCCGTCCGGCAAGTGCGAGTTTTACTCGAGCTCGATGCTGGCCGACGGCCTCGATCCGGTGCCGACCTATATTCCGAATTACGAATCCGTGGCATCCAACCCCGAACTGGCGGCGAAATACCCGTTGGCGATGATTTCGCCGCCGGCCCGGAACTTCCTCAACTCAACCTTTGTCAATGTCCAGAGCCTTCGCGCCACCGAGGGTGAACCGCACCTGGACATCCATCCCGACGATGCCGCCGTGCGCCGTATCGCAGACAAAGAGATGGTGCGCATCTTCAATGACCGGGGCTCGTTCGTCGCGCGTGCCCGCGTCACCCCGAAAGCACGGGCCGGCCTCGTGGTCGGCCTGTCGATCTGGTGGAAAAAGCTCGCCAGCGACGGCAAGAACGCCAACGAAGTCACCAGCCAGCGCCTGACCGACATGGGCCGGGCGCCCACCTTTTACGACACCCTGGTGCAGGTCGAAAAGGTTGAACCATGAACCCGCGCACCATGACCCAGAGACATGACATTTTTATCGCGAATCACCCCGTGGTTGCGCCCCGTGCTGCTAGCCGGCACGGCGGCGGGACTGCTGGCCAGCTGCTCGACCCTGAACTATTACGGACAGGCGGCGCAAGGCCAGCTTGAACTCCTGTCGGACGCCCGTCCGATCGACGACTGGATCGCCGACCCCGGCACCAGTTCCAAACTGCGCCTCCGCCTCGAGACGGCGCGCCAGATCCGCCGCTTCGCCGTTAGCGAAATGGCTTTACCCGATAACAACAGCTACAAGAACTACGCCGCCCTCAAGCGCCCCTACGTGCTGTGGAACGTGGTCGCCACGCCCGAGCTGTCGCTGAAACCGCTGGAGTGGTGCTTCCCGGTGGCCGGCTGCGTGAACTACCGCGGCTATTACAGCAAGAGTGCGGCGACGGCTTACGCCAGGGAGCTGCAGGCCGAAGGCAACGACGTCGAAGTCGGCGGCGTACCCGCGTATTCGACGCTGGGCTGGTTCAGCGACCCGCTGATCTCGACCTTCATCAACTACCCGGATGCCGAACTGGCGCGCATGATCTTCCACGAACTGGCGCACCAGGTGGTGTACGTGCCCGGCGATTCCCAGTTCAACGAATCCTTCGCCAGCACGGTGGAAGAGGTCGGCGTGGAACGCTGGATGGAACGTTTCGGCAACCCGGCCATGCGCGAGGGCTATGCGCGCTATAAAAGCCGCAAGCACGATTTCCTGGCCCTCCTGGTCAAGTACCGCAAGGCGCTCGAGCAAAACTATGCCATCGTCGACCGCAGCGATGCCGAGAAGCGCGTGGTCAAGGCGCGCCTGTTCCAGGGCCTGAAGGACGAATACCAGGTCCTGAAAGGCAACTGGGGCGGCTACGCCGGCTACGACCGCTTCTTCGAGCAGCCCTTGTCGAACGCCCACCTGGCCTCGATCGCGACCTACGAAGACTTCGTGCCGGCCTTCCGCACCATGCTCAAGCGCGACCGCAGCTTCCCGAATTTCTACAAATCGGTGAAGCGCCTGGCCGAACTGGACCGCAGCGAACGCCATCGCATCCTGAAAGCGCTGGTGCCGCAACTGCCGGCCACGCCGCTGATGGTGCAGCGCAGCGACGTCCCCACGCCTCCCACTGCCACTGCATCTCACTAGACGCAGTGTTCCAATTGCTATAAAAATGCTTGCTATCGGGCGCGCTGCCCGATAGCATCATATTTAGCAATAGAGAACGACCGTGCGTTTTTTTCGGCCGGCGCATAATACAGACGGAGACGAGGCATTGATGGACAAGATTTGGCTCAAGTCGTACCCTCCCGGCGTTCCCGCGGATATCGATCCCGACCAGTACGGCTCCCTGGTGCAGCTGCTCGAAGAATCGTTCCACAAGTACGCCGCGAACAAGGCCTTCGTCTGCATGGACACCTTCCTCACCTACGGAGAACTGGACACCATGTCGCGCCGCCTGGCGGCCTGGCTGCAAAGCCGCGGGCTGCAGAAGGGTGCGCGGGTCGCGGTGATGATGCCGAACGTGCTGCAGTATCCGGTGGCGCTGGCGGCGATCCTGCGCGCCGGCTACACGGTGGTCAACGTCAATCCGCTGTACACGCCGCGCGAGCTCGAGCACCAGCTCAAGGATTCCGGCAGCGAAGCCATCGTCGTGCTCGAAAACTTTGCGCACACGGTGCAGCAGGTGCTGGGCAAGACGCCGGTGCGCCACGTGGTGGTGGCCAGCATGGGCGAACTGCTGGGCGCCAAGGGTTTGCTGGTGAATTTCGTGGTCCGCTCGGTCAAGAAGATGGTGCCGGAATTCTCGATCCCGCACATGGTGCGCTTCAAGGATGCGCTGGCCCAGGGCGGAAAGATGCCGTTCGCGGCGCCGCAACTGGCATCGTCGGACGTCGCCTTCTTGCAGTACACCGGCGGCACCACCGGCGTCTCGAAGGGCGCGACGCTCACGCACCGCAACGTGATCGCCAACGTGCTGCAGTCGGAAGCCTGGCTGAACCCGTCGATGAGCCAGCCGCCGGTGGTCGACTTCCCGACCATCGTCTGTGCACTGCCGCTGTACCACATCTTCGCGCTGACGGCGTGCGCGCTGCTGGGCATGCGGGTGGGGGCGCTGAACATCCTGATCCCGAACCCGCGCGACATCCCGGGTTTCATCAGGGAGCTGGCGAAGTACAAGGTCAACATGCTGCCGGCCGTGAACACGCTGTACAACGCGCTGGTGAACCATCCGGACTTCCGGCACGTCGATTTTTCGAGCCTGAAGGTGGCCAACGGCGGCGGCATGGCGGTGCAGAAGGCGGTCAACGACAAGTGGCACGCCATCACCGGCACCAACATCATCGAGGGCTACGGCCTGTCGGAGACGGCGCCGGTGGCCACCTGCAACCGCAGCGATACGCCCGGCTTCACCGGCACCATCGGCCTGCCGGTGCCGTCGACCGACATCGCCATCGTCGACGACGACGGCAAGGCGCTGCCGCTGGGGAGCATCGGCGAGATCGCGATCCGCGGCCCGCAGGTGATGACCGGCTACTGGAACCGGCCGGACGAAACGGCCAAGGTGATGACGGCGGACGGTTATTTCCGTTCGGGCGACATCGGCATCATGGACGAGAACGGGTACGTGAAGATCGTCGACCGCAAGAAGGACATGATCCTGGTGTCGGGCTTCAACGTGTATCCGAACGAGCTGGAAGAAGTGATCATGGCGCACCCCGGCGTGCTGGAATGCGCCGTGGTCGGCGTGCCGGACGAGCATTCCGGCGAAGCCGTGAAGGTGTTCGTGGTGCGCAAGGATGCGGCCCTGAACGCAGAACAGTTGATGGACTACTGCAGGCAGGAGTTCACCGGCTACAAGAAACCGAAGTACATCGAATTCCGCGACGAACTGCCGAAGACCAACGTCGGCAAGATCCTGCGGCGTGCGCTGCGCGAGGAAAAGCAGGCGGCGTAGAGCGAAGCAAATAAGTGAACTCGTCGTCCCCGCGCAGGCGGGGACCCATGCTGAGCTGAACGAAACCACTCAGTATGGGTCCCCGCCTGCGCGGGGACGACGTTTGTAATGAACTGAACAAGAAAAGAGGCAAACACATGGACAAATTCTGGCTGAAGTCTTACGAGGCAAAGGTGCCGTCAGAGATCGACTGGACGCAGTACCGCTCCCTCACGCACCTGCTGGAAGAAGCCTTCCAGAAGTACGCCGACCGCAAGGCCTACGCCTGCATGGGCAAGTCCATGACGTTTGCCGAACTCGATCGCATGTCGGCGCGCATGGCCGCCTGGCTGCAGAGCCGCGGCCTGCAGCCGGGTGCGCGCGTGGCGATCATGCTGCCCAACGTGCTGCAGTATCCGGTGGCGATGGCGGCCGTGCTGCGCGCCGGCTACACCATCGTCAACGTCAACCCGCTGTACACCGCGCGCGAGCTGCAGCACCAGCTGACCGACTCGGGTGCCGAAGCCTTGATCGTGCTGGAGAACTTCGCGCACACGGCCGCCGAAGTCGTGGCCCACACCAGCGTCAAGCACGTGGTGGTGGCCAGCATGGGCGACCTGCTGGGCCTCAAGGGCGTGCTGGTCAACTTCGTGGTCCGCACCGTCAAGAAGATGGTGCCGGCATGGTCGCTGCCGGGCGCGGTGCACTTCAACCGCATGCTGGACGAGGGCGCGCGCCTGACCCTGAAGCCGGTGAATGTCGGCCAGGACGACGTCGCCTTTTTGCAGTACACCGGCGGCACCACCGGCGTCTCCAAGGGCGCGGTGCTGCTGCACAAGCAGGTGATCGCCAATGTGCTGCAGAACGAAGCCTGGTTCGGCCCGACCCTGGCCAAAATCCCGGCCGGCCAGCAGCCGCAGTTCGTGTGCGCGCTGCCGCTGTACCACATCTATGCGCTGACCGTGTGCGCGCTGCTGGGCCTGCGCGTGGGCGGCATGAACCTCCTGATCCCGAACCCGCGCGACATCGGCGGCTTCATCAAGGAACTGCGCGGCTACCGCATCAACATCTTCCCGGCCGTGAACACGCTGTACAACGGCCTGCTGAACAATCCGGACTTCGCCAGCCTGGACTTTTCGGGTCTGCTGGTCTGCCCGGGCGGCGGCATGGCGGTGCAGAAGCCGGTGGCCGACAAGTGGCTGGCCGTGACCGGCATCCCGATCGTCGAGGGCTACGGCCTGTCCGAGACCTCGCCGGTGGTCACCGCCAACCGCTGCGACATCACCGAATTCACGGGCACCATCGGCCTGCCGCTGCCTTCGACCGAGATCCGCATCCTCGACGAAACCGACCAGCAGGTCCCGTTCGGCACCCGCGGCGAGATCGCCGTGCGCGGCCCGCAGGTGATGGCCGGCTACTGGCAGCGTCCGGACGAAACGGCAAAGGTCATGACCGCGGACGGCTTTTTTAAAACCGGCGACATCGGCGTGATGGACGAACTGGGCTACACCCGCATCGTCGACCGCAAGAAGGACATGATCCTGGTGTCGGGCTTCAACGTCTACCCGAACGAAGTCGAGGAAGTCGTCATGGCGCACCCGGGCGTGCTGGAAGTGGCCTGCGTCGGCGTGCCGGATCAGCATTCGGGCGAGGCCGTCAAACTGTACGTGGTCAAGAAGAATGCGGCGCTGAACAAGGAAGAGCTACAGGCTTACTGCAAGGAGCAGCTGACCGGGTATAAACGGCCGAAGTACATCGAGTTCCGCGAGACGCTGCCGAAGACGAATGTGGGCAAGATTTTGCGGCGTGAGTTGCGGGATGAGAAGCAGACGGCGTAAGACTTGAGCGCAGCAACAGCGCTATTTTCGCCATGTTCTGCGAGCGTTATCGATACGCGTGCAGCCTGGGCCCTGCCTGCGCAGGGGCGACGTACCGGAGCTGCTTGCCTAACGGGACGTCACCTCGACCCCGACCTTCCCATCCACCACCCTGAACCCCGCCAGCTCCCGCTGCCCCGTCCGCGGATCCCGCACGGCATCCAGCCCCATGAACCGGGTCCGCGTCTCCTTGGGCGTCACTTCCACCAGCATGTAACCGCGCCGGTCGCTGCGCCCATATTTAATATGCGGATTCAGCGCCACCTGCTGCGCGGTACGTTCCTGCGGCCGCGAACTGGACGTGACCGAGGTGCCGACGAATTCGGTCGCCACCAGCGGATTCGCTTTCGATACCGGCCGCCCGAAGTCGGCCCGCAGTTCGCTCGCATAAAACGTGTGCACGTCGCCGCCCAGCACCAGCGGATTGGCGGCGCGGGTTTTAACTAAAGTATCCAGCAGGCGCCGCCGCGCCGCCGGATAACCGTCCCAGCCATCGGTCCAGAAGCGCCCGCCGTCCGGCCCCGTCACCGGCACCTGGCTCGACTGCACCATCAAGGTCTGCTGCGCCAGGATATTCCAGCGCGCTTTCGACGAGCGCAGCCCGGCCTCCAACCAGGCTTCCTGCTCGCCGCCCAGCATCGAGCGGCGCGGATCGCGCAGCGCGGCGCAGCTGCGCGGGCTGGTGGACGATGAACCGCCGGCATTCGGACGCGGGCAGGCCTGCAGCGCGCGGTACTGGCGGTCGTCCAGAACGTGGAAGCGCGCCAGCCGCCCCCAGTCGTAGCGCTGGAACATGCGGACACTCCCGAAACTGCGCGGTGGCGGCAGGCGCAGCGGCATGTGTTCGTAAAAGGCCTGGTAGGCCGCGGCACGGCGCTGAATAAAAGTCGGCGACAGGCGCTCGTCGCGCCCGGCCGCGTAATCGTTGGCGACTTCGTGGTCGTCCCAGGTGACGATCCAGGGCGCGGCCAGGTGGGCGGCCTGCAGGTCCGGATCGGATTTGTATTGGGCATAGCGGCGGCGGTAATCGTCCAGCGTGGACGATTCGTCGCTCCTCACCTGGCGCTGCGGATGCTGCAGCCGGTAGGGGCCCCATTCATAAATGTAATCACCGAGGAAGGCGACCAGGTCGGGCGCCGCCTGCGCGATGTAGCGATGCGCCGCATAGCTGCCGAATTCCCAGTGCTGGCACGAAGCCACCGCCAGCTTTAAAAGGTCCGGCATGCTGCCCGCGGCGGGCGCCGTGCGCGTGCGGCCGATCGGGCTGACGGCGTCGCCCAGCATGAAACGGTACCAGTACCAGCGCGCCGGCTGCAGGCCGGTCACGTTGACGCGCACGCTGTGCGCGAGTTCCGGCGTGGCGACCACGGAACCGTGCGCCGCGATCTTGCGGAAGCCTTCGTCGTGCGCGACTTCCCAGCGCAGCGGTACCGCCAGCCTGGGGCTGGTGGCAGCATTCAAGGGATCAGGCAGGATGCGGGTCCACAGGATCACCGAATCCGGCAGCGGAGAACCGGAGGCGACGCCGAGCCCGAACGGGTAGCCTGCGGCGTTGGCCGGCGCCGCGTGGACGATGGAGGAAGCCGATGCGGCCGCCGCGAGACGTGCCGCATCCAGCAGGAACAGGCGGCGCGTCGAATCCAAGCTCAGGGCTCGATCATCAGGGATTCGAGCGGCGGCAACTGGCGCGGTTTGCGGTCCGGGCCGGTGGCGACATAGGTCAGCGTCGCCTCCGTCACTTTCACGACATTGGTCTGCAGGCGGTTGCGTTCGGCGTAGACTTCGACGTAGACGGTGATCGAGGTATTGCCGACCTTGGTGATGTCGGCGTAGAAAGAGAGCAGGTCGCCCACGAACACCGGATTCTTGAACAGGAAGGAATTGACGGCAATGGTGGCCACGCGGCCATTGGCGCGGCGCACGGCCGGCAGCGAGCCGGCGACGTCGACCTGGGCCATGATCCAGCCGCCGAACACGTCGCCGTACACATTGGCATCGGACGGGGAGGGCATCATCCGCAGCACCGGCATTTTGCCTTCCGGCAGGCGGAGCGTGGATGGGGTCTGGTTTTCTGGCTGGGTCATCTTGAAATCTCGGTAAAGGCTACAATCGTCCAAGATTACAACATACATTCTGCATACCTGTCATGCGACGCTCATCCGCCAGTTCCCCTTCCCCGGCCGCCGATCCGAATGCCCAGCGCAACGATTGGGCCACGATCCGCACGCTGCTGCCTTACCTGTGGGTCTATAAATGGCGCGTGCTGGCGGCCATGATCTGCCTGGTCGGCGCCAAGATGGCCAATATCGGCGTGCCGCTGGTCCTGAAAAAAATCGTCGACAGCCTCAGCATCAGCCCGGGCAACCCGTATGCGCTGCTGGTGCTGCCGCTGGGCGCCCTGGTCGCCTACGGTGCGCTGCGCTTCTCGACCACGCTGTTCACGGAATTGCGCGAATTCCTGTTCGCGCGCGTGACCCAGCGCGCGGTGCGCACGATCGCGCTGCGCGTGTTCCGCCACCTGCACGCGCTGTCCCTGCGCTTCCACCTGAACCGCCAGACCGGCGGCATGACGCGCGACATCGAGCGCGGCACGCGCGGCGTCAGCTCGCTGGTCTCATACTCGCTGTTCTCGATCCTGCCGACGCTGGTCGAGATCACGCTGGTGCTGGTCTACCTGGCGCTGCACTACGATAAGTGGTTCTCGATCATCACCGGCGTGGCGCTGGTGACCTACATCGCCTTTACCATCACGGTGACCGAGTGGCGCACCCACTTCCGGCGCACGATGAACGAACTCGATTCCAAGGCCAACACCAAGGCCATCGACTCGCTGATCAATTACGAGACCGTCAAATACTTCGGCAACGAGGACTACGAAGCCAGGCGCTACGACGAAGGCCTGCAGCATTACGAACGCGCCGCGGTGCGCTCGCAGACGTCCTTGTCGCTGCTGAACAGCGGCCAGTCGCTGATCATCGCCGCCGCCGTCACCGCCATCCTGTGGCGCGCCACCCAAGGCGTGATCGACAAGACCATGACCCTGGGCGACCTGGTGCTGGTGAATTCCTTCATGCTGCAGCTGTACATTCCGCTCAACTTCCTGGGCGTGATCTACCGCGAGATCAAGCAAAGCCTGGCCGACATGGAACGCCTGTTCGGCCTCCTCGAGCAGAACCGCGAGGTGGCAGACAATCCGGATGCGAAACCGCTGGTCACGCGCGGCGCGAAGGTCGAGTTCTCGCACGTGGAATTCAACTACGACCCCAAGCGCCAGATCCTGTTCGACGTCGATTTCACCATCCCGGCCGGCACCACCACCGCCGTGGTCGGCCACAGCGGCTCGGGCAAGTCGACCCTGTCGCGGCTGCTGTTCCGCTTCTACGACGTGCAGCAGGGCGCCATCCGCATTGACGGCCAGGACCTGCGCCACGTCACCCAGGATTCGCTGCGCCATGCGATCGGCATCGTGCCCCAGGATACGGTGCTGTTCAACGACACCATCGAATACAACATCGCCTATGGCCGTCCGGGCGCCAGCCGCGACGACATCGTGGCTGCGGCGCGCGCCGCGTCGATCCACGAGTTCATCGAAAGCCTGCCCGATGGGTATGCGACAATGGTGGGCGAGCGTGGCCTCAAATTGTCCGGCGGCGAAAAGCAGCGCGTGGCGATCGCGCGGACCCTCCTCAAGAACCCCGCGATCCTGATCTTCGACGAAGCAACATCGGCCCTCGACTCCAAGTCCGAGCAGGCGATCCAGGCGCAGCTGAAGGAAATCGCGAAGCAGCGCACCACGCTGGTGATCGCGCACCGCCTGTCGACCATCGCCGACGCCGGCCAGATCCTGGTGCTGGACCACGGCCGCATCGTCGAACGCGGCACGCACGCCTCCCTGATCGCGGCCGATGGCCTGTACAAGCAGATGTGGGACCGCCAGCAGGCGAAGCAGGACGAAGCCTTGGCCTCGCCGCAGGAAGTGGAACAAGACTAAGAGAACAACATGGATAAACAGATCGTCGAAATCGACATGGCCGACGTCGGCCACGGCAACCCGGCCTGGATCGCCGCGCTGGAAGCGGGCAAGGTGCTGTACTTCCCGAACTTCGGGACCTACGGCAAGGCCGGCTTTGCGCCGCAGAAGGAAGAGTTGGCGCTGTTCCGCGAAGACATCCGCGACCCCAAGAGCCGCAACATCAGCCTGGATGCGGGCGGCAACCTGAAAGGCGCCGCCGGCGGCGATGACGACAAGGCGATGCTGGCCGGGATGATCGGCCGCTTCCGCGCCGAAGCGGAGGGCCTGCTGGGCAACCTGGTGCCGCGCTACGGCGAGCACCTGCGCCGCGGCGCCGCCAGCTTCCGGCCGTCGGTGGTGCAGACCCGCGTGCAATCCTGGCGCGCCGACGACCGCCGCCTGCACGTGGATGCCTTTCCGTCGCGCCCCAACCGCGGCGAGCGCCTGCTGCGGGTGTTCACCAACGTCAACCTGGAAGGCCAGCCGCGCGTGTGGCGCGTGGGCGAACCGTTCGAAGACGTGGCCCGGCGCTTCCTGCCGCGCCTGAAGAAATACGTGCCGTGGCAAGCCAGGATCCTGGCCACGCTGGGCGTGACGAAATCGCTGCGCAGCGAGTACGACCACCTGATGCTGCAGCTGCACGACGCCATGAAGTCCGACCTGGATTATCAAAAGAACGCGCCGCAGGAAACCTTCGGCTTCCCGCCGGGCTGCGCCTGGGTGTGCTTCTCGGACCAGACCTCGCATTCGGTGATGGCGGGGCAGTACATGATGGAGTACACGGCGCAGCTGTCGCCGCTGCACCAGTACGACAAGGAAGCGAGTCCGCTGGCGATCCTGACGCGCCTGCAGGGCCACGCGCTGGTCTGAATCGACAGCTTTGGGTCGAGTGCAAACCCTGCGCAACTCGAGCCTCGAATCCTTGTCTAAATCGCTCACGTATCTGAAGCCAGAGGCAAGCGATGAGCCCCAATGTTGCCCAGTCTCCTGACGTGGCCGCGCAGGCCGCCACGCACGGCAACCTGCCGACCGCACGCATCCCGGTGGCCAAGCGCTACCAGGTGCCATGCAGCCGCAGGATTCGTGACGGCGCCGATATCCCGACCGGTGCAGTGGGGCTGATCACCGATCCCAGGGAAGCCGACGAGATCGTCACCGGGGGCGATGCGGACCTGGTGCTGGTAGGGCGCGAACTGCTGCGTGAACCGTACTGGGCGCTGAAGGCCCAGCATGCCTTCGAGGAAGAGCCTGCGTGGCCGGTGCAGTACGGCTACGCGGTGAAGCGCCGGACCAAGTAAACGGCAGGCGGGCCGGGGCAGGCCAAGGCCCATGCTCATGACGGCAATACCAGCGGCCAGGCGAGCGCACAGCGCGGAACGACAGCATGACGACGGACAACGGATCAGCAAGCGGACAGCGCGGCGCATTGAACCGCCAACAGTTGCTCGCATGGCAGCTGGCCGAGGTCCAGGCCCTTGGTCACGTCGGCACCTGGGAATTCCACCCGGCTTCCGAGAAGCTTGTCTGGTCGGACGAGACCTGCCGCATCATGGGGCTCGGCAAGAGCGGCTTTGACGGCAGGATCGAGACTTACCTGGCGCTGGTGCATCCGGACGACCGGGCCACGGTACTGGCCGCGCTCCGGGAAAACCGGCAGCAGCCGCGCGGGATCGAGCTCGAACACCGCATCGTCCGGCCGGACGGTACGGCACGCCATGTGCGCGTACAGGGCGTACCCTACCGCGGCGAGTCCGGCAAGCTGATGTTGGCAGGCACCGTGCACGACATCACGGAGCTACGGCAATCGACCGCAGCGTTGCAGGCGATGTCGCACAAGCTCCTGGGAACGCTGGAAGCCATGTCCGATGCGTTCTACACGCTGGACAAGCAATGGCGGTTCACGTACCTGAACCATGCGGCCGAGCGGCTGCTGCGGCGCGCGCGCCAGGAGTTGCTCGGGAAGGGGTTGTGGGATGCGTATCCGGACCTGGTGGGAACGGATTTCGGGGCGCAGTACAAGTTCGTGATGGCGCACCGGCAGCCGGTTGCATTCGAGGAATACTACGCCCCGCTGCGGGTCTGGAAGGACGTGCGCATCTTCCCCACCGAGGAAGGCCTGGCTGCCTATACCACCGACATTACCGAGAGCAAGCGGCTGCAGGAAATAGAACGCGAGCTTACCGAGCGGTTCAGGATGGTAGCCAGGGTGACCAGCGACATCATCTGGGACTGGGACGTCCCGAATGACCGCCTGTGGTGGAGCGAGGGCACGCAAACCGTATTCGGCTACGGCGCAGACGCCTTCAATGACGGCATCCACGACTGGACGTCCCGGATCGCACCGGAGGACCGCGAACGCGTCGTCAGCGGATTGTATGCCGCGATGAACGGTGGACAGGACACCTGGCGTGCGGAATACCGTTTCCTGCGCCAGGGCGGTTCGTACATCACCGTACGCGACCAGGGCATTTTCAGGCGCGACGCCGAAGGTGCCACGCTCAACGTGATCGGGTCGATGCTCGACATCACGGCCGACAGGCAGGCCGAAGCCGAGCGCCGCGCGGCCGAGGCACGCAACCGGCTGCTGGCATCGCTCCTGGACAAGGCCCACGATGCGATCTCGGCTTCCGGCACCGATATGCGGATCACCTACTGGAACCAGGGCGCCGAACGCCTGTTCGGGTGGACCGCCGCCGAGGCCATCGGCAAGACCAAGGACGAACTCCTGACGCTGGACAAGGAAGACCTGGAACAGGCGTTTCAGCAGGTTTTGCGCAAGGGCGAGTGGCGTGGTGAAATCACCAAGCGCCGCAAGGATGGCCGCGAGGTGCCGGTCGAGTCGCACCTGACCCTGGTGCGCAGCGACGATGGACAGCCGCAATCGGTGCTGGCAATCGACACCGACATCACCCAGCGCAAACGCGACGAGCAGGCAATCCTGAACCTTGCCTTCTTCGATCCCCTGACGCGCCTGCCGAACCGGCGCCTGCTGCTGGACCGACTGCGGCACGCGGTCGCGGTGACCAAGCGCGACGGCCATGGTGGCGCCGTGCTCTTCATCGACCTGGACAACTTCAAGACCCTGAACGATACGCTCGGGCACGACAAGGGCGACCAGCTGCTGCAACAGGTCGCGCGGCGGCTCGAAACGCGGGTGCCGCGCGCCAGCGATACGGTGGCGCGGCACGGCGGGGACGAGTTCGTCATCCTGCTGGAGTACCTGAGCACGGACCCGGAAGATGCGGCGGCCCAGGCCGAGCTGGTCGCGGAAAAGTTGCTCGGGGCATTCAAGGAGCCCTTCCAGCTGGATGCGCACCAGCACTACACGAGCCCAAGTATCGGCGTGGCCCTGTTCGACAGGGACATGAAGGACATCGACGAACTGCTCAAGCGTGCGGACCTCGCGATGTACCAGGCCAAGGCGGCCGGCCGCAACACGATCCGGTTCTTCGACCTCCACATGCAGACGGTGATCAATGCGCGCGTCGAGCTGGAGACCGACCTGCGCCGCAGCCTGCAAACCCACGGATTCACCCTGCACTACCAGCGCCAGACCGACGGCAACGGCGACCCCGTGGGCGCCGAGGCGCTGCTGCGCTGGCAGCGCCCGGGCAGCCAGCAGGTGTCGCCATCGGTGTTCATTCCGCTTGCCGAAGAAACCGGACTGATCCTGCAGCTGGGCGAGTGGGTCCTGGAAGCCGCATGCCGCCAGCTCGTGTGCTGGAGCCGCCGGCCGGAAACCGCGCACCTGACGATGGCGGTCAATGTGAGCGCGCGCCAGTTCCGCCAGCCGGGCTTCGTGGACCAGGTACTGCGGGTCATCGCGCGCACCGGCGCGGACCCACGGCAGATCAAGCTCGAGCTGACCGAAAGCCTGCTGCTGGCAAATATCGAGAATACGATCGACACCATGCACGCGCTCAAGGAGAGTGGGATCGGGTTCGCGCTCGACGACTTCGGTACCGGGTATTCCTCGCTCGCCTACCTGAAGCGCCTGCCGCTCGACCAGTTGAAAATCGACCAGTCGTTCGTGCGCGACGTGCTCACCGACCCGAACGACGCCGCGATCGCGCGCACGATCCTTGGACTGGGCCAGAGCCTGGGACTGGACGTGATCGCGGAAGGCGTCGAAACGGCGGACCAGCGCAATTTTCTCGCCCAGCACGGATGCCGTGCGTTCCAGGGGTATCTGTTCGGGCGGCCGGTGGCGGCGGAGCAGTTCTGAGCACTTGACGCAGAGGGCGGCGTATGGCGCAAGGCCCGGTCACGGCTTGCAGGCGGCCGAGGGCACATGCCGGCGCGCTGGTCCCCGCGTCGAAGCAGACCTCCCGGCACGGCATGTCGCTGGGGATCATGCACGCGTTTTAATAGGTATAGAACATCCGCTGGATGTCTTTGGTATTCGTGGTCCTGGTCAGCGCCAGCATCAGCAGGATGCGCGCCTTCTGCGGATTCAGCGTATCCGACACCACGAAGTCCAGCTCGTCGTCGTTGGCTTCGCCATTGCGTGCCACGATGCCCTGGCCCACGCGGCTCGAGCGCACGATGATCACGCCGTTCTTGCGCGCGCTCGACAGGGCAGGGCGCACCTTGGTCGGCAGGCTGCCGTCGCCGACGCCGGCGTGCACCAGGCCCCTGGCACCGGCCGCCACCAGCGCATTGACCGCGGTCGGGCCGACGTTGGCGTAGGTGTAGGCGATGTCGACCTGCGGCAGCGAAGTCAGGTTCGACACGTCGAATTCGGTCTCAAGCGTGTGCTTGCGCGTCGAGGCGCGGTAGAAGTGCGCCTGGTTGCCGACCACGTAGCCGAGCATGCCCAGTTCCGGCGACTTGAAGGTGTCGGTGGTGACGGTGTTGGTCTTGGTGACCTCACGCGCCGCGTTGATCTGGTCGTTCAGCACCACCAGCACGCCCTTGCCGACGGCGTCCTTGCTGCCGGCGACGAGCACCGCGTTGTACAGGTTGATCGGGCCGTCGGCCGAGATCGCGGTCGACGGACGCATCGCGCCGACCACCACCACCGGCTTGTTGCTCTTGACGACCAGGTTCAGGAAGTAGGCGGTTTCCTCGATCGTGTCGGTGCCGTGGGTGATCACGATGCCGTCCACGTCCGGCTTGGCCAGCAGCGTGTTGACGCGCTTGGCCAGCGTCAGCCACTGCTCGTTGCCCATGTTTTCGCTGGCGATCTGGAAGACCTGCTCGCCGCTGACCTGGGCGACTTTCTGCAGCTCCGGCACGGCCTTGATCAGCGCATCCACGCCGACCGTGGCGGCGGTGTAGCCGACGGTGGTGGTGCTGGTGGCGCCGGTGCCGGCAATGGTGCCGCCGGTGGCCAGGATGACCACTTTTGGCAATTTGGTGGTGCTGGTCTGGGCCTGGGCGAGCAGCGCAAACAGGCAGAGGAAGAGCGCGAACAGGTTGCGCGCGGGTTTCAGATACATGGGATCTCCTTGGGTAATAAAAAAAGGCTTTCCGGTAAAGGAAAGCCTCGAATCAGGTGGCGCCTGCTCAGCGCAGCGTCGCCGTCGACATATCCTTCTCGGCCGCCACCGGGTCGCTCAATTCACCTTCCCACTTCGCCACCACGGCGGTGGCGATGCCGTTGCCCACCACGTTGGTCGCCGAGCGCGCCATGTCCAGGAAGTGGTCGATGCCGAGCAGGAGCAGCAGGCCGGCTTCCGGGATGTGGAACTGGTTCAGGGTGGCGGCGATGACGACCAGCGAAGCGCGCGGCACGCCGGCCATGCCTTTCGAGGTCAGCATCAGCACCAGCATCATGGTGATCTGGGTCGACAGCGGCAGTTCGATGCCGTAGGCCTGGGCGATGAAGACGGCGGCGAAGGTGCAGTACATCATCGAGCCGTCCAGGTTGAACGAGTAACCGATCGGCAGCACGAAGGCGGC
>Ga0308160_10002242_pt1 | contig 24061 bp, 26 predicted proteins | sample PhyFR1_FD_201036 | JGI IMG/M metagenome (GOLD analysis project Ga0308160, IMG submission 201036) | Phyllosphere microbial communities from UC Gill Tract Community Farm, Albany, California, United States - DLSLF.R1 | ecosystem: Host-associated > Plants > Phyllosphere > Unclassified | place: USA... | reverse complement strand
CGGCCGCCGTGTTCGTCAGCCTGCTGTTCTGGGGCTGGCTGTGGGGCATGTGGGGCCTGCTGCTCGGCGTGCCGGTGGTGGTGGTGCTGAAGGTGGTGGCAGAGCGTGTCGAGGGCATGGAAGCGTTGGCGGAGCTGCTGGGCGAGTAATCATCCGCCGATCGGCAGCTGTATCCGCGTTCTCGCCTTCACGACGACAACGCTGTAGGGTGGGTTCTCGAACCCACCATGACGACCCTGAAAAACATCACGCCAAAAAAAAGGCGCCGCCTCCGTGCAGGAAGCGGCGCCTCATCCTCATATCCCGCGCTCACCCCATGCGCTTGAGGTTCTTCGCCCCCGTCTCTTCCTTCGACTTGTGCCGCAAGCTGCCCAGCTGCAGCGCATACTGGCGCGCGAACTCGGCGCCGAGGAAGAAGATCTGCGCCGAGTAATACACCCACAGCAGCAGGGCGATCAGCGAGCCGGCCGCGCCGAAGCTGCTGGCCGCACCGCTGTTGCCGATGTACAGGCCGATGCCGTATTTGCCCAGCGTGAACAGGGCGGCGGTACCCAGCGCGCCGATGGTCACGTCATGCCAGGACAAATGGATGCGCGGCAGCAGCTTGTAGATGGTGCCGAACAGGATCGCGATGACCAGGAAGCTGATACCGGACGAGATCCAGCCGATGATGATCGACGCTTCCTTGTACATGCCGCCGAAATAATTCTCGACCACGGCCATCGCCGCGCTCACGACCAGCGACACCATCAGCAGGAAGCCCAGCACCAGGATCAGGCCAAACGAGAGCAGGCGCGTGCGCACCGTGTCCCACCAGCTGGCATCCTTCGGCGGCGGCACGTCCCAGATCTCGTCCAGGCTGTCCTTGAGTTCGGCGAACACCGACGTCGCGCCGACCAGCAGCAGCACGGTGGCGATGATGGTGGCCATCAAGCCCGTGTCCTTGTTGCGCGCACCGGCCAGGATGGCCTGGATGGTGTCGGCGCCTTGTGCGCCGACCAGGCCGCGCAATTCGTTAAACAATTGCCCCTGCGCTGCTTCGGCGCCATAGAAGAAGCCGGCGATCGCGATCACCAGCACCAGGATCGGGGCCAGCGAGAACAGGGTGTAGTAAGCCAGTGCGGCGCCCTTGCTGGCGGCGCGGTGCTCCAGCCATTCGCTGACTGCGCACTTCATCACGTGGATGATCTGGCGTGAATATGGGAACCATTTGTTGACGGCCATACCGGATCTCCAGAAAAAGAAAAAAGAAAAGGGGCACGAGGCCCCTTGGACCGGACGTCGCTGAGACGTCCGGGATAAAGAGGCAATGTTTATCGCACTGCCCCTGCCGGCTGACCGGAATTACTGCACGCGTTTTTCGATGGTGATCTGCTCGACTTCAACGCGACGGTTTGGCTCCAGGCACTTGATCAGGTCGGCGCGCTTCTTGTCGTTGCACTCGACGACCGGGTTCGACTCGCCTTTACCGACGGCATTCAGGCGGCCGCCGTCGATGCCCTTGCTGACCAGGTAGTCACGCACGGCGTTGGCGCGGCGCTCCGACAGCTTCTGGTTGTAGCTGTCCGAACCCAGGCGGTCGGTGTAGCCGGTGATGTCGACGTTGGTGATGCTGGTGTCGGCTTGCAGGGCCATGGCGATTTCGTCCAGGCGGGTCTGTGGCATGCGCAGTTCAGCTTTGTCGAACTGGAACAGTTCGGTCGCCGACATCGTCACTTTTTCGAAGCGTGCTGGCGGTGGTGGTGGCGGCGGAGCGATCGGCGCCGGTGCTGGGGCCGGTGCTTCGACGACAGGCATCGGTGCCGGTGCCGGTGGTGCTGGTGGCGGGTTGAACGCGTAGTTCAGGCCGACGGTGACGTACTTGTTGTTGCTTTGTTCGAAGCCGTAGGCGGCGTCGTCACGCAGGAAGCCGCGCACCGAGCGGATGTCGGCCTGCAGCGACCATTGCGGGCTCAGGCTGGCCTGGAAGCCGACGCCCATGGTGGCGTAAGGCGAGTTCTTGCTGACGCGGCGCAGGCTGTTTTCAACCTTGTCGCGCTCGGCGCCGACGCCGAACAGGATGAATGGGCGGAACTGTTTACGCGACAGCATCAGCAGCGCATCGACGCCCAGGGTGGTCTGGCGATAGCGAGCTGCGCCGTCTTCGGTACGGACGTGGGTGGCACCGAGCTGGATGTCCCAGTACGGGTGCACGGCCTTACCGAACTTCAGGCCGCCGCCCCAGTCCTTGTCGTCCACGCCGAAGTTGCTGTCAGGCTTCATGCCGACAACGCTAGGCTGGATGTACCAGGATGGGTTGATGATCTCAGACGCTTCTTGAGCCAGTGCGGTACCGGCAGCGCAGAGCATGGCGACGGCCAAGGCGATCTTCTTCGAATTATTCACAGGAAACTCCCATTAGTTGAAAAGGTAGGGTGACATCGCGTGCCTTGCAGTGATGTTGGAGTGAAGAATACGAGGCCGAGTTCCAAAGGGTCCGTGCGCTACCGCACCTATGGATACTGCTGAGTGACAAAACCGCAACGTTGCCGGCCTGATTCTCCACGGCCTCTATATAGAGGCAAAGTGACAAAAAGCAATTCGAGTAATGTTTCTAATTTTCCACATTGCTGTTGTACCAATACAACAATGACATTTTTTCCTGCGCACCTTGTGTTCGCACAATTGATCTTTTGTCGAAATGCTTCGTGGAATTTTGCCAATGTGGGCTGGCGCACAGACCAGGAATGATGACGCAGGCAATCTTGAGGCCAGTTAAGCGGAACCCAAGGTGTTGTCAGGGTGTCAGACAGACACACAGCGACCCGGACCACACAGTCTCTCTCTTTCTAACGGAGTACACCAACATGCATGCAACGACCCATCACAACGCGGTGCAAGGCGAACACGGCGCAGTGCACACTTCCAGCAACTCAGCGCTGATCGAACGCGTGCCGCCACAACCGACCGAACGCGCGCCAATTTCCCTGGCGCCGATCGAGCGGGTGCGTTCGACCTCGGCCACGCAGCGTCGGATCGAGAACATGCAAAAACTGATCAACGAACTGTCGACCCACGAAATGCTGGCCGACGAAATCGCCTGGTTCCTGAAGTTCTCGCCGTCCGGCGCCCGCAAGTACATCCGCGACCTGCGCGAAGCCGGCGTCATCGAGCTGGCCCGCTACATCGAAGGCACCGCCACCTACCTGGGCAAGGCCGTGTACCAGATCTGCCCCGACCAGGAACGCGTGAAAGCCTTCCTGGCCGCCATTTGCCAGCCGAAGCGCGAAGGCGCCGCCCCACGCAAGGAACGTCCAGGCCTGCGCGAGCAGAGCATGGCCGGCAGCGGCCGCCACTTCCACATCCTGGCCGACGACACCCATTACGCCATCCGCGTGAACCGCAGCCCGGTGGCGCGCGATCCGCTGGTCGCCGCGCTGTTCGGCCCGGCGCCTGGCCAGGTCGCCAAGTAAGGCGCCGCCGCACCCTGCCGGAAGGGCGGAGCGGAGGAGACCCGCGAAACCTTTCCTGAAATCGACGATCGCTGTCGTCACGTAAACGCCGCCATTGCGCGGCGTTTGCCGTTTACGGTCCCTCGCCAGTGCCGCGCGCAAGGCGCAGTTGAAAAGCCGTCAACAAGCCCCACCTGCGGCGCATGTCTCGCTAACGGAAAGGGAAATCCATGTTGCCGCACGCCGAATCGCTGGAAGGCAAACCAGTACCGCAGGTCGTCTTCAAGACGCGTCCCCACGACGCCTGGCAAGACTTGACGAGCGACGAGCTATTCAAGGGCAAGACCGTGGTGGTCTTTGCGCTGCCCGGCGCCTACACCCCGACCTGTTCCTCGACCCACCTGCCGCGCTTCAACGAGCTGGCGCCGGTGCTGCGCGAGAACGGCGTCGACGACATCGTCTGCATGGCCGTCAACGACGCCTTCGTCATGAACGAATGGAAGCAGGGCCAGGATGCCGGCGCGATCACCTTCATCCCCGATGGCAACGGCGACTTTTCGCGCGGCATGGGCATGCTGGTCGACAAGCGCGAGCTCGGCTTCGGCCAGCGCTCCTGGCGCTATTCGATGCTGGTGCGCGATGGCGTCATCGAGAAAATGTTCATCGAAGAAGAGGGCGAGGACGATCCCTTCGCCGTCTCGGACGCCGATACCATGCTCGCGCACCTGAACCCGCAGGCGCGGGCGCCGGAGCCGGTCGTGATGTTCTCGCGTCCCGGCTGCCCGTTTTGTGCACGCGCCAAGGCGGCGCTGGCCCAGCACCGGCTGCACTTCACGGATATTTCGCAAAGCCAGAAGATCAATACCAGTGTGCTGCGCGCCGTCAGCGGCCGCATGACCTGGCCCCAGGTCTTCATCGGCGGCCAGCTGATCGGTGGCGCCGACGAGCTGGACCTGCACCTGGCCCAGCGCACGGCGGCTGTGTGAGCGGCGTGGTACCCGGCGGAGCCTGCTGATGGAAGCCTTGTACACCGTATCGGCCCTGGTGGCCGCCGGCCTGCTGGCCTGGGCCATCCCGCGCTGGCGCCTGCGCCGCGCCCTGGCCCAGCCGCTGCCGCAGGACGCGCTGGACACACTGGCGCGCAACGTCGAGCAATACCGCGCCATGGATCCCGGGCAGCGCGCCCGCCTCGAGCGCCTGGTGCGCCGCTTCCTGCACGAAAAAACCTTTGTCGGCTGCGCCGGCCTCGAGATCACCGACGAGATGCGGGTGACGATCGCCGGCCAGGCTTGCCTGCTGCTGCTCGGCACCCGCGGCGAGCTGGTGTATCCGACCTTGCACTCGGTGCTGGTCTATCCCGGCGCCTTCCTGGTGCCGCGGCGCCAGGTCGACGACGCCGGCGTGGTGAGCGAGGAGCGCCAGGATTTGCTGGGCGAATCCTGGGGCGATGGCCGCGTGATCCTGTCCTGGGACCATGTGCGCCGGGTTGGCGCCGAGGATCCCGGCCATAACGTGGTACTGCATGAGTTCGCCCACCAGCTCGACAGCGAATCGGGCAGCACCAACGGCGCGCCCTACCTCGGCAGCGCCGAGCGCTACCGCAGCTGGTCGGAAGTGCTGTCGCGCGACTTCGCGGCGCTGCGCCACGATGCCTGGTTCGGCCAGCAGGGCGTGCTCGACCATTACGGTGCCACCAATCCGGCCGAGTTCTTCGCGGTGGCCACCGAGGCCTTCTTCGAGCAGCCGCACCGCCTAGCCGAGCGGCACACGGCCTTGTTCGAGGAATTCCTGAAGTATTACCGCGTCGATCCGCGCGCCTGGAGCGCGCCGCCGGCGCCGGTGCCGGACTACGGCATGGCCTACGGGCAGTGGCAGTAGCGGCCAGCCGGGGCGCTCCAGGCTGCGTGCGTTTGCGTACAGAATAAGCAGCCCAGCAGGAGCATGCTCCTGTCATTACCGATGCAGGAGAATGCCATGTCTATCATCATCGCAGGACACTTCGAACTCCAGGACGAAGTCGATGTCGCGCGCCGTGCGCTGGCCGAGGCCGGCTTTTCCCAGGAGCGCATCAGCGCCTTCTACCTGAGCCAGGCCGGCCAGCACGACATGACCCCGATTGGCGGCGACAACCTCCATTCGCCGGGCGCCAAGGAAACCCCGGCCGGGGTGGTGCAGGGCGCGGCCACCGGCGGCGCGATCGGCGTCGCGGTCGGCGCGGCCACGGCGCCGCTGACCGGTCCGGCCGGCCCCATCGTCGGCGGCCTGGTCGGCGCCCACGTCGGCTCGCTGTTCAGCTTTTCCAAGATGAAGGAAGCCGGCGAGCACGAAGAGGGCGGGCGCGCCCCGATCGAACAGCGCAAGGCCGGCATGCTGGTGGCCGTCGCCTTCGACGATGGCGCCGACGAAGGCCGCGCCATCGAGGTGCTGCGCAGGCTGGGCGCGGTGCAGATCGAACGTGCGCGCGGGAACATCGTCAATGGCGACTGGGCCGATTTCGACCCCTCGCAGCCGCCGGATATCGTGCGCTAGGCGCGCACCCAGCGTTTCCCACGCGCGGCCTTTGCGCCGTGCCGCGTTTCTGCATTTGATCTATATCAAAGTTGCGGAGAGCATCCCTCCTAGACTTGTCGGTTCCGGCCGCTTGGCCGTCGACAAGGGGAAAGACATGGAAGAGAAACGCGTAGCGTTGGTGACGGGCGGCATGGGCGGCCTGGGCACCGCCTTGTGCCGCCGCCTGCAGGACGCAGGCTTCGTGGTCGCACTCACCTATTCGCCGAGCAATCCCGCACCCGAAGGCTGGCTCGCCGCCCAGCGCGATGAGGCCTACCGCTTCAGCGCCTACCAGCTCGATGTCACCGACCACGACGCCTGCGCCGCAGTGGTGGGGCAAGTACTCGGCGAACTGGGCCGCATCGACGTGCTGGTGAACAACGCCGGCATCACGCGCGACCGCAGCCTGCGCAAGATGACGCTGGACGACTGGCGCGCCGTGCTGTCCACCAACCTCGACAGCGTATTCAACATGAGCAAGAACGTGCTCGAGGACATGCTGGGCCGGCGCTGGGGCCGCATCGTGAACATCTCGTCGGTGAACGCCCACGCCGGCGCCTTCGGGCAAGCCAACTACGCCGCGGCCAAGGCCGGCATGCACGGCTTCACCAAGGCGCTGGCGCTGGAAACGGCGCGCCATGGGGTGACGGTCAACACGGTATCGCCGGGCTATTTGCGCACGAAGATGGTCAGCGCCGTGCCGGCCGAGATCATGCAAACGAAAATCCTGCCGCAGATTCCGGTCGGGCGCCTGGGCGAGCCGGACGAAGTGGCCGCCCTGGTGGCCTACCTGGTGTCGGAGGCGGCCGGCTTCGTGACCGGCGCCGACATCGCCATCAACGGCGGCCAGCACATGCGCTGAGCCGCACTAGCGTTTCTCGAAGCGCGTCTGGCAGGCAATGCACAGGCGCGCTTCGGGGCGGGCCTGCAGGCGCGAATAACCGATATCGTTGCCGCACTCCTCGCACAGCCCATAGCTGCCGTCCTCGAACTTGGCCAGGGCGTGGCGCAGCACCTGCACCTGGGCCGCGTGGTGCCCGGCCGCTTCCAGGGCCAGGTCGTTCAGCAGGCGCACGGTGGCCTTGTCGGCGGGCGAGGTTTCCACTTCGGATACCGGCAAGTCGCGCGCGCCTTCCGGCGCCGCTTCGGTGCTGGCGGCAAGGCCGTTCAGCGCGGCAAGACGCGCCTCCAGCGTGGCGCGCAACTGCGCCAGCTGGCCTTGATCGAGGGCTGCCATGGCGAAAGGGCGCAGCTCAGGACCGCAGCGCGGCCATGCTTGGCGCCGGCTGCATGCGTGTACGAGGCAAAGGAAAGCGGTCCATTGCGCACTCCCCACAGGACGATGTGGGGCCAGTGTAGCGCGATGCGGGAAGGATGAACATGGGCGCACGCCTGCGCGCCCACGCTGGGGTCCGCCTGCCGCTGCTGCGGGCGCGGCAGGTTCAGGCGGACTTGCCGGCGGGGGCGGGCGGCGGCTTGTTCGCCTCGATGGCCGCCATGTGCGCACGGATCTTGTCGAGGGCGCCGACCACCGAGGCCGCCTGGCCGGTGGCGGCGGCGCCGGCCAGCTGCAACAGGCCGCCGACCAGACCGGTGATGTCGCCGATCAATGCGACCTTGCGGATCTTCTCGGCCGCCTCGGTGGTCAGCGCGATCACACTGCGCTGGGATTTGCCGAGCGACTTCACGATGTAGGTGGCGGCGTCGGCATACAGGCCGTTGGCGCGCTGGCGCAGGATCACCTCGTCGTCGAGCAGGGCGCGCGCCGCGGCCTGCACCGCGTCGGGCACGGTGCGGCCTTCGTAGGCGCGGATGTCGCGCAGGATGCGCTCATGAAGTTGGTCCGCGCAGGCGGACAATTGATCGGCCAATTCCACGATCTGGTTGACACTGGCCAGGCCGCCCCCTTGATCGCCGGCCGGCTGGACCGTCGGATTCCGCTCTTCCATGTTTGCCTCCTTCAAATCAGTCGCCCGACAGGCCTTCGCGGATCATCCGCAAGTCCCGTGCGTAATTGCCCAGCATGCGGCGCACGTCCGCCTCGGACAATTTATGCAGGTTCTCGCGCAGTTTCTGGTGCCCGAGCGCCACTTTCGTCAAGCCTTGCAGCGCCAGGTCGTAGCGGCGGTCGATCAGCTTGTATTCGCTGGACTTGTTCAGGTAATGCACCTTGGCCAGCGTGACCAGCATGCGGTCGCTGCTCTTGGTGTTGAACGGCAGCTCGACGTCGAAGATGCCGAGCACGGTCTTCTTTTCATTCTCGTTGGTCTTGTAGTACAGGCGGGTGAGCGAGATCATCGCTTCCAGCAGCACCTGCACGTCGGCATCGCCATCGCGCACCATGGTTTCCACGCTGCGGTTCTGGTAGCCCGAGGCGATCACCCGGGTCAGCAGGCGCGTCAGGCCGGTATAGGCGGCGATATGGCGCTGCTGCAAGGCGGATTCGGTATTCGCCTTTAGGCCATTGCCGAGGTCGTCGATGCGTTCCGACAAATCGTAGCGGGTGTCGCCGGCCAGCAGGCTCAGGGTCTGCATGTAGAGCACCAGCGCCTTTTGCACGCTGACGAAGTCGTCGTAGACGGCGCGCCGCTTGGCGTCGTTCTCGCGCGCCAGCTTGTCTGCGGCGGCCGGCAGATAGGGTTGCTCGCGTTCATAGGTGTCGCGGTAGCGGCGCGACAGCTCGGCATAGCCGCCCAGGCGGGCCGAGGCGTCGGCGAATTCGCGCACTTCGGTCAGGCTGACGGGGCCATTGGACGTTGCGCAGCCGCCAATGAAGAGGCTGGCGCCCAGCAGGGCGGTGACGACGAGGCGGAAAGGTTTCATCGGGTCCTTTCAAGCGGCGAAAATGCCGGCCGGAAAGTACCCATTCTGGCAAACGCTGCCAGCAGCAGCGTTGCAGTTAGTCAACTCATGCGTGGCGCAGGGATCAACTCACGCCAGCTTGGCGAGGTCAAAGTGGGGATTTTCGATGAGGCCGAACAAATTGCCGTAGGGGTCGCGGATGGTGGCGACCTTGATGCCCTCGCCCACGTCTTCCGCCGGCGACTCGACCGTGGCGCCCAGGCCTTCCAGGCGCGCGACCTCGGCGTGCAGGTCCGGCGTGCCCCAGTAAGCGGTAGCGCCGGCGCTGCCGGGCGTGCCGTCGGGGACCAGGCCCAGCTCGAAGCCGCCGACCTCGAAGCCGACATAATAAGGCTGGTCGAAGTAGGGCGCCTTATCGAGCATGCGGCGGTACCACGCGGTGGCCTCGGCCAATTGCGTGACGGGATAGATGACGGTGCGCAGTCCCTGGATCATGGCGGTCTCCATTGTTAACGGGATAACAATCCTGCCGCATGCGGCCCGGCTTGTCCAGCTCTTCGGTTCGACAGGCTGTCAGCCTGCCAGTTCCGTGCGCCAGCCCAGGCCTTGCGCGGTGTCACCCCGCGGGTTGTATTCACAGCCGATCCAGCCCTGGTAGCCGAGCTCGTCGAGCAGGCGGAACAGGTAGGGGTAGTTGATCTCACCGCTGCCGGGCTCGTGGCGGCCGGGTACGTCGGCCAGCTGGATGTGGCGGATCACGGGCAGCAGGCTGCGCAGGCTGTTGGCCAGGTCGCCCTCCATGCGCTGCATGTGGTAGATGTCGTATTGTAGGAACAGGTTGTCGGCGCCGCATTCGTCGATGATGGCGGCGGCCTGGCGCGAGCCGGTCAGGAAATAGCCGGGCATGTCGCGGTCGTTGATCGGCTCGATCAGCAGGGCGATGTCCTTTTCCTTCAGCTTGGCCGCGGCGAACTGCAGGTTGGCGACGTAGGTGGCGTGGGCGCGTTCCTGCGGCACGTTCGGCGGGATCTTGCCTGCCATGCAGTGCAATTGCTTGACGCCGAGATCGTCGGCGTAATCGAGTGCCAGGGCAACGCTGTCCTGGAACTCGCCGATGCGGCGCGGGTCGCAGGCCATGCCGCGGTCGCCGGCGGCCCAGTCGCCTGGCGGGAAATTGTGCAGCACGAGTTGCAGGTCGTAGCGCGCCAGGCGGCCGCTGATCCACTCGGATTCGCAAGCGTAGGGGAAGAGGAATTCCACACCATCGAACCCGGCCGCCCGCGCCGCGGCGAAGCGGTCGAGGAAGCTGAGCTCAGGGAACAGCGTGCTCAGGTTGGCGGCGAATCTTGGCATGGCGGGTCTCGCATGTTGACAGTCCGCTATCGTAGCATTCGGGGCGAAAACCTGCCGGGGTGGGGCAATCGTGTGGACGGTACGCGGCTTTAACCGTACGGTGGGCACGCCGTGCCCACGCGGAACGTGCCGCCGTGTTGGCAAGTTCAAGACCGTGATGAATGCAGGCCAGAAAAGCGTTCCGGGATGATCCGCGAACGCCTGCAACGATCACATTTTGTCCTGCCGCGTTCACACGCTAACGCAGATCGACGGTCCGCGTGGGCACGGAGTGCCCACCGTACGGTTGCAGCCAACACTGGAGGGCGACGCCAACAATCATCACACCAACAAAAAAGGACAGGCCGGCATCCCGGTCCTGTCCTTGTCAGCAAGCGCTAGCCTGGCTTAACGGTCGCGGCCACCCTGGCGCGGCGCTGCGCCGCTGCGTGCACCGCGGCTAGCACTGTTGCCGCCACGGTTGCCGCCGCCGGCACTTGCCGGACGCCCACCGTTGCCGCCACCGCCCGCAGGACGGCCGCCGTTGCCGGCGCCCGCACCTGCACCCGCGCTACGGCCCTGGCCCTGGCCGCCACGGCCGCCGCCTGGACGGCCGCCGCGGTTGGCATGGCCCGGCGCGCCGCTGCGCAGCTGGATCGGCTGGGCCTTGGCGTTCATGTCAGGCTCGAAGCCCGGGATCACGTGACGCGGCAGGGTCTGCTTGATCAGCTTCTCGATATCCTTCAGCATCTGGTGCTCGTCGACGCAGACCAGCGACACGGCTTCGCCGGTGGCGCCGGCACGGCCGGTACGGCCGATGCGGTGCACGTAGTCTTCCGGCACGTTCGGCAAGTCGTAGTTCACGACGTGCGGCAGCTGGTCGATGTCGATACCGCGCGCGGCGATGTCGGTGGCGACCAGCACTTGCAGGCTGCCGTCCTTGAACTCGGCCAGGGCCTTGGTGCGGGCGGTCTGGCTCTTGTTGCCGTGGATCGCCATCGCGCCGATGCCATCCTTGCCCAGCTGCTCGACCAGTTTATTCGCGCCGTGCTTGGTGCGGGTGAACACCAGTACCTGGTGCCAGTCGTTTTCCTTGATCAGGTGGGCCAGCATCGGGTGCTTCTTGTCGCGGTCGACCGGGTGGATCTTTTGCGCGATCACTTCCACGGTGGAATTGCGGCGGGCGACTTCGATCGAGGCCGGGTTATTCAGCAGCTTGTCGGCCAGGGCCTTGATCTCGTCCGAGAAAGTGGCCGAGAACAGCAGGTTCTGGCGCTTCGGCGGCAGCACGGCCAGCACTTTCTTGATGTCGTGGATGAAGCCCATGTCCAGCATGCGGTCGGCTTCGTCGAGGATCAGGATCTCGACCTTCGACAAATCGACGGTGCGCTGGCCCACGTGGTCGAGCAGGCGGCCCGGCGTGGCGACGAGCACGTCGACGCCTTGCTTGAGCAGCTTGATCTGCGGGTTGATGCCGACGCCGCCGAAGATCACGGCCGAGTTCATGTTGGTGTACTTGCCGTACAGGCGCACGCTTTCCTCGACCTGGGCCGCGAGTTCGCGGGTCGGGGTCAGCACCAGGGCGCGGATCGCGCGTGGCGAGCTCTTGCTCTTCTGGGCGGCGCCGACGGCGTCGGTGGACAGGCGCTGCAGCAGCGGCAGGGTAAAGCCGGCGGTCTTGCCGGTGCCGGTCTGGGCGCCGGCCAGTAGATCGCCGCCGCCGAGGACGGCAGGAATGGCCTGGGCCTGGATTGGGGTCGGCGTGGTATAGCCTTGCTCAGTAACTGCGCGAACAATAGCGTCGGACAAGCCGAGGGTAGCAAATGACATAGATTCTCTGGTGAAGTTGATTCCGCCGCCGGCGCAAGCGGCGCCAGGATCGGATGGGCAGTTCAGGCATGGCTGGCGCGGCATGAATGCAGCGTGGCCGGCCCGGAACCGATTATAGTGAATTTGTTGCAGTGTGGAAATACAATATGAAGCGGCCGCGCTGCGCGTCGTGCGCTGGCGGCCTGCAATCCATCTATTCTACGCGAATATCGATTTACGCGAACGGGACCATCAGCGGAACCATCTGGGCGAAGACCTTCGGACCCGCGGCGATGATGTCGCCCTTGTTCAGGTAATCCGACTCGCCGTTGAACTCGCCGACGATGCCGCCGGCTTCGGTGACGAGCAGGGCGCCCGCGGCGATGTCCCAGATCTTCAGGCCTTTTTCGAAGTAACCGTCGACGCGGCCGGCGGCCACGTTGGCCAGTTCCAGCGCGGCCGAGCCGGCGCTGCGCACGCCGTGGCAGCGCGAGGCGACGACTTCATACATGCGCAGGTATTCGGCCAGCGCGCGCGGGTCGGGACCGTGGCCGGCGGCCAGCAGCGACTTGATGATGCGGTCGTTGTTCTTGACGCGGATGCGCTTGTCGTTCAGGTAGGCGCCGGCGCCCTTGGTGGCGGTGAACAAGTCGTTGCGGACCGGGTCGTAGACCACGGCTTGCGTGATCACGCCACGCTGCTGCAGCGCGATCGAGATGCAGTAGTTCGGGTAGCCGTGCAGGAAGTTGGTGGTGCCGTCGAGCGGATCGATGATCCAGACGTATTCGCTTTCGTCGTTCAAGTTGCGCGAGGCGCCCGATTCCTCGGCCAGGATGGCGTGGTCAGGGTAGGCCTTGAGCAGGGTTTCGACGATGGCTTGCTCGGAAGCCTGGTCGACGTCGGTGACGAAATCGTTGTGTTGTTTTTCCGAGACGGTTACGCGATCCAGGTCGAAGGAAGCGCGGTTAATGACGGTGGCGGCGCGGCGTGCGGCCTTGATGGCCGTATTGAGCATTGGGTGCATGAGAGCTTTTTCCGTAAATAAATGCTGACGCCCACCGCGCAGTCTGGCGCCGTGAACCGTCGGAAATAATTGAATTAAAGAGCAAAGCGGCGTCGAACCCGTTAAAATCCGGCCCCTTGGGACCAGAATCTACCTGTTCGCGCCGCGCGATGGCGCTATTTTAAATGAACCCGACCGAAACCGACACGTCTCTTTTCACCCGCCTGCGCTTCGTGCTGGTGGAAACCAGCCGCGCCGGCAATGTCGGCTCGGTCGCACGTGCCATGAAGACCATGGGTTTCGGCGAGCTGGTGCTGGTGTCGCCGCGCTGCGCCGATCCCCTCAGCGACCCGGAAGCGGTGGCCTTTGCCAGCGGCGCGCTCGACGTGCTGTCGAATGCGCGCATCGTCGGCAGCATCGCCGAGGCCCTGGACGGCTGCAACTTCGCGGCCGCCGTGTCGGCGCGGCTGCGCGAATTTTCTCCACCGGTATGGACGCCGCGTGCGTTCAGCGGGCACATCGCGGGTTCAAGCGAGCTGCGCCCGGCCCTGATCTTCGGCAACGAGCGGGTCGGCTTGCCGAACGAGATTGTCGAAGGCTGCAATGTCCTGATCAACATCCCGGCCAATCCATCGTATTCCTCGCTGAATTTGTCGCAGGCGGCCCAGGTGCTGGCCTATGAATGCCGGATGGCGGCGGTCGGCGACGATTTGCCTGCTACCCCGATCGGCTTCCACGGCGACGCCGCCAGCCTGACCCAGGTCGACGGCATGTATGCCCACCTGGAAGAAGCGCTGGTCGCGATCGGCTTCCTGAACCCGGACAATCCCGGCAAGCTGATGCCGCGCCTGAAGCGGCTGTTCGCGCGCACCGGGCTGGAGACCGAGGAAGTGAATATCCTGCGCGGCATCGCGCGCCAGATCCTCAAGCGTTAGCGCTCAGTCCGGCAGGCACCGGATTTCTTGGCCGGGACCAGCGTATTCGTGGAAGATGTCGTCGAGGTAAACGGCAATCTCATCCTCAGTCAGCTGGAATGGGATTAGCAAGTCATGCAAACGGCTGCACTTGCCGAGCCCCGAACGATAGACTACCCAGGCGTTGCTTTCACGTCTGACTTCAACTTGGAAGCGAGTGTAGATATCAAACTTCATTCCGATCAGCCTTCACTCGCCGAGCCAGAATTGCAAGAATCGTGTTTGGCATCGCAGTGTTTTTCGTGAGTCGTTTTCGATCACCCGATTTGGATTGCTGAAACCGTTTCCTATACTGTTCAAATTCCGACAACGGCGCGTCGACAGCGACTCAAACCTTTCGGACGTAAGATCAACCAAATGCTGGTGTTGAACAGTCGCGTTCCTCTTCTAGTAGTGCAAACTGCCTGAGGCTGCAATGATAACTGGTCGCGCACTGTATATTGATGATCTTATCATTTCATTTGGGTTTTTTCTTCTTCGGTCCTAACGTGTTTTTTTGTTTGAGGCTCGGCTTTATTGTTGTGACGATATTAATGACTGTTGAAGGTTTCTTCACTCCAAAAGCCGTAAGTTTTGCTACAAAATCATTCAAGTTCACTGTGTTGTCGGCATTTCGTGCAACACCAAGCCCGACTGGTGAAATTTCTCTCACATTTCCCTTGTTGCAAATTGCCAACTCTTTTCCGATAGTTCCTGCATTCATCAAGTCAGCCTTATCAAAGCGGAAAGTTCCCTTTCCCTGACTTTTCTTTAGGGCATCCTCAGCATTAACACAATAGCACCCACTGTCAGTGTAGATTAGCAGAAAGCCGTCATTAGGAGTGAGGCGCCCGATAGTTTCCAATTGATCTTTGCAGTGCTTGTCATAGATTGAAACAGACCCCTTGGTGTTTACTCCAGAAAGAGCCGATCCTACTTTTGCTTGCACCAACGTAGTTTTTGATTTTTTCGGGAAATCAGAATTTTTATCGAATACTTCGAAGACGACAGCATAATCTGATCCAGTTGGTCCTTCCTGCGTTTTGGGTTTGAATAGCCCTACCTGCAGACTAAAGTTCTCTTCCTCACATTGTTGGAAGGAGGGCGGAGTGAAGTTCTTGGAAATTCGGTTAATCATCCCCGAGAAATCTCCATTTTTCTCGGGTTCGATACCCTCCGGAGACTGCATTGCCATTGATTCAGACAGAAGCTGATCGAACAAATGCGAAATGGAATCGCCAATTTCTTCTTTTATATCCTCGTATGCCGTAGTCTGGTTTGTCATCTTAGTAGTTTCCTGCCCGATCCGCTTCGTCAGACTAGATTGTGACGTTATTAATAGTAATATGGAGAGAAATTGCTACTTGTCGTCGCTGCCAGTTGCAGAGCTCTGCAGTCTTGGTAGTGCTTGAATTGCATTTCATTGGAGCGTCAGCGTAATTATTTCATCGCTTAAATTTGCGCGGCATTCGGCCCCGAGCGGCGGACCATCGCGGCGCACGACGATCTGCCGCGTATCGTGGCACAGCTCGACATGCCGCGCCTGCGGCAACTGGCGGCGCACGAAGCGTTCGATCGCATCCGGCACGCTCACCTGCAAGGCCAGCGCGTGGATGTCCTCGATCGGATGGTCGTCCAGGTGCACCAGCGGCACGAACTGGCCGGCGAACATCAGCATGTGTGAGGGAATCCGTACCGGGCCGGCGGCATAGTCCCGCGCACGCAGCCAGGCCTGGGCCTCCGTGCGGCTGCCCGCACCGCCCCAGGCGCCGGCCAGCAGCTCGGCCACCCATCCATTGCAGTTCTGGTAGCGCGTACCGAAGGCATAGGCATTCGCGCTGTACTGGCCGGCCAGCAGCGCCAGGGCCAGCGGCCTGTGGAGCGCCGCCTTTTCCAGCTGCGCGCCTTGCTCGTCGGGCAGGAACAGCAGCGACACGTGGCCGTGCGACGGCGCTTCGGCCCCCAGGGCAAAGCCGGAGATGCCCTGGTCGAACAGGCGCGGGCGCGATTCCTCGCAGGCGTAATACAACTGGCGCACGCCCCAGCGGCTGCCGGGATTGTCGCGCAGGGCCACGCCCGCATGCGAATACAGCAGGCCGAAGCGCTCCAGGTCGACGCCGGCGCGCGCGATCAGGGCCACGCCCTGGCCCGAGCGTTCCAGTTCCTCCTTCACGGCGCCGGCAAAGCGCAGCACGCGGTCCTGTTCAGCGGCCGTGATCGCGCGCGGGCGCTCGCAAAAGGTCGGCAGGCCGGCCCAGGCGGCGCCGGCCGCGCCGAACAATAGCGCGGCGGCGCCCGCGCGGGCCAGCCGATGCATCAGATCGCGACTTGCTGCGAGCCCAGCTCGCGGTACCACGCGTCCTGCAGCGCCAGGAAGAAGGGCTGCTTGTTGTCGGCGTGGGCGAACTCGTAGCCGTAGACGCGCTCGTTCACGCGTACCAGCTCGCCCTTGTTGACGCCGCGCTCGGCCAGGGCGCGGTTCGGCACATCGAGATAGAACTCGCGCGCCGGGCCGGCCGCGACTGCGCGCAGGGTCATGCGGGTGGTGTCGGCCTTGGCCGGTGCCTGGGCGATGTCGATCACGCGGTACTCGCCGGCGGCCACGCGGCGGTCGCCGCTCGAGCTGTCGCTGGACGCGCCGATCGAATCGGAGATGCTGCCCGACGAGGCCGAACCGGCGCTGGAGGCGACCGACGAGGCGCTGTCGGCGTGGGCGGGCAGGGCGCAGGCGGCGCCCAGGGCGGCGGCGACGGTGGCGCACTGCAGCGCGCGCAGGAGAGGGGAGATGGTCATGGATGGCTTTCGTGGTCGAGCTGAATAAGCCTATGGTACAAGCCTTGGCCGCTGCTGAGAAGGCACACGTACGTGTAGGGTGGTCGGCTCCACCGTGCAGATGGCACGAACGCAACGCCGATGCCGCCCACGCGTCCAGCGACAGGTGGATCTCCGCCCTCGTCACGTTCATCGCCGTTTCGACGATTCCCTCTAGTCCCCGTACGTTTTGCCCGCCTGCCCATGACGTACACTAGGCGCATAACAACAAGGATAAACCGATGGAGACAAACCGCAGATCCTTCCTGAAGGCGGGCGTGGTGGGTGCGCTCGTGCTGGCCGCCGGCGGCGGCATCTACCGCGCCACGCAGGCGCCGAATCCGCAGCGCTTCGTGCTCGACGGCGAAGCGCGCGCGGCACTGGGCGCCATCGTGCCCGCCATCCTGGCGGGTGCGCTGCCGGCGCAGGCCGCCGAACGCAAGGCCGCCATCGCCGCCACGGTCGCCGGCGTGCATACCGCCATTTCAAACCTGCCGCTGGCCGTGCAAAAGGAAGTCCAGGACCTGTTCGGCCTGCTGGCATTCGCGCCCGCCCGGCGCCTGCTGACCGGCGTCGCTACCAGCTGGGCCGAGGCCGGCGAGAGCGAGGTCGCGGCCTTCCTGCAAGACTGGCGCATGCACCGCCTGGCCCTGCTGCGCACCGCCTACGGCGCCTTGCACGACCTCGCGCTCGGCGCCTGGTATGCCCAGCCTGCCAGCTGGAACGCGATCGGCTATCCCGGCCCGATGAAGGAACTGTCCTGAGCATGAACGATTTCATTCCCGACCCGATCAAGCAAGGCATCGCGCGCGGCTGGCGCATCATCGATGGCGCCGCCCTCGACGCCGACCGCACCCTGGAAGCCGACGTCGTCATCGTTGGCAGCGGCGCCGGCGGCGGCGTCACGGCCGAGATCCTGGCGCTGGCCGGGCTGAATGTCCTGATCGTGGAAGAGGGCGCGCTGCGCTCCTCGCAGGATTTCAAGATGCGCGAGGCCGAGGCCTATCCGTCGCTCTACCAGGAATCGGCCGCGCGCCAGACCCTGGACAAGGGCGTCAAGATCCTGCAGGGCCGCACCGTGGGCGGCTCGACCACCGTCAACTGGACCTCGAGCTTCCGCACGCCGCCGTCCACGCTCGCCTACTGGCGCAGCCATTTCGGCCTCGCGGGCTTCGACGAGCGTGCCATGGCGCCCTGGTTCGAGACGATGGAAGCGCGCCTGCAAATCGGCGACTGGCAAGCCGCGCCGAACGAGAACAATGCCTTGCTCAAGCGCGGCGCCGACAAGCTGGGCATCCCGTCGGGCCTGATCCGGCGTAACGTCAAGGGCTGCTGGAACCTGGGCTATTGCGGCATGGGCTGCCCGACCAATGCCAAGCAGTCGATGCTTTTGACGACCATTCCCTCGGCCCTGGACCACGGCGCCACCCTGGTCACGCGCGCCCGCGCCGAACGCTTCGAGATCAAGGGAGAACACGTCGAGGAGCTGCTGTGCACCGCCTTGCAGGCCGACGGCGTGGCGCCCAGCGGACGCGTGCTGCGCCTGCGCGCCAGGCATTTCGTGGTGGCCGGCGGCGCCATCAATTCGCCGGCGCTGCTGCTGCGCTCGAACGCACCCGACCCGAACCGGCTATTGGGCAAGCGCACCTTCCTGCACCCGACCCTGATCTCGGCCGGCATCTTCCCGCAGCGCGTGGACGCGTATGCCGGTGCGCCGCAAACCGTGTATTCCGACCACTTCCTGCACATCACGCCGATCGACGGCCCGCTCGGCTACAAGCTGGAAGCGCCGCCGCTGCACCCGGTGCTGCTGTCGACCACGATGAACGGCTTCGGCGCCGACCACGCCGCCATGATGCGCCAGTTCCCGCACATCGCCGGCATGCTGGCGCTGCTGCGCGACGGCTTCCACGACGAATCGCCCGGCGGCGCGGTGCTGCTGAAGGACGGCGCCGGCGTGCTCGACTACCCCTTGAACGACTTCCTGTGGGACGGCGCGCGCCGCGCCTTGCTGAGCATGGCCGAGATCCAGTTCGCCGCCGGCGCCAGCGCCGTGCGGCCCGCCCACGAAACGGCGCGCGCCTACACCAGCTGGGCCGAGGCGAAACGCGAGATCACGGCCCTGCCGCAAGCCCTGCACATGACGCGCGTGGCCTCGGCCCACGTGATGGGCGGCTGCACCATGGCCGGCGACGAGGCGCGCGGGGTGGTCGATCCGGACGGACGCTATCGCAATCTCGCCAACCTGTCTGTGCACGACGGCTCGCTGTTCCCGACCTCGATCGGCGCCAATCCGCAGCTGTCGATCTATGGCCTGAGCGCGCGCCTGGCCAGCGGGCTGGCGCAGGACATCACGGGCCAGCCGGCGCCGCGTCCCGGAGCGTGAGCCGATGAGCGCACGCCGCCTGCTGCAACTGGTCCTGCTGGTGCAGGCCCTGGCCGCCACCGGCATCGCGCTGGCCGCGGTGCGCTGGCTGGATGCCGGGCCGTGGATGGCGGCGGCGCTCGGCCTGGGCAGCGTGGCACTGGTGCGCCTTCTCATCAGCATGAACAACTTCGTGCTGGCCGCCTGCTTCGCCAGCCCGACGCCGCCGGCGTTCCGGCTCGGCCCATGGGGGCGCCTGCGCATGCTGGCCGAGGAATTTGGCGCCAGCATGGTCATGACTTCCTGGGCCATGCCCTGGGCGCGTGCGGGGATGCGGGTGTACGCGGATTCGCCGGCGGTGCCGGTGCTGCTGGTGCATGGCTATGGCTGCAACAGCGGCTACTGGGTGCACCTGGCGCCGCGCCTGGCGCACGCCCGCATCAGCCATGCGACGGTCGATTTGCTGCCGGTGGCGGGCGACATCGAGCACTATGTCGGGCAGGTCGAGCGCGCCGCCGAAGCCTTGCGCGTGCAAACCGGCGCCGCCCGCATCGCGGTCGTTGCCCACAGCATGGGCGGCCTGGTCACGCGCGCCTGGCTGCGCCGCCATGGCGATGCACGCTTGGCCCGCGCGATCACGCTCGGCACGCCGCACTTCGGCACCGGCCTTGCCAACTTCGGCCTGGGCGTGAGCGCGGCGCAGATGCGCTGCAAGGGCGGGGCGCCCTGTACGTGGCTGCGCGAATTGGACGCGGCCGAGGATGGGGGCCGGCGCGCGCGCTTCACCTCGATCTTTTCGCACCACGACAACATCATCTCGCCGCAGGCATCGAGCCTGCTGCCGGGCGCGCGCAACCTGGCTTTCGGGGGCATCGGCCATGTGGCGCTGGGGCGCAACCCGCGCATCCTCGACGCCGTCATGCAGGAGCTGGCGGCCTTGAGAACGGGAGACCCGCTGCCGGCGTGATACAGTCCTTCTCCAGTCACTTCCGGAGACAACGTGGCCGCACGCATCCACATCCTCGACGACGACCTGACCCGCTTTTCCGCCATGGCGCGCCTGCTGCGCGAGCGTGGTCACATCGTCAACACCGGCGCCAACGACCCGCTGCTGCCCGACCTGGTGCTGTGCCATACGCGCCATCCCGCCGCCTTCGACCTGCCCGGCCGCACGCCGGGCGTCCTGCTGGCGCTGGCGGATGCCGGCGACGCGGCGCAACGCGGCCGGCTGCTGGACGCCGGCTTCGACGGCTACCTGCCCCTGCCGCTGGAAGCGGCCAGCTTCGCCGACGAGGTGGAAGCCTTCCTGCCGGCCACCGCGCCGGCGCAAACCCTGCTGCTGGTCGACGACGACACCTTCATGCTCGAAGTGCTGGCCGACATGGTCGAGGAGCAGGGCTGGCGCGTGCTGAGCGCGTCCTCGGGCGAGCAAGGGCTGGCGCTGCTGGCGCGCGAGCCGGTGGCGGTGATCGTCAGCGACCACTTCATGCCCGGCATGCGCGGCGCCGAACTGCTGGCCGAGGCGCAGCGCCGCTATCCGCCCACGGTGCGCATCCTGCTCTCGGGGCAAGACGAGGACGATGACGAGATCGCCGCGGCGCTGGCCAGCGGCGCGGCCGACCGCTACTACGCCAAGCCGTGGATGGGGGCGACGCTGATGGCTGCGCTGCACGAGGCCCTGCAGCTGCAGCGCACACGTCTTTAGAATGGCGCTGTTCGCGTTAAATCGGTAACCGGTTCGGTGCAGTGTTGGCGAGCATTGCGCGCAGCAGCTGGCCGGGCGTCGTCAGGACCCGCGCATCGAGCACCCGCCGCCAGCCCGAATAGCTGATGAGATAGCGGCTGGCGATTCCGCGAAATCGGATCAGCCAACTCTTGAAGCGGCGATGCCAGCCGTTCACATTCTGGATATGGATCGGTCCACGTGACCGAACGCCGGCCCGCAGGTTGAGCGCTTCGTGCTTGATGTGGTAGTCGGTGGCAAAACACCGATAGGCCGCTGCCGCGTCGCTGATCAGGAGCTAGACCCTAGTCGAACTCACTGTGCTTACAAATGTCGAATGATGACCATGCAAAGCACGTTTGGAATTGGACACGCAGCGACATTGATGGGCATTACAGTCAAGACGCCGCTGCGCGCGGCGCTGGAGAGTAACCATGCTGCTGGCGCACCGGATCAGGATAGCCCCCACGCTTGAGCAGCGCGCCTACTTTGCGCGCGCGGCCGGCACTGCCCGCCGGGTCTGGAACTGGGTCCTGGCCGAATGGCAGCGCCAGGCCGCGCTGTGCCTGAGGCCCAACGCCCTGGCGCTTAAAAAGCAATTCAATGCCATCAAGTACGCCCATCCCGATTGGCTCGACGAGCGGGGCCAGCCATGGCTGCGCACCATCCACCGCGACGCCCATGCGCAGCCGTTCGCCCATCTCGCCAAGGCCTGGAGCCGCTACTTCGCGCAGCGCCGCGCCGGCGAAAAGGCCCACCCGCCGCGCTTCAAGACGAAGGGACGTTGCCGCGACGCGTTCTATTTGGCGAACGATAGATTCCGGCTCGAAGGAGCGGCCGCCGTGCTGCCGAAGGTCGGCCGCGTGGCGCTGCGCGAAGCCCTGCGCTGGCCGGGGCGGATCCTCGGCGCGAGCGTGTCGCGCGAGGCTGGCCACTGGTTCCTGTCGGTCCAGGTCGACGTGCCGGACGCTGTCGCGCGGCGCCGCCGCACTGGCGACGCCATCGTCGGCGTCGACCTCGGCGTGAACCGCGCGGCGACCCTGTCCACCGGCGAGACAATCGCCGCGCCCCGGCCCCTGAAGGCGGCCCTGCGGCGCCTGCGCATCCGTGGCCGGCGCCTGTCGCGCAAGATCGAAGCAGCGAAAACGCGGGCAGGAATCGCCGGCAACATCCCGAAGGGTACACGGCTACCGGCGTCGAAAAACCGCACGAAGGGGGCGCAGGCGCTGGCGCGATTGCAGGCCAGGATCGCCCGGGTGCGCCGGGATTTCACGCACAAGCTCACCACGCGTCTGTGCCGCGAAAACCGGGCTGTCGTGATCGAGGACCTGAACGTGCGCGGGATGCTGGCCAACGCGCGCCTGGCGCGCGCCATTGCCGACGTCGGCTTTTATGAGATCCGGCGCCAGTTGCAGTACAAGGCGGATCGCTACGGCACGACCATCGTGCTGGCCGACCGCTGGTACCCGTCGAGCAAGCTCTGTTCGGGCTGCGGGGAACGCAACGGCATCCTGTCCCTGGGCGAGCGCGCCTGGCACTGCGCCGCCTGCGGCGTACACCACGACCGCGACGTCAACGCGGCGGTCAACCTTGAACGGCTCGCCACCGCTGCCCTCGAGGCAGGACAGGCGCTACCCGTGGCGAGTCCGGCGGCGACGCCGGGCACTGCCGCCGGCCAATTGCCGGCGGGAGGCGGGAAAGTCACGCCTGTCAGGCACGAACACGGTCGGCAAGACGGTTCGGGGCAGGAAGAGAACGCTGCGCACTTTCGCGCACGTTCCCGCTAGCAGTGCATCGCACGGTAAGACCGGGCGCAGGCAGGCCGCGAGCTGCTGTGCCGTGACCGGTCCGCGTCCCGTATGAAAATCCAGGGTCAGGCCTCCGCGGTCGCGCGCGACCAGCAGGCATTCGTGCTCGCGGCTGATGCCGCGCCGTTTCGCTACGCCGCCGCGCCGCCTGGCCGGGCGTGTTAAACGACGCGATCCTTTTTGCGATTCGAGCATATACGTCTCGTCGGCCTCGACGATGGAACCGAGGATACGCGGGCGCTCGCGCCTGGTTCCGGCAAGAAAGCGGTGACGCCAACGAAAACTCGTGGTGCGATGCACGGCAACTGCGCCGGCGGCATCGCGCACCGTGCGCGACTCCAGCAGGCACTGCAGGTAGGGCAGCCATTTTTCGCGCTTGCGCAGACGTGCCAGCGGCGTGCCGGTCAGGGCGTTGTAGCTGCGCCTGCACGCACGGCACCGAAAGCGCTGCAGGCCGCTGGCCTGGCCGCAGCGGTGCACCCGGGTACACTGGCAGCGTGGACAGGGGGGAATGCCGGCAGCCTCGGCGATCAAGGACAGGCATTCGCCCATATGGACGATGCCGGCAAGCCAATCGCGCAGCCGTGTCAGCTCAGGCCTGGACAGCGTTGCGCCGGCCAGCGCGGCAAACAACTCGTCAAACGTCGGTGACTGCATGGCTTTCCCCGCTGAGTTACCTCGACATTGGATCAGACCTCGACGGTAAGGATTGGTTCACTTAATTAACGCGAACAGCGCCTTTAGAATCCGCCTTCTATCGTGCGCTCCTACAATGGAGTCGATAAACATGAGGAAGCGATGAGCAAGAAAATCGAAGACCTGGAACAGGAAGAAGAAGCCTTGGCGCGCGCAGTGCGCAGTTCGGCCCAGCAGATCTGGCAGGCCGGGCTGGGCGCCTTTGCCAAGGCCCAGCAGGAAGGCGGGCGCGAATTCACGCGCCTGGTGCGCGACGGCACCGAGCTGCAGAGGCGCGCGCGCAAGGTCGAGGACGCCACCGACACCGTGGCGCGCAAGGCCGAGCGCGCGAGCCGCCGTTCTTCCGGTACCTGGGGCAAGCTGGAGCAGGTGTTCGAGGAGCGCGTGGCGCGCGCCCTGGCCGCCATCGACGTGCCGGCGCGCAGCGAGATCGAGGCGCTGAACCACCGCGTGGACGAGCTCGAACGGATGCTGGCCGAACTCGGCGCCGCCAGCCGCAAGGCGCCCGCCAGGACGGCGGCGGCGAGGAAGCCGGCCGCGAAAAAGCGCACAGATGCGGGCAAGGACGGCGCCGATAAGGCCTGAATGATGGTATTTGGCAGTAACGCCGCCATGGCGTTCGATGTTATGCTTGCGGCTGATACCAATACTGCCGCCTTCCATGCTACAGAAAGCACCACGCCGCACCCGTGAACGCATCCTCGAGCTCTCGCTCAGGCTGTTCAACGAGTTCGGCGAGCCGAACATCACGACGACCGTCATTGCCGAGGAGATGAAC
>Ga0308160_10002241_pt1 | contig 24068 bp, 17 predicted proteins | sample PhyFR1_FD_201036 | JGI IMG/M metagenome (GOLD analysis project Ga0308160, IMG submission 201036) | Phyllosphere microbial communities from UC Gill Tract Community Farm, Albany, California, United States - DLSLF.R1 | ecosystem: Host-associated > Plants > Phyllosphere > Unclassified | place: USA... | reverse complement strand
ACTGGCTGCTCGACACCCTCGTGGCCGAGGACATCGATGCGCTGCTGATCGCGGGCGACATCTTCGACAACGCGAATCCGTCGGCGGCCTCGCAGCGCCAGCTGTATCATTTCCTGCAGCAGGCGCGCGCCCGCCTGCCGCGGCTCGACATCGTCGTCATCGCCGGCAACCACGATTCGCCGGGGCGCCTGGAAGCGCCGGGGCCGCTGCTGAGCGCGCACGGCACGCGCGTGGTCGGCCACATGGCGAAGAACGCCGACGGCGAGCTCGACCTCGAGCGCCTGCTGGTGCCGCTGACCGGGCGCGACGGAGAAATTCAAGCCTGGTGCGTGGCGATCCCCTTCCTGCGGCCGGGCGACGTGCCGCGCATCGCCGCGCCGGAGGGCGAAGCGGCCGACCCCTACGCCGCCTACATGCAGGGCATCGCCCTGCTCTACCGGCAAGCCTATGCGCTGGCCGAGGCGCGCCGCATGCCCGGCCAGGCGATCCTGGCGATGGGCCACTGCCACATGGTCGGCGGCGATGCCTCGCCGGATTCCGAGCGCCGCATCGTCATCGGCGGCACCGAGGCCCTGCCGGCCTCGATGTTCGATGCCGGCCTGGCCTATGCCGCGCTGGGCCACCTGCACCTGGCCCAGCGCGTCGGCAAGCAGGAACACCTGCGCTACAGCGGCAGTCCGCTGCCGCTGTCGTTCTCGGAAGTGCATTACCAGCACCAGGTGCTGCGCATCGATCTCGACGGCGCGGCGGCGCGCGCCATCACGCCCTTGCCCGTGCCGCGCGCGGTCGAGCTGCTGCGGATCCCGGCCGCGCCGGCGCCGCTGAAGGAAGCGATCGCGGCGCTGGTCGAACTCGACCTGCCCGAGCGTCCCGCGCACGAGCAGCCCTACCTGGAAGTGCGGGTGCTGCTGGACGGCCCGGAACCGGGCCTGCGCGCCCAGGTCGAGGCCGCGCTGCAGGGCAAGCCGGTGCGCCTGGCCAAGATCGAGCCGACCCGGCGCGTGGTGACCGCGCCCGGCATCGAAGCGGCCCTGACCCTGGACCAGCTGGCGGCGCTGCAGCCGGACGAGATCTTCCGCCGCCTGTGGCAGCAGCGCTTCGGCGACGATGCGCCGGATGACCAGCTGGCCGCGTTCGCCGAGCTGATGATGCCCGGAGATTTGAAATGAAAATCCTGCGCATCGGCGGCAAGAACCTGGCCTCGCTGGCCGGCGAATTCGCGGTCGACTTCGAGAGCGAACCGTTGGCCTCGAGCGGCTTGTTCGCGATCAGCGGCCCCACCGGCGCGGGCAAGAGCACCCTGCTCGACGCGCTGTGCCTGGCCCTGTACGACGCCACCCCGCGCCTGTTGAAGGCGCGCGCCGGCAACCAGGTGCCCGACGTCGGCGCCGACACGGTACAGGCGCACGACCGCCGCACCCTGCTGCGGCGCGGCGCGGCCGAGGGCTATGCCGAAGTCGACTTCATCGGCAACGACGGCATCGCCTACCGCGCGCGCTGGAGCGTGCGCCGCTCCTACAACAAGGCGACCGGCGCGCTACAGGGCGTGAACATGAGTCTGCACAAGCTGCCGGAACTGGCCCCGCTCGGCAATACCAAGACCGAGACCCTGGCCGAGATCGAAAAGCGCATCGGCCTGTCGTTCGAACAATTTACGCGCTCGGTGCTGCTGGCCCAGAACGAGTTCTCGGCTTTCCTGCGCACCGACGACAACGAGCGCGGCGAACTGCTCGAAACCCTGACCGGCAGCGCGGTCTACAGCGAGATCTCGCGCCGCGCCTTCGAGCGCTGGCGGCTGGAACAGGAAGCGATGCGGCGCCTGACCGGACGCCTGCAGGACCAGGCGCCGCTGGCGCCGGAGCAACGCAGCACGCTCGATGAAGAACACACGGTGGCGCAAGCCGCGCTGACTGCCGTCGACGCCCGCCGCAGCGCGCTCGAACAGCAGCTGCGCTGGCACCAGGCGCTCGATAAACTTGTGCAAGGCGAAGCCCAGGCGGAAACCGCGCTGGCAGCGGCCACGGTGGCGGTCGACGGCGCCGCCCAGCGGCGCCGCCATCTGGCCACGCTCGATGCGGTGCAGCCGGCGCGTGCGCTGGTGGCCGAACTGCAGCGCCTGGCCGGCGAACAGCGCCAGGGTCAGCTCGCGCTCGAGAATGGCGAGAAGGACCTGGCACGCGCGCTCGACGCGCAAAAGGCCGCAGCCCAGGCCCAGATCGACGCCGAGCGCAAGCTGGAAGCGGCCGAACAGGTCCAGCGCGAACAGGCGCCCCTGCTCGACCGCGCCAAGGCGCTCGACGCTACGCTCGCCACGCTGGCCCCGGCCCACGCCAAGGCGCGCAGCGCCCTCGACGCAGCTGCCGCCGACGCGCGGCAAGCCGGCCAGGTGCTGGCGGCCAAGACGGCCGAGCTGGACGAGGCCCGGCGCACGCTGGCCGACACGCGCGCCTGGCTCGAGGCGCGGCGCGACCTCGACGGCCTGGCGGCCCAGTGGGAACGCTGGGAACAGCGCCTGCTGCAGGCCGAGCAGGCTGCGGCCCAGGATGCGGCCGCTGCCACCGCATTGGCGCGGGCCCGTACCGGCCTCGAACAGGCCGAGGCGGCGGCCCAGCGCACTGCCGCCGCCCTCGGCGCCGCCACCACGCTGCTGGGGGAGCGCGACGCCACGCGCGCGCAGGCGATCGAGGCGCTGGACGCCATCGATGCCGACGCCCTGCGCGGCGAACGGCGCGCGCTGGACACCCGGCGCGAGCGCCTGGCCGCCTTCGGCGCCATCCATAATGCCCTGGACACGGCGCACAAGCAGTCTGCCAAGCTCGAAGTCCAGGCCGAACGCCAGCAGGCCGCGCAAACGGCCGCCGCCGCTGCGCTGGAAGCGGCACGCACCGCGGGCGGCGCCATCGACGCCGCCCTGGCCCAGGCCGAGCGCATGTTCGAAGCCGCCCAACTGGCCTGCGCCGATGGCGTCGAAAGCCTGCGCGACCGCCTCGGCCACGGCACACCCTGCCCCGTGTGCGGCAGCGAGGAACACCCCTACCGCCACCAGGATGCGCGCCTGCACACCCTGCTCGACAAGATGGCGCAGGAAGTGTCGGCGCGCCGCCGCGAACAGCGCGACAAGCTCAACGAACAGGCGCAGCAGCAGGCGGCGCTGGACGCCGCCGCCGAGCGCCTGCGCACGCTGGCCGAGGAACGAGCCGCCATGCTGGACGCCATCGCCCAGCTCGAGGAAGAGCTGGCGGCCAGCCCGCTGGCCGGCGAAGCCCCGGAGGCCGAGGACCGCGGTGCCTGGCTCACGGCCCAGCAAGGCCTGCTGCGCGACGGCGCCGCCGACCTCGACGCCCGCGAACAGGCGCTGCGCCGCGCCGAACTGGCGCGCGATGCCGCCCAGCAAGCCTGGGACAGCACCCACCGCGAACAGGCACGCCTGCTGGACGCGGCGCAGGCAGCGCAAGCCCAGTTGAACAGCCTGGAAACCGAGATCGCCACGCTGGCGGCGAAGCGCGAGGCCGCGGCGGAAACCCTGGCCGGCCTGCTGGCCGAACTCGATCCAGTGCTGGTGGAAGCCAGCGGCGCCGGCTGGCAGACAGGATGGCGGCAAGACCCGGCCGGCTGGCGCCAGCAGCGCGCCGGCGCCGCGCGCGAATGGGCCGAGCGCGCCGCCCGCGTCACGCGCCTGGAATCCGCGATCCGCACCTTCGAGGCAGAACATGCGGCCCTGAGCGCGCGCGTCCAGCAGAACGGGGAGCGGCTGGCCGAGGCGCAGGCGGAATTCGAGCGCATCGAGCTGGAATCGTCGACGCTGGGCCGCGAGCGCGCGCAACTGTTCGACGGCCGCGCCGCGCGCGAGGTCGAACAGGCGCTGGCCGCCGGCGTGGCGGCGGCACGCGAAGGCGTCAACGCCAGCCAGGCCGCAAGCCTGCAGGCGGCCCAATCGGAAGCGCGGGTGCGCGAAGCCCAGGCGAAAACGCAGGAGCGCATCGCCGAGCTGCAGGATGCGTCCGGCGACACGGCTGCACGCCTGAACGCCTGGATCGAAGACTTCGACGGCAACGATCCGGACCTGGAGCCGGTCGACAGCGAACAGGCGCTGGCGGCGCTGCTGGCGGTCGGCAATGCCTGGATCGCGCAGGAGCGCGCTGCCTTGGGCGAACTGGACACCCAGGCGCGCCAGGCGGCCGCCGTGCTGGCCGAGCGGCGCATGCAGCGCCAGCAGCACCAGGAACTGGCGCCGCCCGACGCGGCCAGCCGCGATGCCGATACCGTGTCCCGGGAGCTGGCCGCGGCCGAGCAGGAGCGGCGCGCGGTCCACGAGACCGCCGCCGCGCTGGCGCTGCGCATCCGCGAAGACGACGCCCGCCGCGAGCGCGCCCGTTCGATGATGGCCGAGATCGAGCGCCAGCGCGCCATCGAGGAACGCTGGGCCAGGCTGGCGGACCTGATCGGGTCCGCCGACGGCAAGAAATTCCGCAACTACGCCCAGCAATTCACGCTCGACGTGCTGCTCGGCTATGCCAACCAGCACCTGGCCCAGCTTGCGCGGCGCTACCGCCTGGAACGCGTCGCCAACGGCAGCGGCCCGTCGCTGGCGCTGATGGTGCGCGACCAGGACATGGGTGGCGAGGTGCGCTCGGTCAACTCGCTGTCCGGCGGCGAATCCTTCCTGGTATCGCTGGCGCTGGCGCTGGGCCTGGCCTCGCTGTCCTCGAACCGGGTCAAGGTCGAATCGCTGTTCATCGACGAAGGCTTCGGCAGCCTGGACAGCGACACGCTGGGCGTGGCCATGGATGCGCTGGATGCCTTGCAATCGATGGGCCGCAAGGTGGGCGTGATCTCGCACGTGCAGGAAATGACGGAGCGGATCGCGACCAAGGTCATGGTGCGGCCCGGTGGCGGCGGCAGCTCTTCAATTACCGTACAGTAAATATGAAACACACACTCTTCCTGTTCGACCTCGACGACACCCTGCTCGACTTCAAGGCCTCCGAGCAGCGCTCCTTCGCCCTCACGCTGGGCGAGCTCGGCATGCGGGACGACATCGACGCCCTGTTCGCCGACTACCAGGCGATCAACCTGGCCCTCTGGAAAAGCTTCGAGACCGGCGCGGTGTCGAAGGATTTCCTGAAAGTGGAACGCTTCCGCAAGGCCTTTGCCCAGCACGGCCTCGAGCTCGATCCGGAAGCGGCCAGCCGGCTGTACCTGGAATCGCTGTCGAATACCGTGGTGCTGATCGACGGCGCCGTGCGCCTGTGCGCGACGCTGGCCGCCATCGGCGAGGTCGGCATCATTACCAACGGCGTCGAGCAGATCCAGAAGCGGCGCATCGCCAGTTCCGGTCTGGGCGATTACATTTCCTTCATCGCCACCTCGGAAGCCTGCGGCCATGCCAAGCCGGACAGCCGCTTCTTCCAGTACACGACCGCGATGGCGCGCACCTTTGCGTCGCACGAGACCATCATCGTCGGCGACCGCCTGGATGCCGACATCCTCGGCGCCAACCGCTTCGGCATCGAGAGCTGCTGGTTCAATCCGGACCGGCTGGCCAACGTCTCGGCAGCGGTGCCGACCTGCGAGGTGCATACCCTGCACGACGTGGTGCCGGCGCTGCGCAGCCTGGCGGCAGCCTGACGGAAGTCCGACTGCGGCTGCGCCGGCACCCCGCGTGCCGGTGCTAAAATGCGCGCCTTTCCAGCATCTTCTTTTTTCGGATCCATCATGTCCAAACCCGCCCGCTTCCTGACCTTCAAGTGCGCCAAGTGCGCCAAGCCGGTCAAGGTCCAGCTGCAGAAAGTCTCGGCCTGCTCGCACATCCAGCCCTACCAGGGCATCTGCGACTGCGGCGAAATCAAGCGCCACGCCACCGGCAATCCGGAGGCGGTCAAATCCTTCGTCGAGTCGAACGACCTGCACTGGCACCATCACCATTGAGCGCCGAATTGAGTGCGCAGATGATCCAGTGGATTGAAAACGGCGAGGAGCGCGCGGCAGCCTGGCGCTCGGAAAGCGGCTGGCCGGCGCCGAAGAAAATCGTGCTGGCCGACGACACCATGAACGCCGATACCGCCTACCGGCTGGCGCTGGACGGCACCGGCCTGCTGTGGCGCGGCGACTTCCAGAATGCGCGCCAGCTGCTGCAGGCGCTGGTGCGCCGTCTCGACCAGAAGAGCGACCGCAACAAGCGCAAAGCGCCGAAACCGGCCGCCACGCTGACCGAACAGTTCCACCGCCATCGCCTGGCCCAGCTGCAGCGCGCGCGCCTGCTGGCCATGCTCCTGATCCCGTTCGATGCCGATTACACGATCCCGCTGCGACGCGCGCCCGACGTCAAGCAGGCCTGCAACGAAGCCTACGGCGCAGGCAGCGAACCCTTCGTGGCCTCGCTGCGCGAGCTGCTGGGCCTGATCGGCGCCCATGAATGGCGGCGCAAGGGCGTGTTCATCCCGGCGCTGGACGAGCGCATCCACCCCTGGTACGGCGTGTTCTCGCCGGTGCGCGGCGAATACGTGGAACTGGTCGCGCAGGCGCCCCTGCCCGCGCAGGCGACGCTCGCCTTCGACATCGGCGCCGGCACCGGCGTGCTGTCGGCGGTGCTGGCCCATCGCGGCCTGCAGGGCGTGATCGCCACCGACATGGACGAGCGTGCGCTCGGCTGCGCCCGCGCCAACATCGAACGGCTGGGCTTGAGCGACCAGGTCGAAGTGGTGCAGGCCGATCTGTATCCGGAAGGCCGCGCCGGCCTGGTGGTCTGCAATCCGCCCTGGCTGCCCGGCAAGCCGAGCTCGGCGATCGAATATGCGATCTATGATCCGGACAGCCGCATGCTGAAGGGTTTCCTGGCCGGCTTGAAAGACCACCTGCTGGCGCACGGCGAAGGCTGGCTGATCCTGTCCGACCTGGCCGAGCACCTGGGCCTGCGCTCGCGCGAGCAATTGCTGGCGTGGATCACGGAAGCCGGGCTGGAAGTCGCCGGCCGCCACGACATCCGTCCGACCCATCCGAAAGCCAGCGATGCCGACGACCCGCTGGCGGCGGCGCGCATGCGCGAGGTGACGTCCTTGTGGCGCCTGCGTGCGGCCTGACGATTATCGGCACGGAAACTCGATTTGCACCGCCAGGTCGATTGTTATACAATAGCGTTCTCAGACGCGGGGTGGAGCAGTCTGGCAGCTCGTCGGGCTCATAACCCGAAGGTCACAGGTTCAAATCCTGTCCCCGCAACCAGAATTCTTTAAAACGAGCCCGACTCTTGTAGTTGGGCTTTGTTTTTTGAGCAAGCCGTTTAGCAGTACAGAGCGCATGAGAGACAAGAAAGACAACGCGACCTTCGATTTGCCGGGTTTCGAACCGGCGGGCCAGGACGATGCCGTTGTCCCTCCTCCCGAGCCGAAGCGCGGCGGTCCGCGCCCGCGCCGGATTGCGCTCAAGCAGGAGCAGATTTCGCTGCTCGAAGAAACCGACGCCAGCGGCCTGCCCGTGTGGCAGCGCGACCCGAATCTTGACCTAACCGGCCTGCCGATCTGGCAACCGGACTGAGCACCTGACAAAGTCAGCCGCTCTTAACCTGCCGCACCCGCGGTTGACACCATGACCGATACCGCATTCTCCTCCCTCCAGCTCGATCCGCGCTTCCTGGCCAACCTGACCCAGCTCGGCTATACCCAGATGACGCCGGTGCAGGCATCCACCCTGCCCCTCGCGCTGGCCGGACGCGACCTGATCGCCCAGGCCAAGACCGGCAGCGGCAAGACCGCCGCCTTCGGCATCGGCATGCTGCTGGGCCTGAACCCGACGCTGTTCGCGGTGCAGGGCATGGTGATGTGTCCGACGCGCGAGCTGGCCGACCAGGTCGCCAACGAACTGCGCCGGCTGGCGCGCGGCATCGGCAACGTCAAGATCGTGACGCTCACCGGCGGCATCCCGATGCGCCCGCAGATCGCCACGCTCGAATTCGGCGCCCACATCGTGGTCGGCACGCCTGGCCGCATCCGCGACCACCTGCAGCGCAAGACCCTCGACCTGGCGCGCCTGCGCACGCTGGTGCTGGACGAGGCCGACCGCATGACCGACATGGGTTTCTACGACGAGATCGCAGCCATCGTGCGCGAATGCCCGGCGCGCCGCCAGACCCTGCTGTTCTCGGCCACCTACCCCGACGACATCCGCGAAGCCACGGCGCTGTTCCTGAACAATCCGGAAGAAGTCGCGGTCGAGACGCGCCACGTGCCGGCCCAGATCGAGCAGCGCTTCTACGAGATCGGCTTCGAGGGCCGCGAAGAGGCGGCGGCGCGCGTGCTGCGCCATATCCGCCCGGGCTCGGCGATCGCCTTCTGCAACACCAAGGCGCGCTGCCGCGAAGTGGTCGATTACCTGCGTGACAAAGGCTTCGCCGCGCTGGCGCTGTACGGCGAACTGGAACAGCGCGAGCGCGACGAGACCCTGGTGCTGTTCGCCAACCGCAGCTGCTCGGTGCTGGTGGCCACCGACGTGGCCGCGCGCGGCATCGACGTCGCTGGACTGGAACTGGTGCTGAACGTCGACGTCTCCAAGGACCCGGAAGTGCACGTGCACCGCGTCGGCCGCACCGGCCGTGCCGGCGAGACCGGCCTGGCGGTGACCTTGTCCGCGCCCAACGAAAAGCGCTTCGTGCGCCTGATTGAAGACCTGCAGGGCCAGGCCGCCGAGTGGCATCCGCTGGCCGAACTCGACGACGTCGACGTTCCCGCCGACGAACTGGCCCGGCTGGCGCCGATGGTTACGCTGTGCTTCGCCGGCGGCAAGAAGGACAAGCTGCGTCCGGGCGACCTGATGGGCGCGCTGGCCAAGGATGCCGGCCTGACCAAGGAACAGGTCGGCAAGATCCACATCTTCGAATTCATGAGCTACGTTGCGATCGAACGCAGTGTGGCGCACCAGGCCTACCAGCGCCTGAGCGCCAACAACCCGCTCGGCCCCGACTACGGCAGCGTCAAAGGCCGCAATTTCAAGATGCGTTTCATCGAGGTCTGAGCAGGATCCTGGCCCGGAATTTGTAACAACTGTAAAAGCCGCGCACGGTTGAAATGATTTCCGGGCGGCAGCTCAGCAGTTCTGGCATCATTTTGCTAAAGGAGCATTAGTAAAATGATCAGCTCAACAACAACCGGGCAAGAGACTACGGAAGGCCGCAGCGTCAGGGACATCGTCGAGCATGCGCACGGCGAAGTGACCGAGGCCTGGTGCCGCAAACTCTTCCGCCAGCTGCTGCAGGCCCTCGAACGCCAGTACGCGATGGACATGCCGCATCGCGTCATCACTGCCGACACCGTCGTGTTCCACCAGAATGGCCAGCCGCTGCTGCTGCCGTCGATCGCCAGCGATCCCGCGCCCAGCGAAGCCGACGACCTCACCGCACTGGCCAAGCTGATCCATTACGCGATCACGCAGGAACTGCTGCCGAGCGGCCCGCTGCGCGGCCGCGGCCTCGACGGCTACAGCGAGACCCTGCTCGCGGCAGTCGACCGCTGCATGGATCCCGACCCGGCGCAGCGCCCGCAGACCGTCGCGGAACTGCGCGACATCCTCGGCATCGTGCCGCCGGGGTCGGCGCCGCTGCCGCCGCCGCCGCCCTTGTCGGAGCTGGCGGACCCGCTGGCTGAGCCGGCCGCGGTTGCTGAACCAGCCGCGGTTGCTGAACCAGCCGCGGTTGCTGAATCGGTCCCGGTGATAGAACCGGCGCCCGTGGTGGAACCGTCCCCAGCGGCAGCTGAGCCGGCCGCGGTGACTGAGCCGTCCCCGTTGCCTGAACCGCTCCCGATGGCCGAACCAGTCCCGATGGCTGAACCGCTCCCGGTAGCCGAACCAGTCCCGGTGGCCGAACCAGTCCCGATGGCTGAACCGGTTCCGGTGGCTGAGCCTGTTCCGGTGACCGAACCCGCGCCGGTGACGAAGCCGACCCCGGTGCCGCAGCCGCATATCCAGCCGAAGCCAGCGGAAGCCGCCATCCCCGCCCACGCCCTGCGCGCCAGCGCGGACAGCAAAGGCAGCGAAAGGCCTGCAACGAGCACCAGCAGTACGCCTGCAGCGACTGCGGCGACTGCAGCGATTGCGGCAGCACCCGCGGCACCTACGGCAGCGGCGCCCACCGCGCCGCCCGCCCAGCCCCACGCCAGCACCCAGGCCGCGGCTCCGGTCCGCCGGCCGCGCTGGCCCATCGTCGCACTCCTGGCGGCCATGGTCCTCGCCGGCTACGCCCTGCTGCCCAAGCACGCGCCGCACGACCAGCCTGCGCCGGCTGCACCGCAGGACCAGGCCGCCCCCCAGGCCCCTGCAGAGGTCAACGTTCCCGCCGCGGCGGACGCCACCACTGCGCCTGCGGCACCGGCAACCGCCCCGGCCGTCCAGCCCGCCCCATCCACTTCAGCGCAGAACCCGAACGCCCTGCCTGCACAGCCGCCGGCAGCGGCAGGTGTCGCACCGGCCGCAACGCCGGGCATCCTCCCTGCGCGGCCGTTACCGGCAATGCCGGCCGGCAGCGGCGCCACGGCCCCGGCCGCGGCCGGCACAGCCAACCCGAACGCCAGCGCCACCTACCAGCTGCAAATCCAGCCCTGGGGCACCGTCTACGTGGACGGCGTCGACCGCGGCGTCAGCCCGCCGATCAAGCGCCTGCAGTTGCCGCCGGGACGCCACACGGTCCGCGTGACCAATCCGAATTTCCAGGAACGCGTGCTCGAGGTCGACACGTCCGCCGGCGACGGCCGCATCGTCGTCGACTTCAGCGCCGCAGAATGAAAGCGCGCATGATGCCCATGACTACACTCACACGCACACTGCCGGCCGCCGCCCTGCTCGCCGTTTTGGCGAGCGGCTGCGCCGAGTACCCGATCTTCGACAGCAAGCCGGCCCGCAATGGCAGCCACCCGAAAGCCGTCACCGTGATCGACCGCTCGCCCAACCAGCCGGCACGTCCCAAGGAACGCAGCCGCGAGCGCGAGCGCGACGACGGGCCGAAGGAAAGCGACGGCCTGCGCGAAGGCATCCGCATGTACGACGAAGGCGATTACAACGGCGCCATCAGGCGCCTGGGCGCGCGCGACCTGAACAACGGTCCGCTGGCGACGCGCCTGAGCGCGCTCAAGTACACCGCCTTCAGCTATTGCGTGACGGCGCGCCCGGCCCAGTGCCGCCAGGCCTTCGACAAGGCCTTGCGCCTCGATCCCTCGTTCGACCTCGCGCCCGGCGAACATGGCCACCCGCTGTGGGGGCCGGTGTTCACCAAGGCCAAGCAGGCTGCCGATTAAGCCTTGACGTTGACGGACGCCGGGAAAGCCGGCGCCCGGCGGTGCAGCGTCGCCTGCTCGTAGGCATACGCCATCCCGATCAGCGTCGCCTCGCTCCAGGCGCCGCCGACGAAGGACAGGCCGACCGGCAAGCCGTGCACGTAGCCGGCCGGCACCGTCACGTGCGGGTAGCCCGCCACCGCCGCCGGCGACGAGAAGCTGCCGCCGTAGTGGTCGCCGTTGATGTAGTCGGTCAGCCAGGCCACGCCGCCGGTGGGCGCCACCAATGCATCCAGCTTTTCCTCGCGCATGATCTTGTCGATCCCCTCTTCGCGCGCATAGCGGCGGTTGTTGGCCAGCGCTTCGCGGTAAGCCTTGTCCTGCAGGCCCGGTTTGGCCTGGGCCGCGACCAGGTGTTCCTGGCCGAAGTGCTGCAGCTCGCGCGCCGCGTTCTTTTCATTGAAGGCAATGACGTCGGCCATGGTCTTGACCGGCGCATGAGCGGCATAAGCTGCCAGGTAGGCTTCCAGGTCGGGGCGGAATTCGCCCAGCAGCACCTCGAGTTCGCTGTCGTTGTACTTGTCGGTGTTCGGCACCTGTACGTCGACCAGGATCGCGCCCTGCGCCTTCAGCACCGCGAGCTCCTTCTCGATCAGGGCGTCGATCGCCGTGGCGCTGCCGAAGAAATTGCGCGCCACGCCGATGCGCTTGCCCTGCAGGCCATCCTTGCGCAGGGCCCGGGCGTAGTCGGCGGACTTGCCGCGGCTGGCACCGGTAGCCTCGTCGGCCGTGTCGACGCCGCACAGGGCGGTCAAGAGCAGCGCGGCATCGGCCACGCTGCGCGTCATCGGGCCGGCCGTATCCTGCGAATGCGCGATCGGGATGATGCCGCTGCGGCTGACCAGGCCCAGGGTCGGCTTGATGCCGACGATGCCGCAGGTCGATGCAGGCGACACGATCGAGCCGTCGGTTTCGGTGCCGATCGCCAGCGTCGCCAGGCTGGCTGCCATCGCCGCGCCCGAGCCGGAGCTGGAACCGCTGGTGTTGCGGTCGAGCGCATACGGATTGCGGGTCTGGCCGCCGCGTCCACTCCAGCCGCTGACCGAATGGGTCGAGCGCATGTTGGCCCATTCGGACAGGTTGGTCTTGCCGAGGATGACGGCGCCGGCCTCGCGCAGCTTTTGCGCGACGTAGGCATCCTTGCTGGCGCGTACGCCGTCCAGCGCCAGCGAACCGGCACTGGTGCTCATCTTGTCCGCGGTCGCGATATTGTCCTTGATCAGTACCGGGATGCCGTGCAGCGGTCCGCGCACTTTGCCGGCCTTGCGCTCGCGGTCCAGCGATTCGGCAATCGCCAGCGCATCCGGATTCAGCTCGATCACGGCGCGGAGCATCGGACCGGCCTTGTCGATGGCCGCGATGCGGGCCAGATATTGCTGCACCAGGGCTTTCGAACTCAGCTTGCCGGCCGCCATCTGCGCCTGTTGTTCCTGTACGCCCGCCTCGAGGATGGTACTGCCGGCCATGCTGCCGTTGGCAGCAGCCGAAGCCAGTTGGGCCACGCCGGCAGCTGCACCGGCAGCCACACCGAGTCGAACGAAATCCCTGCGATCCATGCCATTCTCCGCGTCAAAAAAAATCAAGAATAGCAGTAAAGTTGCCTATGCAACACGAATTAATGCGTGTCCGTTTTGTTGCGAATGAATATTTTGTCATGCAGAATGTGGAAACGTTCCCACACCTCCCTGCCCATGACCACCCAGACTGCGTCCACCGGTTTTGCAGACAGCAAACGCCACTATCCGATCCTCGACGGCCTGCGCGGCGTCGCCGCACTGATGGTGGTGGCCTTCCACTTGTTCGAAGCGCATGCCGCCAGCCGCTTCGTCCAGATCATCAACCACGGCTACCTGGCAGTCGATTTCTTTTTCCTGCTGTCCGGTTTCGTCATCGGCTATGCCTACGACGACCGCTGGCGCAGCATGACGATCGGCGAATTCTGCAAGCGGCGCCTGATCCGCCTGCACCCGATGATCGTGGTCGCGATGCTGGTCGGCGCCGCGCTGTTCTACTTCCAGCAGGGTGTGCCGTTTCCGAAGATCCAGGACACGCCGCTGTGGCTGATGCTGGCGCTGATGTTCATCGGCATGACGCTGCTGCCGGTCGGCGCGGCGCTGGACGTGCGCGGCTGGGGCGAGATGCATCCGCTGAACGGTCCGGCGTGGTCGCTGTTCTATGAGTATGTGGGCAACCTGCTGTACGCCCTGCTGGTGCGCAGGTTTTCCAGGGTGGCGCTGGGCCTGTGCGTGTTCCTGGCCGGCTGTGCGCTGGTGCATCACTGCGTGGCCGGCCCGCAGGGCGACGTGATCGGCGGCTGGTCGCTCGATCCGGCCCAGGTCCGGCTCGGCCTGACCCGCCTGCTGTATCCCTTCTTCGCCGGCCTGCTGCTGTCGCGCATCGTCAGGGTCGGCCGGGTCCGTCACGCTTTCCTGCTGAGCAGCGCGATCGTCGTGGCGGCGCTGGCCATGCCGCGCTTCGGCGGCGAACAGGCGGTATGGATGAATGGCCTGTACGAATCGGTGTGCATCGTCGCCGTGTTCCCGCTGGTCGTGTACCTGGGCGCGAGCGGCACCGTGCACGCGGGACCGGTCGCCCGCATGTGCAACTTCCTGGGCGGGATTTCGTACCCGCTATATATCACCCATTACCCTTTCGTGTACGCCTACACGGCCTGGGTCGTCACCAACAAGGTGACGCTGCGCGACGGCGCCCCGGTCGCGTTGGCGACGCTGCTGCTGTGCGTGCTGCTGGCCCATGCCTGCCTGAAGTATTACGACATCCCGGTGCGCCAGTGGCTGACGCGGCGCTACATGGGCAAGGCGGCGGCGCCGGTCCTGGCCTCGAAGCCTTTGGCATAAACCGCCAGTTCCTGGCGCAGGCCGTTCACCTCGAGCTGCAGCTGCTCGGTGCGCAGCGCCTGCAGATCGAGTCCGACCTGGTGGGCGGCATGCTCGAGCACGGCGATCTCGTCCGGGCGATAGGCATCGCCGCTAGGCTTCTGGCCGAGCAGCACGAAGCCCTGCAAGTCGCCGCGGAAGCTCATCGGCAAGGCCAGCGCGCCCGGCAGCGTGGAGTCGCAGTCGGCCGGCGCTGCCGCCGCCAGCTCGGCGCGCAGCGCCACTGCCAGCGGATCGTCGATCCCGGCCATGGACGGCGCCTGCAGGCCGGCTACGGCTGCCAGCTCGTAGCCCCCGGCCACCTCGCGGTACAGCGCGCAGCCGGCCTCGCCCGTAAAGCGCTGCAGTGCGGCCATCGTGCTGTCGACCAATACCTGCGGGCTGGTGATGTGGGCGGCATGCTTGACGAAGCGGCGCAGGCGCTCCTCGTTGACGTGCCATTTATGGAAGAACAGGCGGTCGACGGCATGGTCGACGAAGTGGCGCAGCTTGTGGAATATCAGGTACAGGCCGAGCGCGATGCCGGCATCCAGGAAGGCGTTCTTTTCGGCTTCCTCGGGGCTGACGAAATGGTGGGCCAGCCATTCCATCAGGCCGAAGGACACCAGCAGCACCACGCTGACGATCGTGAATACCAGCGCGCGGTTGACGGCGAAGCCGACATCGAGCACCCGATGGCGCAGGATGCCGTAGGCCAGGCCGACGTTGGCCAGGATCGCCAGTACGATCGGTATCTCGGCGTATGGATAGCTGTGCAGGAAAGTCACCCCGGGCATGGTCGTGATCGCATAGATCATGTACCGGACGCCGATCAACAAGCCTATCCAGCGGACACGCTGGCGCGCCTCGCCCGATGCGCACCGGAATGCATGCCAGAGATTGACGCAAGCCAGCATTACGAGCAGCACTTCAAGGAAAGAAACGAGGCCGGGCACGGTCGGCAGGATGCCCGCCAGGCCATAGCGCCTGGCGCCGCTCTGCACGAAATAGGCGGCCAGCAGCAGCATCGCCGGCCAGGCGGTGCGGCGCACCCAGGACGGCACATGCGCGGTCCCGTCGTCGGGAAAGCGGCAGCTGAACAGGTAGAGGCCGCAATAGGCGACGATGCCGGCCAGCGGCATCAGCACCAGCAGGGAGAACCGCATCAGTCCGCCGCCGGCCACGTAGCTGGTGGCGAACGAGGTTTCCATCAGCAGCATCAGCGCCAGGATGCGCGCGGACGGACTCGAGGTGCGGCGCAGCCCGATCAGCGCCGCCAGCGTCAGCGCCACCACCGAGTTGACCATCGTCAGCACATAATGGATGCCGGATCCCCGATCGATATGCGGCACAGGCTGGTTGCGGACCGTCAGATGACGCTGGCCGGCGCCTTCACCGAGGGTCAGGCCGACGGCTTCGTCCGCGGCATAAGCGGCACGCCAGACGTCGGCAAGGTCGTCGAACGTCACCTTGTCGCCGGCCTTTGCGCCGAGACCCGCCAACGGCGAGGCCGGATCGATCCGCACGATCCGCGCGGTCCGGCCGGATGCGCCGGCCACGTCGAAGTTGAGGGTACCGGCGACCCCCGGCATGATCACTTGCTGCCAGTTGACGATGGCGCCGGCGCACACGGCGCCGAAGAGGAACAAGGCGGCACACAGGAGGATTTTCCACTGACCCGTGCTGATGGATCGAATATTCATTGGCTGTTCAATAAATGGACCGATCCCAAATCATACGCCGGATGTTGCTCGCAGTTAAAGAAAAAAATACAACAAGCATAAGCCGCGCGCGCAAAAAAAACGCTGCCCTCGGGCAGCGTTCTTTCGTAAAGCGGGGGTTCGACTTAGTTGCGAACCACGCGCTTGTACTCGGCGGTACGGGTGTCGATCTCGATGGTGTCGTCCTGGTTGACGAACAGCGGCACCGAAATGGTGAACTGCTTGCCTTCGATCGCGTTTTCGATCTTGGCTTCCTTCAGCACGTTGCCCGAAGTGTTGCCCTTGACGGCTGGCTCGGTGTAGACGATCTGGCGAGCGATGGTGATCGGCAGTTCGACCGAGATTGCCTTGCCGTCGTAGAACACGGCTTCGCATTCCATACCGTCTTTCAGGTAGTTGATGGCTTCGCCCATGTTTTCTTCTTCGATCTCGTACTGGTTGTACTCTTCATCCATGAAGACGTACAGCGGATCGGCGAAGTACGAGTAGGTCACCGGCTTCTTGTCCAGCACGACGACGTCGAACTTGTCGTCGCCGCGGAACACGTTTTCCAGCGGGGCGTTGGTCAGAAGATTCTTCATCTTCCACTTGTAGGTGAAGCCCGTGCGGCTCGAGCCGTTGACGTCGGAGCGCAGCACGATAAACGGCTTTTCATCGACCATGATGATGTTGCCAACACGGATTTCTTTTGCGGGTTTCATAAGAAGTTTTGGATAAAAAATGAGTTGCAGTAATCGAGCATCATACCATGATCCTTACCCGCCGCCTACCGGAGCGACCGGGTGAAATTCAGCAGATTGCTCACCAAGTCGCCGTTCGCCAACATCAGGCCCTGCCAGGCGCTGGCACGGGCCGACAGCGTCGGCAGTTCGGCTTGCAGGGACGTCCACAGCGCCGGCCAATCGGCCGCGCGCCCCTCCTGCCCGCCCTCGACGGCACCATTCCAGTGCAGCGAAAAGTCGGCCAGGCTGTCGAGATGTCCAGCGTCTCCGGTGTATTTTTCCAGGAAAGCACGGAGTTTAACATGATGCAAGTTTTCATCTTGCGGATAAATGTGCCAAACGAACGGTCTGCCGGCCCATTGCGCACGCACCCAGGAGTCTTCGCCGCGCACCAGATTCAGGTCGCATGTCCATAACAGGCGGTCGTAGTCGTGCTGCGGCATGAAGGGCACCACGCGCACCGTGAGCCGGCCGCGCGTGGCAACGCTGCCCGGATGCGGCTCGGTGCCCAGGAAGGCGCCGACCTGGTCGCGCGCAACGCCGTCCGGCACCAGGCACAGCACCTCGCGCTCGCCCTGGCGCCAGGCCTCGAACAACTGTGCCACCGGTGCGTGCGGATAGCAGAACAGGCTGGCCCTGAACGCAGCCATCTCGCCGTCGGTGACGCCCAGGCCGGCAAGGAAGGCCGCCTGCGCCGCCGGGTCGGCCTGGAAGCGGTCGCGCATGTCGAGCAGGCCCCGCTCGCGCAGCAGGCCGCCGGTGCTGGAGGTGAATCCCGGGAAAAAGAAATGCTTGGTCAGCTTCAGGCGCGGGTGCATCGAGGGCAGCCTGTGGCAACCCTCGACCCAGGCTTCCGCGCTCAGGCCTTCGTAGTTGATCCACACCGGGCGCGGTTCGCGCTGCGCCATCGCAGCCACGTAGCCGGGCGGAATCTCGACGCCGAAGAACTCGATCACGATGTCGGGCACGTCGGCTGCCGTGAAGCTGCCGTCCTGGTCCTGCCAGTGGCGTACCTGCACGCCCTCGACCACCTGTCCGGCTGCTTCCGGGGCCACCGCCGGGCAGATGCGCCGGAAACTGCGCAGGTCGTCGACCCACAGCGTCACCGCGATGCCATGTTCGGCCTGGAACTGGCGCGCCAGGCGCCAGCAGATGCCGATGTCGCCATAGTTGTCGACCACTTTGCAGAAAATGGCCAGCGAAATCGGTGGGTCGGGGTGTCGGGACATGCTCGGAACGGGGCAGCTAATATAGAGAGTGAGGGCGCCATTGTAGCGGCTTTCATGAGTTCAAAAGACTGCTCGCCATTTCCCCTGCCCTGGCAGGCGCACTAACCTGGTGAATCGATGCCAGCAAACGGTGCAATCCCGGCGCACTCTGCGCCATCGCAAAGCACGAAATAACCGGGATGAATTGCGCACCCGGCCACAAACTTCATCGGGGTCACCCTGTCCAACAGCCACCTGTAGAAAAGCGGACCGCTCAGGTGGTCTCCGCCGGTGTCGCCGCGTTGGGAACCCTCCACCGCGGCGGTCTTTTTCATCGTACGCGTCCGCCGGCATCGGAGCCGATGTGCGGCGGCCGCATCCAGACAAGGAGTTGGTCATGAATGAATTTCAGCAGCTCGGCGTTGGACAGCAGGCAGGACAACAATTTCAACCGGAACTCGCGCCGCAGGGGTTCTTCGGCAGCGTGCTGGGCGCGCCGCTCGGCGGACTGATCGGCCGTGGCATTGGCGGCCTGTTCGGCAATGCCCAGCTGGGCAGCCAGATCGGCCAGGCAGCCGGCGGCATCGGCGGCGGCTTCCTGCCGCTGTCGGCCGACCCCTACCAGCAACTGCAACAGCAGCAACAGCTGCAGCAACTGCAGCAACTGCAGCAGGGGCAAGGCCAGCTCAGCCCGCAAGGCTGGTTCGGCAATGCCATCAGCCAGTTCGGCCGGCCACTGGGCGGCTTGATCGGCGGCATCGCCGGCAACCAGCAACTGGGCAGCACCATCGGCGGCATCGCTTCGCAACTGGGCGGCATGCTGCCGTTCTCGGCCGGTCCGCAGCAACAGTTCCAGCAGCATCCGCATGTGCAGGCGCTGGTCCAGCAACTGCAGCAGCTGCACCAGATCCAGCAGCAGATCCAGCAACAGCTGCAGCAGCTTGCCCAGCAACAGCAGCCGCAGCAGGCACAACAACAGCCGCAAACCATGCAGCAGGCAGGCCAGGGTCAGATGGCGCCGCAGGGCTGGTTCGGCAATGCACTGTCGCAGTTCGGCCAGCCGGTGGGCAGCTTCATCGGCGGCCTGGCCGGCAACCAGCAATTGGGCAACACCATCGGCGGCATCGCTTCGCAACTGGGCGGCATGCTGCCGTTCTCGGTCGATCCCTACCAGATGCAGCAACTGGCCCAACAGCAGGCCCAACAACAAGCCCAGCAGCAGGCACTGCAGGGGCAGCAGGGCCAGCCGGGCCAGCTCGCGCCGCAGGGCTGGTTCGGCAATGCCATCAGCCAGTTCGGCCGGCCCCTGGGTGGCTTGATCGGCGGCATCGCCGGCAACCAGCAACTGGGCAGCACCATCGGCGGCATCGCTTCGCAACTGGGTGGCATGCTGCCGTTCTCGGTCGACCCCTACCAGCTGCAGCGACTCGCCCAGCAGCAGGGCCAGCAGTTGCAGCCGGGGCAGTATCCGGTCTACACCACCCCGCCGGCACAGGGCAATACCGTGCATTGACGGCATCTTGACGCCGCCGCGTTGATTTTGCGGCATCGACGTCGCACTGAAGGCGCGTCGGCAACGCCGATGCGCAACGACCCGATCGAGGAGGAGATCCGCATGCCAACCGCAGCTGAAACCAGCCGCTACATCATCCGCGCCGTCGACGACGGTCCGGCACTCGCCGCCTTCATCGCCAGCCTGCGAGCCGACGCCGCCGTACGGCTGCTCGACACCATCGGGCCGAAGGCGCAACCGCACACCGCGGTGGTGGAAACCGATGCCGCGACGGCGGAGCGGCTCGAACAAGCGTTTCGCACTTCCAACCAATTGATGATCGAACCGGACCGTCCGCTGTCGCTGTTCGACTAGCGCGGCGCCGCATCGATCCGAAAGGAACAGACATGGCCAAAATACCAAACGGCGGGCAGCCGGACGGGCCGGACGGAGCGCCCATCCCAGTCGCCGGCGATCCGCCGGGGCGGCGCGTGGGCGAGCGCAAGAAACGCTTCCTGGTCACGCCGCAGCCGGCGCCGGAAGGCCTGAGTCCGTTTGGCCTCAGCCCCTTCGCGCTGGGCTCGCCCGGCGTCCAGCCCCTCACGCTGCAATCGGTCGAACAGGCCCTGCGCGCCGCGCCGGACATCGAGGTGGTGGGCACGGTGGGCACGGCCAGCACCCGCAGCATCGGCCTGATGGAATCCGGCATGAGCAACGGCAACCCGGGCGGAACCCTGGTCGCGCGCATGACCGACGACAAGGCGCGCGCCCTGCTGCAGCAAGCCCAGGGCCGCCTGGTGGTCGAACGCGACCAGCACCTGCACCTGCTCGACCCGGTGCCGCGCCACCCTACCCTGGTGAATTCCTTCGCCGCCTACGACGGCCCGCACTTCGACATCGACCTGGTGGTGCTGGGCAAGGACGGCGTGCCGCTGGGGGGCGCCGAAGTTTCGCTGTTCGGCGGCCTGCTGCCGGCCGCCGGCCTGACCGACGACCAGGGCCGGCTCACGCTCACGGTGCACGGCGACTCGCCGCACACGATCACCGGGCTGTACGTGAAGCCGCGCGCCGACTACTGGAGCTTTTACCAGCGCGATCCCGACCTGGCACCCGGCGAGCCGAACGTGGTCGGGCTGCAGGCGCTGTCCGACTGGCCGCAGATGCCGGGCTTTCCGGGCCGCAGCACGGTCTGCTGGGGCGCGCGCGCGATGCGCCTGGACCAGGTGCCGCCCTCGTTCCGCGGCCAGGGGATCCGGGTCGCCGTGATCGACTCCGGCGTCGCCACCACGCATGCCGACCTCAGCCGCATTCGCGCCGGCTTCGACGTCATCAAGGACAATTACGAGACCTGGAACCAGGACCAGCTCGGCCACGGTTCGCACTGCGCCGGCGTGATCGCCGGCTACGATCCGGCGTTCGGCATCCGCGGCTTCGTGCCCGACGCCGAAATCCACGTCTGCAAGCTGTTCCCCGGCGGCCAGATCAGCCAGCTGATCCAGGCACTCGAATACTGCATCGAACACCAGATCGACGTGGTCAACCTCAGCCTCGGCGGCACCGGGCCCTCGCCCGCGCTGGAGCAGCAGATCCTGCGCGCGCGGCGGGCCGGCGTCGCCTGCATCGCCGCGGCCGGCAATTCCGGCGGGCCGGTGCAGTATCCGGCGGCCTCGCCCTACGTGCTGGCGGTGGCGGCGGTTGGCAAGATCGACGAGTTCCCGCGCGACAGCTACCACGTCGAGACCATCCACCCGGACGTCGACGCCCAGGGCTTTTTCACGGCCAGGTTCAGCTGCTTCGGCCCCGAGGTCGATGTCTGCGCACCGGGCGTTGCCGTGGTGTCGTCGGTACCGCCGAATAATTTCGCAGCCTGGGACGGTACCTCGATGGCGGCGCCGCACGTGACCGGCCTGGCGGCACTGATGCTGGCGCACCGGCCCGAATTCCAGGGCCAGGGCCGGATGCGCTCGGCCGAGCGGGTGGAACAGCTGTTCCGCCTGATCCGCATGAGCGCGCGCCGTGTCAGCCAGGCAGCGCCGGCGCGCATTGGCTACGGCATGCCGGATGCACTGGTCGCTCTGGGCCTGGCGCCGGGCGTGGACCAGCAAGCCTTCCAGTCGATGCTGGGTTCGCTGATGGGAACGATGCCGATGGTGCCGGCCGCCATGCCCGAGATGGCGATGGGTGCGCAGCAGAGAACAGGGCCGATCATGCCCTTCGGTTTTGGCTGGTAGAAAATGAAAAACCGGAGCACCTCGACGCGCATGCGCGTTGGTCTGCTCCGGTTTTAACTGGCGTCCCCACGGGGATTCGAACCCCGGTACTCACCGTGAAAGGGTGATGTCCTAGGCCTCTAGACGATGGGGACCTAAAACTGTATTACTGCAAATTCCTGGCGTCCCCACGGGGATTCGAACCCCGGTACTCACCGTGAAAGGGTGATGTCCTAGGCCTCTAGACGATGGGGACCCTGAACTACCGATAACTTCAACTCCGGTGTCAGAGCCCAACCGATAAAACCGGGCTCTGACCCCTAATTTGGTGGAGGTAAGCGGGATCGAACCGCTGACCTCTTGCATGCCATGCAAGCGCTCTCCCAGCTGAGCTATACCCCCCAAAACTTCTCATGACCCGACAACTGCATCAATAAAAAAGCCGCTTCAAGGCGGCTCCTTGCGTTGCGTGTCTGGCGTCCCCACGGGGATTCGAACCCCGGTACTCACCGTGAAAGGGTGATGTCCTAGGCCTCTAGACGATGGGGACCTAAAACTATTTATTGCATCGATACCGCTCGCTGGGTGGCGGCATCCAACTACTACCAAAATCTTGGCGTCCCCACGGGGATTCGAACCCCGGTACTCACCGTGAAAGGGTGATGTCCTAGGCCTCTAGACGATGGGGACCCTGGACTGCTACGACTACCTTCCGAAACTTGGTGGAGGTAAGCGGGATCGAACCGCTGACCTCTTGCATGCCATGCAAGCGCTCTCCCAGCTGAGCTATACCCCCGTTTCAGAGAGACAGTATCATAACATACTGTTTTTACTTCATGCAGCGCCGTTTTCACAACGCTGGCGTCCCCACGGGGATTCGAACCCCGGTACTCACCGTGAAAGGGTGATGTCCTAGGCCTCTAGACGATGGGGACCCTGGACTACCGATACTACCTGTTACCTGCTATTTACTGCACACTTCAGAACGTGGTGGAGGTAAGCGGGATCGAACCGCTGACCTCTTGCATGCCATGCAAGCGCTCTCCCAGCTGAGCTATACCCCCGCAGCGCTGAAGTGCGAGCATTATAGGGGATAGACTTGCATTACGCAAATAGCTTGAAAAGACTCACAGCCCTTTTTGTACGCGTGCCACGACGACCTCGCGGCCGAACAGTTCCAGCACGGCGTCGATCGCCGGCGTCTGCAACTGGCCGGTGACGAGCAGGCGCAGCGGCATGGCCAGTTGCGGCATCTTCAGGCCGTTCGCCGCCAGCACTTCCTTCATCATGGCCGACAGGGCCGGCTTGGTCCATTCCACGCTCGCGAGCTTTTCCGCGAACTGGGCCAGGGCCGGCCGCACGGCATCGGTCAGGTGCTGCGCCAGCAGCGCCTGATAGTCCGCGTTCGCGGGATCCGGCGTGCGGTAGAACAGCATCGCCGCATCGGCCAGTTCATTGATGGTGTTGGTGCGTTCCTTCATCAGCGCCAGCACGCTGGCCAGCGGCGGCGCGCCTTCAAAGACCGCGCCTGCCATCTTCGGACGCGCCAGTTCGGCCAGGCGTTCGTTGTCGGCCTGCTTGATATAGTGATTGTTCAGCCAGGCCAGCTTTTCCGGGTTGAACTGGGCCGCCGACGCGGTCAGGTGCTCGAGGTTGAACCACTCGGTGAATTGCTCCATCGAGAAGATCTCGTCGTCGCCGTGGCTCCAGCCCAGGCGTGCGAGATAGTTGAGCATCGCTTCCGGCAGGAAGCCCTGCTCCGGATACTGCATCACGCTGACCGCGCCGTGGCGCTTGGACAGTTTCTGGCCGTCCGGCCCCAGGATCATCGGCAGGTGGCCGTACTGCGGCAGTTCGGCGCCGAGCGCGCGCAGGATGTTGATCTGGCGCGGCGTATTGTTCACGTGGTCGTCGCCGCGCAGCACGTGGGTGATCTTCATGTCCCAGTCGTCGACCGACACGCAGAAGTTGTAGGTCGGGGTACCGTCCGGACGCGCGATGATCAGATCGTCGAGTTCCTTGTTGGCGATCGTGATCGGACCCTTGACCACGTCGTTCCAGGTGACTTCGCCATCGAGCGGGTTCTTGAAACGCACGACCGGCTTCACGCCCGCCGGGACTTCCGGGAGCACCTTGCCCGGTTCCGGACGCCAGGTGCCGTCATAGCGCGGCTTTTCCCCTAGAGCACGCATGCGTTCGCGCATCGCCTCGACTTCTTCCGGCGAGCAGTAGCACAGATAGGCGGTGCCGGCTTCCAGCATGCCCTCCACCACCTCGCGGTAGCGGTCCATGCGCTGCATCTGGTAGAACGGACCTTCGTCGTGGCTCAGGCCCAGCCACTGCATGCCGTCCAGGATGGCCTGCACCGCTTCCGGGGTCGAACGCTCCAGGTCGGTGTCTTCGATACGCAGGATGAAGGTGCCGCCGAAGTGGCGCGCATAGGCCCACGAATACAGCGCGGTGCGGGCGCCGCCGAGGTGGAGATAGCCGGTCGGGCTGGGAGCGAAACGGGTACGGACGG
>Ga0308160_10002240_pt1 | contig 24080 bp, 21 predicted proteins | sample PhyFR1_FD_201036 | JGI IMG/M metagenome (GOLD analysis project Ga0308160, IMG submission 201036) | Phyllosphere microbial communities from UC Gill Tract Community Farm, Albany, California, United States - DLSLF.R1 | ecosystem: Host-associated > Plants > Phyllosphere > Unclassified | place: USA... | reverse complement strand
AACGGGAACCTGGCGTAATTTGCCAGTTATCTGTTTCGCATGAAAAATCCGCTTCGGCGGATTTTTTTTTGCCTGAACGAACATAATTGCATTAAAAGAAATTAAAATTCCGTCCGCTGAGCACTTTATGGACGAATATGAAATTCATTTCGATAACAAAAGGGTTGTCCGGAATTCTGTTGGCAAGCGTGCTGGTTGCCTGCGGCGGTGGCGGTGGCGATAGTGCGCCATCCGCACCTCCGGTCGCGACCGTTCCGCCTGTCGTCGCGCCACCTGTCGTGGCGCCGCCGGTCGTTGCGCCGCCTGTTGCCACACCGGACAAAGGGCAGCCGAATCTTGCCTATCCGATTCCATCGGCACTCTGGTCGGCGCCCGCAGGCGCCACCCCGGCAACGGGCAATTACATTTATCTGGAAAGCGGCAGTGGCGATTACATCGGCCTGGGCCGCAGCTATCTGTACACCCAGGCCAATTCCCTGTTCGTGCCCAAAGGCAGCACGCTCGGTATCGATATCACCCTGCAGGCCGACGAAGACTGGCGGGCCAATTTCCTGCTGCCTGGCGCGGCTGGCAAGCTACAGGCGGGCTATTTCAAGGACCTGGTCCGTTCGGCATGGGAATTACCGGCCGAAGGCGGTATCTCCTGGAGCGGCGAAGGACGCGGCTGCGGTGCGCCCAAGGGTTGGGTGGCGATCGACAACATCGTCCAGAGCAATGGCGTAATCACGGCGCTCGACCTGCGCTTCGAGCAGGTTTGCGACAACAGCCCTGCTCCGCTGCGCGGACAGATTCACTGGACGCGCGCAAATGCCGAACAGGGCGCCGCGCCGGGACCGGCAGCCATCCCTGCCGGCTTGTGGCAGGTGACGCCCCCGGCAGCGGCCGCGGCCGGCAACTACCTCTACCTCGAAGGCGGCTATGGCAATTACATCAGCAACGGCCAGAGCCATCTCTACACAGCGGCAGACACCACCTTCAAAGTGACAACGGCCGGGAACCGCGCCACTGTCGGCATCACCGGCGACGAAGGGTGGACGGGCGACTTCCAGGGCATGCAAAGCCTGGACCGGTTGACGGTCGGCTATTACGCAAACCTGCAGCGCTATCCCTTCCATAACCCCGTCCTGGGTGGCCTGAGCTGGTCCGGCGAGGGACGTGGCTGCAACACGCTGCAAGGCTGGTTCATCGTCGACAAGGTGAGCTACAGCGGGGCGTCGATCACCGAACTCGATCTACGCTTCGAGCAATTCTGCGACGGTAACAACGTGCCGTTGCGCGGGCAATTGCACTGGAATGCCGGCAATATCGCCAGCGCCCCCGGTCCGCAAGCGGTCCCGGCCGGTTTATGGACGCCAGGCCCGTCGTTCCGCGCGCCTGCCAGCAATTATGTGTACACGGTGAGCGAGCAAGGCGACTACGTCGGTGGCGGGCTGACCGAACTGCTGACACCGGCAACGACGGCATTCTCGGTCGAAACCAACCTGACTGCGGCGTTCCGCATCACAGCGGGCGGCTCGTCCGGCGAGTTCTTCGGCATGAATTCGCTGTCCCAGCTACAACCGGGCTTTTATGGCAGCCTGCAACGCTACCCCTTCCACAATCCCAACCGTGGCGGCATGGACTGGAACAGCCCCGGACGCGGCTGCAACCGGCTCGATGGCTGGTTCGTCGTCGACCGGGTCAGCTACGCGCTGGGCCAGTTGACCGCCATCGACCTGCGTTTCGAACAACGCTGCCAAGGCGCCAGCGCAGCCATGCATGGCGTGATTCATTGGGAAAAATAGGAAAGCCGCTGCCCTGCGGGGCGCTAGCACGATGACAACGGCCCGCTTTGGCGGGCCGTTTTTACGTCAGCTTAGCGCTTGTCCTGGCGCATGTAGACAAGCATCACTCCCATATTTCGTACACCGGCGTCGGCATCGACGCAAGAACCGGGTCGTCGCTTCGCACTCCTTCGATCAGGCCTTGACCGCTCCAAAACAGTGCAAGCGGACAACGATCATCAGTACAAACTTTTGACCTGACTCAATAAGCAAATCATTCAATTTTTTCCGCCAGGATTCTCGCGTTTAATCAAGCGCACATATTTCTGATGCGAAATATGCCCGCTTTATTGAGGAGAGTCCATGAGAAATCAACGATGCGCAATCGCCCTGAGCGCCTGCGTGCTGGCCGGCTGCGCCCTGCCCGGCGTCGGCGGCAAAGTGGTGCTGTCCACCGACATGACCTATCCCGCCATCGGCCCCTACTCGCAAATGGTCGGGCACGGCCGGCTGATCTATTTTTCCGGCGTCATCCCGCTGAACAAGGAAGGCACGGCGGTCCAGGGCACGACGATCGAGGAGCAGACCCGGCTGGTGCTCGACACCATCGGCCTGCAGCTCCAGTCGCAGGGGCTGAACCACGCCGATGTCCTGATGAGCACGGTGTACATGAAGGACCTGAACGACTTCGCCGCCATGAACCGCGTCTATGGCGAATTCTTCAAGGATGCGCCGCCGGCACGCGCCACGGTCGAGGTGGCGCGGCTGCCGCGCGACGTGAAGATCGAGATCGTCGTAGTCGCGGCGCGGCGCTGATCCATTACAACAGGAGGAGACGAGATGCAGAACCCTATCGCAACACCGGATACCACCACCCCGCTCATCGATGCCATCCCCGCCCACTGGAGCCGCAACCGGCGCGATTTCCTGCGCATCCTGGGTTCAGGCGCCGCACTCGCCGCGCTCGGCCCGCTGGCCGCCTGCAGCAGCGGCAATGCCGCCAGCCGCGCCGACGACCTGCGCGCCCAGCTGCTGGCCGACGAGCGCTTCTGGGCCAACGTGGCCGGCATGTTCACACTGAATCCCGCCAAGCGCTTCATGAACATCGGCACCGCCGGCTCGATGCCGAAGGTGGCGCTGGACTTGTTCGACAGCGAAAACCGCGCCAAGGCGGTTGAATCCGGCAACGGCTACTCGAATTTGCTGGCCGAGCGTACGCAGATCGCGCCCGGCTTCGGCGTCGACCCGGACGAGCTGGCCTTTTCGGCGAATACCTCGTCCGGCATGTGTCACGCCATCCTGGGCATCGACTGGCAGCCGGGCGACGTGATCGTGACGACCAACCACGAGCATGGCGGCGGCGAAACGCCGATGGCCATCGCGGTGGCGCGCTACGGCATCGAGATTGCCCGCGTTGCCATGCCGGTCGGTAACAACCAGACCGCCGCCCTGTACGCCACCCTGTTCGACAGCCGCATCCGCGAACTGCGCACCCAGGGCAAGCGCGTGCGCGCGATGATGTTCTCGGCGCCGACCTACAAGACCGGCACCATGCTGCCGATCGCCGAACTGATGGAAGTGGCCAAGATGCACGGCCTGATCTCCATCGTCGACGGCGCCCACCTGCCCGGCATGATGGCCTACGATTACGCCGGGCTTGGCATGGACTTCATGTCCGGCGCCGGCCACAAGTGGCAGTGCGGCCCCGGCTCGACCGGCATCCTGATCGTGCGCAACAAGATCCGCGCCTCGAACCCGTTGCCGCTGCCGAACTGGTACCCGATCCACACCAGCAGCTGGACGCCGCGCGCACGCACCACCAACGGCACCGCCACCTACGACATCGGCTCGGTCATCACCAGTTGCGGCAGCCTGCACACGCCGATGTACCGCGCGCTGGTCTCGGCCTGCACCATGTGGGACGACATCGGCCGCAAGAAGATCGAAACCTACGACCTGGCGCTGTCGGCCTACCTGAAGGAGCGCATCGCCGAACTCTGGGGCGTGGACCGGCTGTACTCGCCGAAGGACGATCCGAAACTGGTGTCGGCCGTGACCTCGTTCAATCCCTTCATGAACGCCGCCGATGTCATGAACAGCACCAAGTCGGGGCAGTTCGTGGCGCGCATGCTGAGCGACTACAGCCCGGGCTTCGTGATCCGCAACGTGAATGTGGCGGTGGTGGGCGCGCCGAGCGACCACTACGTCATCCGCATTTCCACGCACTTGTGGACCAGCGTCGATGACGTCGACCGCCTGCTGCGCGCGATGCTGGACCTGAGCCAGAAAATGAGCTGAGCTTCCCGCTAGCGTAGGAAAAAGCCGCCTCGTGCGGCTTTTTTTATGGCGCTGTGCGTCGAACTGTCGCGAAAATGTCTCCAACTGTCGCCACCGTGTAGGAAATGTGCTTACAGCCCATTGCTTCGATACAATGTCGGCAGAGGAGAAAAGCATGTATCGAGTTTTGCTGGTGGAAGACGATGCCCGGTTGGCCGAGCTGGTGACCGAGTACCTGTCGTCGTACGAATTTTCCGTCGAGCTGGTGACGCGCGGCGATGAAGCCCTGGCGCGCTTCCAGGCAGTGACGCCCGACATCGTGGTGCTCGACCTGATGCTGCCGGGGCTGGACGGGATGGTGGTCTGCCGCAAGATCCGCGAGTTGTCCGAGGTGCCGATCCTGATCCTGACGGCGCGCGAGGATTCCTACGACGAAGTCTCGGGCCTGGAACAAGGCGCGGACGACTTCGTCAACAAGCCGGTGCAGCCGCGCGTGCTGCTGGCACGCCTGCGCGCCCTGCTGCGCCGTACCCAGCCGAAAGACGCGCCGGAAACGAACGAACTGGTGTTCGGCGGCTTGCGCATCGTCGGCGCCGACCGCACCGTGTTCTGGCGCGACCAGCTGTGCGTGCTGAGCAATACCGAATACAAGCTGCTGCTGGTGCTGGCCGAGGCGGCCGGGCGCGTGCTGTCGCGCGACGAATTACTCAAAAAAATGCGCGGCATCGAGTTCGATGGGCTGGACCGCAGCATCGACAACTGCATTTCGAAACTGCGCCGCAAGTTCGACGATGCGCGCTCGGAAAAGATCAAAACGGTGTGGGGCGAAGGCTATCTGTTTTCGCCGTCGGCCTGGAATTGACGTAGAGCCAAGGTGATGCACGCGTCACGCGTGACACGCATCACCGCGTAAGCAACATACCGGTTACTCGAACAGCGGCACGATCGCCAGCGGCGGATTGGCGCTGATCACCTGCGCGCGTTCGGCGCCGGCGAAGCGGTAGACCACCGTCGGGAAACCCTCGCCCACTTCGCCCTGGAAAGCGGCGCCGGTCACCGGCGCCAGCGTCTGGTCGGCGCCTTCGGCACGGTGCAGGCGCACCGCGATATCCCCTGCGCGCCGGGCAAACACGAAGCGCACGCCGCCGCACTGGCGCGTGCGCAGCGAGGCGTCGGCGTAGCGCGCGAAACCGAGGGCCTGCTCGCAGGCGGCGCGCAGCTGGGCTTCGTCGTATATGCCATCGGCCTGGGGCAGCAGCGATACACGCGGGCGCACGCTGAAGGCGCCGATCTTGCGGTTCAGCAGCAGCGCGGCGTTGTCGTCATAGGCCGCTTTCAGCAAGGGGAAAGCGGTGCGGCCGAGCGCATCGAGGGCCAGGTTGACCTGGCTGGCCTTGGCCGCCAGCGTCAGTTGCAGGCCATCGAGCACCGCGCCGTTTTCCAGCGGTACCACTTGCAGGTGATTCTGGATGTAATTCTTCGGCCCGCCGTATTTTTCGAACACGACCATTGCCCGGTAGGCGTCGCGGTAGCTGACCCAGTCGGCCGCATGCACCTGCGCGCTGGCGCCAGGCGCGCCCAGTGCGGTGCCCAAGGACACGAGGCAGGAGGCGATGAGGTAACGGGCCATGGTCATCGTCAGAACCGGTAGGCGAAGGCGGCCGACACCGTCGTGTTGGTCGGCCGCTCGACCAGCGGGCTATGGCGCGCGTCGCCCGTCAGGCGTTTCACCTGGACTTGCGAGCTCAGCATCCACGACGGCGTCAGGTCCCAGTTCCAGCGCAGGCCGAGGTGGGCGTCCTTCAGACCGCTGCCGGCGCGGTACATCGGATTGCCGCTGCGCAGGGAATCGAGGCGGTCGACGCCGAAAAAGGCGGTGTTGTAATGTGCGTTGGCAAAGCTCAGGCCGGCCGCAACCGAAACGCGGTGGTGGACGCCGACCTGCATCGCCAGGCGCTGCACACCCAGGTCCAGGCGCGCGCCGTCGCGCTCGTTGCCGGCGCCAAGCAACAGGCTGCCGGTCAGGCGCCAGTCGGGCGTCAGGTAATAGTTGAGGAAGCCCCCACCCAGCAGACGCGTGGATACCGGCGTCATGCCGTACAGGCGGTTCTGGTCGAGCTTGACCGAGGTCAGGGCGACAATGGAATTGCGCGCTTCGATGCCGTCGATGCCGCCACTGTTGCCCGATTCGTCGCGGCGCGGCTGCAATTCGACCAGCGGTCCGTATTCCAGCTGGGGGTTGCGCGACAAATGCATGCCGGCGCTCATGCCCGAGATGAACACACCATTGCTCCACTGCACCTGCAGTACCGGCAGCGCCTTGCGCTCGCTGTCTCCTGCCCCCTCGTAACGCGCAGCCGACGCCAGGCCCAGCCCGACATACATGTCGCGGCTGCCGTCGGGCATCGGATTGGTGGCCGGTGTCTGGGCAGCGGCGCTGCTCGACAACATTATCAGGGCCAGGGCGGAAAACTTGTTCATGGTCGCTCGAGAGATCGGGAGCCGTATTTTACGTTGCGCTCGGCTCGTCCGAAATATCCTTCATGCATGATTTGCTTCTGCGCCACGGACGCACAGGTATGCCGGCACCTGCCGTGCCGGCTGACATGACAAGGGAGATTGGCGGGGACAAGGCACACCCATCTCATCTCCCTTTTGGCTGGCCACGCGCCTGACGGCGGCGACCGGAATAAAAAAACCCACCGACACTCGCGTATCGAGTGGGCAAACGGAAAACCTGAATCCTGCCTAGCTTATCCGTTTGGCATGTCCCATTCCCCCCATAGATGTCGCCTATTTGTCGCTAATTTGTAATTTACCGTTGTCATCATTGCTCATATACAATGGCATTAGGAGAAAAACAATGTTGTGTGGTCCTGTAGATGATGGTCGATGCCGAAGGAAACGCGGGTGAACCGGATTTTCTTTCGCTTTTTCTTGCTGGTGATGCTGTCGATTACGGCGGCGACCTTCGTGGTGTATTTCGCGATGAGCCGCCTGTTCGGCGATCCGCTCGACGACATCGCCCGCCGCCAGGCCTCGGCCCAGATTTTCCTGATCGAACAATACGTCGACGAAGCCCCGCTCGACGAATGGCTGGTGCGCCTGAACCGGGTGCGCGAAGTCTCGGACACCCGCTTCGACCTGATCTCCCTGCGCGATGCCCGCGCCGCCCTGCCTCCGGCCAGCCTGCGCGCGCTCGAGCGCGGCGACGTCGTGCTCGACATCGACAACAAGGCCTTTTACCGGCGCGTCGACCTGACCGGCGAGCGCTACATCGGCAGCGACGAGGAAGTGATCCACGCGCGCGATTTGCCGATCGACGTCAACCTGGCCCTGAAAATGGAAGCGGTGCGCTACGTGATCGTGGCGCTGGCCCTGCTGGTGCCGGTGGCGCTGTGGTCGCGCTCGCACTGGCAGGGCCTGCAAACGCTGGCGCGCGTGGCCGACGAATTTGGCGCTGGCCGCCTGTCGGCACGGGCGCGCATGCGGCGCTCGGCCAGCATCTATCCATTGGCCGAGCGGATCGACCACATGGCCGACCGCATCGAGGAGCTGCTGGTCTCGCAAAAGAACCTGCTGCATTCGGTGTCGCACGAACTGCGCACGCCGATCGCGCGCCTGGAATTCGCACTCGAACTGCTCGACGCAAAAACCGAGGACCCGGCTCAGCGCAAACGCATCGCGGCGATGGAGGGCGATGTGCGCGAGCTGAATGACCTGGTCAACGAACTGTTGAGCATGGCGCGCCTGGGCAGCGAGCAGGCGCTGCAGCGCGAGACGGTGGACGTGGCGGAGTTGCTGGAAACGGTGGCGGCTTCGCTGCCGCCGGGTGCGCAGGCACTGGCTGTCGAGATCGGCCAGGACCTTGGTGCGATCGAGGCCGATCCGCGCCTGCTGGGGCGCGCCTTGTCGAATCTGCTGAGGAATGCGCAAAAGTACGCCGCGGCCTCGATCCGGCTGTCGGCCGGGCGCGATGCGGACAAACTGGTGATCCGGGTCGAGGACGACGGCCCCGGCATTCCCGAAGAAGAGCGCGAGCGCATCTTCGAACCCTTCTACCGACTCGACCGCAGCCGCGACCGGACGACCGGCGGCTTCGGCCTGGGCTTGTCGATCGCGCGGAAAGCCGTACTGCTGCACGGCGGTCATTTAACGGTGGAAGCCTCGCCCCTCGGCGGCGCGGCATTCGTCATCGCGCTGTAGGGTGGACGGCTCCACTCTACAGGCTGCACAGAGGCTGGCTAAGCGCCGTCCACGCGTTCAACCGGCGTATGCAGCGGGGCGATGCTTGCCTTTGCAGGGCTTCGTTTCCGCGCGCCTGCCTGCATGCACGGTTTGAACGCGTGGGCGGCGCAAGCGCAGCGTGGCCATTCCCTACCCGGGTATGGCCGACCACCCTACTTGCGTTCCGGTTTCACATGCGTGAAGCCGTACCACAGGTGCTCCCACCAGTGCTCACGCGACTTCACGGTGTACAGGCAGGCCTTGTCGACCCCACTCTTGAACACCGGGTCCGGACACTGGTTCGTGATCAGGGCGTGGCGCTGGTTTTCCGCATTCACGAGCGCAATGCAGAGCCAGATCACCAGCCCGAACAGGATCACGGCCAGCGACCACGCGACATGGTTCACGTTACTGGTCTCGAACAGGTCCTCTTCACGCGGGCGGGCGCCCTCGTACATGGCCAGGACCTTGCCTTCCGGATCGCTCATTTCGTCTTGGCAGCTTTCGCAACGAGCGCATCCAGAACCTGGAAGCTCGCCTGCATCAATTGGTTACGGTCGGTGATCTTCAGCTTTTCCGACACCAGGCCCGGCGAGGTCTGGTACTTGCCGTCGATGATGATGGTCGGGGTGCCGGTCACCTGGTAAGCCTGGGTGATCTGGCCCAGGCGGCGCAGCTTGGTCATCACGCTGAACGAATTCCACACTTCCAGGAACTTGGCGCGGTCGATGCCGTTCTTCGACACCCAGTCGATGATCTGCTCGTCCTTCATCAGGCGCACGCGCTGGACGTGCACGGCGTGCAGGATCTTCGGATGGAATTCGGCTTGCTTGCCCATGGCTTCGAGGGTCAGGAACAGGTGCGCTTCCGGATCGGCCGGCCCCTGGAAAGGCAGGTGGACGCGGCGCAGCACGATGTTGTCACCCTGCTTTTTGACCCATTCGTTCACGCCTGGACCGCCTGCGGCGCTGCCAGGGTGATGTATTCGACGCCGTTCTGCGGATTGGTGGGCGAAGCGAAAGCAGTGCTGGCAACCAGGCTGGCAGCGGCGATGGCGAAACGCAGGGAGCGGCGCATAAAAATCCTTCTTGTTTGGAAGTTGAAGAAAACGACCGCGAGATTACCACTTTTTTGGCCCGGCCAAGAAGGGCAGCGCGATTTCTTGCATTTGCTTACGGGTGTAACACGGGCCAATAGCGATGACGTAGGGTGGGCACCCCGTGCCCACGCGGAACGGCGAGCATGGTTGGCTGAGTTTCACTCCGTACGACCGGCCGATCGAAACGTGTTCGAATGATCATTCGGCGACGCTGATACATGGCGAGGTTCTGCGATTGGAGCCGTGCTAACACCACGCATGCTTCCGCGTGGGCACGGGTGCCCACCCTACGGGTTTTACGCGGTATCACCCGGCGCCGTTATTTGCGCCTTCCCCTGGCCTCATCCAATCGCGCGCACAGCGCGGCAGCGCCATCCACCACGCGCGGCCCCGGCCGGGTCAGCAATTCCTCGTCCAGCGTGAACAGGTTCTTGCGCCGCACCGCCGTCATGCCTTTATACGGCTGCCAGATCGACAAGCCGCGGTCCTGCGGCGTGTACAGCTTGCCGCCGACGATGGCTTCCGGGTCCTTCTGCACCACGGCTTCCACGCCGACTTGCGGCGCCACCGTTGTCAAATCGGCGAAGATATTCCGGCCGCCGCAGGCGCGGATGGCGTCGCTGGCGATCTGCTCGCCGTTGAGCGTGTACAGCGGGCTGTCCCAGGCCTGGTAGAACACGGTCACCGGCGGCCGGCTGGCATAGCGCGCGCGCAGCGCCGCCAGTTTGGCCCGGTAAGCGGCGGCGGCCTCGCGCGCGGCGGCATCGGTGCCGAGCAGCTGGCCGAAGCGCAGCAGGCTGGTCGCCACCTCGTCGAGTTTGCGCGGCTCGCTATGAAACACCGGAATGCCCAGGCCTTGCAGCTGGGCGATCTGGCGCGCCGTGTTCCCGCTTTGCCAGACAATCAGCAAATCCGGCTGCATCGCGATCACACGCTCGATGTCGATCTGGCTGTTCGAGCCGATCAGCGGGATGCTGCGCGCCGCCGCCGGGTAATCGCTGTAATTCATGGCGCCGACGATGCGCGCCCCGCCGCCAGCCGCGAACAGCAGCTCGGTGACGTGCGGCGCCATCGAGATCACGCGCTGGGCCGGCCGCGCCAGCGTGACGCGCTGACCAGCGTCGTCGACCACGGTGATCGCGGCCTGCGCCGCACCGGCGAATAACAAGGAGAGAAAGAGCAGCGCTTTCATTGGCTGTTCCGGACGGGAGCAAGTGACAGGTTCGATCCTGGCGCATCCGGCAGGAACACGGTGCGCGTGCCGTGGGCAATCGCCGCAATCGGATGGCCGAGGCAGGCGCTCAGCAGGTCCGGGCCCATCACCTCGCCGGTGGTGCCGGCATGCCAGCGCCCGTCGCCCATCAGCAGCAGCGCGTGGGTGGCGCCGCTCCAGGCCAGGTTCAGGTCATGGCCGACGCTGACCACCGCCCTGCCCTCGCGGCACAATCTGGACATCAGGTCGGTCACGGCCACCTGGTGCGCCAGGTCGAGCGCATTCGCCGGCTCGTCGAGCAGCAGCAGCGGCGTGTCCTGGGCCAGCAGCGCGGCAATCGCCACGCGCTGGCGTTCGCCGCCCGACAGGGTGCGCACGTCGCGCTCGGCCAGGTGCTGGACGTCGAGGGTGCGCAATGCCGCCTCGGCGGCGGCGTGGTCGTCGCTGCCTTCCCAGTAGCGGTCGGCATGATAGGGGTGGCGCGCCATCAGCACGGTTTCGATGACGCGGTAGGCAAAGGCGTCGCCGCGCGACTGGGCCAGGTAGGCGCGTTCGCGCGCCAGCGCCGGCAAGGCCCAGTCGGCCAGCGGTTTGCCGGCCAGGGCCACGCTGCCGCCGTCGGGCGAGCGCAGGCCGGCCACGGTGCGCAGCAGCGTGCTCTTGCCGGCGCCGTTGGGGCCGATCACGCACCAGCTTTCGCCGGCGTTCACGCGCCAGTCGAGGCGCTCGACGAGCAGGCGGCCATCGACACGCAGGGTCAGGTCTTGGGTCGTTATCATCGGCGGTATCATCGGCGACGCAGGTGAAGTTGGTGAAGTTGGAACAGGAACACGGGCACGCCGATCAGCGAGGTCAGCACGCCCACCGGCAGCTGCTGCGGCGCCAGCACGGTGCGCGCCAGCGTATCGGCGAGAACGAGAAAACTGCCGCCGGCGAGAGTCGCGGCCGGCAGCAGAATGCGGTGGTCCGGGCCGAAGGCATAGCGGCAGGCATGCGGCACCACCAGGCCGACGAAGCCGATGCTGCCGCCAGTGGTGACGGCGCAGGCGGTCAGCAAGCCCGAACACAAGAATAAAAAACGACGCTCGAAGGCGACGTCGATGCCGAGCGCCACGGCGGCGTCGGCATGCAGGGCCATTACGTTCAGCGCGCGCGCACGGCGCACGGCCAGCAGCAGGGCCGCACCGAGCACGATCCAGGGCAGCAGGCGCCAGCTGGCGCCGGCCAGGTCGCCGATCATCCAGAACACCATACCGCGCAGGCGCGACTCGGGCGCCACCGACAGCATCAGGGTGACCAGCGCCATGCAGGCCGAGGCCAGCACCACGCCGGTCAGCAGCAGCACGCCGGATTCGCCGGTGCGGGCGGCGCCGCGCCCACCCGCGAGGTCACGTCGTGCGAGTAAATAGAGCAGCAGGGAGATCCCGACCGCGCCCGCGAGCGCGCCGAGATCGACCATCCACAAGGCCGCGCCGAACAGCAGCGCGGCCAGGGCGCCCACGGCCGCACCGGCCGAGACGCCCAATACATACGGGTCGGCCAGGGGATTCCTGACCAGGGCCTGCATCATGACGCCGGCCAGCGCCAGCGCGGCGCCGGTGGCAAAGGCGCTGCTGGCGCGGCCCAGGCGCAGGTCGAGCAAGGTGGCCGTCATGCCGTCGCGACTACCCGCCAGCAGGCTTTTGAAGGCCCCCGGCAGGTCGGCGAACGGCAGCGGTACCGAACCGGCCAGGCCGGCGGCGGCCAGCGCCAGCAGCGCGCACACGCCCAGCACCAGCAGCACGAGGCGCTGGCGGGTTCGCGATGCTGCCGGCAGGACGCTCACTGGCCTGGCTCGCTACGATCAGAAGTCGTAGCGTGCCGAGAGCTTCAGCTGGCGGCCGTCGCTCGGGTAGATGCCGCTGCGGCAGCCGAAGGCGTTGCTGTAGTACTGGCGGTCGGCCAGGTTCAGGCCATTCACCGCGAACTCCCAGTTGCCGACCTTCTGCGCGAAGCGGGCGTCGATCGTGGTGTACGAGGGGATGCGCGCGGCGCAGGTGTTGCCGAAGTCGCTGCCGTAGCGCTGGTTCGACACGTACTGGGCGCCGATGTCGGCGGTCTGGCCGCTGGCCGGCATCCACGCCAGGCGCGCGGTGACGACGTTCTTCGGCACCAGCACCATCTCGCGACCGGCGTTCGGGCCGCCGGTGAACTCGGCCTTCACGTGCTGCACCGCGCCGGTGACGCGCCAGTCGTTCAGGAAGCGCAGATGGCCTTCGACTTCCACGCCCTGGCGGCGGGTCGGGTCGAGGTTGGTATTCGCGCCAAAGCCGCCGGCCAGGGTCGGATCGTAGAAGATCTCGTTCTTCAGGCGGTGACGGAACACGCGCGCGGCGATGCGGCGTGCGTCGCTGCCGGCGCTGACGCCCAGTTCCAGGTCGCGCGAGGTCTGCACGTCGAGCAGGCCTTCCGACGAGCGGTAGCCGTTCTCGTCGGCGTTCGGGATGCGGTAGCTCTGGCCGGCCTTGGCGTGCACGGTGATGCCGGCCACCGGGTCGATGCTGCCCTCCAGGCTCCAGCCGTTCTGCGACTGCTCGCCCTTCTCCGTGGCGAACGCGCTGGCGTCGTCCTTGTCGAAGCGCTCGTGGCGCGCGCCCAGCGCCAGGCGGGCGTTGTTCACGTTGGCGAAGCGCAGTTCGTCGCGCAGGTAGAGCGCTTTCGAATCCTGCTCCGAATCCGAGCCGAAGCTGGTGCTGCGTTCCCAGCGCGTCAGGTCGACGCCGGCCACGAACTCGTTGACCATGCCGTCCTGGCGCGTGATCTGGCGCAGACGCGGCGAGAACTGGGTCTGGCGGCTCTTGTAGGTCGACTCGGACAGGAAGCCGCCGAAGTCGTAGGCCGACTTCACTTCGCGTTCGCGATGCGCCAGTTCGGCGGCCAGTTCCACGCTGCCGATGCGGTGTTCGCCGAACAGGGTGATGCGGTCGCTGTCGAGCGAGCCGAAGTCGTTCGGGGTGTTGGTCTGGCGCGGATTCGCGTCGAACTGCTCCTGGGTCAGCGAACCCGGGAAGCGCGAGTGCTGGCGCGCGCTTTCCACGCGCATGCCGACGCGCGAACCGTCGACGGCCCACTGGAAGCCGCCGCTGATCGATTTCTGGCGGAAGGCGTTGTTGTCGCGGTAGTTGTCGGTGCCCTGCTTGGCGGCGGCCAGGTCGAACGACAGCGGGCCTTCGCCGTGACGGACCGAGGCGCGCGCATCGTACTGGTCGAAGCGGCCGCCTTCCAGGCTCAGGGTGCCGTGGTAGCCGTCGTCGGCGCCGCGCTTGGTGATGATGTTGATGACACCGCCGGTGGCGCCTTCGCCGTACAGCACGCTGCTGCCGCCGCGCGTGATCTCGATGCGCTCGACGGTGTCGACCGGGATCGAGGACAGGATCGGGCCAGCCAGTTCATTCTCGTTCAGGCGCACGCCGTCGACCAGCACCACCAGGTTCTGGCTGCTGTTCGAGCCGAAGCCGCGCAAGTCGAGGCCGAAGTCGGGCGAGCCGTCCAGGCTCTGGCGACCATACACGCCGCCGATCTTGCGGATCGCCTGATTCACATCGGTGGCGCCGGCGCGGCGGATGTCGTCGGCCGTGATGACGCTGGCGCCGATCGGGCTCAAGGCCGCGTCGCTGGCGAAGCGGGCGCCGGTAACGTTGACGGTGGCGATGGCCTGCTCGGCGCTGGCGGCGCCGGCGAACAGGGAAAAGGCACAGGCAAGCACGAGCGGCTTGATCGCCGGCGCGCTGGTCGGAACAGCAAAAGTCATGATGTTTTTAAATTCGATAAGTGTGCACCCGGCCTGCGTCCCCGCAGGCCGGATTCAACGGATGCTTCCTGGGAAGCTCCACCTGTTCTGGCCGGTATCCGGGCTCGCAAGTCGGACCGCCTCACCTTCCTGCGCAGCGCACAGTGGTGTTCGAGGGGGCCTGTCGCCGGAGCGACGCTTGTTGACCGTTGCGGGGGCAGCACACCTGAGCCGTGCGCCGAAGGCGCAGCTGGCATCGTGTTTCCCGTTTAACTGCGCACGCAGATTGCGCGCGCGGGCACCAGAACGGGGCGAATTATATAACGGACAAGGCATTCGTTCATCGTCATGGGCCGCGTGGGTGCGGAGGATGAGACAGCGTGGACACAGGTGTCCACGCTGTCTCATCGTACGATCATTGGCGCATGCACCGGCCACGCCCGAATGCCGGATCGGCTACCATCGAAACACTGTCACCATCGAAGGAGCCCTGCCATGTCCACCCGCCTGCCCACCTATTTCGTCTCCCACGGCGGCGGCCCCTGGCCCTGGCTGAAACATGAATTCGGCAGCGCCTACGACAAGCTCGAAGCCTCGCTGGTCGACATCCCGCGCCAGCTGCCTGTGCGTCCGCAGGCCGTGCTGGTCGTGACCAGCCACTGGGAAGCGCCGCGCTTCATGGTGTCCTCGGCGCAGGCGCCCGGCATGATCTACGACTACGGCGGCTTCCCGCCGCACACCTACGCGGTGCGCTACCCGGCCCCGGGCGATCCGCAGTTGGCCGCGCGCGTGGCGGCCCTGCTGAACGAAGCCGGCCACCCGGCCGCGCTGGACGCGGAGCGCGGATTCGACCATGGCACCTTTTCGATGCTGTATCCGGTGTATCCCCAGGCCGACATGCCGGTGGTGCAGCTGTCGCTGCGGCGCGATCTCGATCCGCTGGCGCACATCGAAGCCGGGCGGGCGCTGGCGCCGCTGCGCGACGAGGGCGTGCTGATCGTCGGCAGCGGGCTGTCGTTCCACAACTTGCGCCAGTTCGGGGCGGCGGGACGCGAGGCTTCGCATGGCTTCGATGGGTGGTTGAACCGGACCTTGCTGGAACTGGCGCCGGCTGACAGGACGGCCGCGCTGCTGCGCTGGAGCGAGGCGCCATCGGCGCGGGCGGCGCATCCGCGTGAGGAGCATTTGATACCGCTGATGGTGGCGCTGGGGGCGGCCGAGAACGAAGCGGCGGCGAACGTGTACCACGAGGAGGCGTTTTTTGGCAGCCTGGCGGTGTCGAGTTTCAGGTTTGGAGAGGTGGAGAGCGGTGTAGGATAATCTTTTGGAGACGGCGGCGACATGCACGCGACGCGGCCGTGACATGGGCAGCGGGCAGATCGTCGATCCGCGTGGGCACAGCGTGCCCACCGTACGGTTGCGGCCGCGGAATGGGGTTGACGCCGGCACGATGCCGGCGTTTTTTATTACGTGCCGCGTTTGCCGCGGGCGGCTTCTTCGGCTTTGGCGGCGGCCTTTTCGGCGGCGATGCGCGCCTTTTCGGCTTTCTCGATTTCGTGGGCGGCGATGCGGGCGGCGCGGGTTTCCGGGGTTTCCAGGCTGATGCGGCCGAGGGCGCCGCTGCGGTAGTCGTGCAGCAGCACGTGGGCCGCCTTTTCGACGTCGAACTCGCCGCCGCGCACGCGGAAGCCGCGCCGTGCCGCCACGTTTTCCACGACCGCGATGCCATCCAGGCCCTCGGTCTTGAAGCCGTAGCGCGCGGTGAGCAAGTGCGGGTAGCGTTGCAGCAGCAAGTCGCCCAGGAAGAAGGCGACTTCTTCCTCGATCAGGGCGTTGGTGCCGATCGCGTGGCTGGCGGCCAGCATCAGGCCGTCGCTGTCCATCTCGATCTTCGGCCACATCAGGCCGGGCGTATCGACAAGGACGGTGTGCTTGTCGAGATACAGCTTTTGCTGGGTCTTGGTCACGGCCGGCTCGTCGCCCACCTTGGCCACGCGCTTTTTCAGCAGCGCGTTCATCAGCGTGGATTTACCGACGTTCGGAATCCCCATGATCATGATGCGCAGCGGCTTGGTCGGCACGCCGCGGTGCGGCGCCAGCGACAGCGCCAGTTGCGGAATGCGCGCCACGTCGAGCGGTTTCTTGGTCGTCATCGGATAGGCGGTCACGCCGTCCTGGGCATCGTAGAAGGCTTTCCAGGCAGCGGTGGCCACCGGATCGGCCAGATCGATCTTGTTCAGGATTTTCAGGCAGGGACGCTGGCGGAACTTGCGCATGCGGTCGACCAGCGGGTTGCAGCTCGCTTCGGGCAGGCGTGCATCGAGCACCTCGATCACGAGATCGATGTTTTCCATTTGTTCCTCCGCCTGCTTCTTGGCGGAGTTCATGTGGCCCGGGAACCATTGTATCGACATGCTGTGCTTTCCAATTCTTCTGACGAGGCGGTATTTTACGCGGCTTGCCCGCTCGCGTCGCTTCCGCGATGTCGCAATGTTTCCACACGGAACGAAATCAGCTTGATCTGTTGCAATAGCGACGCACCCGCCGCCCGGCACCATGACGTAACCGGCTGCCTGTGGCCGGGTCGAGGAGAGCGTGATGGGGATCGGTCGCAACGTGGAAGTGTGGATTTTCGGGGCATTCCTGGTGCTGGGCCTGGTGGCCTGCCTGAGCGGCCCGGCCGAACGCGCGGCGCCGGCGCCGGTGGCGGTCATGAACGTGGTGGCCGAGGGAGAAATCGCGCTGCCGATCGATCCGCGCCAGCCGATGTACACGGTGTACGTGGTCGGCAAGCGGCCGACGGCAGCCGAGAAGCGGGCGCTGCGCAAGGGCGAGGCGGGTTAGTACAGGCGGGCCAGGACCGCGCCCGGATATACGCGGCGTCGGTCGGCGCCGCACGGCTGACCGTAGGGTGGGCACGCTGTGCCCACGCGGTTACGTGTCGATCCGTAGTCCGCTGCAGCGAGGTATCGCTCGATACGCTTGCAAAGAACCGCAGCGCTAGCGATGTGCTCTCGATAAGTCGGCGCTACTCTGGCGTTTCGGCCGTCACAGACGCCAACACCATGCAAGCATCCGCGTGGGCACGGGGTGCCCACCGTACGGTCAAGGCCGCAGGCCATATCGGTCACCGCCGCAGGCCATATCGGTCAGGGCCGCGGGCCATATCGGTCATCTCCGCAGGCCATATCAACGCGCCGAATGATCAAACCTGATATCGCCGCCCGTCGTCATCTCACCGCGACAGGCTCTCCATATCCCTTCGCATCACCGCCGTGATCCCACCCCAGTTGCGGTCCGTGTAGTGCCCGTAATCCTCGCCATCGTCGCGGAACACCACCGAGTGCCAGGCCCACTTGGCGCGCCCGCCCTGGTTGTTGCCGGCCCCCAGCCGCAGGTCGTTGCAGAACCAGTCGCCCGGATTGCACAGCGAACTCCCCGAACTGCCGGCTGCCGCGCCTGAACTGTGGTAGGCCACCACCTCGTCGTCCTGCCCCGGCAGCACGAAGGAATACAGGGTGCCGCGGGCGCCGGCGTACATGTAGAACCAGATGTTGCGGGTGTCGTTGTGGTTGTAGAGCGCGCGTGCGGTGGACACCTTGTGCTGCTGGGCCAGCGGCTCGCTGGTGGTCCAGGCGCCGATGTCGGCCAGTTCGCTGCCGCCGGCGGAACCGGCCGCCGAGCGCACCCAGCGGATGTTCCAGCCGGCCTGGCTGGCGCCGGTGCCGGTGCAGACGCCGGCGCCGTTGGCCGCGGCGTTCGTCACCGGGCGCGCCGAGCCGCCGTGGTTGGCCAGCGTGTAGCCGATCAGCATGTCGCCGGCGCTGTGGGTGGCGATGGTGCACCAGTTCTGGCCGGTGCAGAAGCAGTCGAGCGCATTGCGCACATAGCCGCTTTGCGAAGCGACACCGCTCCTGCCATCCCAGTTGACCGACTTCTTGTTGATGCCGGCCGGGGTGGTGTTCGGGCCGAAGTAGGTGAAGTCGTTGTAGTTACCAATTCGGTTGCCGATCGCACCGCCGCCGGTGCGGCCGTGGATCCACAAGGTGTAGTTGGTGGCGCTGGCCAGGCTGGCGGCAAGCATGCCGGGCAGGCACAGCGCACACGCAAGTCGAAAGGAACTGCGTGCAGGACGTCCCATGTCTTCCTCCATTGTTGTGAAGGCCATGAGAGAACATGGAAGGCGGTGCGTCAACCGTGCGCGTGATGTGCGTCGTGGGAAGGATACCGAACAGCAGCCGGGGATTGGTGGCGGCATCGAAACGCCGCCACCGTCGGGCAGCGAAGCGTTAGCGTGCCGGCGTCCCGCACTCGCTCGGCGGCATCGGCTGCGAGGGGTCGAAGGCGGCCAGGCTTTCCCGCGCCTGCTTGCGGTCTTTGGCGAACTCGGTCAGGTAGCGTTCGCGCTCCTCGCCGCCCGCCTCGGCATCGGCAATCCCGTTCAGCGACTGCGTGCGGCTCTTCATCACCGGCCCTTCCAGGCGCGGCATCAGTTCGCGGTCGGGGTCGGTGTTTTCCTTGAGCAGATAGCCGTCGACGTCGCGCAGGGTCAGGGGCAAGGCCGGCGCGGCGTCGTGCATCAGCTTGCCAAACACGGTCAGCTTGATGTCGTTCGGCCCCGGCCCCAGCACCTCGTTGAAGGTGGCCAGCGCGAAGGGCTGCCCTTTCGCATCGTCGATGCGGCCGGTCACCACGTAGCGCCCGGCGGTGCGCACGTCGGCACGCAGCACAAAGGCGAGCGAACCGTCCTCGACCACCTCGCGCGGCGGCCCGGCCCACACCGCGGGGACTTTTGGCGAATAGATGACGTCGAAGATCAGCGACCCGTTCTTGCCGCCCGCCGTATAGCGCACTTCGGTGCGGATGGTGCCGTGGAAGCCGGCCAGTCCCGTCTGCGCCGGCGTCAGCACGGCGGCAAAGGCACCGTCGCCGGCCACCGGGTCGGCGCCGCCGCCATCGTCGGCAAAGGCCAGCGCCACCTGCGTGGTCGGGCGCGCGCCGCTGTTCATGATGCCGGCCGCCACCGCGCGCGTGACCACCAGCGGCACCAGGCTGCCGTCGGGCGACACCGCGCGCAGCGAAAAGGCCACCGATTCGTTGGCCGCCATGTAGACGCGCGACTGCGAGGTTTGCAGCAGGATGTTCGGGTCGCTGTTGCGCTCGCTTGTTCGCATCGGGTTCATCTCGGTAACCGGGCGGTTCGGGTAGGCCTGGTCGGGATTCTGCGACATCGGGCGCGAGCCGGCGGGGTACTTGCTGCCCTCGAGGTAGCTGCAATACGTGTGGTCGGTCAGCTGCACATGCTCGACCAGCTGCTGGCGGCGCCCGGCGCGCGCGTCCGCCGACAGCGGCTCCGTTTGACCATCGACCTGGCCGAAGATCTGCGGGCCCTGCGGCGCAGGCGCAGGGGCCACGGCTGCTACGGCGGGCGCCGCCTCGCCCGACCCGCGCAGGGCGAGCCAGGCGACGGCCGCCACCAGCGCTGCCAGCAACGCCAGCGGCAGCCAGCGGCGCAGGCGCGACGGCCTGCCCTGCTGTTGTCGGTCAGAGGGCACTGTTCACCACGGCGTTGCGCACGACACCGACGATGCCGCCCCAGTTACCGTTCGCGTAGTGGTTGTAGGCCTCGGCGTCGTCGCGGAAACTCACCGAGTGGTAGCTCCACTTGGCCGAGCCGCCTTCGTTGGCGGCCGTGCCCAGGGTCAGGTCGTTGCACAGCCAGTCGCTCGGATTGCAATAGGAGCCGCCCGAGGTGCCGGCCACGCCGCCGGTGCTGTGGTAGGCCACGGCTTCGTCGTCCTGGCCCGGCAGGATGCCGGAATACGCCGTGCCCTTGGCGCCCGCGTACATGTAGAACCAGACGTTACGCGTGGTGTTGTGGTTGTACATGGCGCGCGCGGTGGTGGTTTTCAGGTCCTTCACCAGTTCTTCCGACACGGCCCAGGAACCGACGTCGGACAATTCGGAGCCGCCGCCCGCGCCCGAGGCGGCGCGCACCCACTTGATGTTCCAGCCGGTCTGCGACGTGCCATCGGTGTTGCCGCACACGCCAGAGGAATTGGCGGTGGCGTTCTTCTTCACGCGCGCCGAGCCGCCATAGTTGGCCAGGGTATAGCCGAGGATCAGGTCGCCGGCGCTGTGGGTGGCGATGTAGCACCAGTTGCCGCCGGTGCAGAAGCAATCGAGCGCGTCGCGGATCTTGCCGCTTTGCGAAGCGATGCTGCTCTTGCCGTCCCAGTTGACCGACTTCTTGTTGACGCCGGCCGCCGTGGTGCCCGGCCCCCAGTAGGTGAAGCTGTTGTAGTTACCGATCGCCCCGCCGCCGGTGCGGCCGTTGATCCACAGCGTGTAGTTGGCGGCCGCCGCAAGGCTCGACGCCGCCATCAGACACAGCGCCACGGCCAGTTGACATGCTTTCTTCACAATCTCCTCCTTCTTTTTGGGTGGACGCCTGTGCTGGATGCCATTGCTGCCGGCTGACGCAGGCGCAGCCGCTTGTTACGGCTGGGCTGACTGTATGCCGCGTATTTATGAGTGTCAATTGCGCGTGCGAAAGGTAAAGATTGCTTTGTGGATGTGTGGTGTTAACGCCAGTGCAAGATGAGAAAGTGAGCAATGATATTGACGGCAACCGTAGGGTGGGCACCCCGTGCCCACGCGGAACGATGGTCATGGTTGGCGTCATATGAATCGATAACGACGCGTTTTGCCGACGCGTCAAGAGCGTATCGCAACCGTGTCATCCATCGCAAATGCCGCGGAGCGAGTCATCGCCGCCGACGCATCAAGGTCACGCACGTCACCGCGTGGGCACGGAGTGCCCACCGTACGGTTGAAGCCGCAGGCCGTCACAACCGCAACGGTTCAATCCAGCTCGGCCAGCACCTTCACATGCGCCACCACGCTGCGGCCCAGCGACGACAGATCGTACCCGCCCTCCAGGCAGCTGACGATCCTCCCCTGCGCATGCTCTTTGGCCACCGCCATCACTTCGCGCGTGATCCACGCATAATCCGCTTCGACCAGCGCCATGCCGCCCATGTCGTCGTCGCGGTGCGCGTCGAAGCCGGCCGACACGAAGATCATCTGCGGCCGGAACGCATGCAGCGCCGGCAGCCAGTGCGTGCGTACCAGCTCGCGCACCACATCGCCGCCGCTGCGCGCCGCCACCGGCACGTTCACGCTGGTGGCCGTGATCGGCTCCGGCTCGGAATACGGATAAAACGGATGCTGGAAAAAGCTTGCCATCAGCACACGCGGATCGTCGCGGAAGGCATCGGCTGTGCCGTTCCCGTGGTGCACGTCGAAGTCGACGATGGCTACCCGCTCCAGCCCGTGCACCTCGAGCGCATGGCGCGCCGCGATGGCGACGTTGTTGAACAGGCAGAAGCCCATCGGCTCGGTCGGCGTGGCGTGGTGGCCAGGCGGACGCACCGAACAAAAGGCGTTGGCGATGCTGCCTTCGATCACCGCGTCGGTTGCCGCCACGGCGGCGCCGGCGGCGCGCAAGGCGGCCTGATAGCTGGCGTGGCAAAGGATGGTGTCGGCATCGAGCGGATAGAACTCGCCTTCGAGCGGTACGTGGTCGCGCACCAGCGCCAGCGCGCCCTGCGTGTGGTTGCGCAGGATGGACGGCGTCTCGGCCAGGGGCGCCAGGCGGCGTTCGACCAGGCCGTCGAGGCGGGCCAGGATCAACTGGTCGTCGATGGCCTTCAGGCGGTCGGGCGACTCCGGATGCCAGTCGCCCATGTCGTGCCGCAGGCAGTCGGGATGGCTGAAAATAGCTGTGCTCATGGTGCGCTCTTCTGGTGGAACCGGCAGTCCTGCTCATCCATACACCGGAAATATCCGTTCTCGCATAGAATCATCCGGACGGCCTCCCCGCGTGGAAGAATAGTTGCCAATATCGCTAATCTACCATGCCGCCCGGCCTGTCGCACCATTCGACCCTGGGAACCCAAGCATGTTCAACAAATTGCACGCCGCCGCCCGCCAGGTCGGCCAGATCGTCGTCGGCAAGGACCAGCAGGTGCGGCTGGCCTTTACCTGCATGCTGGCCGGCGGCCACCTGCTGATCGAAGACGTGCCCGGCGTCGGCAAGACCACGCTGGCGCATGCCCTCGCCTTGTCGCTGGGCCTGAAGTTCAACCGGGTCCAGTTCACCAGCGATCTGCTGCCCGCCGACGTGGCCGGCATCGCCGTCTACGAGCGCGAAAAGAACGGCTTCGTGTTCCACCCCGGCCCGATCTTCACCCAGGTGCTGCTGGCCGACGAAATCAACCGCGCCACGCCGAAAACCCAGTCCGGCCTGCTGGAAGCGATGGAAGAACGCCAGGTCACCGTCGACGGCGTCACGCGCGATCTGCCCGAACCCTTCTTTGTCATCGCTACCCAGAATCCGGCGCACCAGGTGGGCACCTTCCCGCTGCCCGAATCCCAGCTCGACCGCTTCCTGATGTGCCTCTCGCTCGGCTACCCCGATCCGGCCGCCGAACGCGCCCTGCTGCTGGGCGAAGACCGGCGCGCCATGCTGCGCACCCTGGAAGCGGCCACCAGCCCGGCCGAGCTGATGGCTGCCCAGGCCGCGCTGCGCCAGATCCACGCCTCGCCGTCGCTGGTCGATTACGTGCAGGCCCTGGCCCAGGCCTCGCGCCAGGGCACGCTGTTTGCCGAAGGCCTGTCGCCGCGCGCCACACTGGCCCTGCTCCAGGCCGGGCGCGCCTGGGCCGCGCTGGAAGGGCGCGACCACGTGCTGCCGGAAGATATCCAGGCGGTGCTGGTGCCGGTGTGCGCGCACCGCCTGCGGCCGCTGCGCTCGGCGCAAGGCATGGCCCTGGCCAGCCGCGACCTGGTGCTGCAGCTGCAGAAATCGGTACCGGTCTGAACGTCATGGCGCAGGCGCAGGCAACCTCCCCGGGTTCAATCCTCGGCCGGCTGCGCAGCAAGGCGCGCAGCCGCCTGCACGGTGCCCGCGACACCGGGGCGCTGCTGCTCGGCCAGCGCCGCATTTATATCCTGCCCACCAAGCCGGGCCTGGGCTTTGGCGCCCTGCTTCTCGTGCTGCTGATCGGCTCGATCAACTACAACCTCGGGCTGGGCTATGCGCTGACGTTTGTCGCCCTGTCCTGCGCCCTGGTCGACATGGTGCTCACCTGGCGTAACCTGGCCCATCTGGTGCTCACGCCGGGCCGCGCGCCGAACGTTTTCTCCGGCCAGGAAGCGCCGTTCGAACTGCAGCTGGCCAATCCCGGCCCGCGCCATCGCTACGCGGTCTGGGTCGACGTGGCCGGCGTGGCCGAGCCGCGCCATGTGGCCGACGTACCGGCCGGCTCGGGCAGCACCGTGCGCATCGCCGTGCCCACCGGGAGCCGTGGCTGGCTGGCGGCGCCGCGCCTGAGCGTGAGCACGCGCTTTCCGCTCGGCCTGTTCCGCGCCTGGGCTTACTGGCAACCGGACGTCAACGCGCTGGTGTATCCCTTCCCCGAACAAGGCGCACCGCCGCTGCCGCAACTGGCGGGCGGACGCAGCGACGGCACGGGGCAAGCCGGCAGCGACGATTTCGCCGGCGTGCGCGCCTACCAGCCGGGCGACTCGATGCGGCGCCTGGCCTGGCGCCAGATCGCGCGCCTCGACCCGAACGATGGCGGCCAGCTCGCCACCAAGCATTTCGAAGGCGGCGCGTGCGACGAACTGGTGCTCGACTTCGCGGCGCTGCCGCCCCGGCTCGACCTG
>Ga0308160_10002239_pt1 | contig 24088 bp, 20 predicted proteins | sample PhyFR1_FD_201036 | JGI IMG/M metagenome (GOLD analysis project Ga0308160, IMG submission 201036) | Phyllosphere microbial communities from UC Gill Tract Community Farm, Albany, California, United States - DLSLF.R1 | ecosystem: Host-associated > Plants > Phyllosphere > Unclassified | place: USA... | reverse complement strand
GCTGGCAGGAAAACAATGCCAGCTTGTACAGCTCATCGGGAGTCAGCTTGGGATTGGCGTAAACGAGGTCAACATAGCCGGAAAACCCTTTTGCGTTCGGTCCCAGAGACTTGAGTGTGATCGCCATTACCTTCTTCTTGCTTGTTCCCTTGTCTCGCTCTTGCGCGACCGAGCCGATGAGGGCTGCGCGAATTTCGCAGATCTCATTCGGTAGAGCGTGGGCACTGGGCGCGTGGAAAGACGCGCTGAACGCGATGGCGGTTGCGATTATGGTTGAGTTTAGTTTCATGACAAGGATAAAGAATTGCGTTGCACTAGCGGACCAGGACTTGGCTGAACTGATAAGCAACGGTGCAGTGACGTTGCAAAAAAGCATTTTACACACTGCAATTGCGAAATTTCTATCGAATACTCATCTTTCGGACATCGCTCGTGAGCAACGTGGGTTACTGGCGCTGCCGGCGGCGTCGTAGCCGCGACGGTTGGACTGACTCGACACGAGCATCCGCTTCGGGGCGTTAGCTGCGACGCAGGGCAGTGGGACGACAAGCCCGATAGGCGTCTTCGTTCAGCCGCACTGGATGGAGGCGGCTAATGCCAGTCGCATAGTATTGAAAAACATGTTGCCTTATTTGCCAATGATGTACCATTAGGCAACTTACTGAGTCCTAACTATGGCAACTACTGAAAACTTCCACGACGCTCCCTGGCGCTGGAGCGCGACTGTACTGTTCACCTTGACCCTGCTGGCGGCAGGACCCCTCGGGGCCAGCAATATTCCGGTTACGATCCTGGCCGTGGGAGGCGTTGTTCTGTTTGCACCACCTCTGCAAAGCTTAGTCAGGCGGCGTTGGAACTTCACGCTTGCTGGCTGGCGCCAGCCGCTGGCCTTCGTGGTACTGGTAACACTCATTTTCGGCGTCCGGCTGTTGCAGAACGAGCTTGAATTGCGCGCAGAACGCGCAAAGACAGATGCGCTTGCACTTGCGCAACAAAAGAAAAAGGCTGCGGCGGTCGCGGCCGACAGGAACTATTTCGCTGCTCACAAAGAACAGGTGCTCATGCAGATCGCGGCGCTTGGCAGAGAGAAGAAATTTGCCGAAGCGGGCGCGCTGGCCAAGCGCTACCTGACGGTCGTGCAGGACGAGCAACTTAAGGCCCAGGCCGACAACGTGGAGAAAAACAGTCTGCTGGCTCGCCTCGATGACAGCGCGCTGCTGCCCCGCGAGCGCGCCAGGGTGTACGAGCAGCTGCTCAAGCTCGAGCCGACCAACAGCAGCTACCAAAAAAAGGCCGCGCTGTATAACAAGGACGCCGACGCCCGCGAAGCAAAGCTGGCGGCGCAGGCGGCCGAGCAGGCGCGCAAGGCCGCACGCAAGGCCCAGCTCGAGAAGCAGTTCAGTGCATGGGATGGATCGCATCCCAAGGTGGAAGCGTTGGTTAAGGCCAGCATGAAGAACCCCTCCAGCTATGAGCATGTGGAAACCCGCTATGTCGACCTCGACCCTGGCATGCGGGTCGTGACGACCGTCCGCGGCACCAATTCATTCGGAGGCGTCGTGCCGAGCACATTCATCGCTGTTATTGATGACAACGGCAATGTGCTATCACTGCGCAACCCCTGAGCCGCACCTGTTACGCTTGCGCATGCAAGGGAGTACGCTGCCGCGCCGTCGTAGGACTGCCCCGACCAGCACGCATGGCAGCGCCAAGGCCCGCGCAGATAGTGGGGCTGGCAGGCTGTAAACGTCAACAGGGCGGGTCCGGAACGAATCCAGGACGCGCCCTGGGGCAAGTGGTGCTGATCGCATTCCGGTCAGCGACCGCCTTGTACCTCTCGAATCCGGTCGTACTCTTGCATCAGCGTTGCTGCGCCGATTTGGAAAGTGAGTTAAGTCTGCAACCGGCCAGAAGCAACCAGTCACCGAGAGCGGCTATACCATGTCGCGTCATCCTTTAACAGAGATAGACACTTGCGGATCAAGATCGAGGGCGAAATTACTGCAGAGCGTCTAGCTGAGGCCCTGCGGATTGCCATGGACAAATTCCCCGAGAGCGTGGGGCCGCAGTTCTACGGTGCAAATCTATACCTAACTGTCTTTAGTGCTGATGGAGTTCCGCTGGAGGTCGTCGACGAAGGTGGACAGCCTGTCATGATCAGGCTTGCTGCCCCTGTTGGGGCGTTGGCCCGTCCGGCTCTAACAGCTGAAGGGGCAGAGCAGCGCACGCAAGCCAAAGAAGCGGCAGCCCTGCAACGTGCCCAGCAAAAAGCAGAAGATGAGCGATTAGAGGCCGAGGCTCGGGAACGACGCCAGCAACGAGATGCGCGGCATGCCAATGCGGTCCGGTCATGGGAAACCGCGAACAGGATCACAGCGCATTTGATGAAAGAGTGCGCTGACGAATTCGTGGTAGAACTCAACAACATTGTTCGAAATGTGTGGGAGAACGAAAAGCGTGTCGAGTTGGCGGGTGAGCGCAAAGGGGAAGTGCGACCGATTCCCACTTTCTCCTCGCAAAACGGAACGCTGATCATGAGCGCGTCAAACTGGAAGTCTCCGCGACGAGTACATAACCCGCTTTATCCAAGCAAACCGCGTGATGAGCTTCGCACCTTCTGGACACATTCAGCCTGGATTGAGTCGGCGAAGCGGATTGCAGGCATCATGACGAATCTGGCTCAGGCTACTCGGCCCGCAGATCCCGCCAACGACAGTAAGCCCTAACCATGAGGTATGGCGTATCTCGGTTTCGGTCTAAAGCGGAAGTACACATGCTAAGTACAGGCCCTTCTGAGTCGAGCTGATTAACCAAGATAGGGCCTCAACGGGCAGAAGATGAACACACTGGTCGCAGAATCTGCGTCTGCGGAGGCGCAGGTCGTGAGCCAAGGTAGGTATTCAACTGTGGGCGAAGCGGCTGAACAAATTAAAAGATTGGCGAAGCGGATCGCTAACGGCTTCAAGCTGAGAGCCGTTTTCACATCCCGCTGCTCAGGCAACTGGAACCGCTCCACTCGGATTGCTTATCGCCTTTCAAAAAAACTACTTGATTAGGACTAAGCGAGGAAGAGAACATGCAGTTCAAGTCGATCACAGCAGTTGCATTATTTGCAGCAACCATCAGTCATATGAGCTACCCGCTTGCAGTGGGGGCACAGGCGGGTATTACCTCGTTGTCGAGAAAGGTCGATGCTGTCCGCATGGGCTGGACGCGGACTGACGTCATCAGCACCTTGGGCACGCCTTCGAGCGTTATTACCCCCGGTAAGCTAAAGGCTAACGATATCGACCGCGGGCCGGAGATCGAATACGTTCTGACTTGGAACAATCCTGGCTGCTCACGCATCGAGGTATTTTTCGATGCACGTAACCGGGTGACCGGGACCGATGCAGGGCGAATGTGTGCTTACCCTATGAAGCCGCTCCCAGCTGGCTATTCGTGTTCGAAACAATCCAACGCTAAGTACTGCCGCTGAAGCGGAATCAAGCTACAGCCTAGGGAACCAGAACAATGGGAAAGCACTATATACCGCAATATCTTTTACGTGGCTTCACATACGAAGGAAAGCTTTTTGTCTTTGATAAGGTGAACGCCCGTTGGTTCTCCAGCCAGCCCAAATCTGTCGCGAATGAAGCAGATCTGTGGCCTGACGAGATCGAAACGTATATCACTGAAACGGTGGAAGAGCCTGCTCGTCTTGCTATAGAACGCCTGCGTCAGAAACAGGATTTAACTGAACAAGACAGACTGTCGCTCGCTCGCTATATTGCATACCTGTGGAAGCGAGTACCCGCGGGTCGCGAACGATTCCGGAATAGCTTGCCTGAGGTCGCAGAAAAAATCCGGAGCGATCTCAATTCCAGGCTTGCAAGTGAAGAACAACGATTGAAAGCTAATGCGTACATCGACAAGATCATTGCAGAGCCACCGCCAGGACTTTGGCACGACAGCATGAAGACACAGTTTCGACGTGACGTGGCGGGTACTATCGCGAACATGTCGTGGAAGATCTTGCATACGGAGCGGCCAGACTTCCTCACATCAGACAACCCGGTGTTCTTTTTTTCATCCGATGGCCTAGGACGTTTAACGTCCGAGTTAACGCTGCCCCTAGCCAGCCGAGCAGCGCTCGTTGGCAGTCATATCGCAGAAGGCGCGCTGCGTCACATGTCCGCTACGCCTTCGCAGGTCCGGGAAATTAATCGGCGGACAGTCACTAACGCAACCCGGTTTGTATTTTCCGAAGTGATGGAGCCGTGGCTCACGCCGTTTGTACAAAAGGTTCACACACCTATTCGCGGCTCGTTGGTTCGGGATAGATAGGAAAATGCTCTGCCGGAACCCTGAGTTTACGCAAACTAAGAGCGTCAGAGCAATCAAAGGATAAAAAAGGAATCACTTTGAGATCACGTCACATCCTATCGGCTCTATTCTTTTTGCTAGCGGGACCCGCAGCCGGTGCCGAGCCACCCCCACTTTCATGCCCTGAGCTGGGCATCTACGCGATCGGCGCCTCAGAAGCCCGAGACAAGGGTATCGCGGCGGCCAAGGTTAAACGAGATATTGACAAAGACGATAACTTTTCCGCTCACGACAAAACCGAGATGAAAAGAATAGTAGATCTTATCTACAGCCGACCTGGGGACAGTGGAACGAAGCTCTCCTACACAGTTGAATCGCAGTGTCGTAGAACTAGCCGGCCACGGTAGTTTTGAGAGACCAGGTTGGTCTCATTGCTAGCAGAACAGTGTTTCTTCCTGGTAAATCTGCTTCAGCGGACCAGATAGACCAAGCCTTCGAATGATGACAATCAGCACACTTCAGCCGCACGAGTGGCGAATTCTCGACCTTCTTATCGCCCATCTTCCAAAAGTAAAGCCTGGCGATGCGAAGACATATTTAGGCTATGCGCAAGTTCATCGCATGCTTGGGCTATCGCAGGAAGCACCCACTTGGGGCCGCAGTCTTCAGATCCAGGGGCTGGAGAATATTGCGCGGTGGGCCATGGCGATAAATGCCCCGGCCATCACTGGACTAGTGATCGATAAAGGGCCCGAACGGGGCTGGCCTGCCGAAGGTTATTTTAGTGTCCACGGTCGAGACAACGAGGACTTCGCGTTCTGGATCGAGCAGACGCGCGCTGCGAAGGCATTCGATTGGCCTGCGCTGCTACGAGCAAATGCAAGCACCAAGGTAGGCAATCTGCGCCCTGACACGATGAAGAACCAGTTGATCGAAATTACTTGGTCGGAGCACGCAGTCGAGTTGGTGGACTTGGACACTGTTACAGAGACAGGTGTCTGGATTACTACACACGAACGCTGGAGCGGACCTGAACTTCCAAACGGCAGCGTTCAGTATCGCGTATATGCAGTACAACTGCGCGAAGGTGAGCAGACATGTTATGAGCTGCGCTATTGGGATGATCAGCAGCCATACCAAAAGGCGTTTGAATATGGGCGCTCCGGCCGATCGCTGATCCGGCTGGACGAGTCGGACCAGGTATACGCGGAGTGGGTAGACCATGAACCTAGTTCAGGTATGGACGGGCCAGCGCTCCAAGTCCGCCTCCTATCCAGGACGGGTGCCGCAGGATTACACGCTACCGTGAACCGCAACGGGAGTAGCGAACGTTTTCGGTCTGCAGTGCTTGCGATGGTCTCGCCCGAACAAATTTGGTTGGCGGTGCAAGGGCTGCAGAACGGAAGTCTGGAACGTCACCCATTCGGGGAGTCTACTGATTTTGATCTGATTACAGACGATGGGCAGAGGCTGCCACCCAAAGCGGTATTCGGTATCGCCCTGAGCATGATGCTTGAGATACCTGTTGAGCCTAAACATTTTTCTGGCGGAGAAGAGTCCCCATGTTTCCGCATCCTACGTGCAGCCGGATTTCAGGTTATTCCAAAGGATGAGTCAACACCGCATAACGAGCTAGAGATCGGGGAGGCGGAATGGGCGGAAGGCCGACAACTCATTCGCTCGCATGTCGTCCGCGAGAGAGCGAGTGGCTTGGCAAAGGCAAAGAAGGCACAGTTCATTCGCCTGAATGGGGTATTGAAATGTGAGCAGTGTGGACTCGTTCCGACAGAACATTATTCGACCACATTGGCCGAGTCGTGTATCGAAGTCCACCACGCTAGACAGCTTGTCAGTGAGATGAGTGCGGTACACAAAACGAAACTAGAAGACCTTCAGTGTCTTTGCGCGAACTGCCACCGGCTAGTGCACCGCCAAATGCGCGAGCGTACACAGAAATAGTTTCCAGGTGATCAATTCAACCCGCAGACTAGGTGGTGAGGTGCAAACGCCGTTTGGGTTGCTCGGCGACCGCCTCGTTGCGCCAGCGGCGGTCACAAGCGGGCTGGCCTGTGGCTGCACCTGTCCGGGCTGCGGCGCGGCACTGGTAGAAGGAACGGCTGCACGCTTGGTCTTTTGCGCATTATGGGAGTGCCGGTTCCCTTGCATCTGCCGAGTCTGCGATCCACGCGGCTGCCAAGCAAGTGCTAGCAGAAACCATGGCCGTAATGGTGCCGGAAATGCGTGTACGTGTCGCAGCCAAGACCGCCGCGGGCGTTTGGCACAGCCGAGAGCAATTGCTGGGCGTCCCACGAATGGTGCGCTTTGACACCTGCGATATCGAAGTAACGCTTGGTGCTGTTCGAGTCGACGTCGTCGGTTATCGTGGCGAGCGGACGATGGCGGTTGAGATCTTCGTTACGCATTGCGTCGACGAAGACAAGGTAGCCGTACTGAACGTGCGGTCCTGCCGGACAGATGGTCGATAGGTGCGCGGTGTCACGGCGCCTGGTCCGCAGCGGCATCGAAGCCGGGGTTTGCCTACCCTCCCCCTTACTTCGCGCGCGAAAGTGCTGACTTCACCCAGGCGCGGGCCTTTGGATCGCACGTTGGCGTGCGCTGTTATGAACACCCCGCAGGTCACACCGAGCGCAGCGGAAGGCGAGCAGCCTACGGGCGAAGAATGCCATGATGGCATAGCCCGCTGACGCGCGATCTTTCCGAAGAGGTGGGCGAAAGATGCGCGGCGTCATGGCATCTGGTCTGCAGCGCTTCAACGTCGTGGATGCTGCCCTATCGTACTTTCGCAAGCGAAAGTGCTGACTTTACCCAAGCGTAAGCCTGATTTTGAAGGCAGCTGATCGAGTCGTCCCGGCCGCAAATCAAATGCGCGGTGTTGCTGGATATAAGGAAAAAAACCAATTAATTTCAAAATATTTCCATAAAAGTGACTTATGGAACAAGTCGTGGCTCAAAGAACGGTAAAATTTCGGCAAATCAACCACTTGTTGCAAGATCGAAGGATCTCAACCTAAGCGAACAACATGTCAACCCCTACTCCAAGTGTTGCAGATCAGTTTAAATCCGTCGGAAAGCTGTTGTGGAAGGGTCTAATAAATGGCGCTTTAATTGGTCTCTTGTGCCTTGTCGTGGCAATGATCGATCAAAAGGGCACGTTTACCGATTTCATCATTGACAACATGACGAACATCCCACTTACGGTTGTACTAGCCGGCATCGTAGGTGGCTTTGGCTACGTTCTGCAAAGCGATAAAACAGGTTTTCTCGCGACTGCAAGCAAAGCGTGGCTAGACTTGATTCAGCAATTTTTCGCGCTTGGTATCGGTGCGTTTTGGTTTATCCAGGCAGCGGTATGGGGGCGACACGAGTATATGGGTGCGGAGACTGACTTCCATTTGGGCCCAGCATTAGCCACGTTTCTCGGCATCGTAGTAATGGCGTTTATTAGCGCGGCACTTGATGTGGCCGGCAGAGCTCCTGTCACCAAAGCGAACAGGATCGCCGGGACTTTTGAATGTATCGTAACAGTGCTGATCTTGTTTGGTCTACTCCGATTTTATGATGGCGAAGCAATTAAATGTGCCGCTGGAGCAGAGCTATCGCGCTTGTTCACCGGAGAGAGTAAGGCCTGCGGCAGCTTCAAGTTACCGACGGCGCCTCGTCCGGTCGATCGCGCAAGCGATCCAGCAGCACAGCCAAAGCGCTGATGAGGGTTCAGCGACGGCGGTTTCGACATCATGGCTTAACAGACAGGAAGTACCCGCCTTGTTGAAATCGAAAGCGAACAAGGCGAGCAGCAAAAAAGTACAGCTGCCATACCAAAACACGGCTGGCTACTACCTTGCTACTAAGGTGGTAGCTCTTGATCAAAGATGCTAGAGCAGCGGATCCGACATGGTAACGCTTGAGTACAAAATCGCTCTCAACATGCACACGTCCTTCGCGTTGTAAGTGTAGTCCAAAAATCGAACCATCTCTCAACCTACTATTATCCTGCCCATAACGTCCGCTACGGGTCGGTCTATTGTGTTGAAAAAGTCGGGCGGCAACACTTTCGCTCGATTTTGGGAGGCGCCAACACACCAACCAGCTGGCGGGTGAAGTATAGCGGTCGTTCTAAACAGTCGAGTGACCGATCTTCCGTTTCTAGCTGACACTCCGGCCGAGTTTTTCAACACAATCGGTCGGTAGCAGACGTTTGCCAAGTGCGACACCCGCAGTCAAGGATTTCCTTTCAGGCAACTTATCCCGTACACTGATTGCTCACGAATGTCTATATCAGCCAAGAGCTGATCGTGCGATACGGTAATCATGTTTTGCGTATCGTGGTTCTTGGCCGCCGCGGGCGGCCATCAACTTACGGAGGCAACATGGCAAAGAGGAGCGGTGGCGGTAGTGCGCAGGTAAGGGCGCCAGCAGCGGACTGGGGGTAGCAGGCAAAGGGTGGTGGTGCCGCGCCAAGCAGAGCAGGCAAGGACGGCGCTGGCAGCGGTAAGGGCTAAATCATACTATTAGTAAATCATTTTTCTTGACATGTTTTCAACGCGCAGATATTGTTGCGTGTCATTAATGACAACACTAATTCTCAATGTCCTCGCCTACTAGGTCGGCCCTTTTTGCGCTCGTCTTTTCTGTTTTGACCGCCTGTGGTGGTGGTGGTGATTCCTCCGCGCCGCCAGCCCCCGTTAATGTCAAAGCCCCCGTTCTGCAGGCCGCCCCGGTGGCAAATGCTGGTGTCGACCAGAGCGTTTTGGTCGGTTCTGTCGTTACGGTTGATGGGGGCGCGAGTTCCGACGCAAACGGCGATGCATTGACGTATAGGTGGGTTTTGACGGCGCGGCCGGCCGGCAGTAATGCGACTCTGTCCTCAAGCACTGCCACCAGGCCAACATTCGTCGCGGATGCTGCCGGACTTTATGTCGTCACTCTCGTCGTCAACGATAGCAAGCTCGACAGCGCTCAAGACATGGCTTCAATCACCGCGACGGTCAAGCAAGCCTCGCCGAACACTGCGCCAACAGCCAATGCCGGACCTAACCAAGTGGTGCCGGTCTCATCTTATGTCTCACTCTATGGCGCGGCCAGTTCCGATCCGGATGGTGACCCGTTGTCCTACCAATGGTCGATCGTCTCCAGCCCCGCGGGAAGCCTGGCTGCGCTGACGGACCCCCAATCGGTGAATCCTCGCTTTTTCGCAGACAAGGCCGGCACCTACAACGTTGTGCTGCGCGTACGCGATGGGAAGACTGAAGGCCTTCCTTCAACGGTCATCATCAACGCGGTTGAAGCAGCAACGACAACGAACACGGCGCCTGTAGCGAACGCTGGCGCTGATCAGTTTGTCCCCGTCAGTACCACAGTCTTTCTGGACGGGACACAAAGCCGTGACCCGAACGGCGATGCGCTGACGTACTCTTGGACCTTCGCTGCGAAGCCGCCCGGTAGCCTTGCTCAGCTCGTTGGAGCAACGGCGTCGAAACCTCAGTTCGTTGCGGACATGAGCGGCAGCTACGAGGTCAGTCTGTCCGTGTCCGACGGCAAGTCCAATAGCCTGGTCGCTGACAGAATCACCATCGTCGCAAGGGACTCGTCGGTCGCGCCGATCGCCGATACCGGCACGTATCGTTGTGCGAGTCTTTCCAATGCAGACGCGGCGTATCTCTACTCGATCGGACACACATATCTCGATCGCGACCACGACGGGCGTCCGTGCGAGGCAAACGACCTTGCTAACGAAATCGCTTATCCGTATGTAGCGCCGCCGCCTTCAAACAACGGCCAGTGCTATGTGCGGGGCTACTACCGCAAGAACGGTACGTATGTGAGCGGGTACTGGCGTAGATGCTAGTCGTAAGCGAGGTACATCAGGGGGCCACGGCATGCAAATGTCTGGCCCTTTTTACTTCTCGCACAGTCCAGGAAATCGGTGTGATCTCGCCCTGCCATGAAGTTTCGCCCAGCGACGATGTCACAGCTCGGCCACGACGCATCCCACGCTTGCGTTGCATATAGAGCAAGTCATGCTTACACTGAGGGAAGAGCATGTCTTTTCATGCGTCGACGAGGAGTGGGACAGTGATACAAAGTCTGGATGGCGATTCGGTTGTAGGCCCCGACCTGAAGCGGGAGAATCTTGCCGATTATTGGAGCGAATACTTCGCCTATATGAATGAAGGGGCGGAGCTTCATGACCTGACCCGAGGTGAACTGCTGGCGCTGGTGAACAAGGCCAAGCAAGCGGCACGGCCGCATATTGACTCGCAGATCGAGATCAACAAGCTCCTGACTGATCTGGGCTCGAAGCACAGCTTCCACCGCCAGTTCAGTGAACGCTTCCCCGGCTCACGCCCACCCCAGGTACTTGGCATGCAACTCTACGCGCTCCTGGCCGCTGATGATGCGACCTGGCGCTACCTGAAATCTAAGAGGCCAGGGCATCTCTTTTCGCACTCGAACTATTTTATCGCCCCGCTAATAACTGGAGGCGGAGCATGAAGACACCGCTTAACAGGATCGCCTACGTTCGGTTCTCGCCTTGAGGCCGCTCTTATCGGATGCTCTGCGCCAGGGAAGATCTTGGGGCTGGCGATCCTGTCGAAGTCCTGATCATGAGGCATGCCCGGGCTCCCCGAACAGCATGGCGTCGGTCTACCCGATGCCGGAGACGACTGCGAGCAGCACGCTGACCGCTCCAGGGCGGTCATGCTCACGCACGCCGCGCTCGATGCCCAATAAGTCTTGGGCCAGTCCGTCGATGGCCTGTTCGTATTCCTGTTCGGCGGCCGCGAGTCAAATCATGGTGGAAACCTTCCACGGGCTTTCGTAAGCCGGGCAGCTACGATGTCCAGTCCCACCATAACAACCTCACTTTGAGATACCGATGGCTGGTTTAATACCGATAGAAATGGACGACGACCGCGCCGATTCATTTGACGCTCCTGCACGGAATGCCTTGCTAAAGGCGGTCCTGCTGCTGGGTGAGCGCGTGCGTCTGAAGCATGGCCTCGAGCTCAACATGGGTCCGGCGAAGACGCCGCTCAGCGCGGCGACCGCTGACGCCTGCGTTCCTTGGAAGCTTTTCGAGATCCTGTGCGCGTTGACCGTGTTGAACCAAGCAGAAGGCGTCCGGACGAAGAAGGTCTTTCACCTGCGCGGGAAGGTTCCGACCCCGGTGGAGTTCGTGCGGGATGGCCGGACGCGCTACCTGTGGATCCAGCATTCAATGGACGGAGAGTTGAGCGGCTACCAGTGGCGGCCGGACCTGGTGGTTACAGACAGCGAGTTCGCGCCGACATCCGAGAACGTGACCGAGATCATCGAAGTGAAGCACCGCCGACGCCTGGATTCGGCTACGGTGCGATCGGAGTTCGCCAAGAGCTATGACCTGCGCGTCGAGTCGTATCTGATCTGGTCCTACTACGACGTCGCGCCGTATGTCACCGAGGGTGCCACGAAGCTGGGACTGGAAATCAAGTTGATTGGCTTAGCGCAGGAGGATCGCGCTCGCTTCCTAGACCCCGAGGTGCTCGCCCGGAACGTCGACGAGGGTATCGCCGCAGCGCGCGAGCGCCGACAGTTCGCAGCAAGGCTCGAGGAAGTCGCAAGCCGGGTGCGGGAGAAGGTGGATAGAGACCGATTCTTGCGGTAGGGCTCGACTGCGTGGCGCGACGCGAGAATGCCTAACGAGTCAGGACAACGACTGAGTACATTGAGTCATTTGGGCCGTCCGTTATAGGCCTATTCTGTTGAAAAGCTCGGCAACGTTGGCCCTGGACAGAAACCCTAGCGGCCTGGACTGATCAGAACCGCCGCTATTGAACGATCGTGGAACCGTTGGACGTCTGACCTCCTGAAATCGTTGCCGCTCGACTTTTTCAACACAATAGGCCAAAAGCAGACGTACCGGGCCGCTGTGGAAAGTTTGCTTCGGGTTGCGCATTCAAGCGGGTAAGCATTTAGTCGCCTTCCACCCCGAGCGGCGGGTCGTAGCACCGGCGAGATCCTGTACCTTCGAGAAGGAATGGAGTTTAGCTGCAGAATTGACGCTCTGAAATAAGTTAGATAATCCTTGTCTTCGCCGAGTCCGGCGGGGACACAGGCCGACGGGATTCAGCAACACTGTTCAACTCAATTCCAATTTCGAAGATCAAACGTCCTTGCCTATCAAATTCGCTGATTAGGAAATCGCGCACGTCACGGGCTGCGTAGCTAGCACTTTTTCGTTCGAAGGGCATGAACTCATATCGATTTTTCCCGGAGCCGGTCATGTCTGCCATGAACCTAGTGCGCACGACGTTTGTATGCTTCGAGTGGTTTACAAGCTCGCGTAGGTGTGCGTAGTCCCCGTGACCATCGAGTTCGCTCATCAATTTTTCGATTGATAAAGCGCCACTTGGCAATAACTTCTTCGCATCAGCCCAGTACCCGTTCCATGATTTCTTGTCGGTCAATGAGAAGACAATGGCGGTGCCCATAATATCAGCTATAGAATGCAGAGCCTGTACAGCAGCGAGCGCATGCGCTCCAGCTTTCAAAGTTATGTCACTGATGCGCGTTTCATCTATTTGGAAAATTTCGGTAATGAGCTCAAGCGTATCACGCCCATCTGTTACCTCATCCTCGAATACTTCAAACTCCTTAATATGAAACGCCGCATGGTTCAATCGAGTAAGGACTGATTGCAGGCATTCGGCTACTTTCAGTGATTGAGGCTTGCCATATTTTAGCAAGACACTATGCTCCAGATCTTTCAGATTCCATGTGCCCAAGAGAACCCCATAAATGGTGAATAAACTTTATTTTACGCTACGAGCTTCACAAGCGTTCTTACCCTTGCATACTCTCTTTTTATTTGTTGGAGGTGCGTCGAAAGGTCCGCGCCGAGATAACTCCACATCGCTTTGAATAGTCTAGGCTGCCGCGTCCGACAGAGTGCTAACGCCTCATGTGCTTGGCATCATATCGCATTTCAAACAAAGCCCGTTCCGGCACCTCATGCTGCTGATGTCAATCTACTCCTCTGCTGTGACCTTAAATATTACGGGGCGAAAGTTTCGGAATTTTCTTACGCATACGCGCGCGAGAGGCATCCGGGTTCAACGCTCTTCATTGTATGCGCCCTGACAGTTGTCCAGTAGCTGGCCACTTAATTGTTATTGGTGAAAATGTAAATTCTGCCTTTGCGCGTGACACATATTTGGCCTGAGAGTGACGCGAACAAGATGCCCGTGGCGACCATGTTGGATTACAGATGTCCCAGTCTGCAATCGTTTCTCATGCCCTTTTAGAAGGTGTGGTATCCATCTTGAAGATTAGTCCTCTTCCATTGCTAGATTGAAATTTTTACCCTATCCTGTCGTCGGTCATTAGTTATTAGCGACGGCAAAACCCTCGTCCTCAAGCAGATCGCCACCTATCTGAAGGCCACTGCTCAGACGGATCACACGCTGGGGCAACAGCCCAGGTAGATCCGCTTAATGGTTGGCGGAACAAAGCGATTTTCTAAGGCCGACATCAACTAATGGATTTAGCACCAGGTCCGGCGACCGCACGACCGATTGGACGGCAGATGAAGGAGAGACGGAATGACCCAGGCAATTGAGGGCAAGTATCAGATGGAACAGTCGCTGATCGACATCGCTATCGAGAGTTGGCGCTTCTCGCGTCTGTTCGGCAAAGTGGTCAGCAAGCTCGACGCGGGCGAGTCAGGCCGCTACATCAACCAGCTTCGGTACTTTCAGAAGAAGGTTGAAGAGAACCTCGACTCCACTGGCCTTAAGCTGGTTAACGTCGAAGGGCAACCTTACGATGTGGGCATGGCAGCATCCGCTTTAAATTTGAGCGACTTCGGTCCAGAGGATGTGCTGTTCGTCGATCAGATGCTAGAGCCGATCATTATGGGGCCGACAGGATTGCGTAGACAAGGAACGGTAATGCTCAGGAAGGTGCAAGCATGAAATACGTTGGTATCGACCTCGGCACTACAAACAGTGCCATCTGTTCGTTCGACGGGGAGAAAATTCACCTCTACAAGAGTCCGGAGCAGCACGACGTCACCCCGTCCGCCATCTTCATCGACCGGCGCGGAAACAAGTATGTTGGCTCGCGCGCCTACAACAGCGCGGCGAAGAACCCTAACAACGCTGCAGTTCTGTTCAAGCGGCTGATGGGCACTAGCACGCTCGTGAAACTGCCTGCCGTCAACCTCACCATGACGCCAGAGGAATGCTCCGCCGAGGTGCTGCGCTCCCTCTTTGGCTATCTACCTGAGGAGATACGTGGTGACGGGGATATCGGAACGGTGATCACAGTTCCGGCCGCGTTCAACCAGATGCAGAAGGACTCGACGATGGCCGCCGCTGATGCGGCTGGTCTCGGGCGCGTTGCTCTGATGCAGGAGCCCGTGGCAGCTGTAATGAGCGTCATGCGCCAGCGTAGAAACGATGGCGTGTTCGTGGTCTATGACCTTGGCGGCGGTACGCTCGACATCGCCGTCGCCGAAAGCATCTCTGGCCGGGTGAACTTGCTTGCCCATGGGGGCATCGCCATGTGCGGCGGCCGTGACTTCGACCGCATTTTGTTCGACAACATCGTCAAGCCGTGGTTGATGGAGAACTTCGACCTGCCAGAGGACTTGTCTACGAATTCGCAATATAAGTCGTTGTTGCGGATGGCGATGTGGGCGGCGGAGAAGGCCAAGATCGAGTTGTCGCAGAAGGAGGAAACCGTCGTCAGCCTTCCGGAAACCGAGTTGGGTGTCCGCGATCAGGCCGGTGAAGAGATTTACATCGACATCGCTATTGGTCGCAAGCGGTATGACGCGCTGATCGCGCCTAAAGTGGAAGAGTCCATCCAGTCAGCCCGCGAAACGCTCGAAAAGGCCGGTTTGAGCCCACACGATGTCGAGCGTGTCGTATTCGTGGGAGGCCCCACACAGTACAAGCCGCTGCGCGACAAGGTTGCTTTCGAGCTTGGCGTTGCCCCATCCACCGACGTGAACCCGATGACGGCGGTTGCCGAGGGCGCAGCCGTGTTTGCCGAATCCATCGACTGGGCCTCGCAAAGTCGTGGGCGTAAGAGCTCCCGCGGCGCGATCAGTGCCGGTGGTGCGCTCGACCTTTCGTTCAACTACATCGCGCGTACACCGGAGCCGAGAGCTAAGATTGTCGCCAAGTTGTCGCAGGTCCCCGCTGGCATCGAGTTCCAGATTGACAGCCTTGACACGGGCTGGTCGTCTGGCCGCGTCGCGCTAAAGGATGGCGCGAGCATCGAACTCAGCCTAACCAAGCCTGGCGATAACGTCTTCAAGGTGTTCGTGTTTGACTCGAACGGCGCACCCGTTGCCTTGCGCGAAGACAAAATCGTCATCGCACGTACCGCCGCCAGTATCGACGCGATTCCCGCGTCTCACTCCATTGGAGTCGAAGCCCGAGACAAGGTTGGCGGGCGCTTGATCTTGGACTACCTCGTGCGAGAAGGCGACCAGTTGCCTAAGAAGGGTAAAAAGGTCTTCAAGGCGGGCGAGTCGCTCAAGGCTGGAAGCGCCGGGTCGATCAAGTTCAAGCTGTGGGAAGGCGAAATTTCCGACCCCATTAACGACAACCGCTTCATCGGAATGTTCGAAATCGAGGGTACGGACTTCGACGACGGCGTCATCGTTGCAGGCGCGGAGATGATCTGCGAGTTTGAAGTACTCGACTCTGGCAACATCATTTTGGAGGTGTCAGTTCCCTCCATCAGCGGTTCATTCCGAAGTGGACGCAACTTCTACTCCAGTCAAGAAGGCAAGCTCGACTACACCAATCAAGCGAAGAACATTCAGGAGCAGTCAGCCCAGACCTTGCAGCGCCTCGACGAGATGGCTTCGAAGGTCGATGACCCACGCCTGGAACGAGCACGCGAAAAGCTTGAGGCGGCAGGGACCATCAAGTCCAGCGAGGCTGACCCAGAGACCGCCAAACAAGCGATGGACAACGTGCAGGAAGCCAAGCGCCTGCTGGCTCTGACGCGCAAGGAGCATCTGAAGGACATCCGCCAGCTCGAACTGGACAAGGCGGTTGACTTCTTCGACAAGGTTATTCGCCAGCACGCCCGGCCCACTGAAGCATCCTCCTTCGACAACTTGGTGAAGACAGCGCAACGTGCGCTTGAAAACAACAGCAGTGACTTCGAGTCGCACTTGAGTGACCTGCGCGGCCGCAACTTCATGATCTTGTGGCGTCAGGATTACTTCGTCATCGAACGCTTCAAGTGGCTAGCCCAAGATACCTACCTCTTCCCCGATGCCAGAGAGCACGCGCAGCTCGTGGCGGTTGGAACGGAAGCACTTAAGGCCAACGACATCGACAAGTTGCGCGCGGTAGTTGCTGACCTCGACGAAATTCGAGTTGGCTCTTCGGGTGACGACGACATGATGGCTGGTGCCAATATCGTTCGGAGTTGATCTCATGGCACTCGATGCGTGGCTGCCTGTCGGGTTCAAGCTGCCAGACGGCGCAAAGGTTCGTACTGCGCTGTTTGAGGGCACGGATTGGCAAATGTACGAAACAATGGGTGGCGGTTGGGCTCTCGTCACATTGGACGCGCTGGCGCAGCATTGGCTAGATGCGGGCCTGATTGAAGACGGCACGTTTAGCGAATCTCAGTTTGGCGACCGCCAGCTCCGGTCGATATCTTGTGGGCCGAGCCAGACCCTGTGCCCTGTCAGCGAAGCGAAGTCTCCCGACAACAAGGCCGAGGCGCTTTCCTTTGCCTTGGCGTTGAAGGCAACACGCGACATCGATGCGAAATCGCCGCTGCAAGACGCGCTTTATGTCGAGAAGATCACTCGCTTGCTGCCGACGTACAGCATCAGCTCAAAAACCGACGACGACGTTGTGCTCGGCTACTGGCTGACCGGCGGCACAAACATTCCGGCTACGTCTTTTCGTCGGCTGCGTCAGTCCATGAGTTGGCTCGGTGCGGGCCATTTGAAGGACGTCGTTCAAGCGGCGGGATTCGAAGTCGCCGAAATCATTCCGCTTGAGCGCAAGCCTGCAGCTCCCGTCAAAAACTCGGGCATCACCCCAGCCGAGAATGTGGATACAAGCATCCCCCCTGAGCCGAAGTCCAACAACGCCTTCGAGCTCGCCGGGCGTCCTGGACTGGCCGCGTTCTTCAATGAGCACATTGTCGACATCATCCTGCATCGCGACCGCTACAAGGCGCTCGGCATCGAGTTCCCGTCAGCAGTGATCCTCCACGGTCCTCCGGGTTGCGGCAAAACCTTCGCTGTCGATCGGCTAGTGGACTTCCTCGGCTGGCCGAGTTTCCAGATCGATGCCTCCAGCATCGCCAGCCCTTACATCCACGAGACCAGCAAGAAGGTCGCGCAGGTATTCGACAAGGCAATGGAGAACGCGCCGTCCGTCCTCGTGATAGACGAGATGGAAGCATTCCTTGCCGACCGCGAGATGGGCTCGGGCCATCACCGGGTCGAGGAAGTGGCCGAGTTCCTACGGCGCATACCGGAAGCGGTAAAGAACGATGTGCTGATCATCGCCATGACGAACCGCATCGACATGATTGATCCGGCGATTCAGCGCCGAGGACGCTTCGACCACGTCATTAAGGTGGATTTCGCAAGCGAGGTCGAAGTGAAGTCGCTGCTAGACAAGCTCCTCTCCTCCTTGCCGAAGGAGTCGGACGTCGATTCCAAGCCGCTGGCGAAGGAGCTGGCCGGCAGGCCCTTGTCCGATGTTTCTTTTGTGGTGCGTGAAGGCGCAAGGCTGGCGGCGCGATCTGGCAAAGACAAACTGGATCAGGCCAGCCTGTTGTCCGCCCTGAATGCATCACCCGCGCGGAAGCGCGAGGGGGGCGACACGAAACGGAGCATCGGATTTGTTTAAAGGGAGATGGTAGTGACGAGGGGAGAAGAAGAACAAAAGAAGGGAGAAGGGAGCGGCTTCGCAGGCCTTTCCTCGCTCGTGTCCGATGTGGACATAACGCCGCCCCCTGCTGCAAAGCAGAAACCTGTTGCCGCTGGTAGGAGCACGTCGCAGGCCGCTCAACCGCAGCCAAGCCAAACGTATCAAAAACCTGCGCAGCCGTCATCCTCTGGATCGTCCGGCGGCAAGTGGGTGTTGGGCATTGCCGTCATTGTCGGCGTGCTCTGGCTCATCGGGCAGTCGGACAAGAGCACGACCTCTCCAACTGTAGCCTACTCGCCGCCCGCGCAGAGCGCGACGCCGAGTTACTCGCCGCCTGCTGAACGACAAGCACCCTCACGCCCACAGGAATTGATGCCACCTGTTGGGCAAGATTTAGTGTTTTCAACGGCTCAGATTCGCTACTGCTTGGCCGAAGACATTCGCTTGGAAGGCGCAAAGTCTGCCGTCAACAACTACATTGATGCGGATGTGGACCGATTCAACGCGGCGGTGGCTGACTACAACAGCCGCTGCGGAAGCTTTCGTTATCGCCGCGGCGCGCTGGAAAGTGCACGAGGTGACATTGAGCCGTACCGGAGCCAATTTCAGTCTGAAGGCAAAAGCAAGTTCACTCGTCCATCCACTGACGCGCTGCCGACGGCAGCGCCAGTGCATGCTGCACCGGATACAACGGTGCAAGCAATCCAGGACAGACTCAACGAACTCGGTTACGAGGCTGGAGACGCCGACGGTTTGATGGGACAAGGTACTCGTACGGCCATTATCGCTTTCCAACAGGAAAGAGGCTTGGCCGCGACTGGCGTGGCAGATCAGGCGTTGCTGCTTCAGCTTCAGGGTGCGACTGCGCGCTCCACAGCGACCGCGGCGGCACCTTCGACGTACTCTTCTCCGCCGCCGCTGGCCACTAATCCGATACCCCAGCCACAACGATCACCATCAAGCGGTAAGCCCGATCTCTCGATGGCCAGTCCTTCAGAGCAGGCTGCAATTGAGAATGCCTGTGGCTATCACAAGCGTGTGAATGGGCCAGCTGACTATTATCGGTGTCAGCAAACGGAACTGAGCAAATTATCAAACTCTGGTGGCCAACCTGACTTATCCCGCGCTAGCGCATCGGAGAGGGCATCCATTGAGAGTGCCTGTGGCTATCACAAGCGTGTGAATGGGCCAGCTGACTATTATCGGTGTCAGCAAACGGAACTGAGCAAATTATCAAACTCTGGTGGCCAACCTGACTTATCCCGTGCTAGCGCATCGGAGAGGGCATCTATTGAGAGTGCCTGTGGCTATAACAAGCGTGTGAATGGGCCAGCTGACTATTATCGGTGTCAGCAAACGGAACTGAGCAAATTATCAAACTCTGGTGGCCAACCTGACTTATCCCGCGCTAGCGCATCGGAGAGGGCAGCCATTGAGAGTGCCTGCGGCTATCACAAGCGTGTGAATGGGCCAGCTGACTATTACCAATGTCTGCGTAGTGAGATGAACAAATTGCAATGAGTGAGAGATATACAGAATGAGTATGGCAATTTGTTTCAAATGCGGCTCTGCAAAATCTGGCGCACTGACCGTCTGCCGGAGTTGTAACGCTGCGCCGCGCACAAACAGCGAGTATGCCGTTTCGCTCGCTCTGTCCGACCATCTGTCGTCCAAGGACCAACTAACCCAGTACGGCCACGAGCTTCGCTACGGCAACAAGCTGTCCGTGCCGCGCGAGGCGCTTGATCAAGCGCTAGACGCATTGAAAGACCCACAACTCTTGACGATGCTGGGTACGCAACCAGCGACCTCCGCTCCAGCGCCATCAGCCACAGCGGCAACTCGTCAGTCACCACTGCCCGCTTCTGCAACCCCACAGCGAACGGCTCCACCGCCACGGCCTATTGCGCCGGAACGTCGCCTCACCAAGACGGCCCTGTATCAGTCCCCGTTTGCCGTCTTGGGCGTGACGACACGCGATGACCGCAGACGCATTGTCGAGCTGGCGGAAGAGAAGTCGCTGGAGCTAGATCACGAGGTTTGCCAGAAGGCGCGTTCTGATCTTACGAATCCTCGCAGCCGTTTGAGTGTGGAGATGGCATGGCTGCCGGGCGTGTCGCCACGCAAGGCATCTCAACTGGTTGAGAGTCTGCTGCGAGACCCAATGGCTATTAGGGAAGAGTGTGGTCTACCTACGCTGGCACACCTGAACTTGCTGGCCGCCGCGTTCGAGTCTCTGGATGGTGAGCACGATGCGGATGATTTAGCGGAGTTCATCATGGGGACTGCTTACCTTGCCGAAGAGCTAAGCCCAGAGGACATCCTGCGCGACATTAACGAGGATCGCGCCGTTTCCGGATTTCCGGAAGTGCGTGCGCTCGACCAGGTCGAAGCCGAGCTGACCGAGCGCAAGCGGTACTACCGTGGTGCTATTAAGGATGCGCTCGACAAGCTGCCGCCAATGACGCTCATCCAAGTGATGACCGAAACAGTAGATGGCGTGACCTCTGGAGGTGAAGATCACGCGCCGGAACTGATCGATGCCCTAGTGGACAGCTACGAGGTAGAGACCCAGGGCATTCTGCAAAAGGAGGCCGAGAATGTCCAAAAACTTATTAAGTTAGCTAGAGAGCACGCGAGCTCCGGCGAAGCAGCAGTAAAGTCCTACGTGGACAAGCTCGATGCGGTTGCACGTAATTGGGACATGATCGCCCAGCCCATTCAACTTAGTTCGAAAGCGCGCGGTATCAACCACGAAGCAAGTCATGACTTAGCCTATGAGATTCGTAGCCTCGCCATTGATCTATTCAACGAGCATGACATGCTTGCCCAATCGCAGCGTCTAACCGGATTGATTCAAGAACTATTTTCCGAACTCCCTGAGGTTGCAGATCGAGTCGGGCAAGATGCTGACGTGCTCACGGATATCTCCCAACAGCGCAAGCAAGCAATAGCACGCCAAGACGAGTGGGCGCGCGATATCACTTACCGTGCCGAGATCGGTGTGGTGTTCAAAGACACCCTGAGCATTTCGCCCGAAGGCGTCTCGTGGAAAGATCAAAACTTTCCGCTCAACTCTATCACGCGAGTTCGCTGGGGTGGCGTCAGCCGCTCAGTCAATGGCATTCCCACCGGGACCGCCTATACGATTGCGTTTGGCAACCAGAGCTCCGAAGCAGTCGTGGAGTTGAAGAAGCAGGATATCTACAGTACGTTCACTGAAAAGCTCTGGCGAGCTGTCTGTGTACGTCTGCTTTCCGAAATGCTCGAAGCCCTGAAAGATGGGCGCGACCTGCACTTCGGCGACGCGCTCTTGCACGACGACGGCATCACGCTAGTGAAGCGCAAATTCCTTGGCTCTAACGAGAGAGTACGTTGCTCATGGAGTCAAATTCATGTGTGGAGCGCCGACGGCTTATTCTGCATCGGAGCCAAGGATGACAAGAAGGTTAACGTCGGGATTTCCTACATCCACGGGCCAAACACCCACATTCTAGAGCAAGCCATTCGCATGGCCTTCAAGAAGCCGGGAATGCGTCGTTTGAGCGATATATTGCAGTAATTAACCAGCATCCTGGAGGAGTAGCATAATGGGATTTCTTTCCAACCTGTTTGGAGGTAATAAGGAAGACAAGGCGCTGCGCGAAGCGTTAGCACACATCCACCGCATCCTTGATGATGAGAAATTCCAGTTAGAACTCGTTCATCCGGCGATGCGGTCCATGTTGGAGTCGGCACCGGCATATGACAAAGATCCCAACGGCACGGGCCCGTTTGGCTTCACCGAGACAAATCCGATACCAGTTAACGGGCCGATCGGCCAACTGGCGTATCTGTCTAAACTCGAAACCCAGTCTGGTCATCGCATCCTCTTCCACCGACTGGGAGCTATCGGCAAGGTAGACGTGTTCGAGGCGGTATCATTTAACGGAGCAGAGTGGTTCATCCTATTCGTCGATCTTTATCATCCGCGGCGCTCACGCCTCACACCGGATGGTTTTCGGTTCACCAAGGATGTCGCTCAGTTCTCCGGCTTCCACAAATTTTGCGAGAACTTTCCATACGATTTCGTCGAGAAGAAGGCGTCCGAGCGCGAGTCCGGCCTAAGCATGGCATACATCGCCATAGGCAAGGTGTCCGACCAGATCCAAAACCGTGTTTTCAGCAGGCCGCTGGCCCACAAAGCTAAGCTCGACCTCGTGAAAAGCCGCTTGTCGAGCTTCCAATCTCAATAGACGATGAAGATGAAGAAGACCTTACTGGCGACACTTGCGGCGTTACTGAGCCTCCAGGCCACGCTTGCAGTCGCCGAGAACTATGAGGTGAACCTGACCCGCAAAGGTAGCAACGTTTACAGGATCGATGGCAAAGATATCATCGTCCAGACGCGCTATTGCTACGTCTACGCCTACTCCGAAGAAGCGATCTTCAAGACGTCAGGCTACGGTGGCGAGGTGATTTTCTTCGACAGCAAGGACAAATGTGATGTGAAGGCAGTCTTTGGCGTGTCGAAACAGAAGCCGGGCAAATACGCGGTGACGGTCAGTCGGGAAGACGATGACTGGTATGAGGTCTTTGGAACCGGCTCATATATCAAGACATCGAGTTGCCTGTCCCTTGCCTTGGCCGAGGATGCTTACCTGGCCATTGCAAATTCTGGCTTCGGGAGGCTGCGTTTTAAGGATGGCAACGACTGCATGGTCGAAGCCGTTTACACCAAGCTGCGGTTGTAAATAGGGACGCTGAGCCATGGTTGCCGCTTACGACAAACCATAGGGGAGTGCTACAGGTGCAAGCAGGTCTACGACACCCATCTGACGATAAATTAGCCATCAGAATTCATTTTTAGTACACAGGTTAGTACACAAAAGCCGGGGCTCATGAAGTAGGCCCCGTGGTTGAGCCATTGCTGCCTCTTCATTTACTTCTGTATCGAAATAATCGTACAGGTGATGGGGCGTAGGGTGGGCTCTTGAGCCCACCGTTCTCACCAGTTGATTAGAAGCGCCGTTACCGCCAAGCTCCCACCGTTGAATGTACCAATGACGGGGCATGCGCCAGACGCGCATCAAATTTCAAACGCCGTACCGGTGGGTTCAAGAACCCACCCTACAATAAGGAACTACTATGACCATCACCCGCCGCAGACTGCTGACCACCATTACTGCCGTCTCCGGTGCCGCCTTGCTCGCTTCCTGCGCCAGCATCCTCGGCCCGCGCGAAGTCGACCTGCCGCTCCCGAAACTCCAGGCCAGCCTCGACCGCCGCTTCCCGATGGACAACCGTCTGCTGGAACTGTTCGACGTGCGCCTCAGCCGCCCGCAACTGGCCGTGCACGAAGGCGATCGCGTTTCGCTGACGGTCGACGCCAGCGTCGCCCAATCCTTCCTGCGCCATCCGCTGGCCGGCAGCCTGGCCTTTTCCGGCCGCCTCTATATCGATCAGGCGCGCAGCGGGGTCTACATGGCCGAGCCGCGCATCGAGCGTTTCGAGATCAAGGGCCTGGACCCCTCGGTACAACGCCAGCTGGCGCGCGCCGCGAATGGCGTGATGGACAAGGTCGTCCTCGACATCCCGGTCTACACCTTCCGCAGCGAAGACCTGCGCTACGCCGGCGTGCAATACATCCCGACCCGCATCGCCACCACGCCGGGCGGCCTGCGCGTTTCGCTCGAACCGGCACAGCCACAACGTTAAACCCGCACTCTCGGCCGTTACAAAATTTTCTGTAGGACAGAGGCGCGCACGATTGGAAACACGGATGAATTTGTTGTCAACACTGCTAAGATTTCCGCTGTTGAAAACGCTGGCGCAGTCTCTGTTTGCGCAGTTCAACGAGGTGTTGTTCTGTTGCCGCA
>Ga0308160_10002237_pt1 | contig 24093 bp, 17 predicted proteins | sample PhyFR1_FD_201036 | JGI IMG/M metagenome (GOLD analysis project Ga0308160, IMG submission 201036) | Phyllosphere microbial communities from UC Gill Tract Community Farm, Albany, California, United States - DLSLF.R1 | ecosystem: Host-associated > Plants > Phyllosphere > Unclassified | place: USA... | reverse complement strand
AGAAAAGCCGGAATCGAAAGCCCCTTCTGGAACTGGATCCGATTGAGCGTCATCGCCGTATCTCACTGGAGAACCTGCATTTCTAAACCAAGGCAGCATCACCAGCTGAGACACAGCGCTAATCAGGTCCCGGCGGGAGAGGGGTTGGGGTGAGGGTGCGGCGCGAAGCGTCTCGCGGTGTTTGGGTGCACGAGGCTGCGCGCGTACCCTCATCCGCCCCTGCGGGGCACCTTCTCCCGAGGGGAGAAGGGAATAGCCGCTAGCCCCTCTCCCTCGAGAGAGGGGTTGGGGTAAGGGTGCGGCGCGAAGCGTCTCGCTGAGTTGGGTGCACGAGGCTACGCCCGTACCCTCATCCGGCCCTGCGGGCCACCTTCTCCCGGTGGGAGAAGGGAAAAGCTGCTAGCCCCTCTCCCATCGGGAGAGGGGTTGGGGTGAGGGTCCGGCGCGAAAGCGTCTCGCGGATTCGGATATGCGAGGCGAGTGCGACGCACTGCATTTCCGCAGCCATTCGCCAAGAACCACCGCTAGACGTTCGCGATATCCGCAGCTGCCGCTTGCAGTGCCGGCCGCTCCTCGCGCCCATCCGGGTGTCGCGCGAAGTGGGTGGGATCGCTGCCGTGCACCGGCGCTTCGTCTTTCCACGGCCAGCCGCCGAATTGGGTGCGGCGGTAGTCGGCCATGGCCTGGGCGATCTCGGCCTGGGTGTTCATCACGAACGGGCCGTGTTGGGCCACCGGTTCGGCGATCGGTCGGCCCTGCAGCACCAGGAACTCGCTCGCCTCGCCATCGCCATTGACCAGCTCGACTGCCTGATCCGCGCGCAATTCAATGGCGGCGTGGCTGGTCACTTCGCGCCCGCCCACGGTCACCGCTGCGCCCTTGAAGAAGTACAGGCTGCGGCGCGTGCCGCGGCCTTGCGCGGCGGGCAGGGTCCAGCGTGCGCCGGGCGCCATGCGGATCGTCCAGATGGCCACGTCGGCATCGTCGTGCGCGGCCCACGAATCCGGTGGCGGCGCCAGCGGGCCGCCGGCGCTGCCGGGCGCGGCATCGACGGGACCGATGCGACCCGCCACGCAGGCCACCTCGGTGCTGCGTCCGGCGTCGTCGCTGGCGGTGAAACGCGGCAGGTCCTGCGCCCAGAACATGGTGAAGTGCGGCGCCACCATCTTGTTGCGTGCCGGCAGGTTGAGCCAGATCTGGAACAGTTCCAGCGGGTTGGGGGCGGTGGTGTCGAGCAGCGGGAACATCTCCGAATGGACGATGCCCGCGCCGGCCGTCAGCCATTGCACGTCGCCGGCGCCGAAGCGCGCCACCGCGCCGAGCGAGTCGGAATGGTCGATCAGGCCCTGGCGCACGATGGTCACGGTCTCGAAGCCGCGGTGCGGGTGGCCGGGAAAGCCGGGAACCTCCTCGCCGTGGTACATGCTCCAGCCATCCTTGCGGCTGAAGTCCTGGCCGATGGCGCGGCCTGCCAGCGACGCCGCCGGCCCCATCGCGCCGTTGCCGGCGGGGTAGGCGTCGTCGTGATAGACGCAGAACAGGAACGGGTCGATCGTTTCCCAGGGAAAGCCAAGCGGCTTGATCTGGACGACAGGGTCGGTCATGGAGAGATCCTTCATGCGAACGCCGCCCGAGATGGAGGCGGCAACTCTTCCGATATGGGGCGATGCCGATGGAACGGAAGGCCGCTCCGAAGGACATCCTGTCCTGCACGGGAAACGCTGGACGCGCCGCCGCCGCATACAGGGCCATGGGGCAGGCACTGGTACCGGCCGCGCGCCGCCGCCGCCGACCGAGCGACCGAGCGACCGAGGCCGGCATCGGCGCGCAACTGAATGCCGGCTGGGGCGCAGCCGGTCCTCCGCGCACGCGCGGCCCGTGCGTCATCGGACTGTCATCTGCCGCGACCAGCATCGCAGGCCTTTCCGACCCTGCGAGCGCCTGGTGCGTCCCGAACCCTTGCCGGCCCTGTCGCGGCTGTTCCTGCAATGGCGGCCGTCGCTGAGCCGTTATTTCCTGCGCCGCCGCGCTGCGGCGTGGGACGCCGAGGACCTGGTGCAGGAAGTGTGGCTGCGCCTGCAGCGCAGCGAGGCGCACGCGCCGGAGATCGCCAATCCGGAGGCGTACCTGTTCACCATCGCCGCCAACCTGATGCGCGAGCACGCGCTGCTCAACCAGCGCAGCACGCAGCGCGACACCTGCCTGGACGAGGTGCTGGAGCGGTTGGCGGTGCCGTGCGAAGCCGATGCCCACGTCCATCGCGAGCAGCGCCGGCGGCGCCTGGCCGAGCTGATGGCGCGGCTGCCGCCGAAATGCCGCGCGGCGATGGTGCTGCGCTACCGCGACGAACTCGGCTACCAGGACATCGCCGAGCAGTTGCAGATCTCCAGCCACATGGTCAAGAAATACATCATCAAGGGTCTGGCGGTGTGCCGGCAGGGCATGGCGCGCTATGCGTGAGTCGCCGATCGCCGCGGCGGCCGCGGCCTGGTACCTGGCGCAGCGCGAGGCGCCGCTGGCGCCGGTGCAGCAGGCAGAGTTCCTGGCCTGGCTGCGGCAATCGCCCGCGCACGTGGCCGAATACCTGGGCATCGCCCACCTGCACCAGGACCTGCAGGCCGCGGCGCACTCGCAGCAGGCCAGCAGCGAACAGCTGTGCGCGCATGCGCGCCACAGCGGTGCGGTAGTGGTGCCGTTGCGGCCCGAGTTCGGCCGCGCGGCGCCACCGCGATCGCAAGCGGTGCCGGTGCCACGCAAGCGCAGCCGGCGCTGGGCCTTGGGCTTGGCCGCCGTGCTCGCGCTGTCGGCGATCGGCGTGGCCACGCAGCTGGCGGTCCCGGACACGGTCGCGGCGACGGTCTATACCGCCGGCACCGATGCCGGGCGCGAGGTGGCGCTGGCCGACGGCAGCGTGGTGCGCCTGGACCGCGGCAGCGCCATCGCCGTGCGCTACGGCGCGCAGCGCCGCGACATCGCGCTGCTGCGCGGCAAGGCGTTGTTCGACCTCGGCCACGATCCGGCGCGGCCGCTGCGGGTCAGTGTCGGCACGCTGGTGCTGCGCGATATCGGCACCGTGTTCGGCGTCGACCAGCACGACGGCGGTACTCGCGTCACCGTGCTGCAGGGACGCGTGCACGTGCTGCGCGGCGTGCATCCATGGTGGCGGCGCAGCGCGCTGCCCAGCGAGGGCGCGCAGCTGGCGGACCTGGGCGGCGGCCAGCAGGCGCGGCTGGATGCGCAAGGCGAGATGCTGGGGCTGGACGCGCATGCCGACATCGCCGGCGCCACCGCCTGGCTGCCGGCGCAGGTCGGCGTGCACGACCGCAGCGTGGCCGAGGTGGCGCGGCTGTTCAACGCCTACACCACGCAGCCGCTGCGCATCGCCGATCCGGCGCTGGCCGCGCGCCGCATCAGCGGCGTGTTCCACCTGCGCGATCCGGAAGCCTTCGTCGCCTATCTGGGCAGCCTGCCGAACGTGCAGGTGCACCGCGACGCGCAGGCGGTGACGATCGGCAGCGCGCCGGCGCCTATGTAAGAAAAAATTCATGCAAATACCGGTAGCCGCGCGGCGCTGTGCGGCACTCCTAGGTAGGCATGGCCGTCGCGCTGGATGCGCATGGCCGCCTTCCTCTCCCCTCCGGTAGCACGTCCCATGCGCAACACGCTCGTCGTTTCCATCGCCCTGCTGCTCGGCAACACTTCCTCGTTGCCGGCCTGGTCGGCCCCCGTCGCCGCCACCGCGCCGGCGATCGCGCCGATGCCGCTGGACCAGGCGCTGGAGCTGTTCGCCCGCAGCAGCGGCCTGCAACTGATGTACGACCCGGCATTGGCGGCCGGGCAACGCAGCAACGGTGCGCCGGCCGGCCTGGCGCCGGCGCAGCAGCTGCAGAAGCTGCTGGCCGGCACCGGCCTGGAGTACCGCATGCCGACGCCGAGCACGGTCAGCATCGTGCGCGGCGCCGCGGCCGCGCCCCGCAGCGCCGCCGCTCCGCGCGCGGCGCACGCCGCGGCCACGCCGGCCGCCGACCCGGGAGACCGCGACGACGGTCCGCGCGAACTGGCGCCGATCAACGTCACCGCCAACAGCGTCGATACGCTGGCGCCCAGCGCCGCGCCGCTGGAGGCGAGCCAGCCGACCTCGGTGATCGACGAGCGCTTCATCCGCGACGGCCTGCGCCTGAACGCGAACTACGACGACATCATCAAGTACGCGCCGAGCGTGGTCACCACCTCGCCGGAAGGCCCCGGCCTGGGCAAGAACGAAGGCATCAGCATCCGCGGCTTCCAGGATGGCCAGTTCAACATCACCTTCGACGGCATCCCGTTCGGCGACGCCAGCGACCTGCACCACACCACGTCCGCGTACTTCAACAACCACGTACTCGGCCAGGCCGAGATCGACCGCGGTCCCGGCGGCGGCGCCACCATCGGCAACGCCACCTTTGGCGGCACGCTGGCGCTGCGCACGCGCAACCCCAGCGCGGTGGACGGCGTCACCGCGTACGTCACCGGCGGCAGCTGGGACACCTGGTCCACCGGGGTCAGCGCCGACGAGCACATCGGCAACACCCGCGTGTTCGCCGACCTGTCCAAGGAAGCCAGCGACACCTACCTGAAAGGCACCGACGATCGCCGCGAGCACGCCTTCGTCAAGACCGTCACCGAACTGGGCGAAGCGACCACGCTGACCTTCGTCAGCAGCTACAACCAGGAGCACCAGAACACCGTGCAGGGCGCCACCCGCGCGCAGATCGAACAGCACGGCTGGCGCTACGGCCTGGGCAACGATCCGACCCTGCAGAACTACACCGGCTACAACAGCGCCGCGTACTACTCCAGCTTCAGCTACCTGGGCCTGAGCACGCGCCTGGGCGACTGGGACCTCGACAACAAGGTCTACTACAACAGCTTCGACCACACCGCTGCCAAGAGCAGCATCCCCACCAGCGAGAGCGCGGCCGACAACGGCGTGACCTTCTACTCCAGCACCGGCAAGAAACTGTCCAAGTCGGCCACCGACGTGCCCGGCAAGCTGTCGGACAACGATTTCCATGCCTTCGGCGACGTGCTGCGGCTGGCGCGCGATCTGGGCCCGGGCCAGTTGCAGACCGGCGTGTGGGTGGAGCGCAGTCTGGACGAACGCGAGCAGTTGCCTGTGGACATGACGACCGGCGCGGCCAGCGGCACCAAGTACGGCTATCTGTACAACTACCAGCTGCACGACCGCACCGACACGCTGCAGCCGTACGTGCAGTACGACTGGAAGCTGAGCGACACGCTGACCCTCAGCCCCGGCGTGCGCTATTCGCGGGTGGAGCGCCAGCTCGACGCGCAGCTCAACAAGAGCACCCCGCCGGCGCCGTCCTACACCAGCGCCAGCTACGACGCGACGCTGCCGTCGCTGAGCCTGCACGACGCCTTCAGCGACCACTGGAGCGGCTACGTGCAGGCCGCGCGCGGCTTCCTGGCGCCGCCGATCGACGTGATCGAACTCAATGGCGACCGCGGCCTGCAGCCGGAGCTGACCAGCAACTACCAGCTCGGCACCAGCTACGCCGCGCGCGGCCTGACCTTCGGCGCCGACGTCTACTACATCGATTTCAGCAACTACATCAGCCAGACCCTGGTCGCCACCGACAGCGGCACCGAGAGCGCCTACGTCAACGGCGGCGGCGCGGTGTACCGCGGCGCCGAGGCCGAGGCCACCTACGCGCTGACGCCGACGCTGAGCCTGTACGCCAACGCCAGCTACAACGAGGCCACCTACAAGCACAGCAGCACCCAGGTCGCCGGCACCCCGCACGTGACCGGGGCATTGGGCCTGCTCTACAACAGCGGCACCGGCTACTTCGGCTCGTTGATGGAAAAGGTGGTCGGCGCGCAGTACGGCGTGGACAACACCACGGACGCCAGTGGCGCCACCGTGTTCGGCAACGACCAGCGCCTGGGCGGCTATGCCAGCCTGGATGCGGCGCTGGGCTATCGCAGCACGCATGGCCCCTACGGCCTGAAGGGCTATTCGATCAGCATGGACGTCAACAACCTGCTCGATCGGCACGCCTTGATCGGCTATGCCGGCGCGCGCTCCTCCGACAACCAGCCGCTGTACTTCGGCCTGGCCGGACGCGGCGTGTTCCTCGACCTGTCGCTGAAGTTCTGAGGCAGGCGGCATGCACGTCTCCATCCAAGCACCCAGGACCGCCGCGCTTGCGCTGCGCCGCCTGCATCGCGTGGCGGCGCTGTTGATGCTGGCCGCGGCGGCATTACCGGCAGCGGCGGCGCGCACCGGCGCAAACGCGCCAGCGCAAGTGCGCCTGACCATCGTGGTGATGCGCCACGGCGTGCGCGCGCCGACCCAGGATCCGCAAGCGCTGGCCAGGTACGCGGCGCAGCCGTGGCCGCAATGGCCGGTGGCGCCGGGCATGCTGACCGCCCACGGCGCGGCGGGCATGCAGGCGCTGGGCGCGCGCTATCGGCAGCGCTGGCTGAAGGAGGGCGTGCTGGCGCCTGACTGCGGCCAGGCGCAGGTGGTGCTGATCGCCGACAGCACGCCGCGCAACCACGCCAGCGCCGCGGCCTTCGGCGAAGGCCTGCAGCCGGGCTGCCGCGCCGAGTACCTGGCGCTGCCGACCGCACAGAACAATCCGCTGTTCCACTACGCGGCCGGCAAGGACAAGAACGACGACAAGGACGACGACGCGGTGGCCGCGCCGCTGCATCCGGATGCGGCCACGCGTAAGCGGCTGGGCGAACTGCAGCAGGTCCTGTCCGGCTGCCGGGGCGCCGCCTGCGCCGCGCAAGGGCCTGGCCAGGACGCGCCGCGGCTGGACGATCCGCAGCGGCTGGACGATCCCGCGCAGGCGGCCAAGCTGCTGAAGACCGCCGGCAGCCTGGCCGAGAACCTGATGCTGGAATACGCGCAGGGCCTGCCGCTGGCGCAGGTGGCGTGGGGACGCGCCGATGCGGCCGCGCTGCAGCGCCTGATCGGGCTGCACAACGCCTCCTTCGACCACAGCAAGCGCGCCCTGCCGGCGGCGCGTGCCGGCGGCTCCAACCTGCTCGCGCACCTGCTGGCGACGCTGCAGGCCGCGGCCGGGCAGGCCCCGGCGGTGGCGCCGCTGGCACCGGCGCAAACACGTGCGCTGCTGTTGCTCGGCCACGACACCAACCTGGCGCATCTGGCCGGCCTGCTCGGCGTGCCCGGCCCGGTGCGCGGCCAGCCCGATGCCTATCCGCCCGGCGGCGCGCTGCTGCTGGACCTGGTGCGGCAGGGCGGCCGCGACTATCTGCAACTGCGCAGCGTGGTGCCGACCTTGCAGGCGCTGCGCGACAACCGCTTCGACGGCGCCGGACTGCGTGAGCGGCGCTGGCCGCTGCCGGGCTGCGGCGGCCGTCTGCGCTGTCCGTTGGCGGTCGCGTTGCCGGCGCTGCAGGCGCGGCTGGACGCGCAGCAGGTGCAGGCCGACGTGCCGGCGTTGAGCGCGTGGCCGGTGCAAGCTGCGGTGGCCGGCGACTAGCGCAGTCGTCTCGCCGCGTTGCGCCCCTGTAGGAGCGGCTTCAGCCGCGACCGGGCGCTACCGGTAAGGCCCGGTCGCGGCTGGAGCCGCTCCTACACCAGCTCCACGGCGGCCGTCCGATTTCCGGGGGGGCTGTGTCTGGAACCCTGCGCGCGCCATCACGGATCGCAACGCGGCGAAGGCCGATCATCGCGGTTCCCGCGCTGCGCGCCCGCGTGGCGCTGCGCCGTCTTTGAAGGTTCCCCGCCATGTCGCCGATGTCCGCCGCTTCGTTCCCCGATTCGATGACCGCGATCGAGATCCGCCACCCCGGCGAACCGGAGGTGCTGGTGCCGGTGCGCCTGCCGCTGCCGCATCCGGGCCGCGGCGAACTGCTGGTGCGGGTGGCCGCGGCCGGGGTCAACCGCCCCGACGTGATGCAGCGCCGCGGCAGCTATCCGCCGCCGCCCGGCGCGTCGCCGTTGCCGGGGCTGGAGTTCGCCGGCGAGGTGGTGGCGTTGGGCGAGGGCGTGGAGCGCTATCGGCTTGGCGATGCGGTGTGCGCGCTGGTCGCCGGCGGCGGCTATGCCGAATACGCGGTGGTGCACGAACGCAACGCGCTGCCGGTGCCGGCGCCGCTGAGCCTGGCCGAGGCCGCGGCGCTGCCGGAGACCTTCTTCACCGTGTGGGCCAACGTGTTCCAGCGCGGCCGCCTGCAGGCCGGCGAGACCATGCTGGTGCATGGCGGCACCTCCGGCATCGGCAGCGTCGCCACGCTGCTCGGCAGCGCGTTCGGCGCGCGCGTGATCAGCACCGTCGGCTCGGCCGACAAGCGCGCCGCCAGCCTGGCGCTGGGTGCGCAGGCGGCGATCCTGTACCGCGACGAGGACTTCGTCGCCGAGACCCTGCGCCTGACCGGCGGCCGCGGCGCCGACGTGATCGTGGACCTGCTCGGCGGCGACTACCTGCCGCGCAACTATCAGGCGGCGGCGCTGGACGGGCGCATCGTGCAGATCGGCATCCAGCAGGGCAAGGTCCGCGAGCTGGACCTGATGCCGCTGCTGGCCAAGCGCCTGACCCATACCGGCTCGACCCTGCGCGCGCGCTCGGTGATGGAGAAGGCGGCGATCGCGCGCGAGCTGGAGCAGCAGGTCTGGCCGCTGCTCGAACAGGGCCTGATCAAGCCGCAGCTGGACCGCTGCTTCCCGCTGGCCGAGGCGGCGCAGGCGCATGCGCGGATGGAATCCAGCGCGCATATCGGCAAGATCGTGCTGCTGACCCAGGCCGGGGCGGGGCAGTGAGCATGGTGCTGCGGAGTATCTGTCGCGGCTGAAGCCGCGACAGGCATCCGCCGGCCCCGCGCCGCTGGCCCTGTTCAAGTCCCACGCCGTATATTGCGCCGCACGCGCGGTGGTCCGCGCTTCTCTTGCCGGTCCCCCGCGTGCGCCTGCCTTCCCGTTCCGCCCTGCTGCTGCCGTTGTTGCGCCGTTCGCTGTTGCTGCTGTTCCTGTGCTTGAGCGCGGCGGCTAGCGCGCAGCCGCAGGACGAGCCGCAGGCGCCCGACCCGCAGGCCTTGCTGAGCGGTGCCGAGCAGACGCTGAAGGACGCTCGGCGCGGCCTGGACAGCGCCGACGACCAGGAGGCGTGGCGCAAGTTGATCGGGCAGGTGGCCGATGCGCAGCGCGATGCCGAGACCGCAGTCACGGCGTTGACCCCGCAGCTGGCTCAGGTGGATGCGCGGCTGAAGCAACTGGGTGAGCCTGCCGCGGGCGAGGCGAGCGACATCGTCGCGCAGCGCAAGGATCTGGCCAAGCAGCGCGCGCCGCTGGATTCGGGGATCAAGCGCGGCAAGCTGCTGGCGATGGACGCCAAGCAGCTCGGCGAGCAGATCGAGACCGTCCAGGCCGAACACTTCAGCCAGGAGCTGTCGCTGCGCTCGGCCTCGCCGCTGTCGCCGACGCTGTGGCGGCAGATCGCCAGCGATTTCCCCGACGACCGCGATCGCTTGCTCGCGTTGTACCAGTTGGGTGTGCAGGCGCTGGACGCCGCCATCGCCGAGAACGGCAGCGGCGCGCTCGGCATCGGCCTGACCATCGCGTTCGTGCTGCTGTTCCCGCTGCGCTACCTGCTGCGCTGGCTGGGCAAGCGCTACGCGATGTCGCGCGCGCCGGGCAGCCGACTGCGCCGCTCAGGCCTGGCACTGTGGTTCCTGCTGCTGGGCACGCTGACCCCGGGCCTGGCCGCGCTGGTGCTGGCCGAGAGCCTGCGCAGCATCGGTGCGGTGCCGGCGCGGCTGGAAAGCGTGCTGAGTGGCTTCGTCGTGGTCAGTTTCGCGGCCGCATTCATGGGTTCGCTGGGCGCCAGCGTGCTGCTGCCGAACCAGCCGTCGTGGCGGCTGTTCCCGATCGACGACGCCACCGCGCGGCGCCTGCGCAAGTACACCTGGGCCACCGCGTCGCTGGCGTGGGTCAGCAGCATGCTGCTGGTGATCAACCGCGCCAGCCATACCAGCGCCTCGGCGACGTTGGCCGCCGACGGGTTGATCGCGCTGGCCTACGCGGTGCTGATCCTGGCGATCCTGACCAGCCTGTCGCGGCTGCGCCGGCGCCAGTACGCCGAGGCCGCGGCGCAGGCGCTGGAAAACGGCCAGCCGCCGCCGCCGGGACAGCATGGCGGCGCGCTGGCGCTGGTCGGGGTGCTGGTGCGGGTGGCGGTGGTGGTAGCGCTGCTGGCGTCGCTGCTGGGCTATCTGTACCTGGGCCTGTTCATCACCCGGCAGATCATCTGGATCACCATGGTCGTCGGCGCGATCCGCCTGCTGATGACCTTCGCCGACGATTTCGCGCTGTGGCTGTTCGCCAGCGAAGGCCGCATCGGCCGCGCCGCCAACGGCGCGTTCGGCGTGCGCGCCAGCCGACTGGAGCAGGCGGGGGTGCTGACCTCGGCGGTAGTGCGCGTGTGCCTGTTGCTGATCGGCGTGGGCGCACTGCTGATCCCGTTCGGGACCAACGTCTCGACCATCACCGACTGGTTCTCGGTGCTGTCGCAGGGCATCCCGATCGGCAAGAGCCACCTGTACCCGGGCGCCGTATTGCGTGCGGTACTGGTGTTGGGCGTAGGCCTGCTGGCGATGCAATACATCCACGGCTGGCTGACCGAAACCTATCTGCCGAAGACCGAACTGGACGATGGTTCGCGCAATTCGGTCAGCACCGCAGCCCGCTATGTCGGCATCCTGCTGGCCGCGCTGTGCGCGCTGGCGGCGTCGGGGATCGAGGTGGCGCAGATCGCGCTGGTGGTCAGCGCGCTGTCGGTGGGCATCGGCTTCGGCCTGCAGTCGATCATCCAGAACTTCGTGTCCGGGCTGATCCTGCTGGCCGAGCGCCCGGTCAAGATCGGCGACTGGGTCAAGATCGGCGACCAGGAAGGCGACGTGCGCAAGATCAGCGTGCGTTCCACCGAGATCCAGGTCGGCGACCGTTCCACGCTGATCGTGCCCAATTCCGAGCTGATCACCAAGACCCTGCGCAACATGACCCTGGCCGGGCCGCTGGGCCGGGTGCAGATCCAGTTCGCGGTGTCGCTGGGCACCGACATGGCCAAGCTGCGCGCGCTGCTGCTGGAACTCTACGCCGCGCATCCGGGCGTGCTGGAGGAGCCGGCGCCATCGGTGTTCATCGATTCCATCGCCAGCGGCCACGTGACCCTCAACAGCTTCGCTTACGTCGGCAATCCGCGGCTGGTTTACGGCATCCGCAGCGATCTGTTCTTCAGCCTGTTGCAGCGCCTGGCCGACGAGGGCATCGCACTGGAATCGCCGCAGGAAGTGCGGCTGCTGCGCAAGGAGCCGTGAGCGCGGGCGGTGGCGTTTTTTAGGCGTGCGCGGGTCCGATGCGCCGCCCGGCCGGGAACGTCTGCGTTCGCTCAGATGCTGAAGTTGAACGCGACCGAGATGCGCGGCCGCGAACCGGTAAACACGCTGACCGAGTGCAGGAGCCAGGCAGGGAACATGACCAGGGTGCCGCTCTCGGGAGCGATGGAGGTCGTCAATCCCGCACTCAGGCAGCCTGCGATGCGGATCTTGAGTTCCGGATTGTAGAGAGAAGGCATGACCCCCCTCGGGTCGAGAAACTGGAGTTCTCCGCCAACCTCCTGGTCATCGTCGCGACCGTCGTCCACCCAGTAGACGCCCGACCAGAACGCGCCGGGATGCGCGTGTTGCGCGTTCGAATCCCCGGCATTGTTGATGTTTGCCCAGGCATTGATCTTCCACTCGAACTCGGGCAAGACCAGGCCGTGCTGCGGGTGATAGACGGCGGTCAACGCGTAGGCCAGTTCTCTGGCGTACGCGGTCAGTGCCATGGCGCCTTCGCCGCCCCACGTGTTGAAGTCCGCACTGGACTGCCATCCGCCCGAATTGCTGTGGCGCACGCCGGCCGGGTTTTCGGCCCTGTTCCGATCGATTTCTTCTTTCAGCACCGCATTGAGACGCTCGGCCGCCGGGTGCGCGATTTGAGCGACGGGCGTGGCAAACAACCGGTGTATCTCGATCTGCTCGGGGACAACGAGTTTCGAATGAAGTGACATGTTCGAAGTTTCTTGTATCTGCTGGCCGTTTTTCGCTGCGTGAGCCTTGCGGTGTTGCTGGCGCTTCCTCGCATGGCGTGGAAGTGCCGTTTTGCCCGTCGCTCATTCGTCCATGAGTGTTGATCTGCTGCCCATTGATTCACGCGAAGCCGTAACGATCGTCGCGATCGAAACCGCTCCGGCAGCAAGGCGCCGGGCATCAGTCTAGCGGCATCATTCCGGTGGCGTATGTCACCCAGCCGCATGCAGATCGCGCCACGCTTGCCCGCGTAGACGGCAACAAGAAGGAAGCGAACGGCGTGCCCATGCCGGGCGATGAAGCGGTGGCGCGCATGCGCAGTCGCGGCGGATTGTGCCTGCTGTCATGCGGCGCCGCGCGATCGCCCTGGTGGCCAATCTCAGGCGACGAGCCGCGCCGCATCGGCTGGCGACCCGTCAAACCCGGCGCGACCTGGTCGGGCTTCGGCCGGTGCCGCGGCCTAGCGCCGCCCGCGCTCCTCGCGGGCGTGCGCACGCCGGTCGAACAGCACCGCGCTGGCGACGATGCACAGGCCTAGCGCCACGCCGAGCAGGAACAGCACCATCGCGATGGCCGGATAGCCGAACAGCTTGGCGCCGGTGTCGATGCGCATCATCTGCGTAGAGGCCAGGATCAGCGCGGCGGTGACGATGCCGGCGGCGACGCGGTTGGCGATCTTCTGCAGGCTTTCCATCAGCCGCGATTCCTCCAGCCCGGCCACGCGCACCTGCAGGCGGTTGTCGGCGGCCAGCGACAGTATGTCCGACAGCTTGCGCGGGCCCTCGCGCAGCAGCGCCTGCATCTCCATCGCCTCGCTGGCCAGGTTCGCCGCCGACAGCGATTTCTTCAGCCGCGCGCGCATCACGTGCTGCAGTTGGTCCTCGACCACGCTGCGCGTGTCCAGGTGCGGTGACAGCGCGCGGCACACCGCTTCCAGATTCAGCAGGGTCTTGCCGAGCAGACTCAGTTCCGGCGGCGTGCGCAGCCCGTAGGCGGTGGCGATGCGCACCAGGTCCAGCACCACACGGCCTTCGGAGGTGGCGTCGTGCGCGGCGTAGCGCGCGATCATCTGCCCGGTCTCGCGCTGGTAGCGGTCCTCGTCGAAATCTTCCAGGCGCGTGCTCAGCGCGATGGTCTCCTCGGCCACTTCCTCGCCGCGGCCATCGACCGCGGCGAACAGCAGCTTGAGCAGGCGCTCGCGCAGCTTCGGCGGCACGTGCGCGACCATGCCCAGATCGAAGATCGCCAGGCGCCCGTCGCCGAGCACGCGCAGGTTGCCCGGGTGCGGATCGGCATGGATCTCGCCGTGCACGAACATCTGGTCCAGATAGCCGCGCACCAGCGCCGCGGCCAGGTCGTCCATCGGCTGCTCGGTGCGGCGCAGCCCGGAGATCTTGTCCACGCGCACGCCTTCGGCCAGCTGCATGGTCAGCACCTTGCGGCTGCTCAGGTCCCAGATCGGCTGCGGTACCCACAGCTGCGGAAACGGCTTGAGGTGTTCGCCGAAGCGCGCCAGGTTCTCCGCTTCGGCTTCGTAGTTCAGCTCGGCCAGCAGCGCCTTGCCGAACTCGGCCAGCCAGTCGGCGAAACGGATGCGCCGGCCCAGCCCGGTCAGCCTGTCGGCGGCGCTGGCGAAACTCTTCAGCACCTCCAGGTCCGAGCGGACCTGCGCGGCTACCTCGGGCTTCTGCACCTTGATCGCCACCGGCGTGCCGTCGCGCAGCGCGGCGCGATGCACCTGCGCCAGCGAGGCGGTGCCCAGCGGGGTGTCGTCGAACGCGGAGAAGGCCTTGTTGACCGCCACGCCGAGTTCGGCCTCGACGATCTCGCGGATGCGCTCCACCGGGATCGGCGCGGTGTTTTCCTGCATCCGCTCCAGCGCGGTGGCGAATTCCGGCGGTACCACGTCCGGGCGTGTGGACAGCATCTGCCCGAGCTTGACGAAGGTCGGGCCCAGCGCTTCCAGGTCGGTGACGAACTGCTCGGGCGTGCCTTCCGGCGGCAACTCGTGCACGCCGTCGGCGGCTTCCATGTCCATGCCGGAGAACACCCCGGAACTGCGGTAGCGCAGCAGCAGGCGCAGGATCTGGGTGCGGCGGCTGAGGCCGCCGACTACCTGGGTGGTCTCCGCAGCGTCGGGCGTCGCGCTCAAGGTCAGGCTCCAGGTAGTCAGGGAATGCGAAACCCAGTGTGGCCGGGGCGGGGTCGTCGCCCGGTGAATCCGCCGGCGCTGCGGCGGCATTGGGGACCGGGTGCTGGAGTGTGCCGGCGCAAGCGCGGCGGCTGCTCTAGACTTGCGCCTCCAGGCACAGGCTGCCACTTTCCAGGATTCGTCATGCTGTTTCCCTCTGCGCGCGCCGTTCCCGTTCCCGTGCGTGCCGTGTGGCGCTGCGCTCTGGTCTTGCTGGGGGCACTGTTGTCGGCAACGGCCGCCGCCGAGACGGATCGCCATGCCGACGAGGGTTTCGACGCGCAGGCGTTCGCCGGCAGCGAACACGTCACCTACAAGGTCCAGGATTTTTCCGACCGCTACCGGGCGACGCTGGAGGTGGAGGCGAACGAGGAGGTGTTCCGCCCCGGCATCATTCGTGTGTTCGCGCGCGGCGGTAGCACGCCGCTGATCGAGGTGGCCTCGCCCGAGCTGGTGCTGGACACCGACGTCAAGGGCGGCAAGGTCAAGGCCAACGTGCACGAACTGCCGTACGGCGAGCAGAGCGTGCTGATCTACGACGATTTCAATTTCGACGGGATCAAGGACCTGGCGCTGATGGACGGGCAGAACAGCTGCTACCACGGCCCGTCGTACCAGGTGTACCTGGGCACCGCCGATGGCTTCGCGCCAAGCCCGGGGTTCACCGACCTGGCGCAGAACAACTGCGGCCTGTTCGAGGTGGATGCGAAGGCGCGTGAGATCCGCACCATGACCAAGGACGGCTGCTGCTGGCATCAATTCAAGGTGTACACGGTGCGCGACGGCGAGCCGTTGCTGGAGCGCGAAGTGGTCAACGACGCCACCGGCCGTTCTTCCGGACTGGACACGGAAACGCGCTACCGGGACCAGGGCGGCAAGCGCGTGGCGGAGGAACACTACCTGTGGGACGAGGAGGGCGGCACCGCGCTGGGCGCTCGCAAGATCCTGCTCGAGTTCCGCCTGGCGCCGTCCGGCAAGCGCATCGTGGTGTTTGCCAACGTGGGCGACGACGAGGCCCGTACGCCGTACTACGCGGCGATCGGCGCGCAGCAGCAGGTGGAGTTGCTGTATCCGGATGACGGAGACGGAACCTTCGCCTACGATGCCGCGCGGCACACGCTGAGCTTCGTGCGCGACGCCACCACCTATCGCATCGTTGGCGACGCCAAGGGCGTGCCGCAACGCATGGAGGTGGTCGTGCACGGCAAGACCCAGCCGTTGGCGCTGCAGCCCGGCTCGGTGCATGGATCGCTGCAGGCGGTGGCGCAAGCGCTGCGCGCTGCGGAGGCGGCCGGGGCGCAGTAGGATCGGCGCCCGCGGCAAGCACGCACCGCGGTTCCTCGTAGGAGCGGCTTCAGCCGCGACAGGCATTCTCGGTAGAGCCTGTCGCGGCTGAAGCCGCTCCTACAAAAAAACGGCAGCGTTGGCCTCAGGTCGCGAAGCCGTCGTGCTTCCCGGCTCCGTTCGTCGCGGCTGAAACCGCTCCTACAGGTTCGCGCCCGTCTGGCAGAGGGCGCTCTCGGCGCTCATCGGCCCCACGCCGCGCAGGCGCGCGCCACCGCGTCGGCGCCTGGATCGACCACGCCGCGCAGTGCGTCCGCCGGCACCGCGGCCGAGCGGCCGGCGCGGGCCTGGGTCAGCTGCGCGGTGGCATCGGCGCCTGCACGTGCCGCGCGCGCCGCGTCGTCGGTGCTGCCGCCGTGCGCCAACGCCTCCAGCGCCGGCAGCAGCGCGTCGAGCATGGTCCGATCGCCCAATTGCGCGCCGCCGTAGTGCTGCATCCGCGCCACGCCTGCCTGCAGTGCCGGCACCCAGCCGTGCCCGGCTTCCAACTCGGTCGCGGCGGTGGTGAACAGGATCGACAGCAGCACGCCGCTGGAACCGCCCATGCTGCGTTCGATCGCCGCCGCCAGGCCGTGCGCCAGCGGCGCGTCCGCGCCGGTCGCCAATGCGTCCTCGTCCAGCGCCTGCTGCAGCGCGCGTGCGCCGGCGGCGAAGGTGCTGCCGGCATCGCCGTCGCCGGTCTGCGCGTCGAGCGCGTCCAGCTCCGCCTGCGCGGCGATCAGCGCCTGCGCGACCCGCGCCAGGGCCGCGCCGCGTTGCGCGTCGCGGGCGCCGTGCCGGTGCGCGTCGCTGCGCGACAACGCCGGAGCGAAGTGGGTGGGCGCGTGCGGCACGCGCACGCCCGGCCAGCCCAGGGTCTGCACCGGCGATTGCAGCGCGGCGAGCGCGTCGGCGTCGGCCGGCGCCACGGTGATCGAGAAGCCGTGCATGTCCATCGAGGTCATCAGCGCCGCCGGCAGCGTCATCAAGGCGATCCGCTCGGTGCCGATGCGCTGCAATGCCAGCCGGGTCAGCACGCCCAGTTCCTGGGTGGAGCAGCCGCCCAGGTCGTTGAGCATGAGCAGCAGCGGCGCGTCGGCGCCGTAACGCGCGTCGGCCTGTTCGAGCAACGGGTCCAGCACCAGCGCCAGCGCCTCTTCGACCGAGGCCGGCTGCACCTTGCGCGTGCCCGGCTCGTTGTGGATGCCCAGGCCAAGCTCCGGCGCGCGGCGGCCGGCGTGCTGGCCGGGCACAGTGCAGCTGGACAGGGCCATGCCCAGCGACAGCAGGCGGTCGGCGAAGGCCTGGCCGCGCCGGGCCAGCTCGGCCAGCGCCACGCCCTCGCGGGCCAGGTGGCCGACGTACTTGTGCACCAGCACGGTGCCGGCGATGCCGCGCGGCTGTGCGGCGTCGGGCAGGGCGATGTCGTCGGCGACCAGCACGCTGGCCACGTCGATGCCTTCGGCGCGGGCACGCTCGGCGGCCAGGCCGAAGTTGAGCCGGTCGCCGGTGTAGTTCTTGATTACCAGCAGCACCCCGGGCGCGTCGGCGCAGGCGCGGATCGCGGCCAGCACCGCTTCCACCCCCGGCGAGGCGAACAGGTCGCCGGCGATGGCACCGCTGAGCATGCCCGGGCCGACGAAGCCGGCATGCGCCGGCTCGTGGCCGGCGCCGCCGCCGGACAGCACCGCGACCTGCGCCGGGTCGCGCTCGGCCTGCAGCACGATGCGGGTGCCGCTGGCGGGGTCCGAGCGCAGCAGCGGTTGCAGCGCGGCGACGGCGTCGAGCACGTCGTCGACGATGGCGCGGGGGGAGGTGAGGAACTGGTCCATGGGGGGCCTTCGCGGTGGCAGGTGTCTGCCGCGTACGCTAGCCGAGCCGGCGTTATGCCCGGCTGAGGCCCGGCGGCGGCGATCACGCACCGGGCCCGCTGAAGCGGAATCGGCGAGAATTCCCGCTGGCGCCGACCTTTCCGGCAGGAGCACACATGGCCCGCAGCAGCCTGTTCACCCTGTTCGACGCGATGGCGTCCCTGTTGGACGACGCGGCACGCCAGGCGCCGGTGGGCACGCGCCAGGCGGCCGAGGCGGCTATCGCACGCGCCTGGTCGTTGCTCGGCACGGTGTTCCAGCGCGGGCTGCGCGGCAAGCTGCTGCTGGTGCTGGCGTTGCTGACGCTCTGCGCGCTGCTGCCGTGGCCGCCGTTGCTCACAGACAACTACGACAACGTGCTCGAGTGGACGCTCATGGCGCTGATACAGCTGTGTGGCGCTTACCAATGCTACGAAGGCCTGGAGCGGGTGGCGCCGTCCTGGCGGCGTCCGGCTGCCGAACGCGCCCAGGACGACGCTGCACGGATCGCGGCCGCGCTCAAGGGCGCGGTGCGCACCGACCTGGTCGCATCGACCCAGTGCATCGCCCTGGCGTGTCTGGCCGCGTTCCTTTTTCCCCCGGTCGAGCGCGTGCTCTTCATCGCGCTGGCGGCGTTCTTGCTCGCCGTGGTCATGTACGCGCCGATCGCGGGGGTCGTCCTGCTCGCCGGCCTGGGCCTGGACCTGGCCGGGCGCGAGGAACACGGTCGCGTCGCGTTGCCCGGCCGGGTCCTGCTGTCGCTGGCGCCGTGGCTGTTGCGCGGGCTGTCGTGGTTCGGCCTGGTGGCGACGCTCGCGCTCGGCGTGGCGCTCGTGACCAGCGCGGTGAATGGGTTTCGCTCATCCGCCTCCACCAACCACAGCCTGATCCAGTAGCGCAATGCGGGCCGCGCGGCGCTTGCCGGTACCGACCGGGGGTGCACCGCGCCGGCCGATCCGCCGCCGGCGGCCCATCGCGCGGCGGAATCGGCGAGAATCCCCGCTCACCCCCGAATGGAATCCCCGCATGGCCGGCGCCAGCCTGTTCACCCTGCTCGACGATATCGCCTCGCTGCTCGACGACGTGGCGATCCTGACCAAGGTGGCGGCGAAGAAGACCGCCGGCGTGCTCGGCGACGACCTGGCGCTGAACGCGCAGCAGGTGACCGGGGTCAACGCCGACCGCGAGTTGCCGGTGGTGTGGGCGGTAGCCAAGGGCTCGCTGCTCAACAAGGCGATCCTGGTGCCGGCGGCGCTGGCGATCAGCGCCTGGCTGCCGTGGGCGATCACCCCGCTGATGATGATCGGCGGCGCGTTCCTGTGCTTCGAGGGCGTGGAGAAGCTGGCGCACCGTTTCCTGCATTCCAAGGACGAGGACGCGCAGCGCCATGCGCAGCAGCTGCAGGCGCTGGCCGACGAGAAGGTGGACGTGGTCGCGCTGGAGAAGGACAAGGTGAAGGGCGCGATCCGCACCGATTTCATCCTGTCCGCCGAGATCATCGTGCTGTCGCTGGGCGTGGTCGCCGGGGTGCCGTTCTCCCAGCAGGTCATGGTGCTGGTGGCGATCGCGCTGGCGATGACGGTCGGCGTGTACGGCCTGGTCGCCGGCATCGTCAAGCTCGACGACCTGGGCCTGTACCTGACCCGCAAGGGCGCCGCCGCCGCGGCGATCGGCCGCGGCATCCTGTGGCTGGCGCCGTGGCTGATGCGGGTGCTGTCGATCGCCGGCACCGCGGCGATGTTCCTGGTCGGCGGCGGCATCCTGGTGCACAGCATCGGCCCGCTGCATCACGCCCTCGAAGGCATCGCGCCGCAGGGCGCCTGGGGCAGCGTGGTGCTGAACCTGGGCAATGCGCTGGTCGGCATCGTCGCCGGTGCGTTGGTGTTGGGGGCGGTGTTGCTGTTTAAGAAAATCCGGGATTAGGGATTAGGGATTGGGGATTCGCAAAGAGCAGCTCACTCGCTTTTGCGAATCCCCAATCCCCAATCCCCAATCCCGTGCCGGCGCATGCGCCGGCGCTAGTCCGCCGAAACCACGCGGTTCTTGCCCGCCTTCTTGGCCTCGTACAAGGCGCGGTCGGCGCGCTTGACCAGTACGTCCTGGGTCTCGCCGGCGCGGCGCATCGCCACGCCGGCGCTGAAGCTGACGAACACGCGCTGGTCCTCGTGCACCACCGCGCGCTGGGCCAGCGCGCGCTGCACCCGGGTCACCGCCGCGGACGCTTCGAAGATGGTGCAGTCGGGCATCAGCAGCAGGAATTCCTCGCCGCCGAAGCGCGCGATCGCGTCGCTGCCGCGCAGGGTGGTGCGCGCCACTTCGACCACGTGGCGCAACGCGGCGTCGCCGCCGGGATGGCCGTAGATCTCGTTGAGCTTGCGGAAATCGTCCAGGTCCAGCATCGCCACGCACAGCGGCTGGTCGCTGCGCTCGGTGCGCACCAGCTCGCGCGCGAACAGTTCGTCCAGCCCGCGCCGGTTGAGGCTGCCGGTGAGCTGGTCCACCCGCACCAGTCCGCTGACGTCCTGCAGTTCCTGTTCCAGGCGCAGGATGCGCTGCTCGGCCGCGTCCACTTCCTGGCGTGCGGCGATCAGGTGGTCGCGCGCGCGCAGCGCCTGCTGCTGCACGTGGCCGGTGTCCTGCAGCACTTCCTGCAGCAGGCGGTTGAGGTCGCCGATGCTGCGCGCGTCGCGGATGGTCTGCGAGTAGTCGGCGATGCGGTCGTGGAATTCGCTGGTGCTGATCGCCATGCCGTCCAGGTTCTCGACGAAGGACACCATCATGTCCTTCATCGCCTCCTTGGATTCGGCGATGCCCTGCTTCAGCAGGCCCTGCTTGTAGATCACCTCGCGCAGGCTGCCGCGCGCTTCCTCGATCGAATAGCGGTCCAGCGGGCCGCTGATCATGTCGCGCACCACCGCGATCTGGCCCTGCAGCCAGCTGGTGTCGTCGAGCAGTTCGCCGACGTTTTCCAGCAGCAGGTCGAACAGGCCCAGCAGCAGCGTCTGCTGCTCCTGGCTGTCGCTGGCGCGCAGCGCGATCTGGTGGCACAGCTCGCGCACGCGCTGCGCCACCGGCTCCAGCGGCAGGCCCGGGCGCCATTGGCGCAGCGCCTCGCCGGTGGCCTCCGATTCGTTGGCCAGTTCCGGCAGGTTGTGCAGCAGCGAGGCCAGCGCGCCGGCGATCGCCTGGCGCAGCAGGTCGCGCAGGCGTTCGGTGTCGCTGGGCCCGGCCAGCGGATCGCCGACGTCGATGGTGCGGATGTACTTGTCGATCAGCTGGCGCAGCGCGCGGCCGTAGCTGGGCCAGTCGCCGCTGGCGGCTGCCGATTGCAGGCGTCGGCCCATGTCGCCGAGTTCGCCGTGCAGGCCGGCCATGCCGTCGGCGAAGGCGCCGAGCAGCTCCAGCGGCTGGTGGGCATGGTTGAACAGGCGGATCAGCGCCGCGGTGGCCGCGGCCGGATCGGCATGCTCGCCCGGCGCCGCCGGCGCGGCACCATGACCATGCGCACGGGCATGGCCATGTCCGCGTGGCGCCACCGCGGAGGCGGCCGCCGCCGCCGGTTCACGGCGACGCGGCGACAACAGCTTGCGCAGTCCGCCGACGGGTGGCTCGTCGCGTTGATCCGGCATGCGGACGCTTCCTCCAGTAAAACGCACCGCCCTGCCGCAAACGCGGCGCCCATGGCGACACTCAGGAACAGGATATCGGCGCTGGCGGCGAGCGCTTGAGCCGGCGTCGGCAGCCCACCATCGCCCCGGCATGGACAGATGTCCAGTCGTCGGGCGCTTGCTTGCAGTGCGGGCTTGCAACGATGGCGCGTCCGCCTGGGGGAAGGCGCGCCTGGAGCGCGGCGAACGCACAACGGCAACATTCTCCCAGCATACGCTCATGGAAAGGGAGCGGGCGCGACGCGGGTCTGTTCAAAACGGACCAGACGCTGTCACTCTAGCAAGACGTCTGCTGTGGCTTGGCGATCGATGTCCGCGTGGCGCGGATGCGACGATCGCCGCCGATGACGGGGAACCCGGCGCCGCCGCGTTTGCGCGGTACCGGCGTCATGGCATGGTCGCGGGCGCGACCGGACCGATCCAAGGACCCAGAACGACATGGCCAATACCCGCGAACCGATCCTGCAACCGATCCCGATCCTGTCCTTGCGGCCCACGCAGATGACGGTGGGGATGCGCGAGGTGAAGGAAAAGCGCAAGCGCTGGCGCGCCCACAAGTCGGAACGCAAACGGGCCGAGTTGCTCGGCAAGCACATGATCCCCGTGGTGCTGGGGCCGGACGGCAAGTTCTATGTGGTCGACCATCATCATCTCGCGCGTGCGCTGCACGATGAAGGGGTAAAGGACATCCTGGTCACCGTGATCGCCGATCTCAGCGTCGTCGACAAGGCGGCGTTCTGGAGCGTTCTGGATCATTTCCGCTGGGCGTATCCCTATGACGCCAAGGGCGAGCGCCGTCCCTTCAAGGAGATCCCGACGTCGATCGCGGACCTGACGGACGATCCCTACCGCAGCGTCGCCGGCGAGGTCCGGCGTGCCGGAGGCTTCGCCAAAGACACCACGCCGTTCAGCGAATTCCTATGGGCCGACCTGTTCCGTCGCCGGCTGCCGCGCCGCGAGGTCAAAGCCGATTTCGCGCGCGCCGTGGAGCAGGCGCTGGCGATCGCCAGGAGCAAGGACGCGATCTACCTGCCGGGCTGGTGCGGGCCGGTGTCCGACGACTGATCGGGCGTCGCTGGCGCATGACCGGCTTTGCCGCCGAGGGCCTTGTGCAGCGTGCGTTCGACGCGGCCGCCGAACAGCAGGATGACGAACGTGATGACCAAGGACACGGTCACGATCCGCCAATGGCCGGCACCGCACATGATGCCGACGCAAGCCGTGAGCCAGGCGCAGGCGGCGCTGGTGAGGCCGTGGACCCGGACATGCTTCTGGGTGTGATAGATCACCCCGGCGCCGAGAAAACCGATGCCGGTCAGGATGCCCTGGATGACCCGGCTGCCGGCATCGGTGAAGCCGCCATTGCCGATCGGATCGGCCAGCAGCACCACCATCGCGGTCGCCAGGCCGACCAGCCCCAGCGTGCGCACGCCGATGGGTTTGTCGTGCAGATCGCGGTTCAGGCCGATCGCACCACCTGCCAGGGCGGCGACTCCAAGACGCAGGACGATGTCGGACAGGTCAATCAATGCACGTTCCCAGCCGATGCCCTGGCTTCGGCAGCCGGTCCATCATATAGAACCCGGCACCCGGCGTTCGCTTTCATGGCCGTGGCACGGGCGATCCGGTCAGGCAGCGCGCAGGAGCTAGGCGACCCGTCGGGGATGGACGATCCGCCCTAGAGCGCGGCGCGGACCTCGTCCAGGCTGGGCGGGTTGGCGCCGGCGCGGGTGCAGTTGATCGCCGCCGCGGCCACGCAGAAGTCCAGCAAGCGCTGCAGCGCCGGCGCCGACTGGTCCAGCGCGGCGAGCGCGGCCAGGTCGGGCAACTGGTGCAGCAGCGCGGCCTGGAAGCTGTCGCCGGCGCCGACGGTATCGGCCACCTGCACCGTGCGCCCGGCCACGCGCGCCTCGGCGTCGCCGCGCCAGGCCACCGCGCCGTCGCTGCCCAGGGTCATCACCACCAGCGACGGACCCTGCTGCAGCCAGCTGCGCGCGATCGCGAACGGGTCCTGCTGCGGATACAGCAACTCGATGTCTTCCTGGCTGACCTTGACCACGTGCGCCAGCGCGATCCAGCGATCCAGCCGCGCGCGCCACACCGCCATGTCCGGCTCCACCGTCGGCCGCACGTTCGGATCCAGCGAGATCAGCCGCTGCGCGCGTTCGCGCTCGGCCAGCGCCTGGAAGGTGCTGGCGGTGGTCTCGGCGACCAGGGTGTAGGAGCCGAAATGCAGGCCGCCGACCGTGGCGTCGAGCGCCGGCAGGTCGGCGGCGGTCAGCGCGCGGTCGGCGCAGCCGGTGCCGTAGAACGAATAGTTGGGCACGCCCTGCGCGTCCAGCGCGACCATCACCAGGGTGGTCGCCTCGCGCTTGTCGATGCAGTGCTGCAGCGCCACGCCCTCGCGTTCCAGGGTGCTGCGCAGCTGGCGGCCGAGCGGGTCGGTGGACAGGCCGGTGAACAGCGCCGACGGCGTGCCGAGCCGGGCCAGGCCGATCGCCACGTTGAACGGCGAGCCGCCCTGGCGCGCGGTCATGCCGACCGAGGTGCCGGCATAGCCGTCGATGAAGATGTCGTACAGGGCCTCTCCACACACCACGAACATCGAACGGCTCCTCGGTTTGCTGCAGCGGCGCCGGGGTGGCGCGATGGGCGGCTATTGTGGCGTACAAGCTGCGGCGCGGCGACCATGTGCGGTGGTGCGGGATCGTGGCTGCATGCAGACACGCTGCTTGTCTGTCGAGCGCGCCAGGCTGGCGCCCGTACCCTCATCCGCCCCTTCGGGGCACCTTCTCCCGAGGGGAGAAGGAACAGCCTAAGCCCCTCTCCCCCCGGGACCTGATTAGCGCTGTGTCTCAGCTGGTGATGCTGCCTTGGTTTAGAAATGCAGGTTCTTCAGTGAGATACGGCGATGACGCTCAATCGGATCCAGTTCCAGAAGGGGCTTTCGATTCCGGCT
>Ga0308160_10002235_pt1 | contig 24102 bp, 14 predicted proteins | sample PhyFR1_FD_201036 | JGI IMG/M metagenome (GOLD analysis project Ga0308160, IMG submission 201036) | Phyllosphere microbial communities from UC Gill Tract Community Farm, Albany, California, United States - DLSLF.R1 | ecosystem: Host-associated > Plants > Phyllosphere > Unclassified | place: USA... | reverse complement strand
GGCTGTGGTCGGCGAAGGTCACGTTCTCGATCAGGCTGCGCTCGAACAGCGCGCCGCCGTAGGCCGCCGTGTAATAGTCCGAAAACGCGGCCTTGCCGCCGGACTTCTGGTAATTCTCGGTGTACAGGCGCATGCGGTCGATCGGGTACACGCCGCGCCGCGCCGTCTCGAGCGACTTCGGATTGATGTCGGTCGCGTAGATGATGCTGCGTTCTAGCAGCCCTTCTTCTTTCAGCAGGATCGCCAGCGAATAGACTTCTTCACCCGTGCTGCAGCCGGCCACCCAGATCTTGAGCGACGGGTAGGTCTTGAGGAACGGCGCAACCTGCTCACGCACCGCCCTGAAGTAGTCCGGGTCGCGGAACATCTCGGTGACGGGAATCGTCAGGTATTGCAGCAGCTGGGCAAAGCCGTTCGGATCGTGCAGCACGCGCGACTGCAGCTCGGAGACCGTGGTGCACCCCATCTCGCGCATGGCCACCAGCACCCGGCGCTTTTGCGAGGCGCCGGTGTAATCGCGGAAGTCATAGTTGTATTTCAGGTAGACGGCTTCGACGAGCATCCGCAGCTCGATGTCGAAGTCGCTCGGCGTATGGCTCAAATGCGCTCCAGGGTCGGCATCCAGACCCGCAACAGGGAGTACAGGCGGGACAGGTCAATCGGCTTGGCCAGGTAATCGTTGGCGCCGGCGGCCAGGCATTGCTCCTGGTCGTCCTTCATCGCCTTGGCCGTGATGGCGATGATCGGGAGGCGGTCGAAGCGGCCGTCGGCGCGGATGCGGCGCGTCGCTTCCATGCCGTCCATCCCCGGCATCATGATGTCCATCAGCACCAGGTCGATGCCCGGCACTTCATCGAGTTTTGCAATCGCTTCGAAGCCGTTGCGGCCCACTTCGACCTTCGCGCCGCGCTGCTCGAGCGCCGCGGTCAGTGCGAACACATTGCGCACGTCGTCGTCCACCAGCAGAATCGTGCGGCCTTCGAAGACGCGGTCGCGCCCGCGCACGGCCTTGAGCATGCTCTGGCGCTCGGTCGACAGTTCTGATTCGACCTTGTGCAGGAACAGCGTGACTTCGTCGAGCAGGCGCTCGGGCGAACGGGCGCCCTTGATGATGATCGAGCGCGAGTAGCGCAGCAGCTGCGCCTCTTCGTCGCGGGTGAGGTTGCGGCCCGTGTAGACGATCACGGGCGGGAACGAGCACAGCTCTTCTTGCGACATGCGTTCGAGCAGCTCGCCACCCTGCATGTCCGGCAGCTTCAGGTCGATGACCATGCAATCGAAGATCTCGGCGCGCAGCAGATTGAGCGCCTCGTTGGCCGTGCCCACCGCCGAGATCTGCACGTCGTCGTCGGCGATCAGCGCCACGACGCTTTCGCGCTGGCGTTCGTCGTCCTCGACCAGCAGCACGCGCTTGATCTTCTGCGCCGACTTCTCCTGCAGCTTGCGGAACACTTCTTCGAGTTCTTCGCGGCTCGCAGGCTTGAGCGCATAACCGATCGCGCCCAGGTGCAGCGCCTCGCCGCCGTTCTCGATGCTGGAGATGATGTGCACCGGGATGTGGCGTGTGGCCGGGTTGTCCTTAAGTTGCTGCAGCACGGTCAGGCCCGAGCGGTCGGGCAGGCGCACATCGAGCAGCACGGCGTCGGGCCGCTGGCTGATGGCCAGCGCCAGGCCTTCTTCGGCGCTCATCGCCACCAAACAGCGGTAATCGAGCTCGCGCGCCAGGTCGTACAGGATGCGCGCGAACGCCATTTCGTCCTCGACCACCAGCACGCTGCGGCGGCCATCGGCCGGGCGCTCGCGGTCATCCGGGAAGCTTTCGTAATGGTCGGTCACGACCGGCGCGGGCGCTGGCACCGGTGCCGGTGCCGACGCCGGCGCAGCGGCGCGGACCACCGGGGCCGGCGCATGGTACGGCTGCGCACTGGTCACCACGGCGGCCGACGTGGACGAGGCCGACGAGAGCTGGGAATCCGGCAGGCGCTGCGGCAGTGTCAGCGTAAACACACTGCCCTGATCCGGCGCACTCGACACGGAAATGCCGCCGCCCAGCAGGCGCGTGAGATCGCGAGAAATCGACAGGCCCAGGCCCGTGCCGCCGAAACGGCGGCTGGTGGTGCCATCGGCCTGGTGGAAGGCGTCGAAAATCTTGTCCTGCTGGTCGGGCGCGATGCCGATCCCGCTGTCCTGCACGCGGAACGCCACGGCGCCATCGGACGTCGTGAGCACCGACAGCGTGACGGTGCCCACATCGGTGAACTTGACGGCGTTCGAGAGCAGGTTCTTGAGGATCTGTTCCATGCGCTGGCGGTCGGTGTTGATCGCTGCCGGCACGTCGGGCGCCACGTCGATGCGGAACTCGAGCGACTTCTGTCGTGCGAGCGGCTCGAACGTGCGCGCCAGGCCTTCGACCACGCGTCGCACCGGCACGTCTTCGGGCACCAGTTCGAGCTTGCCCGCTTCGACCTTCGAGATGTCGAGAATGTCGTTGATCAGGTGCAGCAGATCGTTGCCGGCCGAATAGATGGTTTGTGCAAAGCGCACCTGCTCGTCGCTGAGGTTGCCCGGCGTGTTGTCGGACAGCAGCTTGGCCAGGATCAGCGAGCTGTTCAATGGCGTGCGCAGCTCGTGCGACATATTGGCCAGGAACTCGGACTTGTAGCGGCTGGCGCTTTCCAGTTCCACGGCGCGCTGCTGCAACTGCTCCTGCGCCGACTGCAGCGCCGAATTCTTCATGTCCAGGTTCAAGGCCTGTTCGGCCAGCTGGTCGTTGGTGGTGCGCAGCTCGGCCTGCTGGTTTTCGAGTGCCGACTGCGATTCTTCGAGTGCGCGCGACTGCTCTTCGAGCTCTTCGTTGGCGGTGCGCAGCTCTTCCTGCTGGACTTGCAGTTCTTCGTTGAGCGTCTGGCTTTCTTCGAGCGAATCCTGCAGGCGCTGGCGGTACAGCACGGCGGCCATGGCCGCCCCCACTGCCTGCGCGATGAAGCCGAGGAATTCGCGGTCGCGCAGCTCCACCGGACGCAGGAAGGCGATCTCGAACACGCCCTTGACCTTGCCGTGGTTGTAGAACGGCGCGATGATCAGCGCGCGTGGCGCGGTCTCGCCCAGGCTCGAGCTGACCTTCATGTAGCCGGGTGGCAGTTCGTCCAGCACCATCAGGCGGTTTTCCTGCGCCGCCTGGCTGGCCAGCGACGCGCCAGGCTGGATGAATTCGGCGCGTTCGGACGGCGTGTGGTTGAAGCCATACGCGCCAATGCGGCGCAGCACGCCGTCTTCGCTGCGCACATACATGGCGCCCACGACGCCGTCGAGATACTTGACGACGTACGGCAGTACCGCATCGGCCAGCGGCTCGAGGTGGTGGATGCCGGCGCTGCGCACGGTCAGTTCGTTCTGGCCGGTACGCAACCACTCCTGGTGGCGCAGTTTTTCATTGTGCTCGGCTTCGTGGCCCAGCACTTCGTTATAGGTATTGGACAGCGTCATCAGCTGGCGCCGGCCAAAGATGGCCAGGCCGCCGCCCACCAGCGCCGAGAGCAACAGGAACAGCGCCACCGACCAGAAGGTCGTGTTGCGCGCGTTATCGCTGCGCTCCTGCAGCAGCCGGGCTTCGGCCGCCAGCATCAGGTCGAAATTGCGGCGCATCTCATCGGTGAGCAAGCGGCCGCGCCCGCTCCTGACCGCATCGATATAGGTCAGGTCATTGGCCCGACGCCGCGCGATCATCTCGTCGGCGAATGTTTCCCACTGTTTCTGCACCTGCGCAATGCGCTTGATGCGCTCGGCTTGCGCGCCATTGTCCTTGACCAGATCTTCCAGCGTATCGAGGCTGCTGCCCATCCGCTGCGCCGAGAGCAGGTACGGCGTCAGGAACTCTTCGTCGCCCGCCAGCAGATAGCCGCGCATGCCGGCTTCCATTTCGGCCGACAGCTTGCGGATCTCATGTGCATTGCCGATTACCTTCTGGGAATGCTCGACCCACGTCAGGTTATTGATCAGGTAGGCGATGATGCCAACGAACACGACCGCACTGACAATGCTCATGCCTAACGGCAGCGCGACATTGCGGGAAAGGATGCGGCGAAACGCGCTGTTGTCGATGTTTGGACCGGGCATGCCTGTTGTTCTGTTAGAAAAAAAATATCCCAAGTGTAACGCAAACGTGACATTGCGCCCACACGAAATGCGCACGGTCGTGCCAAAGCGCGACCGTGCGCAACATCCGTAATCTTAGCAAAATGGATACGCGCCGGGCGCACCGCTTCGCGTGCTACCTGGCCTCGACCAGATGCGGCTTCAGGTACTGCGCAGTGCGGCTTTTCTTGTTGCGTGCGACATCCTGTGGCGGCCCGGCCACCACGATGTTGCCGCCCAGGTCGCCCGCACCCGGACCGACATCGATTACCCAATCGCTGCCGGCGACTACGCGCATCGTGTGTTCGACCACGATCACGGTGTTGCCAGCATCGACCAGTCGGTTCAGCTGCACCATCAGGCGGTCGGCATCGACCGGGTGCAGGCCGGTGGTCGGCTCGTCCAGCACGTACAGCGCATTGCCGCGCGTGGCGCGCTGCAGCTCGGACGCCAGCTTGATGCGCTGCGCCTCGCCGCCCGACAGCTCGGTGGCCGGCTGGCCCAGGCGCAGGTAATCCAGCCCCACCTCGTTCAGCACTTCCAGCGAGCGCTCGACCAGCGCTTCATCCTTGAAGAAGGTGATCGCCTCGCCGACCGTCATGCCCAGGACCTCGGCGATGTTCTTGCCCCGATACGTCACTTCGAGCGTCTGCGCGTTGTAGCGCGCGCCGTCGCAGGTCGGGCATGGCGCGTACACGCTTGGCAGGAACAACAGTTCGACCATCACGAAGCCTTCGCCGGCGCAGTGCTCGCAGCGGCCCTTGGCGACGTTGAACGAGAAGCGGCCGGCGTCGAACCGGCGTTTCTTGGCATCTGGCGTGGCCGCAAACAGCTTGCGTACCTGGTCGAACAAACCCGTGTAGGTGGCCAGGTTCGAGCGCGGGGTGCGCCCGATCGGCTTCTGGTCGACCCGTACCAGGCGCCGCACGCCCTCCATGCCGGCCACGATGCGCCCTTCCAGCGGCAAGGCTTCGTCGCGTTCCAGGTCCGGTTCATCGGACTGCTCGTCGGCCACCGCACTGCCCTGCCCCAGGGCCGCGCTGACCAGCTCCACCAGCACCTGGCTGACGAGGCTCGATTTACCGGAGCCCGACACGCCCGTTACGCTCGTCAGTACACCGAGCGGGAACGCGACGGCGAGATCCTGCAGATTGTTGCGGCGTACGCCCTCGAGCTTGAGCCAGCCGGTCGGTTCGCGCGGCGTGCGCGGCGTCAGTGCCGCTTCACCGAACAGGTAGCGCCGCGTTTGCGATGCTTCCACGTCGCGCAAGCCGTCCGGCACGCCGCTGTAGAGCACCTGGCCACCGCGCTCGCCCGCCAGTGGCCCGACGTCGACGATCCAGTCCGCCTGGCGGATGACGTCCAGCGCATGCTCGACGACGAACAGCGAATTACCCGCCGCTTTCAACTGCGCCAGCGCGTCGAGCAGCGCTTCGGCATCGGCCGGATGCAGGCCGGCCGACGGTTCATCGAGCACGTAGACGACGCCGAACAGGCTGGAACGCACTTGCGTGGCCAGGCGCAGACGCTGCAGTTCGCCCGGCGACAGGCTCGGCGTGCTGCGATCGAGCGCCAGGTAACCGAGACCCAGGGCCAGCAGCACCTCGATGCGCGCCGACAGGTCGTCGGCAATGCGCCGGCGCACGATCAGCTGTTCGGCGTGCAAGCCTTTTTCCACTTTGCTCGTCGCGTGGGTATACGGCGCCAGCAATTCGGCCAGGCGCGCCAGCGGCAGGCGCGAGAGTTCGGCGATGTCCATGCCGGCGAACGTCACCGACAGCGATTCGCGCCGCAGGCGCTTGCCTTCGCATTCCGGACACGCGGTGCTGACCATGTAGCGCGCCACGCGCTTTTTCATCGACGCGCTTTCGGTGTTGGCAAAGGTCTGCATCACATAGCGGCGCACGCCGGTGAACGTGCCCTGGTAGCTGGGCGTGTCCTTGCGCTTGAGCGCAGCGCGGGTTTCCGCGGGCGTCAGGCCGCCGTACACCGGCACGCTCGGGCTTTCATCGGTGTACAGAATCCACTCGCGGTCTTTCTTCGGCAGGTCGCGCCACGGTGTGTCGACGTCGTAACCCAGCGTCACCAGAATGTCGCGCAGGTTCTGGCCGTGCCAGGCCGGAGGCCAGGCGGCAATCGCCCGCTCGCGGATCGTCAGGCTGTCGTCCGGGACCATCGATTGCTCGGTCACCTCGAACACGCGCCCCATGCCTGAACAGCGCGGGCAGGCGCCCTGCGGCGTATTGGGCGAAAACGATTCGGCGTACAGCAGTTCTTGCCCGGCCGGATAATCACCGGCGCGCGAATACAGCATGCGCAGCGAATTGGACAGCGTGCTGACGCTGCCGACCGACGAGCGGGCTGTCGGCGTGCCACGCTGCTGCTGCAGGGCGACGGCCGGCGGCAAGCCTTCGATCGTATCGACTTCGGGCACCGGCATCTGGTGAAACAGGCGCCGTGCATAGGGCGAGACCGATTCGAGGTAGCGGCGCTGGGCCTCGGCGTACAGCGTGCCGAAGGCGAGCGACGATTTACCCGAGCCCGACACGCCAGTAAATACGACGAGTTGTCCGCGCGGGATATCGAGGCTGACGTTTTTCAGATTGTGTTCGCGGGCGCCGCGGACATGGACGAAGCCGTCTTCGGCAGCGTTCTGGGGGGTGGTTTTCTTGCTGGGCATCTGCCCTCCGGCGTGAATAGCGATCACGCATTGAACGACGGCACGCAGACGGTGTCGGTGCGCTTGTCAACAATTGACGGGCGAATGGCGCGCGATCAGGCCCGTGGCGGCGTGCGCACGGTCGGAAACAGCCGGTGCGCCGCACGCGCGCCGGTGTCTTTCAGCCGCTGCAGGCGCGTCGGCGGCGTCAGCCGGTCCAGTCGCCGGGCAAAATGACTGATCCCGGGCAGTTCCACACCGAACAGTTGCTGGCGCTGCGGAGACGCGGCGAACTGCGTCAGATCGGCCGGCGCCGCATTCCTATGCGACTTCATCCAGAAATGTCCGTAGGTATAGATCAGAGACGTACGTACATGCGGGGACTGGTTGTCCTCGGCCATGTGGAGCACGTGCGTGTTGAACAGCACGGCGTCGCCAGCGCGGGGCACGATCCGGGCAACGGCGGCCGATCCGGACAGTGTCGCCCGGTGCGGATTGACGTGGTGCGGGGGAAAGTGCTGGCTGCCGGGGATGAATGCCAGGCAGCCCTGGTCGGGCGTCAGGTCCTCGAAAAACACATGCAGCTTGACCAGCAGATTCGGTGTGTGGGCATGGTTCACGCCGAGCACATTGGCCAGATCGGAATGAAAGGGGCTGGTGAAGGTTGGCCCCGGATAGAACAGCCGCGCACTGGTTTCGTTGAGCGCCAGGTCTTCCCCCACGGTCATGCGCAGCAGCGGCAACAAGGCCGGCAGATCCACCAGATCGACAAAGACCGGATCGGCATCGAGAATGCTCGGCAGGTCGACGAAGCGGGCCCCGTCAGCGCGCTGTTGCTCGATGAATGCGCTGCTGCGCTCGCGCGCACCGGCGAACGCACCGCGCACGCGTTCGGTCATCGACGGCTCGAGAAGACCGGGCAGATGAACAAAGCCCTGCGTGTCGAAATGAAGTTTTAAATCAAGAAGATGGTCAGCGCTATACATGGGTCTGGTGTGAAGAAGGAAGCGGCCGTCGGTGCCGGCCATACAGGGTGTCGTACCGCGTCACCATCGTATCGACGCAAAAATGTGCCTGGACACGCGCCCGGCCCGCCGCGCCATGACGCCCGGCCAGCGCCGGATCGGCGATATAGACGCCGATGGCGACGGCGAGCGAGTGCGGATCGGCGGGATCGGACAACAGGCCGGTCTGCCCGTCCAGCACCAGCTGCGGCACCCCGCCGACCCTGCTTGCGACTACCGGCAACCCGGTCGCCATCGCCTCCATGATGGTCACTGGCGTGCCTTCGGACAGCGAAGGCAGCACGAACACGGAAAAGCCGCGCATGATCTGCGCCACATCGGCGCGTGCGCCGGGCAGCCAGACCTGGTGTCCCCATGCCTCGCGGGCGACGCGTTCACGCAGGGCCGGCAGCAGCGGGCCGTCGCCGACGATCGCCAGGCGCAGCTCGGCCTGTTGCAGGGGGAACGCGGCCAGCAGCAGGGCAAAAGCGTCGAGCAAACCGTCATGGTTCTTGATGCGGTCGATCCGGCCGACGGTGCCGATCCAGATCGTCGGAGGTGCGCCTGGCTCACGTTCGGGGCCAGGCGTGAAGTGCGCCGTGTCGACGCCATTGGCGATCAGGCGGATCTTGTGCTGCGGCACACCGACGGTATGACGCAGCCAGGCGCCCAGGTCGGCCGACACCGGGACGAACGTGTCGACGAACGGCGCGAGCAGGCGCCGGAGCGTGTTGTACTTGCGATGCCTGCCGCTCATTTCAACGCTGTCGCGGCCGTGCTCGGCGTGGATGCGAAGCGGCACGCCGGCCAGCCAGGCGGTCAGACCATACTCGATCGTACTGATGTTGTAAGTGTGCAGCACGGCGGGACGCAGCCGGCGCAGCAGCGTCCACAGGGCCCGGTGCGACGAGAGGCTCTGCCCCGGCTGCTTGTCGAGCGTATGGAACTGGACGTCCGGCCTGTGCACGAGATTGGCATACGCCGTATGGCCTGCCAGGCAAATCACCGCGTGCCGGTAGTGCTGCGCCGGCATGCGGTTGATGCATTGCGCCAGCAGCGTCTGCAGCCCGCCAACCTCGAAGCGGTACAGCACATGGACGACGAGCGGGACCGCCGGATCGGCTTCAGTGCAGGTCACGAATGGCATCCGCTTTGCAGGCCGCCGGACGCGCCAGCGGCAATGGGCGCATGGCCGCGTTGTGGAACAACCGGATCTGGCCGCGCGTCGTCTCGTCCCAGCCGAAGTCTTGCGCATAAGCGCGCGTGGCCGCATGGTCGGGGTAATTGGCGCGCAAGCGTCGCACGCCATCGGCCACGCCCTGCGCTGTCAGCGTGTCCATCAGCACGCCGGCCGCCGGCGCGCGTACAACCTCCGGCGTGCCCCATACATTGCTGGCGACGACAGGGGTGCCGCACGCCATGGCTTCGAGCAGGACATTGGCCCATCCTTCGCGGCTCGACGCCAGCACGAGCGCATCCGCCGCACCGTAATACTGACGCAGGACGTCCTGCGTCAGTGGCCCGAGGAAGGTGACCCGCTCAGCAACGCCAAGCGCCCGCGCCAGCACTTCGAGCCTGCCCCGCTCCGGCCCGCTGCCGGCGATCATCAGGCGCACGCCGGCCAGTTGCGGCAGCGCCTGGATGACGAGGTGGTGTCCCTTGCGGGGATCAAGGTAACCGACCGACAGCAGGGTGAACCCGTCCAGGCCCAATGCGCGGCGTGTTTCGTCGCGGCTGACGGGCTTGAACAACTGCAGGTCGACGCCATTGCGCAGGGTCGTGATGCGCCGGCCATCGGCACCGCACCTGATCATCTCGGTTCTGAGCGCTTCACAGACGGTGATGACCTCTGCTGCCTGCGCGGCCGCCCACAGGATCATGCGCCGGGGGATGGGATAACGGAGAATTAGATTGATGTCGGTGCCCAGCGCCGAGATGACGACCGGTTTGTTGAAATACTTGCCGAGCAGCGCAGCGGCGACACCGTCGGGATAGAAATAATGGGCATCGATGACATCGAAGTCATACCCTTCGTCGAGCAGACGGCCGATGACGCTTTTCGCCGCGCAGGCAAGGCTCATCGGCGCAAGATGCATGCCGATCTTGGGCAGCACGGCAAAGCGCGGGTGGTGCACGTCCACGCCAATGCGCGTTTCGGTCTTCGGCGCCCTGGCCAGCACGCTGTAGCCGCCAAACACATCGCTGCTGAACGGAAACCAGGGAACCGGCGCCACGACCTTCGCGGTGATCTGTCCCGTCTCGAGCTGATGCCGTAACGTCGTTTCGGTAAAAATCCCGTGGTGTGGCTTGGCTGCGTTGGGAAACAGTGTGCTGAAGGTCAGGATTTTCATGATCACGGATTCGGCACCAGCGCAGGACGGCTGATGCAACGGCAATCACGAATCTTCTCACCCGCTCAGGATTGTTTCAATAATTATATTTACTTTTTATAAATTTTTTAAAGTAACTATCCATGCACGTGGGATGGATGCGACAACAGGGTTTCCAGCGCTGCACACAAGCCATCGATTCCAGGCCCTTGCGCCTGAGACATTGCAATCTCGGCGCACCGCCGGGTGTACCCTTCATTGTTGATCAGTGTCGAGAGTGCATCTGCCATCCGGCGTGCTGTCACCTTCGTCGCATGCAGGCTCACGCCCGCCCCCAGCGCCACTACCCGCGCCGCGTTATCGAACTGATCGTGCGCGAGCGGCACCACCAGTTGTGGCGTGCCGGCGCGCAGCGCTTCGGCCGTCGTGCCGATGCCGCCGTGGTGCACCAGCGCTGCGACGTGCGGCAGCAAGGCCTTGAGCGGCACGTAGTCTTGCCAGCAGATGGATGGTGGCAGCGAGCCGGGCAACTGCTCGCGGTGCGGCGTCAGGAAAATCGCCCGCAGCCCGTGCCGCGCGACGGCTTGCGCCGCCGCTTCGAAATAGCGCCCTGCCTGCCGGTTGCCAGTGCCTGGCGTGAACACGACCGGTGGCGCGCCGGCGGCGAGAAACGTTCGCAGCGTGGCGCTCGGCGCAGCGTCCGGGTCGGGATCGTAGAGGGGAAAGCCGGCCTGATACAGCGGCTGCGGCCAGTCCGGCACGGGCGCGGCAAACCAGTCGGGAAACAGCGCCAGCGACAGGTCGGGAACGGTCTGGATGTAGTCGATCAGGCTACGCACGCGGGGCAATCCCCGCTTTTCACGCGCCGCATTCAGGCCGGGCAAGGCGACCGGATCGATGAAGCGTGCGGCGAGCGTGCGCCACAGCCAGCGGCGCACGCCATGCGGCACCCAGGTGGGCACGGGCCAGGGCCCCAGCAGCAGCGGATCGTGTACGGTAGGAAGGTTCGATGGCGCCAGCCAGGTCGCTGCAATGCGCAGGCCAGGCCGGTTGTAGCGGCAAATATCTGCTTCGGGCAGGGCCAGCGGGTGAACGAGCAGCAAGGTGTCCTTGCCGCTGTCGAGCGCCGCCACCATGGCAGGCAACTGCGCCATCGCTGGCCGCGTTGCGTCCCACACCACGGCCAAGCCACGGGTGGGATGCCACAGATCGGGATGGTCGAGCACGGCCGGATCGGCCGGCAACCCGTGAAAGGTCAGGCCAGCCGCATCGACATACAGTGCATGCAGGTCGGGGCCGAGAAAATCGACGCGGTGCCCGCGCTCGCGCAGGGCTCGCCCGATCCACAGGAACGGGAACAGGTCCCCGGCCGAGCCCATCGTCACCAGGATTACATGCATGGGCCCGCCCTTCCTGAAATTAGAAGGTCAGCGTGCCTTCAATGGAATCATCCAGCGTCTTGCCGAGCACGGCGCCGATCGCCATTTTCGCACCGGCGACGATGCCGCCGTGCTTGTTGTCCCAATAATAACCGGACTTCGGGGTCACCTTGATCACGATGATGCGCGGGTCGTCCTCGCCTTCGGTGAACCAGGTTTTCAGCAGCGGCTCCCACAGTTGCTTGATGCGGGCCTTGTCCTGCGAGACTTCGGCGTGGCCGTCGAGTTCGAGAAATGCGGCGTTTTCGCCTGACTGGAAGAACAGTTTGACGGTCGGATTGGCTTGCAGTTCCTGGTTCGTGTGGCTGTCGATCGCGCCCAGGTACCAGATGGCGCCGTTGTCGTCGGTCTCGCGCACACTCATCGGGCGCACGCCGCGGCTGTCGCCGGTGCCGCCGCCGGTGATGAAGAAGCCGGTCTCGGCATCGTCAATGATGTCCTTGATGCGTTCGATCGCTTCTGCGCCTGCCAGATCGCGGCGGTTTTCTTCGGGCTGGTTGCGGTTGATGGAATCCATGGTCGTCTCCTGTTAGCGAAGGCCGTGTGGCCGATAAGACAACTGTAACGTCATCTGCACTGGCGGTATGTTGGGCGACGAACGGATGGAGCCACATGTCCCCGCTGACGGGTCAAAGCGGGGACGCCCTTTGGATCACAGGAAACGGTCGAGAATCTTGCGGCTGTGCTTGTCGATCTTGAACATGTCGCGCACCAAAAAGTTGATGCCGTGGCTGTCCGCCACCAGCAGCGACGCTTCACCGATACGGCGGATGTCCTCGTCGAGCTTGAGCACGAATTCGGTGTCGCCCCGGTCGGTCGTCACGTACCACGTGCACGGCGTGGCAAAGCTCGATACATCCTTGATATTGATGATCTCGGGGATGAACTCGCGTCCGCCGATTTCATCGCTGACGAGCCTGCGGATATCTTCGGGCATCGTGGCCAGGTCGTCGATCCAGGCGACCTCTTTGCCGCCGTCGCGCACCAGCGAAATGCCCCTGGTCGGCGCCTGGATCGGGAAGGCACGCACGGGCGTGACGCCCACGTATTCTTCACCAGTCTCTAATGTGATCACCAGCTTGCCGAAAGAGTCGCGCCGCAGCTGGAACGGGGTTGTCGAAACAGTACTCATCATGCGTCCTTGTCGTCCAGGTCCTGGTCCACGTTGCGCGCTTGCGCTTCGTACAGGCGGTGGTAGGCGCCTTCGCGCGCCATCAGGTCATCGTGGCTGCCCTCTTCCACCACCACGCCGCGGTCGAGCACAACCAGACGGTCGGCGCGGTGCAGCGTCGACAGGCGGTGGGCAATGGCAATGGTCGTGCGGCCTTGCACCAGATTATCGAGCGCCTTCTGGATTTCCTTCTCGGTTTCCGAGTCCACCGACGAGGTTGCCTCGTCCATGATCAGGATCGGCGGATCGATCAGCAGTGCGCGCGCAATCGAAATGCGCTGGCGCTCGCCGCCCGACAGGCCCTGGCCGCGCTCGCCGACCATCGAATCGTAGCCCTGCGGCAGGCGCAGGATGAATTCGTGCGCATGCGCGGCCCGGGCCGACGCGATGATGTCTTCGCGCGAGGCATCCGGCTTGCCGTAGGCGATGTTCTCGGCAATGGTGCCGAAGAACAGGAACGGTTCCTGCAGCACCAGGCCGATATTGCGGCGGTAATCGGCGACAGCGAACGAGCGGATGTCCTTGCCGTCGAGCAGGATGGCGCCTTCGGACACATCGTAGAAGCGGCAGATCAGGTTGACCAGCGTGCTCTTGCCCGAGCCGCTGTGACCGACCAGGCCCACCATCTCGCCGGCCTTGATGTTCAGCGAAATGCCGCGATTGACGGCGCGGTTGCCGTAGCGGAAACCGACTTCGCGCAGCTCGATATTGCCCTCGACCTTGGTGACCTTTACCGGGTTGACCGGATCAGGCACGCTCGATACGTGGTCGAGGATGTCGAAGATACGCTTGGCGGCCGAGGCCGATTTTTGCGTGACCGACACGATGCGACTCATCGAATCGAGGCGCACGTAGAAACGGCCGCTATAGGCGATGAAGGCGGTGAGCGTACCGACCGTGATGTCGCCGCGCGAGACTTGCCAGATGCCGAAGCACCAGATCACCAGCAGGCCCAGCTCGGTCAGGAACGACACGCTGGGCGAGAACAGCGACCACACGCGGTTGAGCTTATCGTTGACGTTCAGGTTGTGCCGGTTGGCTTCGCGGAAACGGGCCGCTTCGCGCTTCTCTTGCGCGAAGGCTTTCACGACGCGGATACCCGGAATCGTATCGGCCAACACATTGGTCACCTCGCCCCAGACGCGGTCGATCTTTTCAAAGCCGGTGCGCAGTTTGTCGCGCACCAGGTGGATCATCCACGCAATGAATGGCAGCGGCGCCAGTGTCACGAGGGCCAGCCACGGATTGATCGAGAACAGGATCACGCCGGTCATGATGATCATCAGGACGTCGGACAGGAAGTCCAGCAGGTGCAGCGACAGGAACACGCAGATGCGGTCGGAGCCGCTGCCGATGCGCGCCATCAGGTCGCCCGTGCGCTTGCCGCCGAAAAATTCGAGCGACAGGCGCATCAGGTGCTCGTAGGTGGTCGAGCGCAGGTCGGCGCCAATGCGCTCGGACGCCAGTGCCAGCACATAGGTCTTGGCCCAGCCCAGCGCCCAGGCCAGCACGGCCGAGGCCAGCAAGCCGCCCATATACATATACACGAGGCTCGTGTCGATCTGCTGCCCGTTCTGGTACGGAATCAGCACGTTGTCCATCAGCGGCATCGTCAGGTACGGCGGAATCATGTGCGCGCCGGTCGAGCCCAGCATCAGCAGGAAGCCCAGGAACAGCTGCCCTTGATACGGCTTGGCGAAGCGCCACAGGCGAAACAGCGTCCACGTCGACGGCGGCGTGTGCAGGACTTTTTCGCAGATCGGGCAATCGTCCTGGTCGGCATCAAGAGGCGCCTTGCAACTTGGACAAGTGTGCTGCTCGGGCGGCTGGATGGCCACGCCCGTCAGCGCGCTTTCCATCTGATCCTGGAACTGGTCGGCCACGCGCACGGCGTGCAGGTTCTGGCCCAGCGTGAAGCGCCAGCTTGCCAGAAGCCCGTGTGCATCGGTCAGTTCGAGATGCCCGACGCCCGCGTGGTCGTGATGGCGCAGCGCGAGTCCTTCGCGGTACGGCCAGTCGCGCCATGCCGTTTCGCCCGGCGCACGGGCCAGCAGACGCCGGTCGGTAACGAGAACTAATCCTTTTGAGAAATGTAATTTCGCATCGAGGTCAACCTCCACGCTGCTTAAAACGTTTTCCCCTGGTGCAAGCTGTTTCGCAACATCATTTTGCCAGTGATCAGGCAAGAAATTAGCGGCTACTGCCAGCGAAGACGGACTGGCAAATTGTTGTGTTGTCATGGTTTGCGCCCGAAACGGGCTTTAATTCGGCAAAGATTCGGTATGGGTAAAGCGTGTGGCTATTGTTTTTATGCCAAGCAGCAAACGGTCTACAGAGCGCTAGAACGTTTTTGGGCAGCGTTTGGATGACACGAAATGTGTTTTGGTGAAAATATTGCGGCTAAGTAAAAGCCGCAACTGGATCAGATCAGCGCGTGATGTGCGCTGCGATTGGCGGCCTTTCGCTAACGTAGTGACACCTCAGGCATACAAGGATAAGTCGCCGGTGTGGGAGTAGCGCCAGGTGACCAACGTATTTACATGACGAAAAAGAACGACATCAAATTCCTGCGCATCAATTATCTGGCGGGACCAAACATCTGGACCTATCGGCCCGTGATCGAGGCCTGGCTCGACATCGGCGAACTGGAAGACTATCCCTCGAATCTGCTCCCCGGGTTCACGACGCGCCTGACCACCTGGCTGCCGGGCCTGATCGAGCATCACTGCGGCGTCGGCTACCACGGCGGTTTCATCGAGCGCCTGAACGAAGGCACCTGGGCCGGCCACATCCTCGAGCATGTCGTGCTTGAGGTACAAAGCCTGGCCGGCATGAAGACCGGCTTCGGCAAGACCCGCTCCACCGGCGAACATGGTGTCTACAAGATGGCGTTCCGCACGCGGGACAACGTCGTCGGCCGCGCCGCGCTCGAGGTCAGCCATCGCCTGCTGATGGCCGCGATCAACGACGAGCCGTTCGACCTGCCGGGCGCGATCGCCACGCTCACCGACATGGTCGACCGCCTGTGCCTGGGCCCGTCGACCGCGCACATCGTGGACGCCGCCACCGACCGCCGCATCCCGTCGATCCGCCTGACCGACGGCAATCTGGTGCAACTGGGTTACGGCGCCGCGCAGCGCCGCATCTGGACCGCCGAGACTGACCGCACCAGCGCGATTGCCGAAGGTATCGCCAGCGACAAGGACATGACCAAGAACCTGCTCGCCTCGTGCGGCGTGCCGGTGCCGGAAGGCGCCATCGCGCGCAGCGCCGACGCGGCCTGGGAAGAAGCCGCCGACATCGGCCTGCCCGTGGTCGTCAAGCCGGTCGACGCCAATCACGGCCGCGGCGTCTCGCTGAACCTGAACACCGAAGCCGAAGTGCGCGCCGCTTACGTGATCGCCTCCGAAGAAGGCGAAAGCCGCTCGGTGCTGGTGGAGCGCTTCATTACGGGCAGCGAGCACCGCCTGCTGGTGGTCGGCCGCAAAGTGGTCGCCGTCGCGCGCGGCGAATCGCTGTGGGTGACGGGCGATGGCCGCCAGAACGTGGCCGAGCTGTGCGACAGCCAGATCAATATCGACCCGCGCCGCGGCGAAAGCGAAGAGTTCCCGCTCAGCCCCGTCGAGCCGCGCAAGAGCGAAGAAAACCAGTTGCAGCTCAAGCGCCAGGGCCTCACGCCCGACACGGTGCCGCCTGCGGGCCAGAAGGTGCTGATCCAGATGAACGGCAACGTCGCCGACGACGTCACCGACCAGCTGCACCCGGACATCGCGCACGCCGCAGCACTGGCCGCCCGCATCGTCGGCCTGGACATCGCCGGCATCGACCTGGTGTGCGAAGACATCAGCCGCCCGCTGCTCGAGCAGCGCGGCGCGATCATCGAAGTGAACGCCAGCCCGGGCCTGCTGGCCCACACCAAGCCAGCCAGCGGCACCGCCCGCAACGTCGGCAAGGACATCATCGAACACCTGTTCGCACCGGACGACACGGCGCGCATCCCGGTGGTCGGCGTGACCGGCTCGCTCGGCTGCAGCCTGATCACGCGCCTGATCGGCTGCCTGGTCAACATCACTGGCAAAGAAGTCGGCGTGGCCAACGGCGAAGGCCTGTACCTGAATGCGCGCGTGATCTCGAACCGCGACAGTACGGGCGTTGAAGCCGGCCAGCGCATCCTGATCAACCGTAACGTGCAGACGGCGGTGTTCGAATCGAACGCCCGCTCGATCCTGCAGGACGGCCTGCCGTACGACCGCTGCACCGTGGGCGTCGTGACCGACATGGCGGGCCTGGCCGATCTGGCAGAATTCCATATCCACGACGACGACGCGCTGCGCAACGTGATCCGCACCCAGGTCGACGTGATCCTGCCGGACGGCGTGGCCGTGCTGAATGCCGCCAACGAGCAGGTTGCTGCGCTGGCCGAATTGTGCGACGGCGGCGTGATCTTCTACGCCTTCGACGAACACCATGCAGTGCTGGCGGCGCACCGCGCGGCCGGCGAGCGCATCGTGTTCGTCCGTGACGGACGCATCATGCTGGCCGAGGGCACCGTCGAGACGCGCCTGAACACGCTGGACACCATGAAGCCGTCCACCGTGAAGTACCCCGAAAACGTGCTGGCAGCAGTGGCGGCGGCGTGGGCGCTTGGCGTGCCGAGCGACCTGCTGTGCGGCGGCCTGCGCGCGTTCGACGCGACACCAAAACAAACGACACATTGAATGACACTGCCCGGCAATCTGCCGGGCCTGGTGCCCGCCCCCGCGCATGTGCGCGCGGCGCGCGGCCCGCGAAAGGAATGACGGTTTATGGAAGTATCTCGCGTACGGGCCCTGCGTGGCCCCAATCTCTGGAGCCACCACACCTCGGTCGAGGCGATCGTGACATGCACGCCTGAGGAAGAATCGATCGGCGAACTGCCCGGTTTCGAATCGCGCCTGCGCGTGCGCTTCCCGCAGATCGGCGGCCTGCAGCCGTTCGGCCACTACGAAACGATCCCGCTGGCCCATGTGCTCGAACTGGTCGCGCTGCACCTGCAAGCCGAAGCCGGCTGCCCGGTGACGTTCAGCCGCACCACCGCCACACTGGAAACCGGCACCTACCAGGTGGTTGTCGAATACAGCGAAGAAGACGTCGGCCGCCAGGCCCTCGAACTCGCGCAGCAGCTGATCGAGGCGGCCCGCAACGACACCCCGTTCGACGTGCCGGCCGCGCTGGCGCAATTGCGCGCGACGGACGAAGACGTGCGCTTGGGGCCTTCGACCGGCTCGATCGTGCAGGCCGCCGTGGCCCGCAACATTCCGTTCCGGCGCCTGACCGAAGGCAGCATGGTCATGTTCGGCTGGGGCAGCCGCGCGCGCCGCATCCAGGCCGCCGAGATCGACGCCACCGGCGCGATTGCCGAATCGATCGCGCAGGACAAGGAACTGACCAAGAAGCTGCTCGACGCGGCCGGCGTACCGGTACCGCAGGGCCGCGGCGTCTCCGACCCCGATGACGCCTGGGCCGCCGCCATGGAAATCGGCCTGCCGGTGGTGATCAAGCCGAAGGACGGCAACCAGGGCAAGGGCGTGACGGTCAACGTTACCACCCGCGAACAACTCGACGCCGGCTTCAAGGCCGCCAGCGAATTCCGCGACGACATTCTGGTCGAACGCTACCTGCCGGGCCACGACTACCGCCTGCTGGTGGTAGGCGACAAGCTGGTGGCCGCCGCGCGCCGCGAACCGCCGCAGGTGGTGGGTGACGGCGAGCGCAGCGTGCGCGAGCTGGTCGAACAGGTCAATCTGGACCCGCGCCGCGGCGATGGCCACGGCACGTCGCTGACCAAGATCCGCTTCGACGACATCGCCATCGGCACGCTGGCCCAGAACGGCCTGACGCCGGACTCGGTGCCGGCCATCGGCCAGCGCGTCGTCCTGCGCAATAACGCGAACCTGTCCACCGGCGGCTCGGCCACCGACGTCACCGACGACGTGCACCCCGAAGTCGCGGCGCGCGCCGTCGCTGCCGCCCACATGATCGGCCTGGATATCTGCGGCGTCGACCTGGTCTGCGACAGCGTCCTCAAACCGATTGAGGACCAGAACGGCGGTATCGTCGAAGTCAACGCCGCACCTGGCCTGCGCATGCACCTGGCGCCATCGTTCGGCAAACCGCGCCCGATCGGCGAAGCCATCGTCGACACGCTGTTCAAGGACGGCGACGATGGCCGCATCCCGATCGTGGCCGTCACCGGCACGAACGGCAAGACCACCACCGTGCGCCTGATCGCGCACCTGCTCACGGCATCCGGCCTGCGCACCGGCATGACCAACACCGACGGCGTCTACATCGAAGGTCGTCGCATCGAAAGTGGCGACTGCAGCGGCCCGCGCAGCGCGCGCAACGTGCTGTTGCACCCTGACGTCGACGCCGCCGTGTTCGAAACGGCGCGCGGCGGCCTGCTGCGCGAAGGCCTGGCGTACGACAAGTGCCAGGTCGCGGTCGTGACCAATATCGGCTCGGGCGACCACCTGGGCCTGAACTACATCACCACGCTCGAAGACCTGGCGGTACTCAAGCGCGTGATCGTGCAAAACGTGGCCGTGGGCGGCATGGCGGTACTCAACGCCGCCGATCCGACCGTGGCGGCCATGGCCGAACGGACGCGCGGCGACGTCACGTTCTTCGCGCAGGACGTGGGTAATCCCGTCATGGCGATGCACCGCGCGCAGGGCCGTCGCGTCGTCTTCGTCGAAGAGGGCTATCTGGTGGCGGCGCAAGAGTCGTTCATCGAACGCATCGACCTGCGGGAAGTGCCGATCACGCGCGGTGGCGTGGTGGGCTTCCAGGTCGAAAACGTGATGGCCTCGGTGGCTGCAGCATGGGGCGTGGGCACGTCGTGGGATGCGATCCGCCTGGGCCTGAAGACTTTCGTCGGCGAGAGCGACAATGCACCGGGGCGCTTCAACGTGTTCGACTACAAGGGCGCAACCGTGATTGCCGACTACGGCCACAATCCGGATGCGATCGCCGCGCTGGTCAATGCGGTGGAGAGCATGCCCGCCAAGCGTCGCTCGGTGGTGATCAGCGGCGCCGGCGACCGGCGCGACCAGGACATCACGCAGCAGACCGAAATCCTGGGCGCAGCGTTCGACGACGTGCTGCTGTATCAGGACCAGTGCCAGCGTGGCCGCGCCGATGGCGAAGTCATTGCACTGCTGCGCGCGGGGTTGAGCAACGCGACTCGCACCGGGCACGTCGAAGAAATCAATGGCGAGTTCGTGGCGATCGATCGGGCGCTCTCGCGTCTGGGTGATGGCGACTTGTGCCTGATCCTGATCGACCAGGTTGATGAAGCGCTCGCGCATATCACGGCGCGGGTCAAGGCAGCAGCCTGAGTATTGGTGCAGTTGTAACCGGGGGCGGGCAATCACGCGGTATGCTGCGTTGATGACTAGCCTGCCCCCGTCATCCCTCCCTGCCCTGCCCGGGGCCATTACCTGGCCGCTGGTGCGGGCATTGTTCAAGCGGCCCGCGCGGGTGTCAGCGGGATTGATCCAGGCCATATACCGGCTGGACCGGATCGATATCGATCACGTGCGGCGCTACAGTCATGCATTCGGCTTTCCCGTTGGCCCCGTGCCTCTGACCTACCTCTACCTGCTGGCGCAGCGCGCGCAACTGGCGACGATGCTGGATCGGGCGATTCCGTTTCGGATTGTCGGGCTGATTCATGTCGCGAACTCACTGACCATGCATTGTGAGGTTCGGCTCGACGCAGCACTGACGCTCGCAACGACGCTGTCGATGCCGGAACCAGGGACCAACGGCGCGGTCGAATGTCTGCTGGAGACGAAGGCGACGGACGGAAACCAATTGGTCTTCACATGTGCCAGCCGGTACCTGATCAAACGTGGGCAACGGACCAAGCGCACGGCACCGTCACCGATCGCCGCGCCCAAGGGCGAAGCCGCCGAACAATGGGTCGTGCAAGCCGATGCGGGGCGACGTTATGCGGCGTTGTCCGGTGACTGGAACCCGATTCATCTGTGGGCATGGAGCGCGCGTTTGATGGGAATGAAGCAGCCCATTATTCACGGCATGCACACCGTTGCCATGGCCTGCTCATTGCGCCAGCGGTCGACAGGCCGGGTGCCGGTGACAATCGATTGTCATTTCCGTAGCACTGTACCGCTTCGATCGACGGTCTCGCTGTCGCTGTCGGATGCCAGCGACCCGACGGCATTTGCTGTCATCTGCAGGCAGCGGGTCGCGGTAGAAGGCGTCATCAGCTTTATCTAGCGCCTGGCGTCTACAAGATCATCGCAGACAAGGCAAATTAGCAGCTTGACGTGATATCACGAGGAGATGATAATTGAAGCCAGAGGAAAAGCGCCAGTGGCGCGTCCTTTTTCACGATGATTTTGATGCCGAATTCGACACATTCTCAGCAGACGTACAAGACGAGCTCTTGGCAACTCTCGTTGCTGTGAGCACGCTCGGTCCGCAAGCAGACCGGCCACACGTCGGGACACTGGTCAATGTGACGCATCCAAACATGAAGGAACTGCGCTTCAAGGCGAACAATGGCGCGGAAATCTGGCGAGCAGCGTTTGCATTCGACCCCAACCGTCACGCTATCGTCCTTGTTGCAGCAGACAAGCAAGGAACGGATGAGAAGAAGTTCTATCGTGATCTGTTAAGGAAAGCGAATACGCGCTACGAGCAGCATCTGCACAGCTTGCTGGAAGTTGAATCAATCAAAACGAGTCAGCCGCATGTCACGCGCAGGCGAACTACATCGGCCCGGAAAAAATAGGAGATCGACATGGGAAGAAATTTGGACGAGGTCATCAACAACCTGCCACCAGATCGGCAAGCCCGCATTGCTTTACTTGCCGAGAAAAAAATGGATGACATGATTGCCCATGCCGCAACGCTGACCGACTTCCGCAAAGCTGTCGGCAAGACCCAGGTAGAAGTGGCGAAGGAACTAGGGATCAAACAAAACGCTGTATCACAACTTGAGAAACGTTCCGATACCTACGTCTCGACCTTGCGTCGTTTTTTGCAATCCCTCGGTCTGACGTTGGAGCTTTCTGTCATTTCTAAAAATGGTACGCGAATCAGTCTTCCGAACTTCCATCCATGGGAAGAGGTGGATTCAAATGCACCTGCTTCAGGGCCCGATAAGGTTGTAAAGACAACAAGCAAAAGCGGGGGATAGGTCTAACATTGAGATACGATCTCGACAGTCGAGTAGTCGGAAACATCTAGCACTGGGCTACGCTAATACTGGGCAAGACACTGTTGGAAGTGGATAAGGCTGAGGTCGTGTCTGAATCTCAGATGTACCTGAACTGTCAGATGAGCTAACTGTACGCCATTACGGCGTCGTGCAGATTTTTCTGCCTACCGCAATTCGTTGAAACGGCGGAGCACCGCAGACTCCTCAAACGGAACATAGTTCATCAGGTGATAGTAGTCTGTCACAGCACGGTTCAGCAGGTCTTTGGCCTCGCACTGGGGGTCGAATTTAACGTCGTCGTCTCCCGCCTGATTAATGTGCTTAGTCCGGTTACGGGCGTACGTCATCAGCCTTTCGATAGCCTTGTGTGTTGAATCGTGCTCATCCTGGTCTCGTGGATCCGAGATGCTGACAGCAAAATTCTGCAGACTTCTGAAAGCGTTATCAGTACCTGTAATGCGGGTGACATACCGTCCGAGAATCTCCTCCGCTCCGCCAGCGAGGTGGATAGCGGCAAAATAGGCCCCGTCAAAGTATGCCTCGAGCGCCTTGTCCAGTAGCTCCTTGGCCACCTGCATTTTCGGGGTTATGCCAGAAACGCTCATGTCGGAGTCTGCTCAGGTGCTGAGCCTGTTGGAGGAAGCACTTCTGCTGAATCGTCCTCTGCAACCGACACTGCGCACCGGGGCATATGCATGACTTTGCCTTGTTGAAAATCTATTCGAGCATTCTACCGCCAAGCTTGCTACCCGAAAAAAACCGCAGGTTAATTGGCTGAACGAGATGTTGCCAATTCCTCGTTCGTACTCTAGAGCTGCAACGCTGCTCCCCGTTCTTTGACGGAGCAGCGACCCTTACCACATGCGAGAAGGCTCAGCACATGCGTTGCAGCCCTTGCCGCGCGCGCAACATCAATCGCGGTAAAATACGCAGCTCTGGCCAGCCTCTGCCTCGCCGTACCCAATCCGAAGAAATGACCACCGTTCCCACTGAAATCAACGCCGCAGCCGTCAAGAACAGCGCGACCGACAAGCACACCCCGATGATGCAGCAATACCTGCGCATCAAGGCCGACTACCCCGACATGCTGGTGTTCTACCGCATGGGCGACTTCTACGAGCTGTTCTTTGACGACGCCGAAAAAGCCTCGCGCGTGCTGGGCATCACGCTGACCGCGCGCGGCAAGTCCGAGGGCAATCCGATCAAGATGGCCGGTGTGCCGTTCCACTCGCTCGATGGCTACCTGGCCAAGCTGGTGAAACTGGGCGAGTCGTGCGCGATCTGCGAGCAGATCGGCGATCCGGCGCTGTCCAAGGGCCCGGTCGAACGCAAGGTCATGCGCGTGGTCACGCCCGGTACGCTGACCGATTCCGACCTGCTGCCCGAAAAAGCCGAGCGCCCGCTGCTGGCCCTGTGCCTGCAAACCCAGCGCAAGACCGTCACTGCGGGTCTGGCCTGGCTGTCGCTGGCCAGCGGCAATCTGCGCCTGATGGAATTTTCGGGCGATGCGCGCGCCATCGAGGCGCGTCTGGCGCATGAACTCGAGCGCATCGCGCCGGCCGAGATCCTGCGCGCCGATTGCGGCGACATGTTCGACGATGGCGCATCCACCGTGCACACCCAGCGCGTGCCGGAATGGCACTTCGACGTGGTCAAGGGCCATGGCGCGCTGCTCGAACAGTTGAAAGTCGCCACGCTCACCGGCTTTGGCGCCGATGGCCTGGGCGCCGCGTTCGGCGCGGCCGGCGCGCTGCTGCGCTATGCCCAGTCCACGCAAGGGCGCGGGCTGCAGCACGTGCGCGGGCTGGCGTGCGAAAACGAGAACGAATACATCGGACTGGACGCCGCCACGCGCCGCAACCTGGAGCTGACCGAGACCATTCGCGGGCAAGAGTCACCGACGTTGTTTTCGCTGCTCGACGGCTGCCGCACGGCGATGGGTTCGCGCATGCTGCGCCACTGGCTGCACCATGCGCGGCGCGACCAGTCGATCGCGCGCAGCCGTCACCAGTCGATCGCCGCGCTGCTGCAGGCGGACGCCATCGACAACCTGTCGCCGACGCTGGCGCAGGTGCCGGACATCGAGCGCATCACCACGCGCGTGGCGCTGCTCAGCGCGCGCCCGCGCGACCTGGC
>Ga0308160_10002234_pt1 | contig 24117 bp, 24 predicted proteins | sample PhyFR1_FD_201036 | JGI IMG/M metagenome (GOLD analysis project Ga0308160, IMG submission 201036) | Phyllosphere microbial communities from UC Gill Tract Community Farm, Albany, California, United States - DLSLF.R1 | ecosystem: Host-associated > Plants > Phyllosphere > Unclassified | place: USA... | reverse complement strand
CAACTCGCTGTGTGTAAAGCTTGCCAGTAATGTGCTTTTTATCTGGCAGCATATCATATGCTGCTGAAGTTGTTTGTCCTCCAGAAGACGACACTGGGCCTGATAACAGCCTTAGTGATTTGCGACATGTCTTTTTACTTCGGCGAGCAAAAGAATAAGCGACAAGGCGTTTGAGGTGTGGTTCCCATGCATACCTTGACCAACGCTGTTTCTTTTTGCTGCCTACAAATGACCACACTTCATTACCCATATGATGCAGTTTTGATTTGGCAAATACCCGCGTGACAACGGGCTTGGACATCGGCCCCGCCCCCTTGATGACCAGCTTTAGTCTGCGATGCTACCACGGTCAATGACCAGATATAGCCTTAATCACTTTACGGATTGTTTCCAGATAACGTAAGTAACACGGTAGACTTAGGTGTTTTTTTGGAAGTGGCCCTTGGCTTCACTAACCTGCACCAGATATGAGCCAAGCTCAGCAGCCAGAGCCGCTTCGATTGACGGTTTAACCCCACATTCGCTATCGAGTCTGAGTAGAACTTAACTGCGCACCAGATCGTCGCCGTAGCCGATCCACTTGTAGGTGGTCAGCGCATCCAACCCCATCGGGCCACGAGCATGCAGCTTCTGAGTGCTGACCGCCACTTCTGCCCCCAGACCGAACTGGCCGCCGTCGGTGAAACGGGTGCTGGCGTTGACGTACACCGCCGAAGAGTCCACCGCACGTACAAAGTGTTCAGCGCTGCTCAGCGATCGGGTGAGGATCGCATCGGAGTGGTGGGTGCCGTGGGTGCGGATATGGTTGATGGCCTGATCGATGTCATCCACCAGCGCTACGTTCAGATCCAGCGATAGCCATTCGTCGTCGTAATCCTCTGCCACTACCGCCACTGCCGTCGCGGGGCCATTTTGCAACAGCGGCATGGCATTCTCGGCCGCATGTAGCGTCACCCCCACCGCCGCCATCCTGGCACTCAGCGCTGGCAAGAATTCTTCTGCGATGTGGCGATTCACCAACAGCGTTTCCAGTGAGTTGCAGGCGCTTGGGCGCTGGATCTTGGCGTTTTCGATCACCGCCAACGCTTTGTCGACATCGACACTGTCGTCCACATAAATATGACAAACGCCGATGCCGCCAGTGATCACCGGGATGGTCGATTGTTCGCGGCACAACTGGTGCAAGCCAGCACCGCCACGCGGGATCAGCATGTCGATGTAGCGATCCAAACGCAACAGTTCGTTCACCAGCGCGCGGTCCGGGCTGTCGATCACTTGTACCGCTGCCGCTGGCAGGCCGCACTGCTCCAACGCCTGTTGGATCACGTTCACCGTCGCCTGATTAGTGTGGTGGGTTTCCTTACCGCCGCGCAGGATCACCGCGTTGCCGGTTTTCAGGCACAGGCTGGCAACATCGAGGGTGACGTTCGGCCGCGCCTCATAAATTACGCCGATCACCCCGAGCGGCACACGGCGGCGTTCCAACTTTAGCCCGCTGTCCAGCAGGCTGCCATCCAGCACCTGGCCAACCGGATCGTTCAGGCGGCACACCTGGCGCACGTCGTTGGCGATCGCCGCCAGCCGAGCCGGGGTCAGCAACAGGCGATCAAGCAACGCTTCGCCCATGCCGGTTGTACGCGCCTGTGCCATATCCTGTTCATTAGCGTGCAAAATCGCTTCGCTGTTGGCTTCCAGCATATCGGCCATTACCGACAGCACCTGGTTCTTCTTCGCCGTACTCAGCACCGCCAATTGCCAGGAAGCCAGCTTGGCGGCTTTCCCCATCTGCTCAAGCATGCTCACTCCTTAACTTACAATCATGTCGTCGCGGTGCACTGCCACCGAGCCGTATTCGTAACCGAGGATCTCGCTGATGTCTTGCGAGTGGTGCCCGGCGATCATGCGCATCGCATCGCTGTTATAGCGGCTGACGCCATGCGCCAAGTCACGCCCCGCCAAGGTGCGGATGCGGATCACTTCGCCGCGCGAGAAATCACCTTTCACTGCGCAGATTCCTTTCGGCAGCAGCGAGCTGCCACGTGTTATCATCGCTTCCACCGCACCATCGTCGATGGTGATTTCACCGGCTGGCGGTGCGCCGAAGATCCAGCGTTTGCGGTTTTCCAATGGGGTTGCCAGCGCGTGGAAACGGGTACCCACCGATTTACCTTCAATGACATCTGCCACCACGCCAGGCTTACTGCCAGCGGCGATCACCACATCGATGCCGGCACGGCATGCCACATCGGCCGCCTGCAATTTAGTACCCATACCGCCAGTACCCAGGCCGGAAACACTGTCGCCAGCGATAGCGCGCAACGTGTCGTCAATGTGTTGCACTTCGCGGATCAGTTCAGCCTGTGGGTTGTCACGCGGATCGGCGGTGTATAGCCCCTGCTGATCGGTGAGCAGCAATAGCTTATTAGCCCCAGCCAGAATGGCCGCCAACGCTGACAGGTTGTCGTTATCGCCTACTTTAATTTCTGCGGTGGCAACCGCATCATTCTCATTGATTATCGGCACGATGCGATTGTCCAACAACGCCATCATGGTGTCGCGCGCATTGAGGAAGCGTTCACGGTCTTCCAGATCAGTGCGTGTCAGCAGCATCTGCCCGATATGAATGCCGTAAAGGGCAAACAGTTGCTCCCACAGTTGGATCAGTCGGCTCTGTCCGACTGCCGCCAGCAACTGTTTAGTGGCGATGGTGGCGGGGAGGTCGGGGTAATCCAGGTGCTCACGCCCGGCAGCAATCGCGCCGGAGGTGACGATAACGATGCGGTGACCCGCTGCATGCTGTTGTGCGCACTGGCGTATCAGTTCAACAATGTGAGCGCGGTTCAGACGCAGCGATCCGCCGGTCAACACGCTGGTACCCAATTTTACAACCAATGTCTGGCTGCCATTCATAGTATTTCTGCCGTGTAATATGGTGAGAAGAAGAATGCAAGGGACGTTGTAACAGGAGAGGTGCGTTATGCCAACAGGCACAACGCGAAATCAGCACAATACGCTGGTCAAGCAGGGTCAAGCGGAACGTTTAATCAGCTCTCTTTGAAAATCGGTGGCAGGCTCCAGCGCCAGTTCCATGCTCGCCAGCAACTCGCCCAAACGTCGGTGGAAATCTCGCAGGGTGGTTTCCAGTTTGGATTTCACTTCAAGATCTTTAATGCTTTTTGCGATCCACTGCCCTTCTTTATTGAACAAGCCGAATTGGCAAGAATAAGTAAAGCGTGTTTTTTCAGCCTGTAACTCTATCCACCATCCCCAGAACTCGCGTTTCTCTGGAGCAGGTTTTACATTGACGCAAACGGCCAAACAATCGAAGAAAAAAAGATCATTTTCACACTGTCCTTCGCGTAGGTACGGCCCCAAGCTAGCGAAACGTTTCATTAGTCGGCTTTTTGGGTGACCACTCGGTAATATCATTCTCTCACCTCCTCAGTGTAGACCGTTCTTTTTAGCAAACTAGTAGAATTTAGCAACTAATTAATAAGTTTTATCTTTTAGCCAGCGAATCATTTGTAGCAGTGCTTGGTGGGATCCCTCATAGACTGGCGAACGCGGGAGAGTGAGCAACGTGCCGTCTAGCGAAGAAGAGACGATCAGTTGCGATTCCTCTTTCGGGCTGAGTGGATCCTGTTCCCAATAGCCGGAGAACATCGGCGTGGAGCAGCGGCGTCCCAGCACCCCTTGGGTTTTCAGCGAGTAGCGATTCAGCTCTATCTTTAGCGTGTTGTCAGCAGCGTGAACCATCCCAAGCCGGCTGGCCAATACGTCCATATACATGTCCGGCAGGTTCTTCTGTGCGCTGAGGCCGCACAGCAGGTAATGTACCACTGGCTTCAGGCAGGCTACGCCACGCAGCCGCTGCGGCTCCATGTAAGCCAACCGCACCGCCACGTTGGCACCGAAGCGGAATCCAAAGGCGGTCACACGCTGTTGGTCAACCCACGCCACCGAGGCCAGTTGGCGCAACACCTGCTGATGCAAATAGCTGGAGTCCTGCGTCAGTGGCCATTTGGATGAAGAACCTATGGACGGCATATCGAGGGTCAGCATGGCGATGCCGTGCGGTGCCAGATACTCGTAGAACAAACGATGATAATCGGTCTGTAGGGTGTCCAGGCTACCACATATCAGCACTGTCGGGAACGGTGCTTCACCCTTGGCCGGCATATGCAGGAAGCCGATGATCTTGCTGCCTTCGATGCAGAACTCAAGCTCTTTCAACTGATATGGCAGCAGTATCGCCGCCTCTTTGTAGGCGCGGTTAGCCAGCATCACCGCCTGTTCAGCTAATTCGTCACCCTTCAAATACGGGTAGCCAGCAATGCTGTAGAAGTTGCTGGCGTTCAGCCAGTATTGACCACCGAGCGGCGAGTTCTGCTGTTCAAGCGCACGCTGTTGCCATTGCATACCCTGATAGACCCACTCGTAGATCCAGTTTCCTTTGCGATAGCCCACCACAGTATCCAGCCACTGCGGATTGCTGCGCTCCGCGTCCGAGGCAGCGATGCGCGCCAGCACTTGGTTGATTTCGATCGGATCGACGCCGCGCCAAGCCCACAATAAGTCATTCAGCACGCGATACCAGCTACTGGCGGTATCGCGTGCCAGCGTGGAATGCATGGCAACACTCATTTTATTACGCGTACGTGGCATCAGTGTCGAGGTTTCAGGGGGGTTGAATGAGGGGTTGAACAGGATCTCAGAAAGGTTGGCCTGTGTCATAGTAACAATAGCCTCCGTAAATCTGATTCAGGCTGTAAATTGCCCAATGGGAAGGGGTGTACCTAACTCTGGCACAAGAAAACCAACGCGCGGCATCACTGGGCGTTGGCATCAGTTGGGCTTAATAGCCTCCGATCGGTGGCACGAAGGTCACCGCCATATCCCAAGGCTGTTCGATCCAAGTGTCTTGCGGGATGTCAACCACATAGTCGTCCACCAACTGGCGGCCTGCCGGTTTGGCGAAGAGGGTGACAAAGTGGGCTTTCGGGTACATCTCGCGGATCGCTTTCGCAGTACCGCCAGTGTCCACCAGATCGTCCACTACGATAAAACCTTCACCATCACCTTTGGCTCGCTTGAGCACCTGCATTTCGCGCTGATTGTCATGGTCATAACTGGAGATGCAGACGGTATCCACACAACGGATGTTCAACTCACGCGCCAGCAGAGAAGCTGGAACCAAGCCACCACGGCTTACAGCAATAATTCCTTTCCATTGATCAGCAGGAAGCAGGCGGTGTGCCAGCTTACGCGCATGCATTTGCAGCATATCCCAAGTAACAACGTATTTTTCGCTCATGATGGTGTCCCGGCCAGCAGTGATGTGGCTTACTCAGTAGTCAGGGGAAAAGGTTGCGCAACATTATAGAGATTGGCCACACTGAATACCAGTTGTACCGTGAAAATCCTGATCATTTCCTGTTGGTAATTACTGTTGAGCAAATCGGTGACAAAGCTGTGTGATCAAGCGTTTAAGTCGCACAATAGGAGCAGGCACGCGCCGAAAGAAAGTGATATTCTTCGCAAATCGTGCCACTGTGCACAGATGCCATCCCCCCTAACCGCGCAGCATCCCACCCTGCTGAGAATGCTGCTACAGGAGACTTATTGTGTCTGAGTTGTCTCAACTTTCACCACAGCCGCTATGGGATATTTTTGCCAAAATCTGCTCTATTCCGCATCCTTCTTACCATGAAGAAACACTGGCGCAGCACATCCTTAACTGGGCTAAAGAGAAAAACCTGCACGTCGAACGCGATCAGGTCGGCAATATACTGCTGCGCAAACCGGCTACCCAGGGCATGGAAAACCGCAAGCCGGTGGCTCTACAAGCGCACCTGGACATGGTGCCACAGAAGAATAACGACACCGTGCACGACTTCACCAAGGATCCGATCCAGCCATATATTGATGGCGAGTGGATCAAAGCACGCGGCACCACTTTGGGTGCCGATAACGGTATCGGTCTCGCTTCCGCACTGGCGGTATTAGCCAACGATAGCGTCGAACACGGCCCGTTGGAAGTGCTGCTGACTATGACCGAAGAAGCCGGTATGGACGGCGCGTTTGGGCTACAACCGGATTGGTTGCAGGCGGACATCCTGATCAACACTGATTCCGAAGAGGAAGGCGAAATCTATATGGGTTGCGCTGGCGGTATTGACGTCATCACTACCCTGCCTCTACATCGTGAAGCAGTACCAGCCGGTTACCAGAGGTTAAAGCTGACCCTAAAGGGCCTTAAGGGCGGCCACTCCGGTGCAGATATTCACCTTGGTTTGGGCAACGCCAACAAGCTGCTGGCGCGCTTCCTGTTCGCCCATGCCAAAGAATTAAGCCTGCGCGTGCTGGATCTGAACGGTGGCACCCTGCGCAATGCCATCCCGCGTGAAGCCTTTGCGGTAGTCGCCGTACCCGCTGACAAAACCGACGCGCTGACAACGCTGAGCCAAAAATATCTGGCGACACTGCATAACGAGCTGTCTGCCAAGGAGAAGAATATCACCCTGCTGCTGGAGCCAACCGCCAGCGCATCGTTGGCACTGAGTGCCGATAGCCAGCAGCGGCTCCTGGCGTTGCTGAACGGCATGCCAAACGGCGTTATCCGTATGAGTGATGCAGTGAAGGGGGTGGTGGAAACCTCGCTGAACCTTGGCGTGGTCATTACCGGCGAGAGCGAAGCGGAAATCATCTGCCTGATCCGTTCCCTTATCGACAGCGGCAAAGACTATGTGGTCAACATGCTGATCGCACTGGGCCAGTTGGCCGGTGCCAAGGTGGTACCACAGAGCTGCTACCCCGGGTGGCAGCCTGATGCCCACTCACCGGTGATGCATCTGGTGCGCGAATTGTATCAAGATTTGTTCAGCAAGACGCCGAACATCATGGTGATCCATGCCGGCCTGGAATGTGGCCTGTTCAAAAAGCCGTACCCACACATGGACATGGTATCGATCGGACCAACCATCACCGGCCCACACTCGCCGGATGAGCAGGTGCATATCGAAAGCGTTAGTCTGTACTGGCAATTGCTGACCGCACTGCTGAAAGCTATCCCTGCGCGCACGTAATCTGCTGACGGGCTGAGTCCTGTGGAGTACAGAACTCAGTCCACCGACGACTGGGTTGCTATTTGTGATAGCAACCTGGAAGATACGGAGACAGAGCAAGGAGCCATGAAAATAATCCTCAATAAACCACTAGTTTTGCTGCCTTGTCGGAGCAATTTTAAGGTCACGAACACATACCGATTGAGGTAGTTCGTAGCAGAATATTATGCTGTCAACAACATCTTTTTCAGAAATAGCTCCTCCTATACTCTCTTTCCAATTAATATAATCATTCTTTACGAAGTCATCGCTGATGTGGTTGATAAGCTCAGTTTCTGCTGCTCCCGGAGAAATAGTTATCACTCTGACGTTGTCTGGGGCAACCTCCCAGCGGACACTCTCTGATAGACCATGTACTGCGAACTTAGTCGCACAATATGCAGCATGATATTGATAAGTTTTTTGGCCAGCCAAAGAGGATATATTGATTATCGTTCCCGTTTTCCTTTTTCGCATAGAGGGTAATACAGCCTGCATTCCATTTATCACACCTTTAATATTTGTATCAATCATCCTGTTCCATTCGTCATGATCTTGATATTCTAATTCTCCTAGCAACATAACACCTGCGTTATTTATAATACAATCTACATCGCCAAACTGTTCCTCTGCCTGACGGATAGCATGAAACACTTGATCACGACAGGCAACATCAACGTTAAAACAAAGAGAATTTTCAAGATTCATTGCACGTAATTTATCTACCCTGCGAGCTAATAGAGCCAGGTAATACCCCTTGCTACTTAGCACTCTCGCAGCTTCAGCACCAAACCCAGAACTGGCTCCAGTTATCACTACCAATTTATTTTTCATATAAAATTACTCCATTTTCCATAGAATTTTTTAGCAACATCAGGATGGGAGCGAAGTCTACCCTTCATATAATTTAGACCGACATCTCTGAGTAGGGGATTGTTTGGATCGGTCTCTATATATGAGGAGTCTAAAGTCAACTCTTTTGGTAAGTCAAACACAGGTACAACAGAATCAAGACTTGCACCTAAAAAATAGGCAATTGAAAGTCTTTCATTCTGTTCTTCTGTAGGTAAAACCTTATGAACTGTTGCTCTAAGGTAACCGTTGGTCGCTAACTCTAGCAGTTCTCCCAAGTTAACAACGAACGTATCATTAATTGGTAAAACATCAACCCATTCATTATCGTCAACTTCAACCTGCAAACCTTTATTCTCATCCTGTAAGATTAATGTCAGAAGTCCAGAGTCTTTGTGAGCACCAACCCCCTGAGCTTCTTTTCTTATATCACAACGAGGGTATTTAATTAATTTTATATGTTCGTTTGGTGTATTACCATATATTATGTCAAAAGAATTCTCTGGCAATCCCAAACCTAAGGCCAAGCTTCTAAGTAACTTTAGAGAAATATGAGTCAATATATCATTATAAGCCAGAATGGTATTTTTCAACTCTGGTAAAGATTCAGGCCATTGATTATAACCATGTAACCCCATCCAAATTGGATCTTTATCAGTTAAGTTAAATGGCTCACGTTCAGCACCTATATCAAATTGTTCTCTCCAGTCCGATTTTCCATTTGTTCGTTCATTACCGGCTCTATTGTATCCTCTAAAGTGAGGAGAGTTAATCATGGAGATTGACAATTTCTCCTCTTCAGATAATAAAAAAAACTTTTTGGTCAGTTCACGTACTCTTTCTAAAAATGAAGACGATACACCGTGTTCACTAAGATAGAAAAAGCCAACATCATGAGCCGCTTCCTTCAACAAAGATATAAATTTTTTTTTCTTATCGGGATCGCCATCCAGCATAGACAACTTCAATACAGGTATAGTCGACATTTTAAAACTCTCCACTACCAAGAGATTTTAGAAAATTATTTAATGCGGTGTACTGAAAAGGATATTCTATTCTTACAATCATACAACACATTTCTTAATGAATAACCTTTCTCTCGAAGATCTTTAATATCTGACTCCTTGGACTATCATCAATCATTAGGTTCACCGCCTTGGACTAGCGAACCATGTTGTTGACTGCCCCCCTGGGACTCCCGGAGACTAAACGCTCTGATAGAGGTGAACAGGCGTTGAGTTCACCATCACCAACAGTACCTTTTTATTCCCAGGGTAGTTGCAGTTGTCGCTCTAGTTGCGGATTCAGCAGCGTTACGTGCAGCCCCACTAACCGCACGCCGCGCCCTCCACGCCTTTTACACCACACTTGATGCGCGACATCCAGCAGATCTTGCCGATCGAGCACCGGGAAAACATGCTCTTGGGTCGTTTGCTGAAAATCGTGAAACTTCAGCTTCACGCCCTGACGGGCGATATGCAGATCTGGCTTCACCTTGCGCAACCGCATCTCCAGTTCGGGATAGAGCTTATCGACAATTAGCGCTTCGCAGTCCTGCCAATCGTGGATATCCTCTGCCAGCGTGCATTCCACCCCCACCGATTTGCGCAGCCGCTGTGAGGATACCTCGCGCAGGTCGATGCCCTGACAGCGTTCCCACAGAACCCGGCCGAACTTGCCGAAGCGTTTTAGCAGCAGCGCCAGATCGTACTGTTGCACGTCGGCGCAAGTGATCAGTCCCACTTCCTCCAGCCGCTTGGCGGTGACTTTGCCAACACCGGGGAGCTTACTCAGCGGCAGCTGCTGCAAAAAACCCGGCACCTGTGCTGGCGTAATCACATACTGGCCGTTCGGTTTATTCAACTCGGAAGCGATCTTGGCAAGGAATTTGATCGGCGCGATACCGGCCGAGGCGGTAAGGTTCAGCTCATCGACGATCGCCTGGCGGATCTGTTGGGCGATCAACGACGCTGAGCCGTTACATTGCAGACTGTCGGTAACGTCCAAATAGGCTTCGTCCAGCGACAGCGGTTCGATCAACAGCGTGTAACGGGCGAAGATCTCGCGGATATGCTGCGAAGCCTCTTTGTAGGCCGCCATACGCCCCGGCAACAAAGTGAGATGCGGGCATAGCTTGAGTGCCATCGCCGATGGCATAGCGCTGTGCACACCGTAGCGGCGCGCCGGATAGTTGGCGGTGCTGATCACACCCCGGTGATTGGCGCTGCCGCCAATGGCTAACGGAATATCACGCAGGTTAGGATCATCGCGCATTTCTACCGCTGCAAAGAAACAGTCCATGTCGACATGAATAATTTTACGCATCGTCCCTCCAATAATACTGGATAAGTATGGGTCTTCCTCGATCATCATGGGGGACACAGAACGCCATGTTCGGCTTTCCCTAGTGGAACATCACGCCCAGGTTGAACAGTGCTTTATTTCTGAAGCCCCATGACTTAGAGCCTATCCCAGTAGGCGTACATTAACGGCACAGAGCATGTTGGCTACATGGAGGTGATCGAAGGCGATTTTATCTACGGCCTTGAGGGAGGTAAATACGGGCAGCGCTGATATAGGCCATATTTATGTCCATCGACAGCGTTTTTACATCATCCAACGAGTGATCTCTCAGGCTACATAGACAACTGGCAAGGCTCTCAACTCTCCGTTCATCAGTCAGTTACAGGCCCCGTCCAAGGAACCGGTAACCTCTGACTGTAGTGGAACAGTGATTCAGGGCACGCCTAAATCCTGTTAGTGTTAGACAATGAACATGAGATGATGAATGATCAAAACTCGTCGGACTAAACGCACATTTTCCCCGGAGGTCAAAAGCCAAATAACAACACCCGGCGCATGCCGGGTTTCAGTTAAAAAATGCGCTGCTTATTGCGCAGCGCTGCTTTGGCCTCACGTTTCTTGCGCGTCTCACAGGGTTCGGGACAGTGGCAGACCTTTTCTATCCCCAAGGCAGTGATCCCGCCGCAGCTCCCTTGCAAGCTTTTGCGTTTAAACAGGTAGCCTAGCGACATGCCACCGATGACCAACAAAAATAGTACCAAGGTGGCGAAAAATACCGTCAACATAGTCACCTCATAACCCTTTTTTCAGGTAGGGTTTGAAGGCTTCGGAATAGCGCTCTTCTAAGCCATTGCCGGTGTTCACTATCATCAGCACCGGGATTTCCAGCAAGTTGGCCAGCGCGATACCACGCTCCGGCCCCAGCACGTTCAGCCCAGTGGACAAGCCATCAGCGGTCATGCAGATCGGGCTTAGCACAGTGACCGACACCAGTTGGTGATTGATCGGCCACCCAGTGCTCGGATCGATGGTGTGCGAGTAGCGCCCACCGTCCTGCTCGAAGTAGTTGCGGTAATCTCCTGAGGTAGCGATCGACATCTCACCCGGTTGGATCACCAACTGCACCTGCTGCACTCCGGCTGTTGGGCGCTCAATGGCGATACGCCAGGGTTGCTGATCGCCGTTACGCCCGCGAGTGCGCACTTCACCACCGATATCCACCATGTAATTTTCAACGTGCTGCGACTGTAAATACTCGGCAACCACGTCCACACCGTAGCCCTTGGCGATTGACGAGAGATCAACGTACACCTCGGGAATGCTTTTCATCAACGTATTGCCGTGCACCGAGAGTTTATCAGCACCTGTCCAAGCGCGGCGCTGTTCCAGTTCGGCAGCACTCGGCACTCTAGTCGCTCGCACTTCCGGCCCGAACCCCCACAAATTGACCAACGATCCAACAGTCACGTCCAGCGCACCGTCGGTCACGCGATTGATGCGCAATGCCTCGCGCACGACCTTGGCGGTAGCCGATGACACCGGGAAGGGTTTATTCACCACGCGGCTGGCGTTAAAGCGGCTCAGCTCGGAATCTGGCCGGTAGGTGGACATCTGATCGTTCACTCGCTCTAGCCGTTTATCGATCTCCACCTGCATCTCTTGCACCGCAGGCGTGTCTTTGCCGGGTAGGTAGCGAATCGAATACGAGGTGCCCATGGTTTTACCATTCAGGTTCACTTGTTCCGGCTTACAGCCGGTCAGTAGCAAGGTGGCACCCAGTGCCACCATCGTCAACCAGCCTTTCATTATTAATGTACGCATTTAGCCACCAAAATCATCCAGCATGATATTTTCATCCTCAACACCCAAATCTTTCAGCATCTTGATCACCGCCGCATTCATCATCGGCGGCCCGCACATGTAGAACTCACACTCCTCAGGTGACGGATGGTTACGTAGATAGTTCTCTAGCAGAACATGATGGATAAAGCCGGTGTAGCCAGTCCAGTTATCTTCCGGCTGCGGATCGGACAGCGCGACATGCCAGGTAAAGTTTTCGTTCTCCGCTTGCAACCGGTTAAAGTCATCTTCATAGAACATTTCACGCAGCGAGCGAGCACCGTACCAGAAGGTGATCTTGCGCTGCGAGTTCAGGCGTTTGAGTTGATCAAAAATGTGTGACCGCATTGGTGCCATACCCGCACCGCCACCGATAAAGACCATTTCGGCGTTGGTATCCTTGGCAAAGAACTCGCCGAACGGCCCGGAGATGGTCACTCTGTCGCCAGCCTTTAGCGACCAGATGTAGGAAGACATGATGCCAGGCGGCACATCCGGATTATTCGGCGGTGGCGTGGCGATGCGCACGTTGAGCATGATGATACCTTTTTCGTCTGGGTAGTTAGCCATCGAGTAGGCACGCACCGTGGTGTCATTGACCACTGAACGATAGCGAAACAAATTAAATCTGTCCCAGTCGCCACGATACTCCTGCGGCACCGCAAAATCGGCGTAGCTAATGTCGTGGGCCGGCGCTTCGATCTGGATAAACCCACCGGCGCGGAACGGCACGTCTTCCCCCGCAGGAATTTTCAGCTTCAGCTCTTTGATAAAAGTAGCTTTGTTATCGTTGGAGATAACCTCGCACGCCCACTTCTTCACGCCGAAAATTTCTTCCGGCAGTTCGATTTTCAGGTTCTGTTTTACGTTCACCTGGCAGGCCAGGCGGCACCCCGCTTTCGCTTCGCGCTTGTTGATATGCGACAGTTCGGTCGGCAAGATATCCCCCCCCCCCTCTTTGATCACAACCCGGCACTGGCCGCAAGAGCCGCCGCCGCCGCAAGCCGAGGAAACAAAGATCCCCTGATTGGAGAGCAGGTTAAGCAGTTTGTCACCCGCTGGCGCGCTGAAGCTTTTATCCAAATCGCCGTTGATCTCCACCGCGATGTCGCCAGTATTCACCAGCTTCGATTTGGCAAACAGGATTAGTAGCACCAGCACCATCACGATGCCAGTAAACATCACTACGCCTAAAATAATTTCCATAAATTCTTCCCGCCTTTACAACTGAACACCGGAGAAAGACATAAAGCCCAGCGCCATCAGCCCGGTGGTGATAAAGGTAATGCCCAGGCCACGCAACCCTGCGGGAACATTGGCATACTTGAGTTTTTCGCGTATCCCCGCCATAGCGACGATCGCCAGCATCCAGCCCATGCCGGAGCCAAAGCCGTACACCACCGATTCGGCGAAGTTGTAATCGCGCTGCACCATAAAAGACACGCCACCGAAGATGGCGCAGTTGACGGTGATCAGCGGCAAAAAGATGCCGAGCGCGTTATACAGTGATGGGAAGCAGCGATCGAGGATCATCTCCAGAATCTGCACCAGCGCGGCGATGACGCCGATGAAGGTAATAAAGTTGAGGAAGCTTAAATCGACGTCTGCTACCAATGCGCCATCACGCAAGATCAGGTTGTAAACCAGGTTATTTACCGGCACCGAAATACCGAGCACCAGAGTCACCGCCACCCCTAGGCCGAAGGCAGTCGATACTGTCTTCGACACCGCAAGGAAGGTGCACATCCCCAGGAAGAATGCCAGCGCCATGTTCTCAACGAACACCGCGCGCACAAACAGGCTGATATAGTGTTCCATCGGCCATTACTCCTTTTCGATCTGTGCGGGCTTCAAGGTGCGCAACACCCAGATTAGCAGGCCGATGATAAAGAACGCGCTCGGTGCCAGCAGGAACAGACCGTTCGGCTGATACCAGCCGCCGTTCTGCACCGTCTCCAGCACCGGGATGCCAAATAGCTTGCCGGAGCCGATTAGCTCTCGCAGGAAGCCGACAAGTACCAGGATCACCCCGTAGCCCAGCCCGTTGCCGATGCCATCCATAAAGCTCTCGATCGGCGGCGATTTCATGGCGTAAGCCTCGGCACGCCCCATCACAATGCAATTGGTGATAATCAAGCCCACGAACACCGACAGTTGCTTGGAAATCTCGAACGCGTAGGCACGCAGTAACTGGTCTACCACGATCACCAAGGAAGCGATAATCGCCATCTGTACGATAATGCGCACGCTATTCGGAATAAAGTGACGAATCAGCGAGATGAAGAAGCTGGAGAACGCCGTCACCAGCGTTACCGCGATGGCCATCACTAGCGCCGTCTCCAGCTTGGTGGTCACCGCCAACGCCGAACAGACGCCCAGCACTTGCAAGGCGATTGGGTTGTTGTCGAACAGCGGCCCTAGAAGAACCCGCTTGATTTCTTTGGGATCAGCCATTTTTCAGCGCTCCTTCACGCACTTTTTTCAGGAACGGGCCGAAGCCGTGCTCGCCCAACCAGAAATCAAACGTATGTTGTACGCCGTTGGAGGTCAGCGTAGCGCCGGACAGGCCGTCCACTGCATGCTCATCTCCTGGACGCGCCCCGCCTTTCACCACACGAATCGCTGGTTGACCGTTGTCATCAAACAACTTTTTGCCAACCCACTGCTGACGCCAGCCAGCGTTTTCAACTTCACCCCCCAGCCCTGGAGTTTCCCCCTGATCGTAGTAGGTGATGCCCTTTACCGTGTTACCGTTGCTATCCAGCGCCAAAAAGGCGTACATCATTGACCACAGGCCGGTGCCATACACCGGCAGCACAATCTTGCTCACCGTACCCTGTTCATCACGCACCAGGTAGATTTCGGCCTGATTGCTGCGGCGTTTGATGCCAGCCGGATCGTCACTCGCTGCCAGTGCCGCGCTTTTGTTGTCATCGCGCAGCGCGGCGGCCAGATCGAACGTTGTCGCTTTACTCACCAGCAACTCACCGCTATTTAAATCCAGCAGGCGTGGTTCGATGCGCTGGCTGAACAGGTTTTTGACTTGCTCGCTTGCCATCTTCGGCTGCAACAAACCAGCAACATCGAGGATGTTACGTTGCTTGTCGAGCAACTTTTGCTGCTGCTGTTTGGATTTCAGGCCAACGGCGGAACCGGCCACCACCACCGAACACACCAGACACAGCAGTAGCACCACCAGCAACGTTTTACTGATGCTGTCATTTTTGGATTCATTCACCACGGACTCTTCTCCGCTTGATATTGGCCCGCACCACCAGATAATCAAACAGCGGTGCGAACAGGTTGGCGAACAGGATCGCCAGCATCATGCCTTCCGGGTAGGCCGGGTTGATCACCCGGATCAACACACACATCATGCCGATCAGCATGCCATACCCCCATTTCCCCTTGTTGGTAAACGCGGCGGAAACCGGGTCGGTGGCCATAAAGACCATGCCGAAAGCGAAGCCGCCCAATACCAGGTGCCAGTACCAAGGCATGGCGAACATCGGGTTGCTGGCGGAACCCATGGCGTTGAACAGGCAGGCAGAGACCATCATGCCAAGCATCACACCGGCGACGATACGCCAGGAGGCCACGCGGCTAAACAGGATGATTGCGCCGCCTATCAGGATCATCAGCGTGGAGACCTCCCCCACCGAACCGGGGATATTGCCGAGGAAGGCATCCATCCAACTGATGGACTGGCCGGTCACTACGTTGCTTAAGCTGTGCGCCCCGCCTGCACTCCACTGCGCCAGCGGCGTCGCGCCAGAAAAACCATCGGCGGAAGTCCACACCAAATCACCGGAGATCTGCGCCGGGTAGGCAAAGAACAAGAAGGCGCGCCCCGCTAACGCCGGGTTAAGGAAATTGCGCCCGGTGCCGCCAAAGATCTCCTTCGCCACCACCACGCCGAAAGTAATACCCAGCGCCGCCTGCCACAGCGGCAGCGTTGGCGGCACGATCAGTGCAAACAGGATCGAGGTAACAAAGAAACCTTCGTTGATCTCGTGCTTGCGGATCATGGCGAACAACACTTCCCAGAAGCCTCCGACGATAAACACTAGCGCGTAAATCGGCACGAAGTAGCAAGCACCCAACGCCATTTTACTGACCCAGCCAGCGTCTGCTGCCAGTGAAGCACCCAGCCACTGCGCCAGGCGATAATGCCAGTCGCCCGCCAGTACCCGCTGCAACTGATCGCCGCTGTACAGATGATGCAGCGCCGGGATCGCCTGATGGCCGACGTTGTACATGCCCCAGAACATCGCCGGAAATACCGCTAGCCACACCAGGATCATCATGCGTTTCAGGTCAATGGCGTCACGCACATGCGAAGCGCCACGCGTCACCGTGCCGGGGGTATAGAACACCGTGGTGGTCGCCTCGAACAGCGGATACCATCGTTCCAGTTTGCCGCCCGGCGTGAAATGATGCTCAATCTTGTCAAAAAAATGCTTCAGGCCCATCGGTTATCCTTCCTGCTCAATCTTGGTCAGCACGTCGCGCAGTATCGGCGCGTATTCATACTTGCCGGGGCAGACGAAGGTACACAGCGCCAGATCTTCCTCATCCAGCTCTAAACAGCCCAATGCCTGGGCGCTGTCACTGTCGCCCACCAGCAGCTCACGCAGCAGCAGGGTCGGCAGGATATCTAGCGGCATCACCCGTTCATAATTGCCGATCGGCACCATGGCGCGTTCACCGCCGTGGGTGCTGGTCGAAAAGGCAAACCGCTTATTCTTCAGGAAGTGGCCCAACGTGGTGCGGGTAATGGAGAATTTATTTGGCGAGGGCAGGATCCAGCCGAACAGTTCTTTCTCACGCCCCTCTTCCAACACCGAGACCTGCAAGTGGAAGCGGCCGAGCCAGGCACTGGCCCCAGAGACACGCACACCGCTCAACACCGAACCGGAAATCACCCGGTTTTCACCGGCTTTCAACCGGCCGGCGGTCAGTTCATCCATGCTGGCCCCCAGACGGGTGCGCAGCAGACTTGGCTGTACCACCTGCGGCCCGGCCAGCGCTATAACCCGATGAGTGTCGAGGATACCGGTAGTAAATAGTGTGCCAATGGCGATTACATCCTGATAGCCGATATGCCAGACCGTTTTTTTCTGGCTGACCGGCTCCAGGAAGTGAATGTGGGTGCCCACCAACCCGGCGGGATGCGGACCGGAAAATTCGTGATAGAGGATCTGCTCCCCTGGCTGTCGACTCAACTTGGCACCGGCAGAATGGCAGACGTGCACCTTGCCGTCGGTCAGACGCGTCAGCACCGTCAGCCCAGCGTTAAACGCCGCCGGCTGTTCGGCGATGATCACTTGCGGATCAGCAGCCAACGGCTGGCTGTCTATGACAGTGACGAAAATGGCACGCGGCGTACTACCGGGGCGTGGTGTTTTACTGAACGGCCGGGTGCGCAACGCCGTCCACAGACCGCTGGCGAGCAGTTCGCTTTCCACCTGTTCACGCGGCAACTGCGTCAATGCATCGATCGGGTAGTGCGCGAACGCCAACTGCCGATCACCACCGTCTTCCAGCGCAATCACCACCGACTGCAATATGCGGCGCTCGCCACGATTAATGGCGACGATGCGACCGCTGGCTGGTGCCGTGAAGATAACCCCAGGGTTCTTTTTATCTTCAAACAACGCCTGGCCTTTGTTAACGGTATCGCCTTCCTGTACCAGCATGGAGGGACGCATTGCGACATACTCTTGCCCAAGCAGGGCAACATGCTGAATCTTAGGACCATCAAGGATCGTCTGAATCGGCGCTCCAGCTATGGGCAAATCCAGCCCTTTTGTGATTTTAATCATAGGATTTGTACGATGTTGAATGGTTTACACGTCATACCGGTCGGCTCCAGAGACGGGGGCCGACGATGCCAGGACGATGAAATGATGAGAACGACCTCAGGGGTGAACGTGCTAGCGAAGATCCCAACGTGAAATTTCGCACACTGAAAAAACGGGGTAACACGCATTTCCTTGATTCACTCCTTGATCCCTAGCGGGTATGGCAGGCAGCGCTGCTAGCCCTGCGTGGCAAAATCGCCACGGAGTTAATAGCATGATCACTTCTATTTCAAACATCACAGCGCATTAAATGAATTTGGAATGTTAACATTTCCCGCAGCATTCTTCTGCATCATACAGTGACCTGAGTCAAGCAAACGTAAATAAAATTTGGCTGTTTTGACCGACCTATCGTTAATAGCTGCCCGAGGTGTCAGTCTTATTGATGTTTGTTGTTTTTTTATACATTCCGCATATTGCTAAAAATAAACACACTGGTAATCTGTCCGTGTTTTGACCGTAAATATTGATCAGTGGCACCATGGTCATTAAGAACCTATCCCATTAAGCGTACATTGTTGCAGCCAGTGTACACACCGACAGCGCGCAACAACCGACGCGTACAGAGAGTATATGGGAGGGTGAGCACTGCCCAGGGCCAAAATGGCAAATAAGATAGCCTACTGGGATAGGTTCTTAGTCAGCAGATAAAATGAATATAATTATAGGAATAAATGATGGGCAAAATCGCGCTGTGGTTTGCGATGTTTCTTGCTATGCCGATACTCACAGCTTGCAGCGCTAACACGCAGCTACCCACACTGCCGGTCGTTCAACAGCAATTAGTCGGTGCGCCGGTCTATATTCAGATCTTCAAAGAAGAGCGCACGCTGGAATTGTATACCAAAATCGGTGACCAATTCCGTCTAGCGAAGTCCTTCCGTATCTGTAGTTTCTCTGGTGGTCTCGGCCCAAAGCGCCAGCAAGGTGATTTTAAAAGTCCAGAAGGCTTTTACAGTATTGACGTACGCCATCTGAAACCCGACAGCCAGTATTATCGGGCGATTAATATCGGCTTCCCAAATGATTACGACAAAGCTCAAGGATATTCTGGTGCCTATCTGATGATCCACGGTGAATGCAAATCGATAGGTTGCTACGCAATGACCAATACCGCTATGGGTGAGATTTACCGCTATGTCGCCGCCGCTTTCGCCTATGGTCAGAGCCGCATTGATATCAGCATCTATCCGTTCCGCATGACCAAACAGAACTTGCAACGCCACCGCTCATCGAGCTACATCGCCTTCTGGCGGCAGTTGGAACCTGGCTACAACTACTTCGTCAAAAACCAGCAGCCCCCCAGGATGGCTGTCGCCAATGGTCAGTATGTGCTGAATCGCCCGCTGATGAGCAATAACACGATGGCACAGTACACGTCAGCCATGTCCCCCCCCACTTATTAACCCAGAGCCAGCCGTTCACCAAAGTGAAATAACGCAAACTCACCTGGCGCGATCCTGTTCCAGGTTTCGTTGGTGGTCAGCGGCTGAGTAGCGATCACCGTAACCACATCATCAGGTGTGGTCTGCTGCTGAAAATCAATCTCAATATCTTGATCAAGCAACGTGGCCTTGCCAAAAGGTGCGCGACGCGTGATCCAGCACAGGTTGTTGGAGCAATAAGCCATCACAAAGCGGCCATCCGACAACAGCATATTGAACACCCCTTTCTGGCGCAGTTGATCCGCCAACTGCGCGATATAGCGGAATACCGCCGCCCAATGGCTGGGAGTACGCGGGTATTTCACAGACAACTGATGCAATAGCCAACAGAAAGCGTACTCACTGTCAGTCTGGCCTACCGGACGGAAAGTACCGGTTTTCAACTGGCGGTAGCCTTTGAGTTGGCCGTTATGTGCATAGGTCCAATTGCGCCCCCACAGCTCACGGGTAAAAGGGTGGGTATTTTCCAATGCCACTTTGCCACGGTTGGCTTGGCGGATATGCGAAACCACTGCGCAGGACTGTATGGGGTAGTCCTGTACCAGGTGGGCGATCGGCGAGTTGAAACTCGGCTGTGGATCTTTAAAGGTGCGGCAACCGTTCCCTTCATAGAAGGTAATGCCCCAGCCATCCTTATGTGGCCCAGTTCGGCCACCACGCTGGAGCAATCCGGAAAAGCTAAAGCAGATATCGGTTGGGACATTTGCACTCATCCCAAGCAATTCACACATCGCCAGCACTCCTTAATCACACGGACACTGCCTAGTATGGGTGCAACATGCTGCCCCCATACTCTTCTTTCTTCGCATTAGCAATTATGCCTTGATCATCTCTTTTTCGATCAGTTGAATCAAGATGTGAATCGCTTTGATATGGATCTCCTGAATGCGATCAGCATAGCCAAAGTGTGGCACGCGGATTTCCACATCGGCGGAACCCGCCATTTTGCCGCCGTCTTTACCGGTTAGGGTAATCACTTTCATCCCCTTGGCGCGCGACACTTCGATGGCTTTGATAATGTTGCCGGAGTTACCAGAAGTGGAAATACCCAGCAACACATCGCCTTCACGACCCACCGCTTCCACATAGCGTGAAAACACATAGTCGTAGCCAAAATCGTTACTGACGCAGGACAGGTGACTGACATCGGAAACCGCAATAGCCGGATAGCCGGGGCGGTTTTCGCGGTAGCGACCGGTCAGTTCTTCGGCGAAGTGCATCGCGTCACAATGGGAGCCGCCATTGCCGCAGGAGATCACTTTGCCGCCAGCTTTGAAGGCGTCCGCCAGCAGCACTGCCGCACGTTGAATGGCGTCGATATTGGCATCGTCACTGATAAATTTCGCCAAAGTGTCGCCCGCTTCGTTCAGTTCACTGCGAATAAGATCGTGGTACATGAAGAACCTCTTGTTATCGTCAATCTTCCATCTTGCAGTGTACCGGATCGCGGAAAAACCGAGAAGCACTGTCAGGCAAACAGCCTGCCTTGAAGATTCATGATAATTGCTGTAGTGCAAAACACATTATTACTAAAAAAGTCACTTAAACTGATTCAGTCGTCGTAGAATGGGGTAACAGTTTGGAGCCTTGTCTTATGGCTACATACGCCAAATTTGACAATAAATTAGAACCTATCCCATTAAGCATGCATTGTTGCAGCCAGTTTGGACAGGGACAGCGCACAACAGCCGGAGCGTACAGGGAGTCCGTGAGGAGGGTGAGCACTGCCCAGATCCAGAATGGTAAATAAAATAGCCTAATGGGATAGGTTCTTATTCTGTTGATGGAGCATGTATGGTTATTGGCGTTTTATTTGCGCTGGCAGCAGGCATGATGTGGGGGCTGGTCTTCATCGGCCCCATCATCGTACCGGAGTACCCGGCTGCATTGCAGTCGACCGCCCGTTATTTGGCTTTTGGGCTTATTTCCTTACCGCTGGCCTGGTTCGACCGCAACCGGCTACGGCGTCTAACGCGCGCAGACTGGCTGGAAACACTGAAACTGACGGTTATTGGCAACCTGCTGTATTACTTCTGCCTGGCCAGCGCCATTCAACGTACCGGTGCCCCGGTTTCAACCATGATTATTGGTACATTACCGGTAATGATCTCCGTGGCGGCCAACCTGTTTTATGGCCACGACGAAGGGTGCCTATCCTGGCGAAAGTTAACTCCTGCGCTGTTGGTAATTGCGCTAGGGCTGGTGTTGGTCAATATTGCTGAGTTAAAGGCGAACCTGGTTCCGGTTGACCCATGGCGTTATGGCAGCGGCTTGGTGCTGGCCGTTATCGCAGTGGCATGCTGGACGTGGTTTCCTTTGCGTAACGCTCGCTGGTTGCGTAAAAATCCGGGAACGCGGCCTGCCACCTGGGCCACGGCACAAGGCGTGGTAACCTTTCCGCTGGCGCTGCTGGGCTATGTGGTCGTTTGTGGGCAACTGAGCGTCACTGATACGGCATTTCCCTTGCCGCTCGGCCCACGGCCTGAGGTGTTTATTCCACTGATGTTCGCCATTGGCGTGCTGTGTTCGTGGATTGGCGCACTCTGCTGGAACGAGGCCAGTCAGCGTTTGCCAACGGTTTTAGTTGGGCCATTGATTGTTTTCGAAATCCTCGCCGGGTTGGCGTACACTTTCTTGCTGCGTCAAGCGTGGCCTCCGTTGCTCACCTTAGCCGGGATTACCTGTCTGGTAGCAGGTGTTATCGGGGCACTGGGCATCAAACCGAGTGGGCACACTGGAGGATAGTTTCGCATTAAGAGATAGTCAGGGTAACAGGCTGTTTTTTATTATGTCACCTGACTTTGCTCCGACAAGCCCTTAAACAATTACACTATCCAGTCGTTATCATCGCGCAATGTGTCCGCTGGTACTGAGCCTGCGCGATCTGGAAGTAATGATGACAAAACGTGGCGTTGCCGTCGACCACTCCACGCTTCACCGCCAGAACAGTCCACGTTGACTCGTACCCAGGATAAAGTGATTATCATTACTCAGAAAACTCTTACGCTCAATGGTGGTGGTTATTACCTGAAGCTAAGCCAGAAGGGTTTCGAGCATGGTATCAACGGAGACTTGATCACCAAGGCGACAGGTTATCAGGTGCCGATGACCGTTGCGAGCATGCAGAGTGAAAAACTTGTCTTCGATAAAACAAACTTTGTTCTTCTGCCGCCTGTGACAGAAGCCACCATGCCACTCTGCGGACTGCCAGAATGAAAATCTGTTTTCCTGCCCGTAATAAAAATGGAGAAAACTACGCCACGTTGGATGAAATGATGGAACTCATTGGCCGAGAGAAACAGGCCCCCTGGCTGGTGGGAACGAACCGGATGTGGTATGGCGGTATCCAACTGACTGAAACCTCGGCACCTGGGTTAGTGCTTAAAGCCGAAACGATGGACTCTGCCGTTGCGCTGCAGTGTATGGCTGACGGAGAAGTGGTGGCCGAGCACCTGAACAAGGATTACCAGAAAAATACGTACAACGGTCAGACACTACAGTATTCAACAACCTTTGTGCTGGTGAAATCGATCTGTAAACCCGCCCCGGAGAAAGACTACACTTGGCTTGAGTTTTATTCGTTATACATGGGACTGGCCCCGTTGTCGGTATTTCCGAAGATGGATTGTTTTTGTGTGACTGATAAAGGTGATGGACTCAGAAAACGACAGCACAACGGGGCAAAGCAAAATGGGCAGGCGGCACCTTTGCCAAGTGGCGGTATTCTGAAAAAAGGAAACTAGATCATGGTGATACGTAAAATGTCTTTTGACCTAAAGGGTAAATCCCATCCATTCGGCCTAGCCAAAATACTCACTGACCAAAATGAGCCATCCGGGGAACTGTTCTGGATCTCACTGGCTCCTGAATTTATGGAACCGGATGGAAAGCAATACGCGCATTTGCCGGTATGGATGCAACATGCATTATCTAGGGGAATATTTGATGCTGTAGTGAAACTAGATAATAAACTTAACATCGATACTGGGGATGCCATTGGGTTTCTGGGTGAGAGTATTGTTCCGGATGGGATGGGAAAAACTAGTAGCAGTGCCTATGTGTAGTGGTTGTAGTGGTCAACAAAAACTGGCCACGGCTTTAGAGTTTTTCCAGAACAATCGTTCTGATTCATTCGGCGTCAAACCACCATTATATTGATGAGGTCTGATCTGACTGTAATATCCCGTGATGTAATGAGTTATCGCCGTGCTGGCTTCGCTAAAATTCACGTATCCATTATCCGGCACCCACTCCGTTTTCAGACTTCTAAAAAAACGTTCCGTCGGGCTGTTATCCCAGCAATTTCCTCTGCGACTCAGGCTTTGCTATATCTGATATCGCCACAGTAACTGTCTGAAATTCCTGCTGGTATAGTGGCTGCCTTGATCCGAGTGATATAGCAAGTCAGCGGGCTTTCCTCGCGCTTCCCAGGCCATGGACAGCGTTTTCGCTGTCAGTGCAGAGTCTGGGAAAAATGACAGCGCCCAGCCAACCGATTTACGGGAAAACAGATCAAGCACAACGGCTAAATAAGCCCAGCGTTTACCCGTCTAGATATACGTCACATCACCGCACCACACCTGATTAGGCTCTGTTACTGCAAACTGGCGTTCCAGATAATTGGGGATCTCTACGTGTTCCTTAGACGCCTTCTTATATCGATGACCAGGCTGCTGACAGCTGATGAGATTAAGTTCTTTCATTAGCTTG
>Ga0308160_10002232_pt1 | contig 24131 bp, 36 predicted proteins | sample PhyFR1_FD_201036 | JGI IMG/M metagenome (GOLD analysis project Ga0308160, IMG submission 201036) | Phyllosphere microbial communities from UC Gill Tract Community Farm, Albany, California, United States - DLSLF.R1 | ecosystem: Host-associated > Plants > Phyllosphere > Unclassified | place: USA... | reverse complement strand
CTTCACCTCCTACTTCTCCGGCGCCGGCGGACTCTTTGTTGGCCTCGTCGTCGGTGCCGACGAGGAGGAGCAGGAGGGCGAGGTCACCGGAGGAATGGAGCAGGTGACGATCGAGGAGGCCAGGGCGGGCAGGCCGTGGGTCGACTGTCTGGGCGGCTTCTTCTAGTGCGTGTGCCTGCACGGCTGGCGCAGGAGCAGGTCGTCGTTTTCGCGCTCACTGACGTACGTTACATCCGTGCCGTCGCCGCCGCCTTGTGCGTCACCTCGCCACCGTCCAGCGTCAAGCCCAACTACCCAGGCCGATCGTCTCACGTCCGCCCCCTTGCCGTTTTACTCCTTCTCTATCCTTGTCCCTTTTTAACCTCTTCTCCTACCCCTTGCCCTCCCCCTCACCGGCTCCCGTCTTCCTTCCCTGCCGGCAGAACTGCAACGCCGGCTTCCTCGTCTGTTCGACCCACCGCGGCGCGCGCATCGGCAACGCCCTCGGCCGGGCTTACCTCGTCGTCGGACCCAGGCTCGGCTACCGCGCGAGCGTCTTCAACCTCGTCTACGTCAACAACACCGCGAGCTTGGCCATTTGGGACAGGCTGGGCTTTACGAGGGCCGGACTCGGTCCGTTCTCTTCGACCCTCTCCTGACTCCCTCGGTCGGACCGAGAGGCTGACTCCCGCTCGCCCCTCCTTCCACCCTCCTGCTCATACGGCCGCGTCCGTAGTTCCCGAAGCAGGCCTCCTCCGCAAGTCGGACGGCTCCGACGGCGAAGAATACGTCGACGCCGTCGTCTTCTACAAACGCTTCGACTGAAGGCGTCGCGCGCGCACACGCACAGTCACGTGCGGGTTCTGCTCCTTGATGATGCCCGCTGCCTCTGGCGTCGTCAACGTCGACCGTTGACGGACGTCGACTGATATTGCTTGATCGCAGGGTCAGTCGGGCAGGTCTCATATTGAAGATCTTCCTCCAGGGTATTGGATTTCTGATTCAGTTTGGCGGGAACGCCCCGGGTGCGAGAGGTTATGGCATGATCCGGAGCGGCTTCCGGGAAGGACCGTGTGATGTGTCGATGTGTGTGCTTCAGAAGGACGGAGGGGGACGGCGTGCAGGTCTTCATCCCCCCTTGCCGTTGGCCAGCGCTCGCGCACGAGCGGCAGGAGCGACTTCGGGATTGAGCTTGCGAGGAGGTCGCCTTGCTCGCAAACTCCGAAGAACATCCTCGCGGATCGTTCCGATGCTCTTTATGGCCAGCTCGCGTTCCGTATGACAGCAGGCAGGCGGTGTTCCAGCGAGATGTCAGGCAGCCTCAACTCTGACGGGGAGAGGGCCGGGGGCCGGGGGTCTGCTGCGCGCCCGACCAGCAGCCAGATCGAACTGGCTGGCCGCCCGCCCGCCCCCCCTTGCCCGCAAACCCTTGACGACGACGACGACGACGCTCCTCCCCTTCTCCTCCTCTTACTCTCTGCGCTACCCCCTCTTCTTCTATCCGACATGTCGTCCTCCATCTCCCCTATCTCCTCCTCGTCAGGCACGAGGGCGCTCGCTGGCGAGCGGTCTGACGGGTCGGCCAAGCCGGCTGGCGGGAAGCGCTCAAGGTCTGCCCCGCCTCGCGCACGAGATGGCTCAACATGCCGCGCCGAGCTCAAGCTGAGCCACACCCCCCTCTGCGTCCCTCTCGCCCGACCTCGTCCCGCAGACCGGCTCTCCCGACGCCTAGTCCCCAGTCGGGCAGCCCCTTCCCGCCCGAAGCGGCCAGGTCGCCCTCGCGTAAGCGCCCGCGCGTCACCTTCCAACCCGGCAGCGCTGGCGGCGGCGGCAGCGGCGGTCGAGGCGAGGTCCCCGGCTCGCCGTCGCCCCCCGCCCGCTTCTTCGGCCGGGGGTCTGGGAAGACGGCAGCGTCGCCGCTCGGTCTCCCTCCACGACGGCCGGGCTCGCCCGTGTCGTCGGACGACTCGTCGCTCTCTCCGTCAACGACGACCCTGGCCGATGACCTCCCCCCGCCGCTGCCGAAGCACCTCTCGCACTTGCTCGCCTTCCACCGGGCCTTCTCGCTCTCGCTCGCCCACACGCTCGCCGCTCACCCGCCCGTGCTCCCGCCGCCGACCACACGCGAGCTCGCACGCGACCCGCGCGGCCTCAACGAGCAGATCGTCCTGCTCAAGGGCGTCGCGAACTGGGAGGGCACCAAGGGCATCCGCGAGGTCGTCGAGCGTGGGGCAGGGAGGAAGTGTACCGGAGGCGACCTCAAGCGGCTCCTGTGGCTCTACGAGTGGGACGGCCAGGCGCTGCCTGTCGTCGCTCCCGCTGCTGCTGCTGTTGCTGCCCCGGTCACCCCGACGGCAGTGAGCGACTCGCCGACCGACCCGTTCTTTCTCCCTCCACCGCCGCCGCCAGCAGGCTCACCCGCCGAGGTCGACGCCTCGCGCTCGCTCCTCTCGCTTTCCCTCTCGCCCACGCGGACGCTCGCCAAAGGGACGCGCACCCAGACCCACTCGTACGCTTTCAACCTGCGGCTGCCCGTCTCGGGCTTTGCCGGCGGCGTCGTCGGCTCGATCGGCCGCTGGAGCGCCGACCAGCAGAAGCGCGAGGCCGCCGTCCGAAGGCGGCTCGAACGCTGGGCAGAGCTCGGCGGCGGGTCAGTCTTGCCGATGAAGGTCCTTCAGCCGCTGCCTGGGGCGACCATCCCTGCGGGCGCGACGAGCGGATCGGCCATCTTAGGTCCACCGAGCTCGCCGAGCTCGACGACGCCGGTCGTCGTCGGCGGCGGCTGCGGTAGCAACAGGCGAGTGGTGGGCGGGTCGGCAACCGCCTTACCGACGCCTCCCCAGTCATCGCATTCGCAGTCGGTCCGACGGCTCCTCTTCCCTTCTCCAACCTCTTCCTCCACCGCGTCATCCGACCCGGCCGTCGGTCCCTCCTCATCCGCAACGCCCCCCTCAACTCCGACGAAAGCGGCCCCCCTGTCAGCCGCCTCGGACCGGCGACAGTCGCTCCGCGACCGGATCGCAGCCAAAGAGGCGGCCTCGGCCCCGCTTGGCGGCCTCTTTGCCGCTGCCGGCATCCGACCGGCCAGCGTCGCAGGCGACAAGGGCAAGGCGAGCAGTGAAGGCCGCATGCTCAGTCGCGAGGAGCTCAAGCGGCGAAGCACGCTCTCCCGGCTCGCAGGCGTCGCAGAGGCCGTCTTCATGTGCGCTAGCCAACTCGGCCTCTACCCTCTGCTGCTCTACTTTCCATCCTCGAAAAAGGCCACTGAACCCCTTTGCTCCCTCGCAACGCAACGAACAGGCTCTTCACCTCGCCGAGCGTCATCGCAGGCGCTGGCTCGCCCGGCAGCGGATTCTCGGGCGTCGTCCGCCGCAAGGCGATCGCGATCGACGAGGTCTGCAACGTCCTCGTCAAGTCGTCCAAGGTCGAAATCTCCTTCGGTAGGTTTCCCCTCTTCGCGTCTTCAGATCGACTGATCAACGCATGCTAACGTCCGCTCAAAATCGCCCTCGACAGCTGAAGCGCGCGAGTCGCTTCAGCTCCTCTCGACCCTCACGCCCGACTTTATCACCCTCCTCACGCCCCCGTCCACCTCAACCGTCTACGTCGAACTGCAAGGCTCGACAACGGGCGCCGTCCCGCTCTCTCCGGGCCGCAAGATCGGCGCGCTCTCGGGCAGTGGGAGCCCCGGAAGGGTGTTTGGCGGTGGGCGTCCTGGCGGGGGGCTGCGCGAGGTGCGCGAGGCGATCCGGAGGGAGCTGGGCGAGTAACCTCCCTGCCTACGCTTTTCTCAATCTTTGGATCCTCTCGGCTCTGTATGAATGTGCGCTTGCTTCTCGTCGGCCTTATGTGATGCCATCTGTTTGTCGCTCGATTTTGAGTCAAGTGCACCCCCGTTCGCGCCGGGGCGTACGCACGGAGGGGCCGAGCGTCGGGGCGCAGCACGCCGAGCGACTCGAGCCTTGTCCTCCTCGCCTTCTCCAGCTGTCGCCCGCCCAATCACCGCCCCTTTACCGACCACCGCCAACGCCCCGGCACACCTAACCTAGCACAGCGAGTTGACGCTCTTGCCAGCCCATTGACGCATGTCGCTCATGTCACACCGTGAGCGCGACGAGCTTCAGTCCGTCCCGCCGTTTGCCCGTTGCCAGGGGAGCTCGCTCGCTCGACCCCACCCCCCTCGCCGAAGGGTTGAGCTGATCCCGTTGTCTCTGTTCATCCCTGCTCTCCCCTCGCCCCTCGGGTGAGCAGACACGTCAACTCGCAGCTCGCGCTCGATGTAGAGGATCTCAAGGAGTCGGTCGAGACGTGAAAGGCCCGTCTGGGGACGACCGAGGCTGCCCGGCATCGGCTGGAGAGGGAGAGCACGAGGCACGGGCCGTCCCCAGCCTCCCGCCTTCGCACTAGCGGGCTTGACGCAGGGGACGTTGGCTGACTCGTATGCTCTTGTGTCCGCCACGACCGCTAGCGTCCGGCAGGAGCGCGACCGACTCGCCGAGCAGAACCAGAAATTCAAAGCCGAGCTGGACCGGCTCCGGCTCGCGCTCAAGCGGGAGGACGAGCGGTCCGTCCCCCCCTCCTCCTCTTCCATACACCTCTTCCCATCCCCCCTCTGCAGCCTCGCATTGACCCCTGATGTCGTTCGGCAGCTTGAAGGGCCAGTCAGAAGCTCTCCAGCGGATCATCGACGGAGATGCCGGCCAGCCGAGTAGCACAGTGCGTCCGGGAGGCTTGCTGGTCGACTGAGGGGGACCGCGCGCGCAGCCGGCTGACGACCTTCCCTCATGCTTTAGCCTCCCACGCCGCCGCCAAAGGAGGTCCCTCGCGTCTCGCGGCCCTCCAAGCCGAGCGGTGCGCCCGAGCCTGAAGCTCGATCAACTCCCGCGGCCGTGCCCTCCTTCTCTCTCGTCGATTCGCCCCAACTGCCGCCAGCCACTGCAGCGGCTGCCCCTCCCGTCGGCGCGAGCGTCGAAGAGATCCCAGACGAGCCGGCGGTCGGGCCAAGCACGGCTACAGTCCGTATCCCCTCGACGTCAAACGGTCACGGCGCCCCGTCGAGGCGCTCGGTCGACGTCGCCAGCGCACACGGCCCTCCGGCAGCGCCCGTCGCTCCTGCCTTGGCCTCGCACGCGTCGCCGACGGCGGCCCTGACTGGTCGCGAGCGCAAGCAGTACCTCAACGAGCAAGACGTTCCGTACCCGATAACCGACCCAGACCTCGAAGTCCTCTACAAGGTGTGCCGGACGAGCTCGAGCCTTGTGCCTGCGATCCTTCCGCTGACAGCCCATTGGCCGGCCCGCCATCTTGCTCGCAGTTCTTTCTCGACATGGACGACCTCCCCTGCAGAGACATGTACCTCGGCCAGGGTTGCGAGGACCCCGAAGACAGCTGCGACTACCGGCATGATGGTCGTGCGTGGCCGGTCTCCCCTTTTGCTCGCAGTGCTTGCCAGGTTACTGACCGCCGTTGCCTGCCCGCGCTGCTTCTTGGCAGCGGAACTCGATCCGGCACAGGCGGGCGTGCTGCGCTTCGTCTGGGGCGAGCCGGCGGAGGAGGTGCGATTCCGTCTGATCCGTAAGACTCAAATTCGACTGACAAGCTGTGGTGTGCTACTTTGCAGGCTCCTCTGCCGCACGCAGGAAGAAACGGCAGACCTCCATCGTCACCGCCAGCCGCCAGCCCACCGCATCGCGCGCCAGTCGCGCCGCCCACGCCTCGACCAGCTCCTCCTGACCATGGCCATGCAGCCTCGCCGCCTCGCGCAACGGCCTACACGTGGGTTTACAAGCCCTCCGACCATCCGCCTCCTGGCGTACGGGAATTTGTCCCCGCCAACGACGAGCAAGCCGAGCTGTTCGTGGTGCGTCCCGCACTTCATGTCGAGCCTCTGTTTGACGGGCTGACTCGAAGATTGCTTTCCTTCCTCTCGGCAGTCCTTCTTCCAACTCGACCCGTGGCCGTGCTACCGGAAGTACGGCCTTGGACGGTGCAACAGCCTCAAGTGTCCGTACGACCATAACGTGTGTCCCCCGCTTCGCTCTCGGCTCGGGTTGCAGCCGCTGGCTGACGAGGTGCTTCCTTTTTGCGCAGAAATCCATGTCTCCCGCCCAGCAGGCCGTCTTTGAGTTCGTCTGCGGGCCGAGGGTCAGTTGCGCACTTTCACTCTGGCGCCTAAGCGTCGCCATATTGACTCGGCCAACCGCTCTTACTCGCACGGCTTTGTCGTCCAGGTCAAGAACGGGGATTCGCGAAGGGCCGTCCTCGCTCCGCGTGTCCGAGTGCCGGTCGCTGCGGCTGATTTCGACAGCATCGCTTCGACAGGAAAGCGGTCTTCGTCAAGCACTGGAACGTTCGAGGACGGCGGCTCCGAAGGCAAACGGCCGAAGCACCGGTAGGGCGCGCACAACGTCTCGTCCACATGTGTCGCAGGCTGAGCAAGTAAGCAGGCCAAGCAGGGCTCTCTTGGGATCGAGTAGCTCTGTGAAAATTGGCGATGATGGAATGTTCTGCGCAAGTCCAGCCCCCCGTCTTGCCATTTATGCCCTGTCGCATGTGCACCATCGAGAGCTCGGCCGTACGTACGACGGCCGTCGGGAGGCGCAGCACGCACGGGCCGCCCCTCCGCGAGACTTCGTAGTCGGTCGGTCCTCCTCAACCATCACCCTACCATCTCCTTTTTCGCCCAGCTACTCTACAGGGACTCAAATCGAAAATTGACAAGCTCTGGCTACCGCAGCTTGTCGCTTCTGCGCCGCCTTCTGCCGCTGCCCGAGCGCGACGAGCTCCAGTCCGTCCTCTAGACTTGCCCCTCGGTCGAGCAGCTCCCCCCCCTCCCCCCCCCCTTCCCCCGCTACCCCTCTTCCGGCGCTTCAAGAGCTGATAATGCTCATCCCAACTCAACGCTCTGCAGACACGTCAACAGTCAGCGTAAGATCGAGCTAGAAGATCTCAAGGAGTCAATCGCAACCTGCAAGCTTTTCAGCTGCTCATATGACCACTCGAACGTACGCCCGTGTCGACGATCCTCTGCGCCGCCGCCTCTACTCACTCCCCGTCTCGGCGCTCTTCGCAGATGCCGACATCGCCGGCCGCGCTGGTCGTCTCTGAGTTTGTTTGCGGCGTTCGGGTATGCAGCTCTCCCCGGCGCCGCTTCTTCCCGCACAGACGGTTGCTGATCCCTCCGCTGCCGGCTTCTCCAGTTCGAAAAGAAGGACGCCCGCCGCTCGGCCCTCGCACCGCGTTACCTCCTTCCGATTTCTGAGGCCAGCCCAGGTGGCCCCGACAAGCGGCCTGCGACGTTCGAAGGCGAGCGCGGCGATTCAAAGCGGCCAAGGGGTGCTTAGCGTGGAAAAAGGAGAGACGAGATGGGACGCCTCATCGTCGGCTGCACTCGTAATTGAAGCCATGATCTCCAAGCGGTCGTCGCCAGAAATGCAGTCGGTAAGGAGGTGGGCGGGGAACGGAGCATCGGCCGGTCGGCTGAGGCCCTGGTGAGCGCAAGATATCGCTTCACGAGATGAAGACCCGCCGTAGATCGTCAAAGTCGCACTCGAAGCCAGATCGCGGGCAGCAGACGAGCCCGTCATTCTCGTCGGCCATCTGCCGGAGGGCCTGATCAGCACGATGGCGAACAGTAGGCGCCGGTCAGTCGAGGCGGAAGCGCAGGGGGACCTGCGGGCGGAGAAAGGAAGAGCGACGCACGCCGTACGAGTAGACAAAGCCGTTTGGGAAGCACATCGGCCGGCCCTCCTCCGAGTCGTCCATGACACGGCCCGAGATGCGGCAGACGACGACCGAGGTCATGTGGTGGCTCGCCGGCAGGCTCTGCGCAAGGGCGTGGAGGTCGGCATCGCACGTCGGGCACGATCGCTCGTGCTGATGGTACACGGCGGCCGGCTGAGCGGAAGTAGTCGCTGGCGAGAAGGGAAGTCGGACGGTCGACCCGGCCGCGGATGAGCAAGCAGACGCGGCGTGGGACGCCCCGTCTGTCGCTGGCGGTGGCGGCAGCGACGTCGGCGGTGGTGCACAGAACGGCAGCTTGAAGGCTGAGAGACCGACGGCGAGGGCTGTGTTGAGCGTCGGCTGGGCAGGCAGGCCATACAGGCTGAGAAACGTCGTCCGAAAGCGCTGGCGGAGGGCCCCCGACCGGCCGCGGCTGTAAAGCGCAGCGTAGGCTGGTACCCGCCGGGCCGTCGGCTCGTCGCATGCGAGCAAGCCCATCGCCTTGCGGATCTCGGCCATGTGCGACTCGGACCAGGGCGCGAGGTGCTTACGCAGGTACGTCAGCGCCGCCGCCGTCGACCGCTGCCGGCAGAGCTCGATGTATTCCTGCATACGGAGCGCATACTCGAGCGAGTCCTGCAGGGAGGGCAAGCGACGAAGAACGCCTGTCAGCCAACGTCTTTTCAGCTTTGTTTCCCTGTTCGAGAACGTACCCCGTTCTTCTTGAGCGTCCCGCGGTTCTCGCCACACCAAGCCAAGGCCTCGGTGCAGACGCCCTCATCGAGAGCCCGCTCGATCCGCGCGAGCTCCTCAAACAAGTCGACGTCGACGAGCAACTGGAAGGAAGGCGGCAAGCGTGTCAGCCTTGTCGTCCTGGTGGGCATGGCCGATTGAAGGGGAGACGACGGACCTCGACGTGGGTCGCATGGGCGAGCGTCCGCGCAGTCTCTGACCTACCAGTGCGGGCGAGGTAGTCGACGAGGATCCGATAGAAGCGCTTCTCCGACCACCTGAAAGCAGCAAGACTGGTGTCAGCAGGCACTCGTTGACTCCTAGCCTGCCTAGTCCGCCAGACACGCACGCGGCGAAGCCAGGGTCGGTCGTGCGGTCGACCGTCTCGAGCTGCGAGAGGTGATCGAGCCGAGCCCGGAGCACGGGTGGGTGCGACGTCGACGGCAAAAGGTCGACAAGCTGCCAGCACCGTGGAGACACTCGCGTGCATCAGATCAGCCCTCTGATCCGCTGGCATGCACTGGATCGAGTCGACACACCTTGCGCTTCAGGCCGCGGACGCGCTCCTCGCCCTTCCCGAGTCGTTCCCGGCGGGCCTCGCCAGAGTCGTCTCCGGTCGCCTCTAGCCGCTGGACTTCCTGGACGAGCGCGTTGAGAGCGAGGAAGTCCTTCTCAATCGCCCGCTGGGCCGATCGAAAGTTGCGCCGCAGGAGCTCGTAAGGCGTCTGCCGAGGTCAGAGCGGGTGGCCGAGGTGGCGGGAGTCAGAGAGGGAAGGGCAGACGATCACTGGTCGTCAGCCTAGGCCATTCAGGTTGCTCTTGACCCCCCGCGTTGCCGCACCTTGATTGTGTGGTCCTCAAGATAAAGCGAGTGTTCCCTGATGATCTTGGACCCTGAAGGCGGCTGCGAGGAGGAAGCCATGGCGCTGAGGTCAAGAGATGGGGTCATGGTTGAGGGGAGGCCGGCCTTGTCCGCAGTCCCTGTTCTTCCCTCTGACGGCCATCTTGCCTAGGGTCCGTCCTCGCTCCCTACGCACCGTCCTTTCCGGCAGGCTAGATCACCATCGCGACACCTAGACGATGGCCTCGGTTGCGTCTTTCAGCCATCGGCCGCTCGTCGTCCCGCTCGTCGTCGACCCGCTCGGCGGTCATCCGCCGCTCGCCGCCGCCGAACCCTCTTCCTCGACCAGCTCCCGCCGGCCCATCGTCCCCATCCTCCCTACGGCCGCGACGACATGGGGATTTGAGCCCTTGCCGAGAGGATCTGCAGCGGACGACCATATCCAGTCCAGATCCAAGGGCAAAGGCGTCGCGGTCAGCTGCGACGACGGCTCCCTCTACCTCTTCCGAGCCGCTCAGAGCACGGCCGGCCAGGCGAGTGCCTCTTCCTCGAGCCAGTTCCAAGCCCCAGCGCCGCCTGTGACGGTCGCCTCGGCCTCGCTTGTGCCGAGGCCCTCAATCTCAAGGTCACCTCTGAGCCAGAATGAAGACGCCTCGCATCTAGGTGTCCGCCGGGCATCGTCCCCGTCCGGTGTAGCCCGGCATCGCGCCCTCTCGATCTCAACGACAACCTCAGCCGCAGCATCTCGAGCGCCGTCGCCGAGCGCTGGGGCCGCACCGATCTTGTCGAGCTCGACGTTCAGGTCCAGCCGATTGGCCTCAATCTCGAGCGTCTCAACGCTGCAGGCTGCGCCGCCCGTCCTGTCGGGCGTCGAGGAGTCAGTCTCGGATCGTAAGGACGACCTCCGCGAGCTGCTCGCCGGCCGGGGGGACGGCCACCACCCTGCGGCCGATGCTAGCGGTCTACCCTCGCCGCAGGCCTCGGGACGTTCTTCCCGGCCTGGTAGCATCTCGTCGCCTCGTCCGCTGCCGCCATCCATCACTTCGAACCCGGTTTCGCCGACGCTCTCGCCGCCGGCCGGGGCAGCGCAACCGCTGCCGTTTGTCCAGCTGGCCCAGTCGCCGCTTTCGGAGGAGACGCGCCGCTCCTTTTCTATCTCACAGACCCACCTGCCGGGCCTCTTGGGCGGGTTAAGGGGGCCGTCGCTTGAGCAAAAGTCGGCGCACATGCCGGCTGTCGACACGACGGAGAGCTTCGAGCCAGAGGACGGCCACCTACGCGTTTGGCCGCCACGTGCCGGCCGTCGAAATCCCGTGACAGCGCTTGCCGCCTCTACGTTTGCAGAATACCTCGCCGTGCTCTCGTCGCAAGGGTGCGTCACCAACTCCTACCTCCTGTGGTCCTTAAGCCCCCCCCTCTCCGCTGGGGCGCCATGCGCAGCGACCTGTCCATCGTCTCAACGGACGACGGCGCGGTTCTGCGCTCGACGAGTCTCTCTAGCGCCGACCCGGCACTTGAGGGGCTCGAGTGGTCGCATCTTCTGCCGCTCCTTGGTACGGAGCGGTCGGCAGCTCGCTCATCGGATCACGCCGTCCTTGTCGGCCGGTCTCCGGATCGGCCATGGGACCAACACTGCGTCGAGCACAAGCAGGAGGAGTGCTCGCGCCTCGTCCTTGTCGACCTGCGGACGCTCACTCTGGTCGGCGCCGGCACGGAGGTGGCCGGTCGGATCGTTGGCGTCGAAGTGTTGGACTCCAGCTCGCGCTCGGCCGATCTGCTCGCCTTCGCCGAAGGTCCGCAGACCTTTGCCCGCCTGACAATCACGCTCCCGCCTCTCAACGACAAGTCAGCCGGACCCGCTAGCCTCCAGCAGGCGCCAGCAACCTCGGAGCAGGGCGTATCGAGCAAGGTCGATGCGCTCAAGGAGTTCTTCCAGCGCGGCGGGAGCAAGGATCGCTCGGTAGAAGACTCGGCACACGCTGGTGACGGCGTCGACGAGCAGGCAGGCCACGCATCCTGGAGCGGCAAGACGCTGCCGATTGCGGAAGATCGGCTTCGAATTGACCTCGGCTCGGTCAGGGGCCTGAGGGTGCTCGACAAGCTCGGCGGAATCGAGCGGGTCGTCGTCTGGGGCGATTACGGTTTCGAGGTGCGCTCCCTGGCGACCGCTCGGAAACGCCCCTTGTCGCGCAAACTGACAGCGTCTGATCGTCCGCCTTCCCAGGTCGCCGAGCTCAAGGACGGCCAGGCCACTGTCGTTGCACGCCAGGAGGTCGACCTGTTCGACGTCATTCCAGGACCGCAAGGCTCGCTCGCCCTGACGGGCCCGGACGGTGATGCAATCTACACCATCGGCGACGCCACTGCGAGCGACAGCACTCCGTCAGTTGCTTCCGACTTACCTGGCATGCCTCGGCCACTCACTCACACTGCATATCTCCTGCAGAGGAGCGTTCTCGCCCTTCATTAGCGGCGATGCGACAGACTGCGCTCTTCTCCAAGCTTTGCCATCGGGCGGCCGGCTCAAGCTTTCAACATCAACCGACGCCTTTCGCATACATTTTGACTCTCGAGAGCAAGACGCCTCCCTCCAGCTGTGGCTGGCTGTGCCTTACGCCCCTGAAGACGTGCAGCGCGCGACGGCGATTGCTAGCGCGGGCAACCGTGCCCTGGGAGACGTCTTTCTGGCCAGCGGTACGTCCCGCTCTCGGTGCGACCCTCGGCGGCTCCGCCCTCTCTGAACAAACCCTGTTCCCTTTCTGCAGCTCAGGGCTTCGTCTCGCGCGTTCTCTTGCCACAGCTCGGCTCAACTCTGACGGGAGAGGAGAAGGCCGAGCCTGTGCTCGGCAGCGGAATCACCTGCCTCGTCCATGCCTCTGACAACTCGGCAGGTCGCTCGCACCTCGTGGCAGGCGGGCAGGATGGCGAGCTGGCGATCCTCGATTCGACGTGAGTCGCCTGACCAGCGTTGTGTTCTCGTCGTCGAACTGACGCTACCGCCCCATGGCTGTGCAGGACGGCGAGCGTTGTCGCTCGATTGGTGCTCTTCACCTCGCCGGTTGAGCGGATCCTCGTTCTCCACACCCTCGGATCGGTCAGAAACGCCTGCGCCGTCGCTTTGTCAGACGATGGCGAGCTTGCCGTCGTTGATCTCGAGCTCCTGCAGCTGTGTGTCCGTTGGTGATCCCACCTTGGCTGCTAGGACGCCATTGCTGACTCTTGGTTTCTCGTCGTAGGGTGTTTGTCATCCCGGCCGCTCGAGGTCATCTGACGCACATGTTTATCGCTGAGGAGCTTGTCACGCTCGTCTACGCAGACGGTCTGGCTCGGCAATGGGACCTCATCACGTGTGAGCTTCGGCGCTCGCTCGACCGCGATAAGGCCCTCGGGAGCGCCAAAGCCGAGGGCTGGCAGATGGTGTTCCCCAGCGTACGAGAGCCAAAAAGGGACACATCCGGCAAATCCCTGCCGCCGGCTGGTCTCCCGACAGATGATGAAGGTGCGTGCCCCCTGAAATGAGCGAGACGTCATTTGAGGCTGACCTGGCCGCTTTGACCCTTCGCCCTAGCTCTGCACCTGAGAGTTGACATCGCCAAGTTGCTCGCGACTGCCTCGCCACACATCAAAACCGCCTCCGAGGGTCCTACCCGGGGGAAGCCTTCCAGCCTCGACGCGGGACTTGGCTGTTTGCTCTCGACCCTGCTCTGCTGGGAACTAGATGACGAGATCGACGCGCGGGCCGAGGAGGGTCTTCAGGCCGCCCGGCCGGCAGATGGACTCGATGCTGTCGTACCGGGTCTTTCCAGGTAAGCTTTGAGGCTCCTCCGCCGGCGAGTCGCTTGCTCACTAACAACTTTCCCGCAGCGTCGAGGGTTCGGTCACCTCGGCCGTGCGGTCGCGGCCTACCGCAATCTGGGAGGTCTCACCCAGCCTGACGGGAACGCGTCTCCTTAGCCTCATCAGCTTGCTGCAGCTCTGCCTCGCCATTGACAGTGCGTCTCCTGCCCATACAGCCCTGCTTCCGTCGCTGACTTGACCTCTAATCGTCTAAACCGTTGCAGGCATGGAATCGGCTGCGAGCGAGGTCATCTCCTTCTATGCGACCCGACTGCCAGATGTCGTCGGCGATGCCTACCGGCCGGCGTCGCTCGAGTTCTACGCCGACTTCTGGCTGCACGTGACTCGTATGTCTACCAACTGCCGCCGTTCCCGCCCACTCCTCAGCTGACGTATCCTCCTCGCCCCCTTCCAGCCGAGATCCAACAAGCCGCACGCGTCCTGTTCGGCGCGACTCTCGCTCGCACGCCCGACAGGGCCCTCATCGAGACGGTCGAGCGACTGCAGAGCGAGCGTGCGTGTCGAGTTAGCGTTCCGTCCTGCGGTACCAGGCTCATGCATCGTCTCCTACAGTGCCGGCTTGCATGCCCGAAAGCCAACGCAACTCGGACGGGTCGGCTCGAGCGCTGATTCTCATCGGTCAGATCGTCGTGGAGAACTACAGCCTCTTCTCGACGGCCCTGCTCAAGGACGTTGCGCAATCTGTCACGCTCTACCTGAATGACGCCAGCTCGCCCTTCCGCGCGCTCGGCATCGACCTCTGTTCGGCCGGCTTCCAGATCTGGCAGCATTACATCGACGCGATGGAGGTCCTCCGTTCGCTCTTCCACCTGGCGACAAACAAGAACCCCGGCGGCATCACCCTCCAGGCCCGAAACGCCAGCTTCCACGTCGCCTCGACCAACACGCCGCTCTTCATGACGACGCTCTCGTACGATATCATCAACGCGACGTCGCCCGAGCAGAGGAATGCGACGATGAAGCTCGTCGCCCTGCTCGCCAAGCGTAAGCCGCTCATCCTCTACTCGAGCCTGCCGCGCATCCTCGAGGCCGTCGTCAAGTCGCTCGATCCCAACGTCTCGGCCATGCGCGACACGGTTCACTCGACCGCGACCGTCATCCTCGAATCGCTCGTCCACTCGTGCGTCCGGCTAGCATACATTGGGCCGAGCGCAGCCTGTAGCTGACTCAAGATGTCCTCCCGTCCCAGCTTCCCATCCGTCGCATTCCACGGCAAGAGCCAGAAGCTCGGCGTCGGCACGCTTGAGGGCGCCGTGTCAGTCGCGAGCGCCCGAGACTGGCCAACTTTGAAGTCAGAGGCTGACCTGCCCCTGCTGCCGCGATAGGATTGTCTACGACCTCAAGACGGCCACGCGGCTCTACGTACTCGAAGGACACAAACACAAGGTCACCGCCTGCAGCTTCTCGCCCGACGGTCGACGGCTGTGCGTCCTGTCTGCCGCAAGGATCTCTTCCGACGGCTGGCGACGTAGACTGACGCTGATGACGCTTGGCCGACCCTGCTCGCAGCGTGAGCGTCTCGCTCGAGGAGAGCAAGGTCGTCATCTGGAAGACGGGCATGTCGTTCACCTCGCTTTTCAACGTCGGCGTCCCGCCGCGGCAGGGCGGGCCGGCGCCGGGCGAGCCGTACAAGACGTACGAATTTCACATCGGCGACGAGGGTGCGTCGCTGTCGCTCGACGGTCGCTCGACTGACCGCAGAAGAGCTGACCCTTCCTTTCCCGCTCGCTGAAGGTAACATGACGACGCTTGCGAGCCTCGAGTGGGTCACGTTCGAGTGGCCCGGCGAGCGGACGGCGCGGCTCCGGGTGCGCGAGACGGCGCTGACGTTCGCAACATGATGGACTTAGCAACCCGGAAGGAGCGCGCCCAGACGTGCAAAAAGGATGGTCCATCTAGAGCGAGCGGAAGCGGGACGAGAAGAGCGAGCGGAACGGGGCGAATGACGAGGGTGAGCCTGAAGGTGTCGAGGCGCCCGTAGTCCTGGGCGGCGGCGGCGGCCGGAGGAGAATGGGTCAGTCAGTGCTTCCGAGGCCTGGAGCCCTCCTAGCTGACGCACGTCGAAAAGTGCCGGACGGGCTTGTTGAGCCGGAGTGCCGTCTGGGCATTGTGCTTGGAGCGGGCCTTGATCGGCTTGCGCTGCCGGTGCCTGTGGGCGGCAGAGCGTGACACGAGCACGAGGCAGGGTCAGCACCAGGATCCGGCGAGCAGAGAGGCTCTGAAGAAGACGGCAGACGCACCGGCGACCACGCCAGGTGCCGATGTCGATCAGCGTCCGGATGTCGGCGTTCATCTTGCCGCGGAGCTCGTTCTCGACGAGCAACTGGCGGCCCCAGTCGGCCGCACCCCGCTGCTTGTCGTTCAGCTCGGCGGCCGTCTCGCCCTCGAGCAGCTCGCGCTCGCCGAGCGGGTCGATGACCGGCGTCCGGGGCGGCAGGTCCGAGATGGTCGTCGACGAAAGGTAGGCCGTCAGGGCGGCGACGTGGGCCTCGGACAGGTCCTCGACCTTTGCCAGGCGGGGGATCGACAGCCGGGCGAGCACGCGAGGCGCCGTCATCCGGCCGATGCCAAAGAACTTCAGGAGCTCCTTCTGAAAGTCGGAGGACGGGAGCAGCATCGAACGACGAAGGTCGAACAGGACGCCGGCGAGCGTAGGGTTGCAGGGACCGAGGCGAGTCGAGAGCCAGGGCAGGGCGGGCGAGGGAGCCGCGCGGGCGCGCGCAACGGTCGGCGTCGAGCAGCAATAGACAGTCCGAGGCCGCCAGCGACGCGCGAGAAAACCGTCCGGAGGGAGGGACGATGAGTAGGGAGATGGGAAAGCAGAAGGCAGGAGCTTGGATCAGCTCTCGTCGACCGGCGGATGAGCGAGCCGGGTGGTGCAGGCCGGGCAGGGGAGGCGAGCTCGAGCTCGAGCGAAAGCCCGCTTGAGAATCCAGAGAACGCACGGCAACAAGTCCCTTGTCGACGAGCTCCTTACCGAGCAGAAGCATCGTAGCGAGACCGAAAGCTGACTTCAGAGAGGAAGGCGGCGAGCTGTGGGTGCTTCGCCGGCGGTGGGCTGTAAGGGAGGGCGGCCGAGATTGAAAACGGCGGGGACGAGGGGCTGTCGCTTGTAGAGCAGCGCGGCAGTCAGTTCCGCACGGTCGAACTATCGCAGCAGTCACAAGAAGCGGCCGACGTACGAGCTGAGCCGTGGGAGAGGGTTGGCGAGGCGAGAGGGCGAAGGATGAGGTCGTAGGGCCGAGCCAGCAGGGCGGCCGACCTCCCGCCCGGCCGCCCGGCCGGCTGCCTCGTCGCGCCCACCGCCGACAGCGACTCCCGCAGACAGGTCGACCGGTCCATCTCGCCCTTCCTTTCTTGAGAGTAGCTCGCCCGGGCGGGATTTCGTCGTCGCTGCTCGCTCGGACCGGCGAGGCCTCCGATGATGGACCTCGAGGCGACGATCAACGACCTCCGGTGCGTCCTGCCTCGGGGGCCCTGGTCCGCGCGCAGGCCTCCCGCCCGTCCGCCAGCTCCTGCTCTGGCCTCTGCTGCTGCCGCTGACGTCCCTCGCCGTCGTCGCACACAAGCACCCTCAACGCGCGGACGCTGGACGAGTACGAGAGCCTCATCGAGAACCTCCGCCAGACCGAAGTTCTCCAGGCCGAGAGCGAGGCCAGCCGGCGGCGACTCGTTGTTGAGAACCAGCGGTCGGTCGAGCCCCTTTTGTCCGGCACTGCCCTTGTTCTCGAGCCTGACCAGACGACAACCCATCACAGGCTCCGCAACACGGCCCAAGCGGTCGCCTATCTTGCAGCCTCTAGCATTCCGGCGCAGCTCGAGTCGCTGGCTCCTGATCGACCCATACGAGTTGAGGTTGAGGAAATCGGCAGCTTGTCAGCGCCCCAGCAGGAGGCCCGCGGCTCGTCTGCGCGAGCGACGTCTGACGAGCACGCCTGGAGTCCATCACCAAAGGTAAGGTCAGCTCCTGCTTTGGTCCTGTCCTTCGTTTGTCGCCGTCTATGCTGAAGATCTCGACTTTCCCGTGAAGCGCGCCGAGGTTGACACTACCACGCGCGAACCCTCTTCGCCCACCGGCCTGACGTCGCCGCCACCCGCTGCGGCCGACGAGTCGTCCCACGACTCAGCCAACATCTCAACAGACGCCCATCACGTCGCGGCCGTCATCAACAATCCGGCAGCCCCTTCCAACCCACCGGAACCCTCTGTCCCGCCTCCTCCCTCTCCACCGCAAGCCAAGGCCGCTTCCAGACCAACCGACCCTCGCGCTCGGCCCCCGCCCATTGCCACTGCGCCTCACAGCACTATAAGACCCGAAGACGTCGCCTTCCGTTCGGATGCGCCTTCCTTCGGACCGTCTTCGCCCCCAAGGGGATGGGGAACGAGCGCCAGCTCGACAGCGTCGACGTCGGCTGGCCTGCCAGGTTTCCAGGCGCCGCAGCAACAGGAGCCGTATCCCAGGCTCATCGAGCCCGACGCCCTCGACTCCTTCTACTCCGGCCCTTCGAGCTCAGCGACGGCCTATGGAGCAGCTGGTGACTCAACGAACATTCACAAACCAGACCTGTTCGGAGCCTCGCCGCCGTGCCCGTCACACCCGGCCTGGGTCGCGTCATTCGACTGGCTGCCGGGCATCAACTACTACGATCCGCAGGAGCGCGAGATCTACAACGTGCGCGTTGGCCTCATACATGCCGGCGACTGGGTTCCTCTACTGACACACCTTATCTCTCCGCTCAAGCGCCACTGCCAGCTGCAGCCGAAACAGTGCTTCTTTTTCGTCTCTAGAGGCAGCTGCATCAAGCAAACGTGCACGTTCAACCACGATTTCCGTACGTCCCGCCCTGATGCGATGCCGGAATCGTGCTAACCACCGACGCTACCTCAAAGAGATCCACTCGGCTCGCGAACGGAAGATCGTCCTCGCCATCTGCGAGGCCCGGGTGCGTTGTCGCCCGTCTTCAGATCCTTACCGCATCGGCGCCGACTGACGCCGAGTTGTTCCTGCTCCCGATCGCAGCGCCAACATAAGCATCTCCTTCCGTCCCCCGAGCCGTCTGAACACGATGAGCGGGCTTCGAAGCGCCCGAGGCCGATGTACTGAGACGGCCCTCAAGACAGGCTCGGACGACGAGAGCCGACGCCCACTCGATCCCTCGGGCCAGTACCATGTAGTCTGCATCTCTATCCGCCTGCCCTCGCTGTTTCGATGGATGTCTTCTGTTGGACTTGCGCAAGGCCGAGTTTTCCGCCGGCACATGGACGAGACGGCGCGCAGTCGCGGCCGGACGAGGCCCTTGTCCGAAGCTCGTGCCTGCTTGCTTCTCGACCTCTAGCTTGCTCTGTCACCCCACTCACCCCCTATCTGTCTATCTCACTGCCTCGCACACGAAACGTCAACCCGCGAACCGCTCCGCTCCGACGACGCGTCATGGATGCGGAAGCAAGGCTCGCCAAGCTGAGGTGCGGGCCGGCAACCTAGCTCGTTAGCTGCTCCGTCTCGCCCCGACCTCGAGCTGACTGACGATCGCCCTCTGGCGCGCTCGCTCGATCAGCGGCCTCGCCGCGTGCATTAGGACGACTCATGTCGATAGATAGCCCCCGTCAAGGTTCCAGTCCTCGGGCAGGACGCGCTCCCAGACGGCCTCGCCCTCGGCGAGCGACAGCTTTGGCAGCTGCCAGAGGTCCTCGGTCTCCTCAACGACCTCCATCGGCCCGCCCTCGGCCGGGGCGGCGGCGGCGACACCCTCGCCCGAGGCAGCGGCGGCGACGGCGGCCGACTCGACGGCGCCCTTGCCGAGCTTGAGCGCCTCCTTGCGCCGGCGGTGGCGCTCCTTGTCCCAGATGCCGACAAACGCGTCGCAGAGGTTGCGAATGCCGAAAATGAAGCCCATATCTGGCCGGTCGGGGTGCTGGGGCGGGAAGCGGGCGAGCAGCTTGCCTGAGTCGGCGTCAAAGACAGTGTGGTACTTCTTGCCGAGTGTCGAGGGATCCTCGTCGACGGCATCGAGCGGGATATAGTCCTTGCCGGTCGTCGTGTGCGCAAAGTCGACAATGCGGATCTTGACCTCGCCCTTCGTCGCCGCAATGTGCCGGTCCGATTGGAGGTTGGCCGAGAACTCGCGCGGCTTGACGGCATCGGCCGACCGGGCTCGGCGCTCAGGCGGCGGCACGTCCGACTGCCGCCGACCGCGCGCCGGCTCGGGCACGTCCTGGTGATGGTGCTGGTGCTTGTGGCGCGAGGTGCTCGTCTCAGCCGCCGCTGGCGGGTCCTGGATTGCCGACGAGGGCGCACGCGAACGCGGCTTGGGCTTGTCGAACGACGGTAGCGACTCCTCGGTCGCCTGCCGAAGCTGCTCCTGAATGCCGGACTCGCCGTCGTAGAGGAACAGAAGCGAGCAGCCGTAAAAGCGGAAGCCGTCGAGCTTGTGGATGATGGACGCAAGCTGCCAGAGCTTGCGCAGGATGCGTGGGATGTGATAGACGAGCAGGCGCTCGCCGTCGCAGATGAAGGCCGAGAGGGCGTCGTTGAAGTCGTCAACCTTTATCTTGCGGCCAATCATCTTGGATTGCGTCGTAAAGCGGTTGGCTGCGCTATCCCAGACCTAGCAGAAGCAGAGGTCGGGGGGACGGTCAGCGAAGGAGCTCGTTCGTCCCCAATGGGGGCCTCCCGAGAAGGGCGGGACCGACCTGCATGCCGCAGATACGGACGCCAAGCGCGCGGCTCGTCGAGTTGTCGATCTTCTTGCGCTGACTCTCGGCCTTGTAGGGCGTCGCATCGAGCCCGTACTGGCGCGTGCCCATCTTGAGATCGAGCACGCACGGCCGCGTCATGTTGCCCGTCAGGTCCTCGAGCAAGACAAAGTGCGCCTGGCGCGAGAGGTCGGGCTCGGCCGCGACGGGCGGCGTCTCGATCGCGCTCGGCGTGCTGCAGCTGCTAAGGGACGAGAGCCGGCGCGACTTACCTGCCCGCCGGGTCGTCGAAGAGCCGGCATGGCCGCCCCCGCGCACGCGCTTGACGCCGGTCCGCTGGAGCCACTCGGATACGAGGTGCCGGTTCCACTCGAGCGAGACCTCGGGGATGTCCTCGTACGTCTCGGCCGGCGGGAGCTCGTCTGCCGGAGGTGGCGATGGCCCGAGGGCGTCGGTTGTCAGGTTGGCCGAGTGCGACCGCGGTTGGCGTCGGTAGTTGACGAGCATGACGCCGAGATAGCGCGGGACGAAGGCGAGCAGCTCGGGCGCCTCGAGCTCAAAGGCCTCGTAGATGGCGTTCTCGCGAGCAATCAGCGGCTGACGAGTCACCGGACACACAAGGTCAGCAAGAAGGTAGACACAAAGTCTCAGAAGAAAAACCCTCGAGAGAGGCGCTGACTCGAGCAGCCCGCGGAGAGGACGCACCTTGCAGATTGCCCGGTTCTTGAACTTCCACATGAGCGAGTGGCCGCCGACCTTGTTGCGGAACGGCGTCAGCGGGATCGCCGGCTGGCGCTGCTCGTCATAGTCGAGATGGTCGCCGCCGTCGGACGAGAAGGCGTCGTCCGCCTCGTCGTCGCCGGCCTCATCGTCGTCGTCGTCGACGGCCGTCGAGCTCGCCCCGCAGTCGGACGGCACAGCCGACCGGAAGCCGCCGCCGCTGCCGCTGGCCTCAGCGCCCGGAGCGACCGGCCCCCACTGGAAGCGACCCTCGGACCGGCTGCTGCTGCTGGCGGCGGCAGGGATGGGCGGCGAGAGCGTGCTCGGCGAGAGGAGCGGGTGCAGGAGCTGTTGGCCAGCCGCCGCGAACGGGGGTGCGAGCGAGGCCTGGGGGAGGGTTATGGGAGGGGGCCGCGAGGCCGGGTCGTCCGCCGCGAGGAGGTTGGAGGGAGAAAGTATCTTTGGTAGCTGCGAGGCTCTGAATGCGAGCCGGGGGAGAGTGGTTTGGTGGGTGGTAGGGTGTCGGAAGGAGAGAGGGTATGATGAGGTCGAGGCAAGAACGATGGTGGCCGTCGTCGACCGTGGGTCGGCTCGGTCAGCGACCCGCTTGAAGCAGCAGGCCATCGGCGCGGGCAGCCAGCAGCGGCAGGGCAGAGAGGGAGCGTAGGGCGTCACGGGGTCGCATCACCAGGAGATGGTAGCGTCCATGGTCATCACCGCACTCGCCATTCAAGAGCATGGTCCGTCCAGTGTATGCGTAGGCCTTCCCTCGTCGATGAACCACCAAAAGGGTCTGCTGCCTAAGTCGGACGAGGGAGCTCGTTGCTGCCCCGTCGCCAGGTCGCGCAGCTGCGACCTCGGAGGGTCGGGCGGCGTCCCTCTTCCAGAGCTCGGAGGGTCGGGCGGCGTCCCTCTTCCAGAGCTGCCCCTTCAGCTCCGGCAGATTCATTTGCCTTGAAAGGCGAGAGTACCGCCAGACATCTGCAGCCCATCCGGTCGTATCAGGCCGACGCAGCAGGTCGAGGACGTCCAGGACTGACCACTGCTTTGCTGGGCATGATCGGCCGCCGACTCGTCCGCCTAGCCCGCCAGCGCGCGCGCGCGCGCGCGCGTCGTCCCAGTTTCGCGAGCTGGCCCTTTCGCCTGGCCCTTCGCCTGAGCGCTCCCGAACTGCCGCCCTTCGACCCTGACCTCGCCTCAGCTTCCTTTCGCTCTCTCACCTGCACGATGGCGACGACCCTGAACCCCAGGACGCCGAAGCATGCGCTTGAGGTGCGTCTTGTCCTCTGGCAGCCCTGTCGACGGCGACGACGACGAGCTCGTGGCCGATGCGCTGTTCGCATCGCCACCTCTGCAAGGGGCCACCTGGTCCGGTCCTTGCCAGCAGCCCCAGGCAGCGTCGCTGCTGGTCGGCAGCTTCGGCAGCACCAGAGGCTAATCTCAATACTGTCCGCTTTTCCCTAGTTCGGCGGCCACCTCCTTACGCCGGTCCTTGTCTTCCTGACCCCTCTCACCGCATACGCCCTCAACTTTGGCTGCGCCGAGGCAACCGGCGGCGTTCTCCCCCGGTCACTCTCGTCCGTCGTCGACCGCTTCCTCGCTGGCGAGTGGATCGGTCAGCTCTGGGACACCAAGGCGGCCGCGGCTTACCTCGCTTGGTACGCTTTCTGCGTCGCCGCCTGGGCGATCCTCCCCGGCGAGTGGGTTGAGGGTGTGAGTCCCAGCTCTTCGTTCAAGACCTTGCTTTCTGCTGACGTCGAGCCTGCACTGACGGCGAGCATTCGTCTCTATCAGACCGAGCTCCGGGACGGCACCCGCAAGCAGTACAAGATCAACGGTAAGGCTTACTTCACTACCCCGAACCGTCTGACCTCCTAGGCTGATCTCTTGCCCGCCCCGCAGCCTTCTCGACCATGCTGCTTGCCCTCGGCCTCGTCACCGGCCACATCATCACTAACGGACCCGAGGCCTTCACCTTTTTCTACGACCACTACACCGGCCTCATCACGGCCTCGCTCGCCATGTCGGTCGCCCAGGCCATCTATGTCTTTGCGCGCAGCTACGACGGCACCGAGGGCAAGCTGCTCTCGCTCGTCGGCAACTCGGGCGCCTTCTGGTACGACGTGCGTTGTCTGCTGCGGCTGCGACCGTCCTCAGCTCAGACGAAGACTGAACTGGCCTGACCTCGCGACTCCAGTTCTGGATGGGCCGCGAGCTCAATCCGTCGATCGGCTCATTTGACATCAAGTCGTTCAACGAGCTTCGGCCCGGACTCATCCTCTGGGTCCTCGTCGACATCTCGATGGCCTGTGAGCAGTGGTGCCGGCTCGGCGGCCACGTGACGGCCTCCATGGTCCTCGTCCTTCTGTTCCACGCCCACTACGTCGTCGACGCGCTGTACAACGAGGTGGGTGTCGCGACTGCTCGGCCACAGAGCTGATCGTCCAGCAGGCTGACGTACGCATCGCCTCCAGTCGGCCCTCTTTACGACGATGGACATCGTCACCGATGGCTTCGGCTACATGCTCTCGATCGGTGACCTCTGCTGGGTACCCTTCACGTACACCCTCCAGGCCCGCTACCTCGCCTTCCACCCGACTCACCTCTCGACCGAGGCCATCGCCGGCGTCCTCGCCGTCCAGGCCGTCGGCTACTACATCTTCCGCGCTTCCAACGGCGAGAAGAACGACTTTCGCAACGGCAAGAACCCCAAGGGTGCGCATTCCCGCATGCGGCTCCCATCTTGACCGCCAGAGACTGACGTGATCATCATCCCGCAGGCCTGACCTCGATGCAGACAAAGCGCGGCACCAAGCTCCTGACCTCGGGCTGGTGGGGCTTCTCGCGCCACCCTAATTACTTTGGCGACCTCATCATGGCGTGCGTCTCTTTCATTGGTCGTCGACTTGACGCCCGCTGACACGCCCGCCTCTGCTGCCGCGCTTCAGCTGCGCCTGGTGCCTGCCCTGTGGCTTCGACTCGCCCCTGCCCTACTTCTACATCATCTACTTTATGATCCTCCTCGTCCACCGGCAATCGCGCGACGACGAGGCCTGCAAGGCCAAGTACGGCGACGACTGGGATACCGTACGTCCGCTCCCCTCAAACTCGATTCGGAGGTCGGTCACTGACCCACGTCCCCTTGCATTTTGCGTCGCCCATCTCAGTACTGCAAGCTCGTCCCCTGGAAGATCATTCCTTACGTCGTACGTCGCGGCGTCTTCGGTGTGGCGGAAAGCAGGTTGGCTGACTGTCGTCCATTCCTTATCCTCGCCAGTACTAAGCCTCACGCGTCGTTCACGAGAGCCTGGCTGGCCTGCCGCCGCAAATCCGTTCGCACGATCTCATGGACCTGCGTGCGCACTTTTCGCGGTCTGGGTGAGAAGGGCGCATTGTAAGAGAGGCAGGAGGGCGGGAGTACAGCCTGATACACGAGGCTCGAAAGGTAAAAAGGATGGGCACGAAGAAAAGGGGGAGGCGCGCAGGGCGAGGACGACAGCGAGCCGCAATAATGAAGAAGGGAGAGAGACCGGCATGCAGGCATGGGGCATGCGAGGCGGCAAGAAAGCGGTGATACAACACGGGG
>Ga0308160_10002231_pt1 | contig 24137 bp, 20 predicted proteins | sample PhyFR1_FD_201036 | JGI IMG/M metagenome (GOLD analysis project Ga0308160, IMG submission 201036) | Phyllosphere microbial communities from UC Gill Tract Community Farm, Albany, California, United States - DLSLF.R1 | ecosystem: Host-associated > Plants > Phyllosphere > Unclassified | place: USA... | reverse complement strand
AGGGCGCCGGCGAGATCAAGCTCAAGGACGTGCGAGGCGAGCGCTTCGACATCACCTACCGCGGCGCCGGCAGCATGAACGTCAGCGGCGAAGTCAAGACCTTCTACATGAAGGCCGAAGGCGTGGGTGAAGTCGATGCCAGAGCCCTGCTTGCCGATAACGTCGACGTGAATTTCCGCGGTGTCGGCGACGTGCGCGTGTTTGCCCGCAACCGGCTCGACGCCAAGGTGCAGGGCATCGGCAGCCTGACGTATTACGGCAAGCCGCGCATCGTCAACAAATCCGCCTCAGGGCTGGGCAGCGTCGAGGCCGGCAACTGAGCGGGCGACATCAGCGACCAGACGGCAGGCGCGCCTCCGCGCAGCCTGCGTTCTCTCGCCCTTCATCCCACCACAGGCGCTAACCGCCTGTTCAAAGAATCTCCTGCACCCGCTCGAAAGGCCGGCACAGGCGCACACCCTTAGGCGTGACCACCAGGGGCCGCTCGATCAGGACCGGGTGGGCCAGCATGGCGTCGAGCAGCGCCGCGTCGGATACATCCGGCGCATCCAGTCCCAACTCGGTGAACAGGCTCTCCTTGGCGCGCATGGCCTGGCGCGGCGCCAGGCCGGCCGCCCCCAGCATCGCCTGCAGTTCGTCGCGCGTTGGCGGCGTGACGAGGTATTCGATGACGCGCGGTTCGTGGCCGGTGGCGCGGATGGCGGCCAGGGTGTTGCGCGAGGTCCCGCAGCGCGGATTGTGGTAAATCGTGATATCCATAAGCTCAAACCTTGCCAAAATGGCCGCATGATAACGCGCGCCGCGTGCAACAGACGAGGCCTTTTTTGCTTGTCGCTCCCGCGCCAGCGCTATAGAATCCACCGCTTGGTTTTCCGGGAAGTAAGTTTGCTTCCTTGCGAGAGTAGCGAAACACGAGCACATCACAAAGAAAACGGCCGGCTCGCGCACGGCACGACGGAGAAAACATGATCGACCACCTGCTGCGTCCCGCAGACCTGCCCACCTGGCGCCAGCGCACTGCCTTGCGCGTACTGAACCTGTTCGGCTGGCGGCTGCGCCACAAGCCGCTGCCCGGCCCGCACGGCATCGTCGTGGTCTACCCGCATACTTCGAACTGGGATTTCCTGGTCGGCCTGTTGGGCAAATGGGCGATGGACCTGGACTTCCGCTGGCTGGCCAAGGATTCCCTGTTCAAGGGTCCGATGGGCGCGCTGATGCGCTACTGGGGCGGCATCGCCGTCGACCGCCGCGCCCCGATGGGCGCGACCCGCTCGCTGGCGCAGAACATGCTGCGCGAAAAATGGTGCTGGGTCGCGATCACGCCGGAAGGCACGCGCGGCTACCGCCCGCACTGGAAGAGCGGTTTCTATCACCTGGCTGCCGCCGCCGACGTGCCGCTGCTGCTGGTCTACATGGATTACCGCACCAAGGTGCTGAGCGTGGTCGACACCCTGCGCCTGACCGGCAACCAGGATGCCGACATGGCCGCGATCGCCGCCATCTACGAAGGCAAGCAGGCCCTGCACCCGGAACTGGCCGCACCGATCAAGCTGGCGCCGCCGCATAACGGTCCGGACCGCAGGAAGAGCGCCTGATTTCCCACCGCGGCTGTGGCGCGTATGACGATCAAGCCTGACTCGCCGCGCCGATCGCCCCTTTGCGTTCGCGCACGAACAGGGTCTTGTAGTAAATCGCGGTGGCGCGCCAGGCCCCGTCCGGCGTGGCGCAATACTCCGGCAACTCGCCGATCTTCGTGTAGCCGAGCCGCGTGTAGAACGCCTCGGCGCCCGACCCTGCCTCGGTATCCAGGAACAGCAGGCCGCGCCTGAGCGCCAGCGCCTGCACTTCCGCCGCTTCCATCAAGGCCGTTGCCGCCCCGCCCCTGCGCGCGCCGCTGTGCACCAGCAGCTTCTGCACTTCGGCGCGGTTCAGGCCGTTCGGCTTCTGGCACAGGTCGAGTTGGACCGTACCAACCAGCACGTGGTCGCGCCAGGCCACCAGCAGCACGCGCGTGCCGTCCGCCAGCGCGGCGCGTACGTCGTTCCAGTAGGCGCCGGCCGCCGCCTCGTCGATCCCGGCCAAAAAGCCGACCGATGCGCCGTGCGCCACCGCGTCGAGCAGCAGCGCGCGCAGCGGCGCAGCGTGGGCCGCCGCGCCGGCGGCGTCGAGCATCCGGATCTGCATCATGTGTCCTCCATGGTTGACGATGGAGAGCGTGCAGGATTCGTGCCTGCCTGTCCACCATGTCTCCCGCCGGAATCGCACTGCGCTGGTGCGCGCAAGACCGCGTTGCACTAAAACCGGACCCCGACGGAGAGCGCGGCGACGTCGCGGTCGCGCACCGGGTTGTAGTCGCCGCCCCAGACCGGCGCCCAGGCCAGTTCCAGCAGGTAGCGCTGGCGGTATTCGAAGCGCAACGCAGCCGTCGCCATGCGCCGCCCTTCGTTGAGCAAAAAGTCGCCGGACCAGCCTTTCACGTCCTGCGCGTAGGCCAGGCTGGCGTTGCAGGCCAAGTTCGGCAGCAGCGCCGGCATGCGTGCATCCAGGCGCAGGCGATAGCCCCAGGAGTTGGCCGTCGCATAGCCCCGCAGGCTGCACTGGCGCGCGGCGTTTCCGGTGGTCGCGATGCAGGCCCCGTTTACCGGCCCGACCCCGAAGATATCGGCACGGCCATAGCGGCGCAGCGCCTGGTCGGGCAAATTCGCCGCGTGCTTGCCGACCAGCTCGAACGTCGACGTGATGGCCGCCTTCCCCAGCTGCCATTCGCGCTGCGCGCCCAGCTGCAGCTGCGACATCGCATACAAATCGTAGCCGTGGAAGATGCCGCCCGGCGGCACCGCGTTGGCGTCGGCGCGCAGCAGGGCCGGCACCGCCGCGTTCAGGAAAGGCGGCAGCACGTCGCCCGGCGCCAGCATGAAGGGCTGACGCGGCCGGTACGAGGCTTCGCCATAGAAGCTGGTCTTGTCGCGCTTGTGGTGGAAGGTCAGCGCGGTGAGGTTCAGGTCTTGCGGGTACTCGGTGAAATAGGCCATGTTGCGCCCGTCAGGGTCGCCCGGAATCAGCGCCGGCGCGCCGACCCGCGTGCTGCGGCGCAGGCTGGGCAAGGCGGTGCGCGCGTTGTAGCGCGCGTGGTACAGGCCGACATCAAGAGCCAGCGCGCGCGATTTCCAGGTCAGCGCCAGGCCGTATTCGGGTCCATTCACTTTCGGCGTGGGCAGGCGCTTCTGGTAGGCGCCAAGCGGGATGCGGGCGCGGTCGCTCACCTGTGGCGGCCCCGACATCACCAGGTCGCAGCCCTCGGCCAGGTAATCGCTGACCGACCACAGGGTGCCGCACAGATCGATGGCGCTCGGCTGGTGGCGGGTCTGGTAGTAGCCCTCGATGCCGAAGGCCGGCGTCAGCTCCAGCCGGCCGAACAGCATCGGCGCCGGCGCGCGCAGCTCCTGGGGCACTGCGCCGGCCCGGCGCAGTGCCGGCACGTCCTTCGGATTCAGCGCTTCGAGGCCCCCCGGCGTGATCGAGCGCTCGCCCCAGGTCAGCGATTGCCGGCCCAGGCGCGCGCTGTAGCGCATGGCGCCGGCCTGGCCCGCGTACTGCAGCCAGGCGTCGCCCAGCGCCACGCCGGAAAAGCGCTGCAGGCGGTCGGCGCCGGCGTCGCCCAGTGGTGCGTTCGCCTGATAGCCGTTGATGACGTTGCCCCAGGGCCGCTCGCGGCTTTCCAGCGCTTCGTCGCGCCAGGCCTTGACCCGCACCAGCGCCGACCACGGGCCTTCGCGCAGGTCGAGGTCGAGATAAGCCTTGAGCGCCATCGAGGCCGGGTCGCCGCGGCCGAAGTTCATGTTGGCGTCGTCGCCGTTGCCGCCGCTGCCGGTGCCGGTGAGGCCGATCGCGGCGGCATTCACACCGGTCAGCAGTTGCGGATCGCGCGCTTCGGTGCGCCAGACGGCGCCGGCGTTGATGCGGCCGCTGAGCTTGGTGTCGACGGCCTGGGCGGCGCCGCTCGCCAGGGCCAGCGCGGTCGTGAATGCGCCTGCCAGCGCGGTCGTCCGCAGCCGCGCTGCCGCATTGCGGCTCAAGTGGGATGACAGCGGGCCGCTGCCCTGCCCAGCCCGCAACGGGGCGGATATGCGCTTCGCCATGGCATGGACTGGCTCAGGTGCGCGGAACGGGCGCGCGCGTTCGCAAGGGCGGCGCCGGGCAGGCGGCCGGCGTAATTGGCAGGATCGGGTAGTGCGGGTCAGCGCTGGACGCCGAGGTCCGGGAACGAGAGATGATGAGACAGTCCATGGCAGCCTCTATTGTTTTTTTAATTATTAAAATTTTGCCAGAACGTTTGATCTAGATCACTATCTACTTTGTTAGGTTGACATCGGAAAGTGCATCCCAAGCCATGGCCGTGCTCAGGAAGACCCGGCCGTTCAATGCCGGCAGGAATTCGCTCCCCTTCAACCGGTCCATCACCGGCCCCTTGACCTCGGCCAGGTGCAGGCCCAGCCCGCGTCCCTTCAGCATGGCGTTCAGTTCGGTCAGCGCGAACAGCGCCGAGGTATCGACCTCGTTTACCGCCGACAGCACCAGCACCAGGTCGCGCACAGCCGGGCGCGCGGCCAGTTCGTCCTCGATGCGCCCGTTTACCGCTTCCACGTTGCCGAAGAACAGGCCGGCATCCACGCGCAGCATCAGCAGGGTCGGCACCGTATCGGCCGAGTAGCGCGCGATGTTGCGGAAGTGTTCGGTGCCGGGAATCCGGCCCAGCACCGCGATGTGCGGACGGCTGGCGCGCCAGATCAGGGCGCCCATCGAGAGCGCCACGCCCACCACCACACCGGCCTCGACGCCGAGCAGCATGACGCCGGCGGCCGTCGCCACCAGGGCCGCGGCATCGACGCGGTCGAAGCGCCAGGCGGTGCGCAAGGTGGTGGTATCGAGCATGCCGAGTACGGCCACGATGATGGTGGCGGCCAGGGTCGGCAGCGGCATCAGCGCCAGCCAGCCGGTCGGCGCCACCAGCGCCAGCGCCAGCAGGGCCGCCGTGATCAGGCTCGCCAGCTGGGTATTCGCGCCGGCCGCGAAGTTCACGGCCGAGCGCGAAATGCTGCCGGTGACGGGAAAGCCGCCGGTCAGGGCGCTGCCGAGATTGGCGGCGCCGAGGCCGATCAGCTCCTTGTTGCTGTGCAGTTTTTCGGCGCGCTTCAGCGCCAGGGTCTGGGCGCCGGACATACTGATCAGGAACACCATGAAGCCGATCAGCAGCGCCGGCTGCAGCAGCGACTGCCAGTGCGCATGCGATACGCCCAGCGTGATCAGCGGCAGGCCGGTGGGCACGCTGCCGGTAGTGTGTACGCCCAACTCCTGCAAGCCCAGCAGCGGCACCAGCGCGGTGGCGCCCAGCACCACCACCATCGGCGCGAGCTTGGCGCCGATGTCGGCCGCCACGCCGCGCATGCCGAGGCGGCGCAGGAGCGGCGCCAGGTGGCTGCGCGCGAGCAGCAGCGCGACCAGCGAGCCGACGCCAAGCAGCGCGCTCGGCCAGTGGATGGCCGGCAGCCTGGCGCCGAGCAGGGCCGGCAGCTGGCCAAAGGCGATCACGATCGAGGAACCGATGGTGAAGCCGCTCAGCACCGGGCGCGAAAAGAAGTTGGCGATGAAGCCGATGCGCAGCAGGCCGCACAGCAGCAGCACCACGCCGGCGATCAGCGCCAGCTGGGCGGCCAGCACCGTGTACAGGGCGCTGCCGGCCGTGGCCAGCGGCGCCAGGGCCGACGCCGTCATCAGCGAGACGATCGCCATCGGGCCGACCGACTGGGTGCTGCTGGTACCGAACAGCGCATACAGCGCCGGCGGCACGATGCTGGCATAGATCCCGACCACCGGCGGCAGGCCCGCCACCAGCGCGTAGGCCATGCCCTGCGGGATCATCATCATCGCCACGACGATGCCGGCGCTGATATCGCCCGGCAGCATGGCGCGCTGGTAGTGCTTCAACCAGTGCAGCATGGGGTTTCCGTTGTTAAGATCGTGTTGTTGCCTGGTCCGCGGCGCGTGCCGGGCCTGGTGCCTGAACCGTACGGTGGGCCGGGCCGCGAAAGGCACTCCGTGCCCACGCGGAACGATGCGCTAACGTGACGCTCCGTCGAGCGTTGGCGGATGATCACGTGAAGCGCGTCGAAAAGAGCAGTCGCGACGCATACATTCGCGTGGGCACGGGGTGCCCACCGTACGGGCAAGGCCGCAGGCCGCCATACGATCGAGGCCGCAGGCCACCATACGGGCAAGGCCGCAGACCGCAACGCGGTCCACGCCGCAGGCCAAATGCGCGCCCGGCCGCAAGGCCGGAAAAACGCCGCCAACGATTTCCGCGTGCGGTCACGACATCGCCAGCTCGACGCAATTGCGCCCCGCTCGCTTGGCCCTGGCCAGCGCGGCGTTCACGCGCACGGTCAGCGAGTCGGCGCTTTCCTGGTCGCCCAGCTGGGCCACGCCCAGGCTCACGGTGACCTGGTCGCAGCCCGGGATCAGCGTCGCGGCAATCGCCACGCGCAGCTTCTCGGCCATTTTCAGGCCGTCGATGGCGCTGGTGTGCGGTGCGATCACCTGGAAATCCTCGCCGCCGGAGCGGACCACGATGTCGCTCGATCGCACCAGCCCTTGCGCCGCCTCCGCCACCGTGCGCAGGGCGATGTCGCCCACCGGGTGGCCATAGCGGTCGTTGACCTCTTTGAAGCGGTCGATGTCGAAGGCGATCAGCGCCAGCGGCAGCCGGTAGCGGCGCGCGCGCTTGATTTCCTGTTCCAGCAAGGCTTCGCCATGGCGGCGGTTGGCGACGCCGGTGAGCGCGTCGGTCGTCGAGATGTGGGTCAGGCGCGCCAGCAGCTCGTCGCTTTCGCGGCCCATGTCGGCCATGTGCAGGCCGACCGCCACCAGCCCAGCCAGCGCTTCCAGCGCATCGAGGGCGTCGCGGCTGAACGGGTGGCTGGCGTCGAACAGCAAACACAGCGAGCCACGGGCGCCGCCAGGGCCGCCGGCCGGTACGGGTAAACCCAGCACCATCTCGACGCCGTGCGCGCGCAGAGCCTCGGTGAGTTCCGGTTCGCCCGACTTCTCCGGCGCATCGAGCAGGACGATGGTGTTCGCGGCCGCCGCCAGCAGGCCCGGGAAGGCATGCCGCAGCGGCGACTGCAGCAGGCGCTCGCCGCGCCCAAGCACGCGCGCCAGGTTCAGTTCGCGCCGCACGCCATGCTGGGCCTGCAACTGCAGATCGCCGCCCGGCTGCAGATAGAACAGCGCGGCATGCACCACGCCCGGCCAGCTGCACAGGGCCTCGCACACGCGTTCGGCCAGCGCGCCGATGTCGTCGCCTTCGCTCAGGGCCGCCTGCACGCGGGCACGCAGCGCGGCCAGTTCCAGCAGTTCGGTCTCGCGTGGCGTCGGTGCGGCGGCGGGCGCCGGGCCGGCGGCCAGCTGCGCCGCCAGCGCCGCGCACAGGGCCGCGGGCGCCAGCGGTGCGATGGCGTAATCGAGCGGGCCGCGCGCCATCAAGGCCGGCAGCCAGCGCGCGTTCGAGAACGGGCACAGGACGAAGACCGGGGCGCCGGCGCGTGCCTCGACCAGCTGGGCCAGGCCGGCCAGGTCGAGCTCGGGGTCGAAACGTTCCAGATCGATCACCAGCAGGTCGATCGGCTCGCGCGCCAGCAGCTCGAGCGCGGCGTCGACGCCGTCGGCCAGCATCAGGCTGGCAAACCCGCTGCCGCAATCGGCCTGGAACTGCGCGCGCCGCGCGGCGGCCGGGTTGACGAACAACCCGCTGCGTTGGCCTTGCGGCTCGGCCTGCTGAGACATCTGTTTCTCCTTGTCATGCACATTTGTTACGCTACGCTACGGATTTTGCCATATTCGCACACCATCGAACAGGACCTGCGCCCTTGTGTGTGGAACCGCACCGTCGCGCTGCCTGCCCGCGGCCGATACTGGCTTGGTCAGCAACCAGCATACAGAGGTAGGACGATGGCCAACCAGGACGATGTCGCGAACCACCAGAAAGCAATCCAGAACCGCCAGGACCAGCGCGACGCCAGCGAAAAGAAAGACGGCAACGAGGACAAGAAGCCGGTGCAGATCGGCGCCGAACAGCCGGTGCCGCCAATGCCCGAGCAGCACCTGGCCAAGCCGGGACTGGAAGCGCAGATGGCCGTCAAGCCGCGCTTCATGGCCGAGAGTTACAAGGGCAGCGGCAAGCTCGCAGGCCTGGTGGCGATCGTTACCGGCGGCGACTCCGGCATCGGCCGCGCGGTGGCGGTGCTGTTCGCGCGCGAAGGCGCCGACGTGGCCGTGCTCTACCTGAACGAACACGAAGACGCTGCCGAGACCCAGCGCTGCATCGAGGCCGAGGGCCGCCGCTGCGTGACCATCGCCGGCGACGTCAAGGACATGGAATTCTGCCAGCAGGCGGTCGACGCCGTGGTGGCCGAATGGGGCCGCCTGGACGTGCTGGTGAATAACGCCGCCTTCCAGATGCACGCCGGCAGCCTGCTCGACATCACCGAGGAGCGCTTCGACGAAACCATGCGCACGAATATCTACGGTTACTTCCACATGGCGAAGGCCGCCCTGCCCTACCTGAAGCGCGGCGCGGCGATCGTCAACACCGGTTCCGTGACCGGCCTGAAAGGCTCGAAGCAGCTGCTCGACTACTCCTCGACCAAGGGCGCGATCCACGCGTTCACCATGTCGCTGGCGGCCAACCTGCTCGACAAGGGCATCCGCGTGAACTGCGTGGCGCCGGGTCCGGTGTGGACGCCGCTGAATCCCGCCGACCAGGCGCCGGACAAGATCGTCCACTTCGGCGAGAGCACCACCTACGGCCGCGCGGCCCAGCCCGAGGAATTGTCGCCGGCCTACGTGTTCCTGGCCTCGAACGCCTGTTCGAGTTACATCACGGGCATCGTGCTGCCGGTGACCGGCAGCGTCGGCGAATAAGGAGAAACGCGTATGGCACGCAGCCTGTGGAAAGGGGCGATCAGCTTCGGGCTGGTCCACATACCGGTCGAAATGTATCCCGCGGTGGGCAGCAAGTCGCTCGATCTGTCGATGCTCGACCGGCGCGACTTCGCCCCGATCGGCTTCAAGCGCTACAACAAGGAAACCGGCAAGGAAGTCGGTTGGGACGACATCGTCAAGGGCTACGAATACGAGTCGGGCGAATACGTGGTGCTGTCCGACGAAGACCTGCGCCGCGCGAATCCGGAATCGACCCAGACCATCGACATCCTGGCCTTTGTCGATGCCGAGGACGTGCCGCTGCTGTACTACGACCACCCCTATTATCTCGCCCCCGGCAAGGGCGGCGACAAGGTGTATGCGCTGCTGCGCGAAACGCTGAAGGAAGTCGGCAAGATCGGCATCGCGAACGTGGTCATCCGCGTCAAGCAGCACCTGGCGGCGCTGGTGTGCATCGGCGACACCATCGTCCTGAACACCCTGCGCTACCCGGACGAGATCCGCGAGACCGACGACCTGAAGATTCCGTCGCCGAAGGCGAAAGCCGCCGTCATCAGCGCCAAGGAACTGAAGATGGCGATGGCCCTGGTGGAAGGCATGAGCGAGGACTGGAAGCCGAACCAGTACCACGACACCTACCGCGAGGACGTGCTGGCCCTGGTCAAGAAAAAAATCAAGGCCAAGCAGACCAAGACCATCACCATGCCCGACCCCGAAGAAAAACCGGCCAAGAAGACCAACGTCATCGACCTGGTTTCCTTGCTGCAGGCCAGCCTGGGCAAGAAGCCGGGCAAGGCGGCCGTGCCGGACGACGACGATGACGACGAACCGCCACCGCCAAAGCGCGCGCGCAAGCCGTCCGACGACGAGGACGAAGACCAGGCCCCGCCGCCGCGCCGCAAGACGGCCGCCGGTGCGCGCGAGCAGGTGGCCGCCAGCACCGACAAGCCGAAGCGCGCCGCCACCAAGCCCGCCGCCAAGCCTGCTGCAAAGAAGGCGCCGGCGAAGAAAACCGTGGCCGCCAAGAAGACGAGCGCCGCCGCAGCCCCGGCACGGCGCAAGAAGGCGGCATGACGGCCCATGGATGAATTCATCGACTTTCTCCAGTGGCCGGCGATGGCAGTCAGTTTGTACGCCGCCTTCCTGATCGGCTCGCAGCGCGCCGGGCGGCGCGTGTTCGGCTTCTGGATGTTCATCCTCAGCAATTTGCTGTGGATCGTCTGGGGCGTGCACGACGGCGCCTGGGCCCTGATCACGCTGCAGGTGGCCTTGATGGCCATGAACGTGCGCGGCATCTGGAAGAACGACCGCGAACATGCGGACAAGGGCGCAGGTATGAGTACCCGCACCAACACCGGCGCCAGCGAAACGCTGCGCTGACACGACGGTATGCATTTCAATTCACGCGGCACCGCCGCTCACCCAAGGAGCTTACTATGCGCAAGATGATCATGATGGCAATCGCCGGCTTTATCTGGAAGAAGATCCAGACCCGCATGAACAAGGGCAACGCCGCACCAGTACGCCGTTATTAAAACCAACAGCCGGGGTCAGGTCTGACATTCGGACACGGCCTCGGCTGTAAGCTGTCAAATTCGGCTTTTCAGCCGCCAATGCAGTTATGAAAATTACCATGACGGTTGAGCTCGTGTCTGAATGTCAGACCTGACCCCGGCTGTTTTCAGCGGCTGGCCAGCAAGGAAACGAATGCGCCAGGCGCGGCGGTGCTCGACAGCATTTGCTTCGGCAGCAATACCGTGGCGTGGATGCGGTTGCCGCTACCCGTATCCGGATCGTCGACGACAATTTTCATTTGCTGCGCCCGTCCGACAAAGACATACGGCGACACCGCCACCAACTGAATCCTCTCTCCGCTTCCAATCCGCGCGTACATGCGGTTGCCCCACATCGTGAGCGACATCCGGCCCCCGTTCGACAAGGCATAGTCGCCGGCGACCGCGTCGAAGGTGTCGTACCAGACATTGTGCAGTTGCGGCGGCAAGGACACGCGTTCCGGCGCGCCCGTGACCCGGACCGCTTCCGGCGCCTGCCCGGCCTGGTCGGCTTGTGCGTGTGCGATCGCCGGGTACAAGGCGGCAAGCGCGATAACAATCAGCTTTTTCATGGTTTCTCCCGTCATCCCTTTGCGCCTGCGTCCGCAAGCGCCTCTTCGAGTGTAGGCAAGGCGCCAGGACAAGCAAGGACTATCACTCAGCCGAGGCCGCTTAGTATTTTCCTATTAGCACAATCAATTCAATCAAATTCAACTTTTGCTCAGCGGTAAGTAGAATCATCTTCATCAAATTACGCAATTTTTGACGAGGACACATCATGACCCGCCTGACCACCGCTTCCGGTATCCCCATCGCAGACAACCAGAATTCCCTGAGCGCCGGCTCGCGCGGGCCGCTGCTGCTGCAAGACTTCCACCTGATCGAAAAGCTTCAGCATTTCAACCGCGAGCGTATTCCGGAGCGCGTGGTGCATGCCAAGGGCTCGGGCGCCTACGGTACCTTTACCGTCACGCACGACCTCACCCCCTTCACCAAGGCGAAATTGTTTTCCGAAGTCGGCAAGCGGACCGAGACCTTCCTGCGCTTCTCGACCGTGGGCGGCGAAAAAGGCAGCGCCGATACCGAACGCGATCCGCGCGGCTTTGCGCTGCGCTTCTATACCGAAGAAGGCAACTGGGACCTGGTCGGCAACAACACCCCGGTATTCTTCCTGAAAGATCCGATCAAGTTCCCGGACTTCATCCACACCCAGAAGCGCCAGCCCGACAGCAACCTGAAGTCGGCCAACATGATGTTCGACTTCTGGAGCCAGGCGCCGGAAAGCCTGCACCAGGTGACGATCCTGTTCTCGGACCGCGGCACGCCGGACGGCTACCGCCACATGGACGGCTTCGGCAGCCACACCTATAGCCTGATCAACGACAACGGCCAGCGCACCTACGTGAAATGGCACTTCAAGACACGCCAGGGCATCCGCAACTTGACGAGCGAGGAAGCCGTGGGCATCGCCGGTACCGACCCCGACCACGCCGGGCGCGACTTGTTCGAGGCGATTGCCGCCGGCCATTATCCGCAATGGGACGTGAAAGTGCAGCTCGCCACCCAGGAGCAGCTCGACGACTGGGAAGCGCGCACCGGCTGGAATCCGTTCGATTTGACGAAAGTCTGGCCGCATGGCGATTTTCCGCTGCTGCCGGTGGGCGTGCTGGAACTGAACCGCAATCCGCGCAACTACCATGCCGAAGTCGAGCAGGCCGCGTTTTCGCCCGCCAACGTGCCGCCGGGCATGGGCTACTCGCCGGACAAGATGCTGCAGGGCCGCCTGTTCGCCTACCACGATGCCCAGCTCTACCGCGTCGGCACGAATCACCAGCACCTGCCGGTGAACGCCCCGCGCTGCCCCTTCCACAACCAGCAGCGCGACGGTGCGATGGCGATCGCCGACGTCGGCGCGGCGCGCATCTACGACCCGGTGAACGCGGTCGGCAAAGGCGTCCTCGGCATGGGCCATGGCGAACACGAACTGCCGCTGCACGGCAACGCCGGCCGCTTCGATTTCCGTGGCCAGGAAGACGATTTCACCCAGCCGGGCAACTTGTTCCGCCTGATGAGCGACGAAGCGAAGCAGAATTTGTTCGACAACCTGGCCGGTCCTTTAAGCCAGGTGACCGACGCCATCCTGGAACGCCAGCTGGCCCTGTTCGACCAGGCCGACCCGGCCTACGGCCGTGGCGTACGGGCCGCGCTTGCGGCGCGCGGACGCCACGCCGGCTGACCGGTCGCACAACCGGCATCGCGCAGGCGCCGCAGACAGCGGCGCCTTTTCCCCGTGCTCAGCGCGCGGCCAGCGCGGTCGACACCACTACCACCTGCGCCAGGCGCCGGTCCGGCCTGTAGCTCATCAACATGTCTTCACCTTCCGGCCCGCGGTTGAATTCCATCGTCACATTGCGGTCCGCCGAAACGAACCGGTAAGGCGCCACGGCGAACAGCCGGAGTCGGGTGTCGCCATCGATGGTGGCGTCGATATGGCGCGTCGCGGTGCTGACCTTCAGGTACCAGCCATTCGACAAGGCATACGCGCCCTTGATTTGCTGGGCCTGCTCATCGAAGATGCGCAGCGCATTGAACGGTGCCTTGGTAGGCGCGCTCACCTGCACGGACGAGACCGATTCGCTGTCGCCAGGCGGTGTTGCTTGTGTTTGCGCAGCGGCGCCGGCAGGCAGCGCCAGCCATGCTGCGCCAAGAAGAAGGGGTAGAGCTCGCATGACCATTCCTTCCAAAACATTGAATGCATCGGAACGCAGGCAGGTGCGCCAGCACGCGCCTGCGCGCCGTGGGGATCAGTGTAGGATGGCGCCATGCGTTGGCAAGCGCGGCAGGAGCCGGCATCACGAAAAAGTCTGGAACGGCGCGCCATCGGATCGATGCGGCATATCGCAGGCGGGCCGTGCAGGCGTACCCGCATGGTATTGCTTGGATGCAAAACCAGGCTTACACTCGCCGTTTTATCGATGAGCAAGACTGCACCATGCGCGCTGCCCAAGCACCCCGCTACGCCGGAAGAATCACGACCTGGAAGGATGAGCAGGGCTTCGGTTTCATCACGCCGAACTGCGGCGGACCGGCTGTATTCGTGCACATCAGCGCCTTTACCGGCGCGCAGAAGCGGCCGCTGGGCGACGAGATCGTGAGCTATGAATTGACGACGAACGACAAAGGCCAGCCGCGCGCCGGCAACGTGGCCTTTTTCCGCGCCGGCGCGCCGCGCCGGCAGGCGCCGTTGCGCAGCGCCGCGCGGCCGCTCGTTGCGCTGGGCTTTCTCGGCTTCCTTGGCCTGCTCGTGCTGCTCGACAGGCTGCCCGCCATGGCGGCAGGCGCCTATCCCGGCATGAGCCTGCTGACCTTCGCCGTGTATGCACACGACAAATCCGCCGCCCGCAACGACAGGTGGCGTACCGCCGAAAGCACGCTGCACCTGCTCGGCCTGTTCTGCGGCTGGCCCGGCGCCCTGCTGGCCCAGCACTTCCTGCGCCACAAGTCGGCCAAGCCGTCCTTCCAGCACAGCCTCTGGTGCACCGTGATCGTCAACTGCGGCGTACTTGGCTGGCTGTTGCACATGTCCGCCATGCGCTGAGCGCGGCGCTGCAAGCAAGCGCTGCTAGCCCTTGTAGTCCATCTGCTTCATCGCCGCCGTCAGGGTTCTGGCCGCTTTCGCATAGCCGCTCCAGGGATCGTTGCCCCGGTCCAGGCGCGTATGCACGTTGGCCACCGTCCACTGGTCGCCCGCGCGCAGGTCGGGCAGTTCATCCCAGGCCAGCGGCACCGAAATGCCGAGGCCGGGACGGGTACGCGCCGACCAGGCGCAGACGGTGGTGGCGCCCTGCCCGTTGCGCAGGTAGTCGATGAAGACCTTGCCGACCCGGTTCTTCGGCCCGCTTTTGAAGGCAAAACGATCCGGCAGCGTGGTGGCCAGATGCTTGACGATGGCTTGCGAAAAACCTTTCACCGTGTCCCAGTCCTTGCCGCCCTTGATGGGCACCACCACGTGCAGCCCCTTGCCGCCGCTGGTTTTCAGGAAGTTCGGCAGGCCGAGTTCGTCGAGGAAGGCGTGCATCAATTGGGCTGCTTCCTGGATCGTGTGCCATGCCACGCCCTCGCCCGGATCGAGGTCGAACACCATGCGGTCCGGCTTGTCGTAAGCCTTGGCGGTGGCGTTCTGGGTGTGGATCTCGACCACGTTGAACTGGGCCGCCGACAGGATGCCGTCGACACTGGCGATGCTCAGCATCGGCGGATGTTCCGGGTCGAGCGCCTGATCGAGGTTTTTCACGCCGGGCATCTTGCTCACGTCGGCATGCTTCTGGAAGAACAGTTCGCCGCCCACGCCGGCCGGCGCACGCACCAGCGATACCGGGCGCCCTTTCAGGTGTTCCATCATCAGTTCGCCGACCAGGGCGTAGTAGCGCACCAGGCCGAGCTTGGTAGTGCCGCTCTGCGCATCGATCACGCGTTCGCCGTGGGTCACCTTCAGGGATGCAGGGAGCTTGCCGCTTGGTGCCACAGGTTCTGCAGCGGCTGCGGAAGCATCTGGGGATTCGGGCGCCACGTCTTCGATGGGCGTTGCCACTTCGCGCACGATGCCCTGCGCCGGCTTGTCGCTGCGCAGGCCCTGGAACACCGGATGGCGCACCGCGCCGGCGCTCGTCCATTCCGAAAAGCTGACTTCGGCGATCAGTTCCGGCTTCACCCAATGGTGCTTGCGTCCGGCCACCGAACGCGGCGGGAACGGACTCTTGTCGGTGTCGAGCGCTTTCAGTTTGGCCGTCACTTCGCGCAGGCTGTCCGCATTGAAGCCGCTGCCGACGTTCCCGGCATAGCGCAGCACGCCGTCCTTGTCGTAGGTGCCCAGCAGCAGCGCGCCGACGCCGGTGCGCGCACCTTTCGGGTCGGTATAGCCGCCGATCACGAATTCCTGGCGCTGCCCGCATTTCAGCTTGATCCATTCCGGCGAGCGGCGCGACACGTAACGCGAATCGCGGCGTTTGCCGATCACGCCTTCGAGGCCGATCTTGCAGGCCGCCGCCACCAGACCTTCCGGGTCGTTGCCGAACTCGGCGGAAAAGCGCACCTTGTCGGATTCCTTTGCCTGGATCAGCGCACCTTCCAGCAAGGCGCGGCGGTCGACCAGGGCCACCTCGCGCAAATCGTAGCCGCCCAGGTAGGGCGCGTCGAACAGGAAATACAGGATGTCGGCGCGCTTGCTGCCATCGAAGGCCATCTGCAGCATGCCGAAGTTGGGGCGGCCATTGGCGTCGTGGACGACGATTTCGCCGTCGTACCAGCCGTCGGGCAAGCCCATGCGCGCGATTTCCTGTTGCAGCGGCGCCAACTTGTCGGTCCAGTCGTTGTTGTTGCGGGTAATCAGGCGCACCTCGCCACCCTCGATGCGGGTGAGCATGCGGTAGCCGTCGAACTTGACTTCGAAGACCCACTCTTCCGGATCGGCCGGGGCGCCGTCGACCAGGGTGGCGAGTTCGGGCGCGAATTCCTTCGGCAGCGCCGCTTCGACGGCGCCCTGCGGCAGGCTGGCGTCCTGGCCGGCGTCGGCTGCCTTGGCGCCGCGCTTTGCGCTGCTCTTTTTCGCGGGTTTCTCGGCCGATCTTGCGGCGGTTTTTGCGGCAGGCTTTGCAGCAGCTTCGGCCGCGGTTTTAGCGGCAGGCTTGCGCGCCACCTTCTCGACCGCCTCTTCCGCGGCGGCGTCGGCTTTCGCCTTGACGGCCCGCCCGTTCTTGCTGGGCTTGACCCTGGCCGGCACCTTCTTGCCCGTGTTGGGCATCGGCAGACTCTTGACGCTGTCGGGCATCTCGTCGATCACGGAAAACTCGTCGGCGGGCCGGGCGTAGTCGTCCTTTTCCTTGATCAGCAGCCAGGCTTCCTGCTTTTCGCCGCGGCTCTTCATACGCACCAGTACCCATCTGCCGTGCATCTTGTGGCCGTGCAGCTGGAATTTCAGGTTGCCGCTGCGGTAGCCCGCGTGCGGATCGCCGTCCGGTTCCCAGGTACCCTTGTCCCAGACAATGACCTTGCCGGCGCCATACTGTTTTTCAGGAATCGTGCCTTCGAAATCCGAGTAGGAAATCGGGTGGTCCTCGACGTGCACGGCCATGCGCTTGTCGCGGGTGTCGTAGCTGGGGCCTTTCGGCACGGCCCAGCTTTTCATGGTGCCGTCGAGCTCGATGCGGAAATCGTAGTGCAGACGGCTGGCCCAGTGTTTCTGGATCACGAAAGTGAGCGCATCCTTGCCCGGCTGGCCGCCTTCGGCCGGTTCCGAGGTGATCGAAAAATCGCGCTTTTCTTGATAGACCTTGAGCGAGTCTGGCATGGCGGGGCTCCGGCAGTACGAGGTGAAACGAGTCTAGGACGGCCGCCGCGGCGCGACTGTACGGCAGCGAACGATATGCGCCCGGCCGCCGTTTGTAACGGGATGTAATTTTCGTCAACCTTGCCGAAACCGCGCGCGTTATTCGCTCAGTACTGCCGGACATTGCCCGACAGGACGCCCACATGTTTCTACCATTAAAGGAAAGATCACCATGAGCAAAATTGTCGCTACCCTGATCGCTGGTCTGTTCGCTACCTCGGCCTTTGCCCAGAGCACCGCTACGCACACCACCGCCCCGGCCACCCATGCCGATGCCAAGGAAGCCAAGGAAGTCGCGAAGGCCGATGCCAAGGTAGAGAAAGCCCAGGCCGAAGCCAAGTCCGACGTTGCCGAAGCAAAAGCGGATGCGTCCAAGAAAAAAGCCAAGGCCGAGAAAAAGGCCACCAAGAAAAAGGCTGAAGCCAAGGCCGACGCTGCCGAAGAGCGCGCAGACGCCGCCAAATAAGGCCGCTCGAGCCCCCCTCCATATCCAGAAAAGACAGGGTGCGCCCTGTCTTTTTTTCGTCCAGACTTTTTTCGTCATGCAGCCCGCATACGCCGCGGCATGCTCTACAATTGTTTGTCCATTTTCCCAAAGAGCGCCATGCACAAGATCGTCTTTCTCGACCGCGACAGCCTCATCGCCCGGGTGCGCAAGCCCGCCTTTGCGCACGACTGGCAGGACCATCCGGCCACCGCCGCCGACCAGGTGGTCGAACGCCTGCGCGGCGCCACGATTGCCGTCACCAACAAGGTGCCGCTGCGCGCCGAAGCGCTCGCCCAGCTGCCGGACCTGAAGATGGTGGCGATTGCCGCGACCGGCACCGACAATGTCGACCTGGCCGCCTGCCGCGAGCGTGGCATCGCGGTGGCAAATATCCGCGACTACTCGCTGGTGTCGGTGCCCGAGCACTGCTTCACCCTGATGCTGGCCCTGCGCCGCAACCTGCGCGCCTACGTGGCCGACGTCGAGGCCGGGCGCTGGGAACACTCGAGCCGCTTCTGTTTGCTGGACCACCCGATCGGCGACTTGTCGGGCAGCCGGCTGGGCATCGTCGGCTACGGCGCGCTGGGGCGGCGCGTGGCGCAGATCGGGCGCGCGTTCGGGATGGAGATCTGCGTGACTTCGCGTTCGCCGGTGGCTGAAGACGGCGTCACGCAGATGGCGCTGGACGAACTGCTGGCGCGTTGCGACGTGATCAGCCTGCACCTGCCGCTGAGCGCGCAGACGCGCCACATGATCGGGGCGCGCGAACTGGGGCTGATGAAGCCGACCGGACTCCTGATCAATACCGCACGCGGCGGGCTGGTGGACGAAGCGGCGCTGGCCGAGGCGCTGATGCGGCGCACGATCGGCGGGGCCGGCTTCGACGTGCTGAGCAAGGAACCGCCGGGTCAGGATAATCCCCTGCTGGGCCTGCGGCTGCCGAATTTCATCCTCACGCCGCACGTGGCCTGGGCCAGTGGCGGAGCGATGCAGACGCTGGCGGATATGCTGGTGGGGAATATCGAGGCGTGGGAGAGTGGGAAGGCGACGAATCTGGTGTGATGTGGCGGTGTGCGGGCGGTGTTCGGGCGGTGATCATTGGCGCATGATCGTCCGGCACGGAAACGGAGCCTTAGGGTGGGTTCTCGAGCCCACCGTTTGGATGTTCCAATCATCGAACGCTCAGACAGCGTGGACACAGGTGTCCACCCTACGAGAAGCGGCTTTCATGCGGCGCTTGTCACTGGTGGGTTCTCGAACCCACCGACACGACCGATACCAACGAATGACGTTTAATACGTCCCCGGCAACAGGATCTTCCGATCCACCTGCCGCACATCGCGCAGGCCGCAGAACGCCATCGTCAGATCCAGCTCGTTGCGGATGATCTCCAGGCAGCGCGCCACGCCCGCCTCGCCCATCGCACCCAGGCCGTACAGGAACGGCCGCCCGATATACACGCCCTGCGCCCCCAGCGCCAGCGCGCGGATCACATCCTGGCCCGAGCGGATGCCGCCATCCATGTGCACCTCGATCTGTTTGCCGACCGCGTCGACGATGCCAGGCAGCGCGCCGATGCTCGATTGCGCGCCGTCGAGCTGGCGGCCGCCGTGGTTCGAGACGATCAGCGCATCGGCTCCGCTCTCCACGCACAGGCGCGCGTCTTCGTTGTCCATGATGCCCTTGATGATCAGCTTGCCGCCCCAGCGGTTCTTGATCCACTCCACGTCGCGCCACGAGAGCGCCGGATCGAACTGCTGCGAGGTCCACGACGACAGGGAGCTCATGTCCGACACGCTCTTCGCATGGCCGACGATGTTGCCGAAGTGGCGGCGCGGCGTGCGCAGCATGTTCAGGCACCAGCGCGGCTTGGTGGCCAGGTTCATCATGTTCGGGATGGTCAGCTTCGGCGGCGCCGTCATGCCGTTGCGGATGTCCTTGTGGCGCTGGCCCAGCACCTGCAGGTCCAGCGTCAGCACCAGCGCCGAGCAGTTGGCGGCTTTCGCGCGGTCGATCAGGCGCTCGATGAAATCGCGGTCCTTCATCACGTACAGCTGGAACCAGAACGGTTTTGTGGTGCGCGCCGCCACGTCCTCGATCGAGCAGATGCTCATGGTCGACAGCGTGAACGGCACGCCGATCTTTTCCGCCGCGCGCGCCGCCAGGATTTCGCCGTCGGCGTGCTGCATGCCGGTCAGCCCGGTCGGCGCGAGGGCCACCGGCATCGCCACCTCCTGCCCCACCATCGTGCTTTTCAGGCTGCGGTCGACCAGGTTGACGGCCACGCGCTGGCGGAACTTGATGGACGCGAAATCCGTCTCGTTGGCGCGGTAGGTCGATTCGGTCCAGGAGCCGGCGTCGGCGTAATCGTAGAACATGCGCGGCACGCGCCGCTTGGCCAGGACGCGCAAGTCTTCGATGGTCGTGATGATACTCATGCGTGCAGTTTCCTCTCGTCGGTGGGGGATGCGGTGGTCGGATGTTCGGGTGCGCGCGCCTCGGCCGCCACCAGCGGCAGGTCGAGGATGAAGACGGTGCCCGCGCCGGGCATGCTTTCGACGCGGATCGCGCCGCCCAGCAGCGAGCTGACAATGGTGTGCGCGATGTTCAGGCCCAGGCCGGTGCCGCCCTGGCCCATGCGCGTGGTGAAGAAGGGGTCGAACACGCGCGCCAGGTGTTCGGGGGCGATGCCGCGCCCGTCGTCGGCAAAGCGCAGCTGCACCCAGCCGGCGTCCAGCAGGCGTGCCGACAGGCGCATTTGCCCGCCCGGCTTGTCGAAGGCATGCAGCAGCGCGTTGTTGACGAAGTTGATCACGACCTGGCCGAAGGGGCCGGGATAGCTGTCCATCACGATCCCCTCCGGGATCTCCAGCTGCAGCGCATGCCCTTCCATGCGCACCTTGTTCATCATCGTGGCCAGGATTTCCTGGCAGGCGCGCGCCAGGTCGAAGCGGCGCCGCTGGGCGCTGGCCTGGTCGACCGACACCTGGCGGAAGCTGTTCACCAGTTCCGCCGCCTGGTGCAGGCTGCGCACGATCAGTTCCGAGGCTTCGTGTGCGGCGCCGATATATGCGTCCAGTTCCGAGCGGCGCAGCGCCGCGCCGTCGAGCGCGGCGTGGATGCCGACCGTTTTTTCGTGCAGGGTGCTGGCCATCAGCAGGCTGTTGCCGATCGGCGTATTCAGTTCGTGCGCCACGCCCGCCACGAGCGAGCCGAGCGAGGCCAGCTTTTCCTGGGACGCGAGCAGGGTCTGCGCATCCTTCAGCTGGCGGTAGGCCTGGGCATTGTCGAGCGCCACGCCGACATACGCGGCCAGCGTGCGCAGCATGTCCAGGTGCACGCGCTGGTAGGCGCCGCGCGCATGACTTTGCACCGACAGCACGCCGAGCACGCGCTGGCCGGCCGTCACCGGCACATACAGCAGCGACTGCGGCAGCGCGGCCGGTGGCGGCCGTTCACGCACGCCGGCTGGCGCGCCGGGCAATGCGCTGATGGCCACCGCCTCCGGCGTGGCGCCCGGCAGGTAGCGTCCGGATTCGCGCGGCAGGTCGTTGACGAACACTTCGCGCCCGTGCTCGATGCTCCAGGCGGCCAGCGATGCCGGGTCGCGCCCTTCGGTCCTGGCGGGCGCACAGCGCTGGCCATCGACCACCGCATACGGGATATCGAGCCCGCCCGCCTCGCCGCGGGCCACCACCACCGCGAACACCGGCGCCTCCATCAGCACCTGCACGTGTTCGTGCAGGGTGTCCATGATGGCCTCGATGTCGAGATTGGCGGTGAGGCGGCGCCCGATATCGGACAGCAGCGCGATGTTGCGGCGCGCCTGGTCGGCGGCGTCCTTCTGCTGCTCGGCCTCGCGCTTGCGCCGCTCGGCCGCGTCCTTTTGCAGCAGCAGTTCGGCGGTGCGCGCATTCACCTGGCGTTCGAGCCTGCCCTTGTGCTGGACCAGGGCGTTGATGCGCAGGCGGTAGGCCGCCAGCGCCGCCGCGCCCAGCAGCAGCACGGCCAGCAGGCGGAACCACCAGGTTTTCCACCAGGGCGGCGTGATGGTGATCGCCAGCGTGGCCGGCGCTTCGCTCCAGACGCCGTCCTTGTTACTGGCGCGCACCCGGAACACGTAGCTGCCCGGATCGAGGTTGGTATAGCTGGCGAAGCGCTTGCTGGCATCGGTCTCGACCCAGGCTTCGTCGAAGCCTTCGAGCCGGTAGGCGTAGCGGTTGCTGCCCGGCGCGGCGTAATGCAGGGCCGCGAATTCGAGCGAGAACACCGAATCGCGGTAAGGCAGGGTCACCGCGCCGCCCTCGGGCAGAGTGCGCGCCTTGTTAAACACCAGGAAGTCGGTGATGCGCACGACCGGCGGATACGGGTTGTCGCGGATCGCATCCGGCTGGAAGGAATTCATGCCGTTCACGCCGCCGAAATGCAGCTGGCCATCCGGGCCGCGCGCCGCCGAGCCGACAAAATAACTGCCGTCGATCAGGCCATCCTTGGCCGTGTACTGCTTGTACTGGCCGCTGACCGGGTCGATGCGCGACAAGCCGACGGTGCTGCTGGCCCACAGCTGGCCGCTGCCGTCTTCGAGCACGGCGCCGATCGGCACCGCCTGCTCCGTATCGGTGATGGGGAAGTAGCGGAACACCGGCTTGCCGCCGGGGCCGCGCTCCATGCGGTGCAGGCCGCTCGCGGTGCCGAGCCACAGCTCGCCCTTCGCGCTCAGCAGCACGTCGTGGATGCGGTTGTGGCGCAGGCTGTCGGGGTCGGCGTCGTCCTGGCGAAAATGGGTGAAGACATTCGCGGCACGGTCGAAACGGTCGAGGCCATTGTCGGTGCCGACCCAGAGGATGCCGTCCTTGTCCTCGGCCATGGCGAACACGCGGTTATCGCCGAGGCTGGCCGGATCGCCGGGATCGTGGCGCCACGCGCGCCGCACCGTCAGGTCGGCATTCAGCTGGTACAGCCCGGCGCGCGACACCACCCAGGTGATGCCGTCGCGGGTTTTCAGCACCGCCTGCACCAGTGCGGCATTGCCCTCCGGGCCGAGGTCGACCGGGTGAAAGGGACCGCCGCTCTCGGGGCACCAGGCCAGGCCGGCCGGGGTGCCGGCCCACAAACGGCCGTCGAGGACCGACAGGCTGTGCACCACGTCGCTTGGCAGCGAGGCCGGGTTGCCCGGCTGGTGACGCAGCGCGCGCGTACGCCCGCTGCGCGGATCGAGCTGCACCAGCCCGCCGCCGGAGGTGCCGACCCAGATCTGGCCGTTCGCGCCGACGGCGATGTCGCGCGCCTTTTTGAAGCTGTTCCGGTAACCGCTGTCGGGCTCGAAACTGAAATGCGAAAAGCCGCCGCTGGCCAGGTCGGTGCGGCTGACGCCGCCGAAGCGGGTGCCGACCCAGAGCGTGCCGGTGCGGTCGACGCGCACCGCCGCCACCTGGTTGTCCGACAGGCTGTGCTGGTCGAGCGGGCGGTTGCGGTAGGCGACGAAGCGGCCGCTGGCCGGCTCGCGCCATTTCAGGCCGTCGAAATCGGTGCCGGCCCAGAGCGTGCCGCCGGCGTCGGTGTACAGCGCCAGCACGTGGGCGTCGCCGATGCCCTCGTCCGGCCCCAGCGCGCGCCGCTGCGGCGCGCCCTCGCCCAGGCGCCACTCTTCCAGTCCGCCGTCGCTGCCGACCCACAGGGTGTCGCGTGGCCCCAGCGCCAGCGCCAGCACGCGCGCGCGGCGCGGGTCCTGGTCGAGCGGCGCGAAATACGTCAGCTGGCTGGCGCCCGGCTGCAGGCGCGCGACGCCTTCCAGCGTCCCGACCCAGAGCGCGCCGCGCGCATCGAAAGCCAGCGCGTTCACGATGTGGTCGGCGCCGGCGCCGGGCTGGCGGATGGCGGTGACCTTGCCGCTGCGCGGATCGAGGCGCTTCAGGCCATCGCTGGTGCCGAGCCAGAGCATGCCATGGCGGTCGGCGGCAATCGCGTTCACGCTGCGGCTGGCGCTCTCGAGGCTGCTGCCGTCGCGCAGCGCGTAGCGCACGAACTTGCCGCCCGCGGGATCGAAGCGCGCCAGCCCGCCCTTGGTGCCGAACCAGAGCCGCCCTTCGGCATCTTCGAGCGAGGCGTTGACGTAGCCGTCGGGCAGGGAATCGCTATCGTGCGGGTCGTTGCGGTAGGCGGTGATGCGGTAGCCGTCGTAACGGTTCAGTCCAGCCTGGGTGCCGAACCACATGAAGCCCTGGCGGTCCTGCAGGATGGTGAGCACCGATTCCTGGGTCAGGCCGTGTTCGATCGACAGGCGCTCGAAACGCAGGTTACGCGGCGCGGCGGCGTTGGCGGCGGTGGCAAACAGGCTTGCCAGCAGCAGGCCGGCGATGGCGCACAGCGCGCGGCGCCACGTGGTGAACCTCAGCATAGATATCAATTAGCATCAGTATCCGGAACAGGTGTGTTCAATCTACCAGAGTTGGAATAAGAGTTGAAATAAATTAAGACTTTGACGAATAACATGCGGCTGCTATAATGCGTGCATCGGGCGGCTGTAGCTCAGCTGGATAGAGTACTTGGCTACGAACCAAGGGGTCGTGGGTTCGATTCCTGCCAGCCGCACCAAGAAATACGGAAGGCCAGATCGCAAGATCTGGCCTTTTTCGTATTCCGGATTCGTTTTTCGCGTGCGCTAGCCGTGGGTCGAGCGCCGCTCCTCCAGACTTACGCGAAGCTAAGCATAGTT
>Ga0308160_10002230_pt1 | contig 24149 bp, 32 predicted proteins | sample PhyFR1_FD_201036 | JGI IMG/M metagenome (GOLD analysis project Ga0308160, IMG submission 201036) | Phyllosphere microbial communities from UC Gill Tract Community Farm, Albany, California, United States - DLSLF.R1 | ecosystem: Host-associated > Plants > Phyllosphere > Unclassified | place: USA... | reverse complement strand
CTCACTTCGCTCGAACCTGTTCATTCGAGGATGCAAAAGCTGATCTTCTTCTCGTCCGTTCGCAGCGGTCTCGACATTTCGATCGGGAGGACCTACAATTTGATCGGAAAGCTTACCGCAGTACCAATCGCTGAAGGTACCGGAACATGGGCTTGGACATTCGGAGTGAGTCTCGAGATCTCTCTCAGTCCTTTCCTCATAGTGCTCATTTTTGTTTCTTTCTTCAGGTCGCTGCAGTGATGTGCGCTTTCACCTGGATCCTCACTCTCGCCTTCTTCTTCTACGAACGTACCTTCCCTGCCGCTCATCGAGTCCCAACTGGTCGACAAGCAGCTCACCACAAAGCCGATTCACTCGGAATCGCTCGACCTGGATTCTGGGCGTCATGGAAGTCGGATCGAAAATACTTCGCAGCTTCGATCATGGCAATCCCAGCTTGCTTTTGGATACTCGACATCTCTCAGCTACTCCAATCGGGAGCTGTCAACACTTATACTTCGAATTTGGCCGACACTATCCGAGTTACGAGAAACAAGAGTAATGCTGCCGCTGGATACACCTCCGCTATCGGACAAGGTTCGCAATATCTTCGCTTGACGCGCTACGCATTGAGCTGACTCGATTCGTTCGAAACAGTGATTCCTATCGTTTTGACTCCTTGTCTAGGTATCTTCTTTGATCGGTATGTTCTCCTTGTTCCTCGCTCTGCAAGTTCGTTGGACTGATCTTCTCCTCGTCTACAGTCTCGGACGACGAATGCATTGGGTTACGGCAACTGGTTCGTTTCCCTTCTCGGAGTTTCGTTTCTTTGGGTCACTGACTAATTTCCGCTCTCGAACAGCTGCTCTCTGGGTCCTAACCTACGCTCTTCTTGCCTACACCAACGTCAACCCTCTCGTTCCTTCCATTCTCGGATCTCTCGCTCTCGCTACGAACGTGCTTCCTTGGATCGTAAGTTGAGACGATTTCTCCTATCTCGCAAAGAACGAGGCTGACGTTCGTTCTTCGAATTCGTAGGCTTCCATTCCTCTTCTCGTTCCCAACCAGGCGAATCTGGGCACTGCATTCGGGATTTACAAAGCTGTGAGTAACTCTCTAAATCCCCCAGAAAGATGCGAAAGCTGACGGTTCTCTTTCACTCCAGCTCAACAACTGTGGAAGCGTCGTCATGAACGTTGCGAGCGGAGCTATCCAAGACAAGTCTGGAACTGGAACTGATCAGTACCGATACGTTTTCGCTTTCATCATCGGCAGGTCTCTCTCTCCATTTCTTCGCGAGATTCAAGCTCATCTCTCTCATCTCGACTCACAGTCATCAAGGGACTCGATGTTCTCTACGGTCTCGGCTACCACTACTTTGACATCAAGTTTTTGAACGGAATCCTCTATGCGAACGAGAAGGAAAGGGTTGCGAGGCAAGACGATGATCTCGTCCTGAGAAACGAGGGATTGAGGAGACCGATCAAAGAGGTCACCTATGTCTCGTTGGGTGTTGTGGGTTGTATGATTGTGATAGCTTGGGTTCTCTATCTTTATTACTCAGTATAGAGCAACTTTGGGCAACAATGGGTAATATAGGATGGGTTCGTGCATTTCTGACGGAGATACGAGAGGAAGCGAAACTTCGCTCTCTCTTTCCTTCTTCTCACTTTCGCCTCGCTCGCTTCGTCCTCGCTCAGTGACAATCTGAACATCATCCGCAAGGTAAAGCTCGTTCCCCTTTCTCCAGCGCGTATTATCTTGTGATCCTGTGGACGATCTACGTTCGTCCCCTTTTCGCTCTCTTCTCCCTCGTCCTCGCTGTACTAACTCGAGCTTAAGCATATATGTAGCCTATCATTTATGTTTGCTCTGAGGGAGGAAACGTTATACCCGTAACTTCCGAAGTGACCGCAGTGAGTTCCGAGTCGAATTGAGCTTTTACTTGAACGCCGAAGCTGACTCTCACTTCGGCACTTGCAGTACCTCGTCCTCGATCTCCTCGCCAAAGTCGTCTTCACCGGTGTTCACCTTTACTCGATTGAAAGGCTCGATTACGAAAGATTGGGTCTCGTAAGTTCCTTTCCTCTCAAATGCTTCTCTGGTCTCGGCTAATCCCCTTCGTTGTACCAGTTGAGCGGAAAGTGGACCGACACCACCGACGTCGTCGACAAGCATCACTCGACACGCTCGCAAGAGATCTCGAATCACCGCTCCGGAAACGAGGAAAACATTCCTCCTTCGGCTTCGACCGCTCCTCCTCATTCGACTGCTCAAGAACCATCTATATTGGACAAGATGGGGAGGCAGAACGGAGAGAGGGTAGCTTGAACAGAAGAGAAAGGATGAACGAACTTCTGTAGATACGTTTTTCTTCACCCACTACTTCCTCGGTGACAATGACGATACTCATTCTCTTCCCGAGCTTCCGAAGCTTCGGACTTTCCGCGGATCGGAAGTGAGAACTGAAAAAAAAAAGAGACGAATCTTTTACCGCTTTCTTCACTTCCTCTCATCTCGACCTCTTCTCGAGTCGACTTTTTGCTGCTTCAGTAGGGCTTTGAGCAAACATGGATCCCCTTCGTCAACAGATCAGTGAGCTCAAAATCCTTTTCGTCGTGGATTCGAAGCATCTTACCTTTTTTTGCTTCCGACATCGTTCCTTTCTCTCTACAGTTAACGCTAGTAAGTCGTGTCTTACGGGATTCAACGCTTCGGACTCGTTACTGACCCGGTTTTGTGGCCCCGTTCGAAGCGATGGATCAATGGCAAACGAAGGAGTGGGTCGCAGTGAAAGAATACACGGCGATATCACAAAGTTGTGAAGCGATTCTAGGCTATTGCGAGTGACACGCTCTTCTGAGAAGTAGACATGCTAGATGCGACTGACGTCTTTGCTTTACGCAGACGAACAAGATCGTCAGTTCCTACTGATCGAGACAGCGAAGAAGGTAATTGAGCGGTGGAATGCGTTCATCGGCACGGAGGATGGACAAGAGGTCGTCAGACTTCAGCTCCAGCGCCTTGCTCGAGTAAGTCCCTAGACCTATTCTTTAATGCGAAAATTGACCCAACAAAGTTTGCAGGCCGACGAAAGATTCAGTCAAGTATTGGCTGCTGAGAATGACGGCACACCTCAGGCTATCTCGAGTCATACAATGTGTGAGTCACCTGACTAGGCTTTGCACATGTCAGGAGCTGAACAACTTGGATGATATTTCGTGAGTAGTCGATAATCGTAAGTCGAGGTTCTCTTACCAGTTCTGGTGTATGCCTTTATCAACGGCGCGACATGACCTGAATTGACGGTACCTTTGCTGCACAGTATCCCGCGACTTCTTCAATACGCTTCACATGAGCAATTTACGTGGACTCGAGATTTGTCGAGACCCTCAAATTCTTTCTCACTGTCAGCAACACCCACTCATGCATTGATTGAGCCTATCGAGCTGATAGTGCCAATTGTGATCCAGATTGTGACCTTTTCAAAAGGCAACCGATCAAGCTGGCGAACGAAATCGGGGATGTTCGTCGTCAACTGATATCTATGACGACGCTAGGCATTATGCTGTGCGAGACCATACAGCAGATCAAGACATGGGTTCGTCCACAACTCTCCATCGTGCTCTCCTCATAAGTTCTGATTCAGAGCGGTTACAGGCTCGAAAGGTCGTCGGACCGAACTCGACGGAACAACGAGCAAGATTCAGCGCTTGGATGCGGCCTCAAGATCACCACACATCAAGGCTTATGCTCAACTTTCCAGCTATCCTCGGACTGTCCAAGAAGTCGTACAGGTTACCTTCTCCTCGAAGATCATCTGACACTCCTTTCGAGACCGTCAAGCGTGCCGAGACGTTTCCCGCTCAGAGAAGCAAGCTTACGGCTCCAGTAGCAATCTTGCACCCTGTGCTCAGATCCCCGCGACCTAACTTTACTCTCGCCCCGCTGTAAAGGTGGATTCCGATTCGCACCAGTAGTCTATTATTCCTTCCCATTTGTGCCTCTCGGCGAGTCTGTTACAAGTCAATCCTTTCTGCTTCTCGTTATCGGTTCCTATCGTTTGAGACGCGAGCGAGCTAATTCGAGAGTGTGCGAAGGATCTTTCGATGCGATCGAGTTTTTGCGAGACGACTAAGCTTAAATTTCCGACTTTTCACGAAACCCATCCGAGCGGCTCCTATCTATTCAGACTTCTAGATATAGCTATCCCAGTACTTTTTGCGATCTCGTTGAAGCGAGAAGGGTTGATTCAATTCCCAACAACCCCCTTTCCTCTGTCTCTCAACTTGGCAACTCGACTTCACCGACTCGCCTCTCTACAGCTCGACCGGCCAGCTCAGATCAATCCTATAGTATTTATCAAGCTACTCGAGCAAACAGAGAGATGGTAGCTTCAAGTGAACAAGAGCCAGTCATTCTTCAAGATGAAAGTGCTGGACCATTCGAGGGTAAGCTCTACCACCCCCTGAGCTATCAGACGCTAACCTGGCACTATTTTATAGGTCCTGAGAAGCTTCTCGAGCTGTGGTTCTCCCCTTCAGAGCGAGATGTTGTAGATCGAGGTTTACCTCTCAAAGGTGGAAGGAAAGGCAAGAAACGGTGGACTGGATTGAGGCAGGTCGAGAGGAGTACTTGGGAAGGAATGCTAGATGAGGTTCAATGCAAAGTACTCAGTGTAATCGAGGGAGAAGAGATGGATGCCTATTTACTCAGGTTCGCTCAACTTTCCCTCCCTACCTCGAACTACAAGCTAACCTAGACGATTAATAGTGAATCATCAATGTTCGTTTGGCCTCACAAGCTCATCCTCAAGACTTGCGGAACCACGACTCTACTCCTCGGTTTACCAACTTTACTTCGAATCGCTTCCGAAACTTGCGGGTTCAACGGAGTTTGGAGATGCTTCTATTCGAGAAAGACTTTCATGTTCCCTGATAGACAGAGAGGGCCTCACAAAGATTGGACTCAAGAGATGAGTTTCTTGGACAAATTATTCGGTGCGTTTCGAGACTTTCGATTGATCTTTCCGATGATCTATTGCTGATGAGTGGAACTCTCTTGAGCACAGAGAACAGCTCGGCATACACAGTGGGAAGAATGAACGGAGATCATTGGTTACTCTACATTACCCCACCACGAGACGACGTTCTCCTTCCTCACGCACTCGAATCCTCCGCTTCCCTTCCTCCCTCGAACCCCAAAACTGCCCTCTCTGAACTTTCAACCTCTCTTTCGACGACCCCTTCCGCACTCCCCCCAGTCTCGCCTCGAAAAGGTACCACTCCTCTCCCGACTCCTGGACTCCCCTCCGATTCCCACCCTGATCAAACGCTCGAAATCCTCATGACTCAACTCTCCCCCTCTGCCTGTCGCAAATTCTACCACCCTTCCTCGACCCCCTCCGCTCCCGTCCCTTACACGTCCCCCCTCCTCGCCGAATCAGCAGGAGACGCCCACTCCCTCGGGTCCCAACTCTCTCAAGACTTGGGATTGACCGCGATCCTCCCTGGTGCAACTCTCGACTCGTTCCTGTTCGCCCCGTGTGGATTCAGTCAGAACGCAGTGAGAGGAGATCGATACGCTACAGTTCATGTAACACCCGAAGAAGCCTACTCCTACGCCTCTTTCGAATGTAATTTCGATTTCAACGGACTCGGCCGCACCTCTAATTCCTCTCGTAACCCGAACCCTCACACTCTACAAGAATTAGTCGAAAAAGTATTGAACATTTTTGAACCTTCGAAAATGTCGATCACTTTGTTTGTAAGTGATGATGAGGAAGTTGAAGGGGAGGAGAGCAAAATGTTGGGTGCACCAATGGGAGGAGGGGGAGGAGGGGAGAAATCTTTGAAGAGTAGAGCTCATTCAGGGATGAGACAGTTGAGTAACCCGAGTTTGGTAGAGAAGTATGAGAGGGTCGATAGAATTTTGTATGAGTTTGAAGGCTACTCTTTGGTGTATGCAGTGTTTCAGAAGAGGGTCGAAGAACAGGAGGAAGGACAGAAAGTAGAGGGAGGTGTAGAGATCGTTGTGTAGAGCAAACTTTTCAGCTATTGATAGATTGATCGTTTGATATTGTAACATTCTTGGGTTGTTTAGAGGTTTCACTCCATTCATACGGAGAGGACTCAGAGAAACGAGTGACATAAGAAACGAAAGAAAACCATGCAGTTGTTGCAAAAACGACAATTTCGAAGCGACACAAAAGACGAAGAATGCAAAGTTAAACTTGACGTCGTTTCGACTCCTCCTCCCTAGTTTCACTCGAGCTAACCGAATTACTTCTCTGCGAGAAGGAAGTAATCAAGGATCAGTATCTTCGTCTCTCAAACAAAATGATGATTGAACTCCTTCAAACTCACTCGCATTCTTTCCCCCTAATCTCATCCAAGCCGGCACGACTTTGCCCCGATCCCCTCCCAACCCATTCCCTCCAACTTTCCTCTTGTCTCCTACTTTCTCCTCTTTCTTTGGTTGCTCGTTAGGATCGAACGAGGGAGGTGGTGGGAGGGGTGAAGCGATCGATAATAATTCAGAACGGAGTGGTGGAGGTCTTGAGGGATCTAGCTCAATCGATTTTCGAGATCAGCACGATGGAGAAGTGATGAGAGAGAGAGAGAGAGGGAGAAGAGAGAGTAACGTACCGTTTAGAGAATCATTCTCGAATTTAATGTAGAGAGCAGAAGAAGGTGTGAATTCCAATTCCATTAGGTTCTTTCCTTTCCATTTTGGATCACCTTTGATATATTCTGTTCGAGGTGGTGATTGATCTTATTACTCCCGCTCAAATACTCAAAGTCAGCGAAAAGAGGGAGAAAGACAGCAGAGAGGGAAGGGGGACTGACAGAGAACGAAAGGGGTTTGAGAGTGTTCGGGAGCTAAGGAGAGTTTGACGAATTCGTAAAGATGGATGAGTTTGTCGGTGGAGGGAAAAACACCTTCCAATTGAGAACGATCTGAGAATCTAATCCTGATTCTAGTCTGTACAACTCATCCAAACTCCACCATATGAGCCGAGTTACTCTAGTACAGAAGGTAAGGTCGAGATCGCACCTGTGGCCATTTAGCAGCTTTTGCTTTACTCTTCTGTGCCTCTTCCAATTCCCTCAATTTCTGTGTCAACAATGGTCTATCCACCAATTCCTCTCTCTTCTTTACTTGTCCTGCGAACGCCTGTTGTAACTCTACTGGAGTAGGAGCGAAATAAGATTCTGGGAGATCGAGGAATGAGCGAGAGGATTGGGCGAATTTGGAATCGGTTGGTGCGAGTAAGTAACGACATTCGAATGAACGGGATTTCGAGGGGTCAGAGGGGGAGATGGAAGTGAGGGTATGGGTCTTGGGCGAGGTGTAGGGGATGGAAGAGGTTGATGCAGTGGGAGATGGTTGAGAGGAAGGAGTGCAAGTGGGAAGGAGGGAAGTTGAGGGAAGAGGTTCGGGAGATGGGGAGGGGGAGCTGTCCATTGTTGCATCACCTGGTAAGGAGGAGAACATTTGGATAGGTTCAGGAGTGGGCTGAGTAGAGCGAGAGTCGTTCATCTTGAATCGAGTCGAATCGGAATAGTGAGCGAGCTGAGGGTCGAGAGCTGACTTTAGTTGACTTTGAATAGCCCTAGATAGTAGTTGATTGAGCTCTATGAGTGATTCTAGTCAAGTCGAGTGAGGTGGAGGAGAGCAAGAGTTGAGATCCCTTCGTCATTGTTCCCCTCTCTTTCCTACCTATCACTTCCCCTCTCCTATCCACTCCTCCAACCTCACTACAATCCATGAGAGTACTCGTAGCGACAGGTTGTACATCCGGCTTAGGTTCCCTCGCCCTCTCTCAATTCCTTTCCCGTCTCATCTCAACTTCCCCTTCCCTCGACTCTCACAAATACTTGATCCTAGCAGGTCACCGCTCAACCCCTCCTCAAGCACTCTCGGATCAAGCAGAACGATCGAATGATAAAGTTGAATTGAAATGGTTGGAATTGGATCTCGCAAACTTGAATTCAGTCAGATCGTTCGCACAGAACGTCAAACGGGAATTGAATGAAAGAGGAGTGGGTAAAGTGGATACATTGTTGTTGAATGCGGCGGTATGGAAAGCGGAATATGAGAGTGTTGGGTTGGGAGAGAAAGAGTATTCGAAAGAAACGATAGTCAATCATTTCGGTACGTCTTTTCTTCTCTTCTTCAGCTATGCGAGCTTCAGCTGACAAAGTCAAAGGCTGCACAGCTCAATACTACCTCACTCAAGAACTCTTACCACTCCTCTCTGCACCTTCAGAAGAGAGGTCCCGAATAATCTTCACTACTTCCTCACTTCAAAACGGGGTCAAATCACTAGGTAGGTCCTCTTCTCCTACACAGTCAACGTGAATCGTCTGACTGAATTCGGGACGAGGATCTACAGATGATCTACTACCACTTCTCACGTCCCCTTTCACCGAAAACTCGACCTCTCGCTCTCGCTACGCCGCATCGAAACTCATTCAAACCCTTTCCTTCCACCACCTCCACCGGTCCCTTACCTCTCATACTCCCTCATCTTCCTCGTCCGTCACTCAAACTCGAGCAACAAGAGCCTCAGAAATTGATCAAGGCAAAATCGATTTTGTTTCTGTATCACCTGGATTCGTTCCGACGACAGGGTTGGCGAGGGAAACGAGTTGGTGGCAAAAGTTATTGATGAGGTACGTTATAAGTTGGGCACCGTTTTGTACGACTGAAGAGGAAGGTAAGTTTGACAAACTGTTTTTCTTTTTTCTTCTAAACGTTCTTTTTACTCAGTCGGGGACTGATCATGAATGAATGGTCTCGAATTGATAGGTGCGAAAAGGATAGTGGATTGTATGACTCTACCTATCTCGGAACTTGACTCGACAGATTCGACAGATTCGACATATTCTCGATTCATCTTCCGACCCTCGATAGATTCTAGCAATAACGTTTCGCTCAATTCGCTGCTCGCCCAACTCAAGGAGGAAGAAGGACGTGCTAATGAAGGAGAAGGTGTGAAGAAGTGGGAGGAGTTGAGGAAAGTTTGGATGCCTAGTTTAGGGGAGATGCAAAGTTGGACGAGAGATCAGGGAAGCGAGTGAGGAGCAGACAGTTGGGAGAGGAACCGATCCGCTGGAGAGGGGCCATACGAGATGGACAAGAGGTGAAGGAAAGTCAGAGATATCGTAGTATGCTCAAAAACAGAAAAACGGGTACTTCAGGAGATACGCGACAATGAGAAACAACAAGTGACAACGACCGACAAAATCTGATCTAACCGCAAAACCCTCGACAGAACGCCTTGACCTCCTTCGCTCGTCCTCGACCTCTCCCGTTCTCCGCCTAATCATCTCGTCTCCTCCTGACCCTGACCAGTCGCTTTCTTACACCAGTCCCTTACCCCTTCAACCACATCTCTCCTAACATACAACTCCCCTTTCTTGCCTCTCGCCTCCTCCTCTTTCCCCGGAGGAACAATGACCAGGTTCGCCGTTTCCTCTTGCTCCTTCCTTCCTCCCCTCGTATCGTTATGTAACATTTCCGCTATTCTATTCGGCGTGAGTGCGGGTAGGAGTGGGTTGGCAGGGGTAGTCGACATGAATGGAACGAGTTGGGAGAATGCGAGAGTGACGAGAATGTAGGCGTCTGAGAGAGGGGATGGCGTGGGAAGAGAACAAGAAGCGTTGGGTCCACAACATGAATCTGAAGCTGCAGAGGAGGTCGAAGAACGAGGGAGATAAATTGTCGTTTGAGTTGGAAGAGTTGGAGTGGGTTTGAGAGGTGAAGAAGATGCAAGTTTCGTAGAAGTTTCTGAGGGGTTCGTGGTGTCGCAAGAGATTAAACCAGAACAACATTCCTCGACTGTTTCTTTCGTCGGTTTCGTTGTTGCTGTTGTTGTTGTTGAAGGAGGTCCACAATCGAGAATTCCTTCACAACACTCCTTATCCTTCTCTTCTTCTTCCCCTTGACCACAATCGATAATTCCATCACAACATTCCTCCTCCTTTTGAGCTTGAGGTGCAGAGTTGGCGAGTGCAGCAGCAGCCAGGAAAGCGACCGTTTCATCCTCACTCTCTTTCCTCTTCTTCGCACTCGCAGAAGAGGAACACTGTTTCTTTCTCTTCCCTCCTCCTCCTCCTTCTTCTTCCTCCTCCTCGAGATCTCGTCTTCGTTTCTTTGCGATCAAGCCTTCGATCCCTCTGACGCCCTTCATCAATCCGATACAAAACTCCTTGTACTCTCGATCCCTTTTCCTCTTCATCATTCTCTGTTTGTCCTCCTCTTCTTCTCGTTCTCGAGCTTCCAATTTGTCCGTGACTGCTTTCAGTTCCGCTTCTGATGGTAACGAATTGAAATCGGGATAGAGGGATTGCATTAAGTAAGCATCGGGAATTCCTCCCCCTCCTCCTCCTGATCCATCAAGACCACAGAAAGTATCGAGGAAGAATTGTTCGTCTTCGGGTGAAGGAGTAGGGAAGATAGACATGTTGGAAAGGAAATCTGACGTGGTTGAGGGAGGAGTTGAAGAGGTTTTCAAGTTCGCCATACTTGGAGGAGGGATGAGAGCGGGATAGATAGAGGGATTTGGCGAGATTTGTGCGGGTGCGGGAGGAGCGGGAGTGGGGACGGTTGAGGCTCGAAGGTGGGATGAAGGGGGAGTGGGACACTGAGATGGACCAGAGAGTGAGGTTCGTTGATTCTGATTCTGATTCTGAGAAACGGGATAGGGTTGAGTAGTGGAAGGTGGGAGAGTCATTGAGAAAGCGTTGTTGTGAGGAAGATGAGGGTGTTGGTATTGGGAAGGGTAGTAGGAACCGTATGGAGCTGGATTCTGAGGGAAGTTGTGGTAGGAAGGAGGAAATTGCGGAGCGTAAGCTGGAGCGGGAGGATGTTGATAGCTGACACTTGCGTGAGGGTGATTGACGAGGTAAGGAATGGGTTGAGGGTTGTGCTGAGACTGAGGTTGCGATTGAGGAGGATAGCCGGGGTTCTGTTGTTGCAGTCGAGGAGAAAGTTGTTGAATAGGAAGAGAATAGCTTTGAGCTGGTGAGCCGTAAGAAGGAGCGGTAGTCGAAGAGGTCGAAGGTCTAGAGGCTGCTTGCATGATGGGAGAGAATCTCGGTTGAGGCAAAGGATAAGTGGTCGAATCTCTTCGCTCGTGTTCTGGTTGATGATTCGTTCCAGATCCTGAACCTCCAGCTAACACTTCTGCTGCTCCTCTAGCTTCGTCGTTTCCTACTCTCGGTGACTGATCTTCCGTCTCTCCTCCACTACCCTCTTGGTCTCCGTTCTTTCCCTTGCTTTTCCCTTTCGCAGCTTTCTTAGTTTTAGGTTCCGTCGGTTCCATCGGTCCGTCAATCACTTCCTCTTCCGGCGCTGGCCCTGTCAAAGGTTCACCATCCTCAGGTAGCCCACATCTTTGTCGCAAGGCTTTGTTCCTGTGGACGACGCAAAACTCAATTCCTCTTCGCTTCGGAACAACTGAAATGGTATGGTAAACCTACTCGGCAGTCAACCAATCGACAGTAGCTTCAATATAAGTCAAATGAGCAGCTCTTCTGGCCCTGAACGCCCTCTGTACATCTCTCGAACGCTGTGAGAAGTTAGAGAGCGAATTAGCTTGGTTGCCGATGCGAGCGGAATTCGAGCTTCAGTGAACTCACGCTAGGTGGCAATGTATCATCTTGTCTTCTACCTCTTCTTGCTTTCTTTCCACCATTAGTAGTCGACTCTTCGGTCATCTTGGAGAGGGAAATTCGGGTGGAGGCGAGTAGACTTCGAGGTAGAAAGGATCAATGGGGGAAGTCGTAGATTACTTGACCAGATCTCGTGCTGGCTAGCGTGTCGTATCCGTTCTGCTCTAGTCGTGTCGAGGTCGAGTTTAGAAAGAAGATGGAGAATCGGCGATCTCCGTTTGTGAGCGAGCCGCTCAGGTGTGCAGCCGAATGAACGCTCAGGCGTGATAGACACCCTTGTCTAAAGTCACTTGCGAGTCGGGTTGGCGGAGATGTCGATCTGGGGGAAGGAACGCAAAACAATTTGTAATTCAAAAGGAATCGCAATCGAAGCACATTTGTCGATTCTGATCTTCGCGCAAGATACAGAGAGCGGTCAGCGATGGAAGCGCTATCATGGCTACGAAAAAGCGATCAGTTTGCTATGAATATGTTATTCGCATTTTTCGCTGCCCAAATCCAAGGGGTGCGCGGCTGAGCAAATTTTCGGCGGGCGAACACACGAGCCCTCTTCCTCCTGTTGACTATGCTTCCTAAATTGAAATCGCATTAACTCCCTCTACGCGCTACTTCAGCCTTCGGCGACGCTCTCTGATTATACCTGAGAGTACTCGCTACGATGGCAGACGAAAATGCAGGGGGCAGACGAGCTCTAGGGCACCGCAAATTGAATTCTCTCGCTTCACAACCTTTAACTGCCAACGATTCCACCCTCAACACCTCAAATCAGCCTGCAACTAAGCGTGCGAGATCAAACACTGTTCCAGCTCCTCCTCCACCTCAGTCTTGTCACACTGTCGTGGCTGTTGTTACCTATACGCAACTCGATCGTTTCTTCACTGTATCAATCTGTTTCCTACCGCACTTCTGCTCGCTAGAATGAGATCTCCTCTGCTGTGCTGATCTGTGAGTACTCGAAGAGGTCTGCCAGCGCAAAGAGAAGCTTCGAGAGTTTGCTGTCGAGAAGTATCACATCGGAAACAGCTCAAATGCTCGTTCGCAGGGAGGTAGAAGATTCGGTAGAGCGTCAATAGACTCGAAAACCGCATGGCTCAAAGCTCTCGTATCTCTCGATTGATTACGCTTCAAGCACTGACTGTCAGGTCTTTGGGTGAAGAGATATAGCCGTTCAAAGTTAAGAAAGTTAGTCAACAGGGGGGAAAGGGCTCGTGTGTTCGCCCGCCGGAATTTTACTGATCGGTCACCCCTTGCCCAAATCTACTCCTTCAAGAACCCATCTAACAAATCTATGAACTCTTTCGGTCGTTCGGCATGCACTATAGACGTCGATCCCTTCAGCGCACGTAGACAGTGGAACGTGCAAGAGAGAGTGAGAGCTTACCCCAATGTCCAGTATCCAAAGTTTCCAATCTCGAATTCGGGAAGAATTGGTTGATGATCGGGATGTTCCTGCTGTTGATGTACTTACTCTTCTTACCTGTTCATGACGACCGCCACGCCTATCAGTTTCTGCAGGAAAGAGATAGCGATCAACGAGAAACGAACCTTTCAGGAACAACGAAGGTTTATCGTAGATTCTCTCTCCTGGTGCGAATGGGAAGTTCCCAATCTCGTCGATTGCGTTACGGAGGTACGAGAGTGGTAGTCGGAATTTGTAGGGTGAGGTAGGGGATTCTCGGTCGAGGTTCGTCAAGAGGAATTGTCGGATTCCGAGATCCTGCACGCCGACGTCTGAGCACGCAGAGTGAGCGAAGTGAGGAAAGTGACAGCTTACAGGCTCAGTCTTTTCGAGAATAGCGTCGGCTTCTTTCCGTGAGTGGACTTGGGCAGCATCGATCTCTTTCATCGCATCCAGATACGCTCGGAATTCAGGTGATATCTTGCCTACTCCCGGCGCGATGTCGACGACTATAGAGAGAGTGGGCTGAGCAAATGGGGTGAAGTAACAGGAGTGGAGAAGGAGAGCATACCGACTAGCTTCGACAAGGCATCGCAACCTTCCAGAGCGAGAGCCATCGCGACCTTTCCACCCCTGTGAGCGACATATGACATCACCACGGCGTCAAGTGCGTTTGTCGGGAGAATAGTAAGCTCACATCGAGTGACCCACGACGATACAATCATCCAATTTCTTCTCTTGTTCAATGAATCCTTTCACATCGGCGGCCAAATCCTCATAACTACATTCCCTAACATGTGGTGAATGTCCATGATTCCTCAGATCCTGTATACTCCTCCCATTCATCAGCCTGGTTTAAAGGGTAGACGAGAGAGAGAGTTTACGAACGAGAGTAAACACTTCCCTCCCTAATTTCGATGCCATTCCTTTCGCTAAACTCCTCCAATTTTGTTTACTCCCATATAACCCGTGGAGTACGACCAAGGGAGCTTTCGAGGAGGATTGACCTGCCACGGGAAGCTGTGATTCATAGGCGAGTTTGACGGGTGAAGGTCCGGAACTGACGAGACGAATCGATTGGGCAGCGCTGGGTCGGAGCAGAGCCATGGGAGCTCTTGTACTCAGTAGCATGGTCGATAGCTCGATATGAACTGAATGGGGAGGAAGGAGAGTTCCCCTTTTCGCTTTCCCCCCTCTCTTCGGCTTAGCCTTCCCTCCTCACAATGACAGCTCGCGTTCCCAGAAACAATCAATAGAGCTCTAGTATAGCTATCAACACCATTGGTCGATCGTTCAGGTCCTCACATTGCTTCCTCGCCGCTTCTTCCGACTCTCGGATTCTCATCAATTTCGCTGACTACTCTTCGACAACTACAAGCTAAAGCAACTACAATGTCATCAGGGAAGTCTTACAAGCTATCTTCACTACTCCCTCCAGTCTCACAAGCGTTTTCTCCCCAAATCTCCTTCCTCACTTCTCCATCTCTTTGTCACCTCCCTTACCTTCCTTCAACCTCTCCCATTCCTCATCCAACTCTTGCCATTGCTTTCTCATCTTCTTGATCAACTCGACGCCCTCATCGAACACATCCGTGTCCTCGATTCCAACAACCAAACTCGTTTCCTCCTTCTCCTTGAACCCGCTGTTCGCTTCATCGACTTCTGAGCGAATCCTCTTCGAGGCGTGGAGAAGAACACCGTAGTTGTTCTTGTCAGGCGAGTCGAAGGGTTCTGGTCTCTTGACGGGTCGTGAAGAAGGAGGGCCGGAATAGACTGAACGACCTGGGATGAATGTGAAGGGAGAAGTAGGAGAGTTGGACGATTCGGAAAGAAGATCGAGTGAAATGAGCGAGGCGGAAGCTTGAGGAGAAGCATTCAAAGGTCGATAAGAAGATGATTGATTAGGTTGAGGGAGAGCAGCGATTGGTCGAGTAGGGAAGGGCGCGTGAGGGTTCGCAGAATTGGTAGAGGGAGTGTTTGATGCGTGTGAGTAGGAAGAGGTCTGAGGAGAGGCTGATTGATGGACTTGATCACCGTGAGATTGGAAAGCTTGGAGAGAAGAAGATTGTTGAGTTTGGGCGAGGGCGCTAGCTTGAACTTGTGCTTTGTATTGCTCTATCTCTGCATTACCTACGCACGAGATGTAGAGCATGAGCCGCAAATGAGGGACCGAGGAAGATAGTGTACTTACGCCTCTTTTGGTCTTCCTCTTGTTTCGCCTTTCGCTTCTCTTCGGCAACCAACGCCGCCCTCTTCTCCCTCAACTCGAACCTTGGCCTTCCGACGAATAAGTGCACAGCAAGTGAGTAGTCAACTCCGATGTATCCGTTCATTGCCTGATGATCAGCTTTCATGTTGAGTAATTTCGCTTCTTCTTCGGGAGTCCAGGGACGAGGGTTGTAGGTGAGGTGCGCTGTATGGATACATGATCAGCTTTTACAGCTTTTGAAAAGAAGTTGATTTGCTGATACTCACTGAGTCCAACTTCTTCCAAATTCTTGCGTCTGTCGAGTCGACTTTTCAGAGCGCTTTGCGATCTCTCGAAGCTAGGACCCTTGTTTGCGATCCAGAAAGTCTTCATACGTTCGAGAACAGAAGTCCAGTTGTATGTACCTCCTCGACGTTGTGCTTTATTTTCGTCGAGAGTTGCGAAAAAGAAAGTTTCCTCCTCGACAGTCCAACTTGCGCCGGTTGAAGAGTGGATCGTTGAGGCGGCAGCTGTTGAAGTTACATAGCCAATCGCAGCGACAGGAGGAAGAGACCCGAAAGGAGATGAGCCGGCTGCGAAACCCGAAAAAGCGCGAGCGAGGTCAGTAACGATCTTCTTCGCGAATGAGGAAGCGAGACTGGCATACAACTATTTGGAACTGCTGAATCGATTTCATCTGAGCCAGAACTTGGAAGGCGAGGCGAAGAATCTGCGTTCCTATTTGTTGTCAGTTTCTGCGAAAATCTGCGTAGAATCGAGTTCGCTCACCTTTGCTGAAATTTGATCCGTCACCAGCTACACCTTCCGATCTGTGCACGATTGATGATGCGACTGATGGAGATGGCGAAGCAGCGTAGGAAGGGAAGTTTGAAGGAAGGGATTCAGTTGAGGGAGATGTCAAATTTGAGTCGTTCGCAGCTGACATAGCCAAGCGATACGGATTGACCTCGAAGGGCGCTTGATGGTTCGACATTACTCCGAGACGCGTAAAGTTGAAGTTGTAAGAAGCAGGAATGAGAAGAGAGCGAAAGGAAAGAGGAAAGTCAATTTTTCGCTCTTTCTTCTCCTCCGATCGATTCGCTTTGTCCCCTTTTGACTCAGAACTAAAGTCATAAAGTCGAAACAGCGCGAGACAATTCGGAGACTGTTCGAATCGCCAGGGAGCAAGTTACAGGAATCAGATTATTCGTTTGCGGAAAAAAAAGAGTGAACGAGTAGAGTGCGAAACAGACAAGTGCAAAGTAAAGCGCTCTGAAAGCGCGAGAGAGACGTGAGAACAAGCAAGACAAGCTATCGATACGAGACTACCAGAAATCTCCATCGTCTTCACCACCTTTCTTCTTTCCCTTTCCTCCTGCGACGACGATTCCTTGCCTCCTGTACGCTTCGGCAATCTGTCCATTCGGCGAAAGAGTTAGCTTGTATTCTCTTGAGATAGGAGAGAGTAGACGTACTTGTTCAGGTTCGGTACTAGACTCGGCATCTTTATCGTCTCGAACCCTCAAGAAACGAGGGAAACGTAATGAGATACCTCGTTCACCGCAGAGACCTGTGCATTGCTCGGATAGATATCAGTCAGTCTCGAAGATAGAGCGCGAAAGCGAGATCAAGCTGAGACGCACCTCGAGCAGCAGAGTAAACGGGAGAAAGCGATAAATCAGCCGCGAGGACCTCCCAAACGACTTTCGGTTCAAAGAAGACGTCAGGAGCTTTCGCGGTTCCGACATCGTAGTAACCTTTCTTCTGAGCGAGTTCGAGGCTGTGGAGTGATTTCGAACTCAGCCTTCGTAGAGTTCAGACTGAATCAAGAAAGAAAACGCACGGATGAAGGGTTTCATAATGTTGTTTGAGTTGTTCCTCCGAGAATCCAGTACCAAGCTTGCAGATAGCTTGATAAGTAGCTGATTCGGCGTCGTAACAAGCGAGATGGAAAGCTCCGTAAACGTTGGTACGCTTTCCTCGACCGTAATCACCTCCGATGACGACGAGATCAAACGAATCTCCGACACCTTGGAGGTAATCCTTCTTGAGCTGTGTGAGGAAAGCATCTTTTCAGTACAAGTCAAGAAGATACTGGAGTGAAGATCGACTCACTTTGAGCCAATGCATACTCCTTCGACTAGGTTCATAACTAGATCCTTCACCCTCGAGCATCTTGACCATCAATCCTTCACATCCATCCTTGATCGACTTGTCGAGGAAGATCTGGATATCTTCGACAGTTGAAGCGTCGTCGGAAGTAGCGAAAGCGAATTCTCCTTCGACTGGTTGAAGATGTTTACGAAGGAGATCACGACGTTCTCGAAGATTCTTCTCGAGCAAAGCCTATAGGAAAGATGACTGAGTGAGCAGAAGCGAGATGAGCAGAGAAAGCGAAATAAGGTTCACCTCTCCGTTCAAGTAGAGAAGATCGAAAGCGAAGAGATGAACTTTGACTTTGATATCTTCGGCTTTGACGTCCTTCCTCTTCCTCGTCGACAATTTCTGGAACTCGAGAAGGCGTTTCTCCTCAGAATCCCATGCAACCGCTTCACAATCGATGACGAACGATTTCGTTCCCTCTTTGATGCACTGTACGGTACTCTGCAGATCAATACTCCGCTGGGAAAGAGGAGGGTGGGTCGAGAGCGGAACGTACGCGAGGGAGCTGAATGACTAAATCAGGGTATTTGACACTCATATCTTCCGAATTCCTCGAGAACACCTTGATCGATCCATCCTCGAGGTAATGTACTTGAGCACGTTCTCCATCGTACTTGTACTCGCAAGTGAAGTTCTTTCCTTCGAATCGATCGAGAACTTCTGAAATCGCTTTCGTAGGTCTCGCCAACATGGGTTTTAGAGGAACACCTGTGAGCAAATCTCCCGGAATCAGCATATGGTAATTCGAAGCTGAATTCTAGCGTGGGCTCACCAGGAGTTAGGAAACAAGCTTCGCGAACGTCCTTGACTCCCTTTTCGAGCAAAGCGGGAACGACCAAGTCGTAGGAGGGAAGTTCACTAGTCGGGAGCGAGAAGATTGATCAGACAGAGACACGTAGCGAGAGGTAAGAGGGAGAAAGAGGACTACTCACGAGAAGACGGATTTTACAGTCTCGGCACCTTCTTCGAGACGAGCAGGAGTGAGCTTCTTGTCTGATTTCTTGCATTCAGCGGTGACGACAGCATGAGCTAATGAAACGAGAATCTGTAAGTCGCCACAAGACTCGACATCAGCGAGATTCGGGGGAATAAGCAGAGAGAGAGAGGTCGACTCACACTCTTCTCAGCGAGACCAATCCTGAGTTTCCCTTCGAGCGAACGAATAAGGTACTTCGTTTCGAATCCTTGACAGGCTGCGAGAAGACCTTTGATGAGACCGACTTTCTTCGATTGAGACTGTGCGATCGCGAGACTTGATCTCAGCTTCAAACGAGAAGGAGAGCTGGGAAGAATCAAAAGGAACGTACCTGTTGACCAGAAGTCTTTGCTACCTTTGTCAATTCCTCAAAAACCTTGTTGACGGTCAAAGGTTTCGGTTTGAACAAAGTCCTTTGCCTCTCCCGACTCTTCTGAGCGACTTCCCCCAAATCTCCAATATCCTTGTACTCCGACTTGACTTGAGCGAGAGTACGTCCACACGACTCTCCGATAGCTTTCATGAGGAGCGATTCACCGATTCCGAGTTCGAGAGATTCGTATTCAGGTGCAAGCTAAATGCGAGAGAAGAGTTCAGCTCGAGGGGTTGTGACCTGATACGTTCAGTCAGACTTACACGATTGATACAAAGGTAGACGGTACGAAGGAGATCTTTTGGAGTCTTCTCGATAACGTCGACGAGGAAACGAGTGAGATAAGCTGAGATTTCGAGACGTTTCGTAGTGGCATCGATCTTATCGAAAGTGGCGGTGAGAGCAGCGTAGGGAACACTGCACGAGAGAGAAAAGACGGTCAGCTCAAAACGGTGAAAGAGAGTCAAAGAGAGGATGCTTACGGATCACCAGCTTTCCAACTTGTCTGCGTCTTGTCTGAAGAACTAGCTTTCATCGTGAAGATGTCGGCACTGCAATCGTAGAGAACTCTGCGTCAGTCTGGAAAAAAAGGCGAGAGATAGGAGAGAGACTGACATCTTTTTTGCCGCTTTTTCATCTTCCTCATCATCTTCTTCCTCCTCATCTTCGTTGCCCTCCGCACCACTAGGTGAATCATCTCTATCTTTCTCTCCCGTGTCATTCCCTCCCTCATCCTCCTCGTCTGCAGCTTTCCCCTTCCCCTTCGTATCTTTCTTTTTCGTCGCTTCTTTCTTCTCAACTGCAGATTTCGTCGTAGGTCGAGGTGCGAAGAAGGAAGAGACCGGAGGCTTCTTTTCATCTGCTTTCTTGTCTTTTGTAGTGGTCGCAGGTTTCGAGGAGGATGTGGAAGCGGAAGTAGAGGGTTTCGAGGGAGATGCGGAGGGTTTCGGTTCAGTTTTAGGTTTCTCTTCCTTCTTCTTCTTCGCTGGTGAGGGAGTAGCTTCTTCTGTGGACGATAGAGGTCAACTCGCAGCAAGGAAATGGGAAGTAGATCGTACTCACCTTCATCATCGACGACTTTGGCTCGACTTTTCGATTTGACAGGCTTGACTTTCTCTTCCTTTTCCTCCTCCTCGTCTGAATCCGCTACTGTACGTTTCCTCTTTGATCCATTCTGAGCTGTCGATCGTGAGCGAGAAGTTGAGGTCAGCGATTCCCTTTTTCGAAAGAATGACATCGCTCGATAGAGGGAAGAGGAGCTCACGTTGTTCTTCCTCCTTCATTTTGATATCTTGATCCGGTTCATCTTTCATAGCTAGTTCTTGATCTGGTGGAGTAGGAGCTTGAGGAGATCGTTCGTGTTGTGGAGCTCGCCAAAGGGAGTTGAGAGAACGTTGATGAGGACGCGTATCTTGTGTACCGAGGAAACCGTTGAGTGCTGATTGGTTAGGTGCTCGTTCTTGAGGAGTAGTGCGCTTGGGCATCCACTTGAGGTGAAGAGCAAGAAGCCAAAAAGTCGATCGCGGTCTCTCTCCTTCCTCTCACTCCCGATTTCGCTTAGCTAGCTTAGAGATCCTCATGGGCTTCCACGAGACTGATTTGCGCGCGTCTACAACGGTGCGAGTCGCCAGTTTTATTTCTGCTTCGATTTCTCATTTTGTTCGCTTCGGACGAGTTAGCTCTCCTCTCCTACTTTCTGGCTACTTCTGAAGCTCTGTACGCTCTCGAAGAAGTATAACGAACCGCTCATCGACGCGAAGCGACAATCCGAGGTTACTTTGACCTTGTCTTTCGCATCTCTCGCTTCTGATTCCTCTCATCGCGACTCTGAACAGCTCGTATGGATTCCGATCGGTGCTGACAAGTGCCGACTACTCCCTCAGCATCCTACTTTCGGCGTAAAAGCACTACCGCTGCACCCAGTGGAACTGTCAATGGGAATTGCAACTCGCGACGAACGAAATGCATCGACAATCGATTGGATGAAGCAAACAACGGGGTATCGATTAATCCAGAGTAGGCAGATTGAGTAAGAAGACATACAGAGGGGTGTGAATAGAGCTACATGAGAATACAATCAAGAAGTAGATGCGACTAAGAATGAAAATGAGAACAGAGATCCACTAATCCGACATGCCTCCTATCGCTTCGTTGGACTACCTCCTCCTCCAAATCCAGACAATTCTAATCCACTGCTCAATCGCTTCATGAGACCAGGTCTCCTCGCTGATTTACTCCCATTTTTCAGTTTCTCAATCCTTTCCTTCTCTTTCGCAGCGTACTCTTCCCTACTCAGAGGTTGTTCGGGCTCGACCATCGGAGCAAACCATCCAGAACCTATCAATAATGACCAGAAGAGAGAGTCAGCTTCTATTCGTGCGGTAGAGAGAAAGAGAGAGGAAGAAGTTCGAACTCACTCGCTCGAAATTGTTGCAAAAACGAAGAACTTGAATTCGGTTTGACTCCTGCCTGACTTTTCGCTTTCAACGTAGCACCACTCTCACTCCTCTTCCTCCCGTATACTCCCATTTGATCCGAAGTTTCTGGATTTGGCGGAGGTAAATCTTCACTCAATGCTGCAGAGAGCTGTCTTGAGAGATCAGAGCCGGAGGAAGGGAGTCCAGGTCTAGCAGGAATATCAGGAGGGGGTGATCCTCCGTTTTCACTGTTGAGGGGAGACCAGGGATTTCTTCCAGGTTGTTGATCTGTTGATGCCCTCACACGAGAGGAGGATCGCGAGCCGCCGGAAGAAGAGGAGATTGATGGATTTGAGAGTGCTCGGTCGACGAAGGGATCGCTGTAGAGTGAAGATGTAGCATCGAGAGATGGCCCTCGAGAACCAGCAGGAGATTGGTCGAATGAAGGACCGCGGGAACCGGAGGAGTGTGATGTCGGATACATCTAGCTTGCAGGAGCTTCGTGTGGTGAGTTGCGGGTTTGTCGGGGATTGAGGGAAAAGCGAACCTTTGACCTCATCAAGACAACGGGCGCAGCGAATTTCGCAAGTAGTCGTTTGAGACAAAAACCTCCTCAAATTTCGTTCTTACTCGAGTCAAAGCTGATTGTAGGAACGAAACTTGTGAGCGATGATCAAGGGACTTCGAGGATCAACTTTCGCAACGACCAAAGTCACGGGTTTCGCAAGGCGAGGCAGAACGAATCGGTTTCGACTACGAAGAGCATGAGTCAGAGTGCCACGGTTAACCGGGACAGAAGGACATGATGTCCCAGACGAGCCACCGTCGATTCACTCCTTACCTGAGGAAGAGCTCTGCCAGCGTTTCGACCGAAGACTTGCTGTTCGAATCGCACATTCAGGCGAGAAGGCAATGAGGCTGCCTCGTCGAGTTGAGGTCTAGGGGTCGAGAATTGACGTTAGCGACCATCTCGCATAGATTGGCAAACCTCGGGATGTCGGAGGTTGCGATTGGACCCGAAGGGAGCATCGAATTTCCCTGAGAAGCGTCGGAAGGGGGAGGAGAAAAGCGCAGTTACTGCTGAGGGAAACTTTTGGTATCGAGGCTCCACTTGAGCCTATGAGAGGCGAGAGAAACGTCGAGCTGGGCAGTGTTTGGTTGGTGTTTGACGAAGGACTTGCAAAGAAGAGGGACAGGACGAACGGGTTCGCTTGACGACCGCGGGCTCAGCGCAACGCTGGCTCTGCCACGCCGTTGAGCGACATGACCTGAAACGTCTTGTGAGGATAGGAGGGATAGGGTCTGAATGCGATAGTAGCAGTTGTCCTAAAAGACCCGAACTTGCGATTTTCCGGCTCGAGCGGCGTCTTCGAGACGGATCACTTTTGCCGACGTTGTAGCCGCGATCACGTATACCGAAGCGCAGGATTCCGTGGATAGATTTACCGAGGTTCCGAGTTAGCAGCATCGATTGACCGGGTGATTTCCTCGCTCAAAAGGGAATCCGAAACGAGCGATTTGAAGAGGGGGACTTGAACTGAGGGCGAGCTGAGGCAGAGAAGCAGACCTAGAGAGTCCACAAAGCGAGGGAAGAGTCCCGAAGCTTAGTGTAGCGAGTGAGAGGGAGGAAAACAAAATGGGGAGACCTCTAGAAATTTTGCACCCGAAAACTTCCCGCTCTCCCTTCCCTCTTCCCTCACCCCCAAACTTTACTTGCTCATCATGCTCCGCACTGCCGCTGCTGTGAGTTACTTCTGATATCTTCACCGAGCACTTGCTGACTAGTTCTCCGTACTCGCTCTTCCCTTTCCTCAACCACTTTGCCGGACACACCCTCGATTCTTTGATCTCGACGGCAACGACATCCCATGACTTCCTACGCGTCTCGATATCAACTTGAACACTATCTGAACGCACTCCGACCTTTACGAATCATTCAAACGAACAGCGTGTCGCTCCCAGGACTATTGGACGTCGTTCCGTCTCGGTGCGTTTTTATCTCTCATCATCTCCACTGTTCACGCAAAAAGTCGCAGCAGGGAAGGGAGAATGGCTGTTGGATGGGATCGAGGAAGTCGCGGAAGCTTGTGAGGTTGTTACGACGAGAGATGGATCGAAGAATCGCATCTCAACGTGGTGAGGGAAAGAGAAAAATCTGGGTCAAACAGCAACTTTAGACATAGCCCTGCATCTCGACAAGAATGTACAAGCTGGCAGAACAATTGGAACGTCGCGAGAGGAGGATCAGATGTGGTTGAGCGGGAAGATTCAACAACCCGAAACTTCTGTCTGAATATGTTCACTGATCTACCTTCTTTCGATTCGCTTTAGACAATCCATGAGGCTCTCGCCGAGGTCATCCCTGAACGTCAAGCGATGGCCAAGGAGCTCCGAGCTGCCCACGGAGACAAGGTTCTCGGTAACGTTACCGTTGAGCAAGTCTTCGGAGGAATGCGTGGTGTCAAGGCCATGCTTTGGGAACCTTCAGTTCTCGACTCAGAGGAGGGTATCCGATTCTGGGGACGAACCATCCCTGAATGTCAAGAAGTCCTCCCTACCGCTCCCGGTGGAAAGGAAATGCTTCCTGAGGCTATGTTCTGGTACCTCCTCACTGGAAAGGTTCCTTCAGAAGCCGAGTCCAAGCAGTTCCAAGAGCAACTCGTTGCCCGATCCGACCTCCCCAAGCACGTCGAGACCGTCCTCGATGCCTGCCGTGAGTTCTCATTTTTTTTCGTTGTTTCTCTCTTTCTGAATACTCACAACGCTTCTTTATCGATGTCTAGCCAAGACTCTTCACCCTATGACTCAATTCATCATCGGTGTCGCCGCTCTCAACCACGACTCTCAGTTCGCCGCCAAGTACAAGTCTGGTATGAAGAAGGCTGAATACTGGCAACCTACCCTCGAGGACTCCCTCGACTGTGTCGCCAAGTCCTTCACCATCGCTGCTCGCATCTACAACAACACCTACCT
>Ga0308160_10002228_pt1 | contig 24162 bp, 29 predicted proteins | sample PhyFR1_FD_201036 | JGI IMG/M metagenome (GOLD analysis project Ga0308160, IMG submission 201036) | Phyllosphere microbial communities from UC Gill Tract Community Farm, Albany, California, United States - DLSLF.R1 | ecosystem: Host-associated > Plants > Phyllosphere > Unclassified | place: USA... | reverse complement strand
TGATTGACACATCCAACCATCTCTCCAACACTTCACATCAGCTTGGCTGCCGAAATGCCAGCAAAAGCTTACAGTAATACGGCGACAATTAAGGGGATGACGAAAGATTTATCGTTGAGCCTCCAAGCTCGTCTAGCGAAGTATGCTTGAATAGGAACGGTGATCATCATAGCAAAGAGAGGATACCAATTGAACCCTGTTTATTAGCCTTGCTGTCCAAGCCTCATGGCTGGACTGAGCTTACAATCAATTGGAAGGAACTGGATGAACTTCTCATAGTTCCACACGAACAGATGGAAGAGATGGGCAATACCGCTATCCATCAGCCAAGTCTCAGAGGGATGGATAGGAGAGGACATACAAGCAAGTAGAAGCTAGAGCGACGAGGCAGACCCAGTACTACTCATCAGCTTGGCCGTAACATGGAAGGGTAAGGTAAGCTTACAACAGTGACTTTCCTCCATGCTTTCTCCTCATTCGCCCATGATCTCCAGTATAGAAATTGATTCATAAGGATACCCATCAATACCATATCGAGTCCAAGACTATCGTCAGCTCAGACTCTAGAGGTACGGAACAGCTTACCCAATGAGATATGAACCGATGTTGACACGTTTGTTCATCTCAATGATACTTTTGGTGGATAGCTCGAGAGGTGAGAGCTGAATTGGTGGTGAGACGGGTGGTCCACCTGGGGGACCTCCAGCACCTGGGGGCCCACCGGCACCAGGTGGACCGCCAGCACCAGGAGGAGCACCGGCTGGTGGGCCAGTAGCGCCAGGGGCAGCAGAGACGCCAGCGGGTGGACCAGTAGCGCCAGAAGCGACTGAGATACCGGGTGGAGGACCAGTAGCACCGGGAACAGGGGTTACACCAGGAGGTGGACCGGTCGGGGCCGCGGTAGGACTAGCTGACATGATGAAAGATGGGGTGTATTCAATGTTGTCGTATGTCTTTCCCGTAGAGTAGATAAGCGGTCAGAACGATTATTTGATGGAGGTGAGATTGGATAAGAAGAGGAGAAAGGTATGAGAGAGCAGAGAGAGAGAGTATGATCAGCGCTTGGACGATATTATATCCAAAGTTATCCCCCTTGCCTTCAAGCCACGATCGGCAATCCATTTTCTCATAAAGGTATCCTTCAAGCTTCTTTCTGATTGATTGTCAAGGTATTCCTTTCTACCGAGACTTCTGTATGAAGGAGGTCTTCTATCCGTATGTGGAATGGGTGACCTCATTATCATCTCGGTCTTCCTTTCCCTGTTCCTTTTCGGGTCGGGCAAACTAACAGGCACCTTTGGGTCCAAGGAGGCGTACGGAGTAATTATGGTCAGCTCCATGTGAGTGTGTGAGGTATCATTCGGAGGAATAATGAGGACATGGTTCTATGGGGCGTTTGTGTGGTCTATCTGCTTAGGTCTCTGGTGTGTCTGTGTGCGTCGAAGTGTGCATCTGTTCTGTCAGGTATCCTCATTGACACGTGTGATACTCGGCTTCGGCCTTGAGTGACGTCTCCACTCGCTTCGCCAGAAGCCGAAAGAGTGGAGGTGGAGTGAAGCTATTCCAGGAGGTGGATTGCACTACCTCTTTCTATCTTTGTCATTGTCAAAGTACAACAAAACTCACAATAAAGATGAGCTCCGGTAAGATTGACTGTGATCGATATCACAGAGACACAGCTGATCAGGTAGCATGCTGTAAACTACCACCCGTCGAGGCAGAGTACTCGCCCAAGGGATCCTACGAGAAGATTAACGGTTACAAGACCTATGTCACTGGTCCCGAGGATTCCGATAAGGCTATTGTAGCCATCTACGATGTCTTTGGATTCAGCCCTCAGATTCTGCAGGGTGAGTCTGCCTCCTTTTGAATCAGATCAAGCGGGGGCTGATAAGCAGGTGCTGACCTCCTCTCTTCGACTGGAGCTAGGGTCTACATGCCCGATTTCCTCAAGGGTGAATATGCTACCGCAGACATGTTCTCTGGCACCGAAGAGTATGTTCTTTCTTCGTGTATGAGGAATTGAGCTGACAGGTAGGGGAAACAAGAAGAGAAGCGATTTCTTTGCTGGATTCCCAGGAGCTGTCCACACTCAAGCTAAACCCGCTGGAGAATGGTTGAAGTTGCTCAAAGAGGAGAAGAAGTACAAGAAGGTTGGAGCTGTCGGTTACTGCTGGGGATACAAGGTCAGCGTTACTGCCGACCATGCCAGGGAAGTCTTGGATGCCATTGCTACCCCTCACCCTTCGTACGTTCTTTGATTGCCTTGTTCCCGTAAGACAAAGCTGATTCTCAGTTTCGCCGAAGAGTTTGATGGAGAGAGGATCAAAGCTCCTATCCTCTTGATGCCTTCTTCCGGTGAGGACATGGATGTCGTGAGTCTATTGTTGTTGGTCATCCAAGAATCGTGACTGAGTCTGTAGATCAAGAAGATCTACGAAGCTGTCGAGGCCAAGAACCCAGGAAAGAATGAGCTTAAACCATATTCTTCGTCTGCTCACGGATGGACCGCTGCCCGAGGAGACGTGAGCAGAAAATGTCCCGTCCATGGGAACATACTGACAAGTAGCTCAAAACCGAGGAGGGTAAGAAGGAGTTCACTGAAGCATACCAGGACATGGTCAACTTCTTCAACAAACACCTCTAGACGGCGGTAGAAATGGTACTACAGGGCAAGTAGTCAAGAAGTAGCTAGTCGTATATGATGCATAGCGATTTATCAACAATTAATGTACGGGTGTTTGGAATCCAGGATCGGATTCGAAAAGAGGAAGAGACATCGGCATCAAGCTGGGATGTGGGGTCGTGAACAGGCGGTAACGCAGAAAAGGTCGTCAAGAGAAAGGGAATGATAGGGGAAGAACTGCAAGTCAGTGTTAAGCGCAGTCAAACATCTGCAAGCTTACAAAGTCTTGGAGATCGCTCTAGTTGGGCTTGCTCGTACTATCCCTCATAGCGACGAACGACTGGGACAGCGATGCAGGCTTGACCGACTTGTTGCTACACATTAGTCAAACACTTGGCAACGGCTGATAGACTCACGGAGCAAAGTGCTTCTGCTTGGCCGAGTTGAGCTTAGCGGTACAAGGAGATTGTAGCTGATCTGTGGGAGAGATTGTAGGTTTGCTATCCTGTCAGCGTGTTCCTGCAATGACGGAAAGACAACTTACTTCGCCTTTGCCATCTTCTTTGCTAGTAATGCCTTGACTCCTAGTCCAGCTGCTCCGGTTGTATCCTGTCCAGGAACAATATGAGCGTTCTCTGCTATCATCAGACTTTGACATCATTGGGGATGAAAAGGGAAAAGGGGGAACGTGCGAGGGTTGAATGACTCACGATTTGAAGTACCCAAAGGAGCCGGCTTGATTACTTTTGCCTGATGCTCAGGATCATGTAGAGGAGTGATGGTTGGTGATGAGGGGCCTGATTTGGCGGGTGTAGAGGTATTGGAGAATTGGTTGGACATTGCGAGTAATGTAATCGGTAAAAGGAGGTTCTTGGCTATTGTGACTGAAATAGAGGTAGTGATGACTCGGTGGCAAGATAGTGGAGATGACGGTTACGATAGAACGTGTTATCGCTGGCGAAGCTGGTGGCTGAGTAAGGCTGAGGCGTACTCTAGGCGTTGAAGTATATGAGATATGAGGAATATAGGGAATATAGGGAATGAGGAAATGATATATCTCATTCAACGTTCAACGCGACTGCTTTCTTTCGAGAGTTCCTGAAGGTTAGGCGCTCGCGATATTCGTACTCGGCTCCAGCACGCCTATTTGTCCCTCGTTGACTCCACTCCTGTACACAGAAGACATCAACCTTCAATCACAATTCCACTCACACAAAAGCATGACGGAAACGAATTACTCTTCTCCATCTCCCAGTCCCGCCGAGCCTGCCGTAACGAACCAATGTGCCATAAAGGCCCCGATTGACCAAGCTTGACCAAAGCCTCCGACCTAAAACCAAAGGACAGCCTTTCCTCAATCAATCCGCTTTCAACCACTGATCCTCGGCTCGCAGAAGGATGTAGCATGGCTAGCGCGAAAGGAAATGTTCCCTGTCTTCTTGGGAGCATATCGTCTGGCTGAGAAACAGGGCGCCCAGCTGTCTTGCATGAGTGCGGTGCTTACGCGGATCATGTCGTGTACATCATTCCGCTGGAAATTAAGTTAGGCCCCGAAGGGTGTGAAACAAAGGAACAACTGGTTGATGAAGGATGATGGATTTGGCTATATATGCCAAGAATCCCAATCTCCCCTTCGACTTCCTTCATTTCAGCATCGCTCACTATATCAACCATTAATCGCGTTTGATCACAATTGTTCATACCCACCGACATTGTTGTACTCGCCCCGCAGCTTGTCTTTCGACATATTCCTTATATCTCTCTCTTTTTTGTTGCATACCACAATCATCAGACTATATCGCTACAGGATGAGCGGTCCACCACCTGGCGTTGGGGCACCTAGTCCCGAACAGATCGCAGCGATGAAAGAAGCAGGAGTGAGAACAACTTTTGTGGCGGACTTGGGAATGGGCTTCGGACCTTTTATATTAGGGTAAGGCCAATTTCTCCTTATCGCGTCACTGATGATAGGTATGTAACGGATCTAGCACTACTGGGTGTACTACTCTCCCAAGTCTGGCATTGGTATACCTGGTCGACGAAGGAGCGCAATTTCATCCGCGTTCTAGTCGTGAGTCCCCTCCCTTTCTACCTTGACGGTGTCACTGATATAAGTACTGGGTGCTAGCTTTCTCTGTTGGTATCAGTATATTCATCTTCAATTGGATGATGCATCTCTTTGTCGACAACTTTGGTCAATTCTCCCAATTCGTCGATAATGCTTGTAAGCTCGTCCACCCCACTGGGAATGGTAGTTAATGATAGGGTTCAAATGGCTACCGCTTGTTGATCAGGCTGTTCTCCTCGCCTGTCAGGTATTCAGTTTGGAAAGGGCTTTTAGACTGTTTAACCGGAGTTGGTGGGTGCCAGCCATCGCTCTTCCCCCTATGTAAGTAAGGGCAGCTTATACCGTAGCCCATGACTGACACTATAGGCTGGTCGCTACTGGTGCTGTGATCGGTACCAAGATTGATAAGACGCCGATCGTCTTCGATAGTGATGCCGCTAAGGTGTGTTGATGTTCCACTTAGTGGGATTTTCGCTTACAAATTCAGATGATGCGTCCGTATTTGTACACCTATGTAAGCCCTCGCTATGTAGCTGGGACGAAAGTCGCTGATCCGCAGTTCTCAGCCATCCTACTTGCCGATCTGATACTCACTGCTATGATCGCATACGGTCTCTGGAAATCGAAAACAGGATGGAAGGATACGGATGCGATGATCAAGCGGATAATCATGTAAGCACCCTCGCCCCTCGTCGGCCGGTGACTAATCTCCAATAGTTTCAGTTGTGAGGCACAACTCATGCCTACTGTGATGGCACTGGGGATGTTGATCCAGTATGCTACCAGCTACAACTCGTTCATCAATTTCTTTTTCATGTAGGGTATTTTAAGTCTTCAGTCGAAGTGAGCTGACGGATAGGCTCTGTCATCCTAAGGTCCCGGCTGTTACATTCATGGGTTAGCTTACTGTCTCTCTTGCTACTCAAGCTGATAATGTAGCTGTATTGAATTACCGATTCTCGCTCAGACGCGATCAGAACATGCATAATTTCAGCACTACCGAAGTATGTCATCCCCGGTCTTTCGTGACTAGGCTGACATCAGGATAAATGGAACACTGGTCAAGAATCTACACCGCAAGAAGGATTTGTGAGTACCTCCATTCCGTCGTCCCACAGAGACTGATGATAAGCGAGCGGATCACGATGATATCCCCATGATCACGCGATTCAATACCGACAAGAATGGCTTGAATCAGACTGATTGGCAGCCTCAAGTACCTACGCTTGATAGGAAAGGCTTCAGTAATCGCGTATGATACAGTCCTTCCGAAGGTACGAGTCTCAGTATGAAGTCTACATACACTTTGTTCGCTTCGTTAAGCAGTTCAGACCAATGCAGAGGATATGAAATGGTCTGTCCAAGGAGGTCGGGTGGATGTTAATCAGATGTGACAGGGAATCCAGCCGGATCGCTACTGACTCTCTTGCGGGTCTAGAGGACAGGTGAAGTCGGCCGCATCGGGTTGAGTCGACTGGCATCACAGGTAGATGGCGCTACTATCGATCACATGGTCGCAATTGAAAGAAAAACATCAACCTCGCCACGAGCCCGGGAGACCGAGGTTTCAAGGCCTGAGACGGAAATAACATGCCTTCAAAGCTGAACCAGAAGGGATCATACGCTACCTTCGGCGCCCTATATCTCAAAGGACACCGCTTTCTGCAGGATGGACGAATCTAAATGGACAAGCTAAATTAGTTTAAGAAACTGATAACCGCGGAGAATTGGGTCCGAAAGGAAGATAAGAGATGCCAATCCGGACATCACACAACGCACTCCGCTTCCGTTGACGATCAAAGCGTATGTTCAAGCCATTGCTTACTATACACAACGCCAAACGAGGGCCCTTTGTATCAGCCCATGCGCTATGTGTGTGTCCCTTTCGGCATCGTACACTACAAAACGCCCTTGAACTTTACTTCTCGGAGACGATTAGTCTCCGAATCACAGCACCGGAAAGGACGGGTACCTTCAAGATAGTTTTGATTGCTCGGACCTAACTGAACACGGATCCGAAGCGATCATTGAAGGGGTGAAGCGGTAAACAAAGGATTTTGCCTGGGGCGCAGAGGGCTATATATGGATCAAGTTAACAATCGATAATGGACCCCCTTCCTACGAATTGCTCAACCACAGTTTCAAGCCAATCTACAAACACGATGAGCGGTCCTCCTGAAGCTATGGTAAGATCTAGATTTGTGGCGGACCTCGGTGCGGGCTTTGGTCCATTCGTCATGGGGTAAGGGGTAAGGCGGCTCCCTATAGAATGCAGCTTATCATACAGCTACTGCTTCAACATGCTCCTACTTGGCGTGTTGCTTGCACAGGTATGGCACTGGATCCGATGGACCTACAAGGAGAAGAATTTCATCAAATTCATCGTCGTGAGTGCACCCTACTGCCGGTTGGGCACTCCGGTAAATTGATGAGCAGTACTGGGTCCTCATCTGGTCTATCGCATCGAGTATCTTCGTCATCATTTGGCAGTTTGGCCTGTTTGTCGATAATTATGGCCAGTTCGCCCAATTTGCCGACAGCACAAGTAAGTATTGCTTCTACTATCAACCCACGTGTAGTCGTGGTGTCCATAGCTAAAGACAGTCTTCTCTTGGTTGCCCGTTATCGACGAGACGATCGTGCTAGCATGTCAGATCTTCAATCTCGAACGATCATATCGAATCAATGGGAATCGTATTCTTGTTCTCATCCTCATTATACCTTTCATGTGGGTCCAGGCAACGCTCAATGATAACTGAACGACAGGCTAGCTACTACCAGTCTGATTCTAGCTCGCAGAATCGCAACGTCCATCTTGAAGAACCCGGAATTCAACGTGACTCAAATGATCCAGCCTCCCCCTCATGCTTACGTGAGTAACAGCCGTGGTGAAACAGTACCACGCTGACAGATCCAGCTATTCACGAATGTCGCTACCGATCTCCTGTTGACGACAAGTATCGCTTATGGGCTCTGGAAGTCAAAAACTGGTTGGAAAGACACTGATAATCTCCTTACGCGTATCATCGTGTAGGCTACCATTCGGACGATACCTGCTATAGGATACAGACTGACGATCAGGTATACCATCAAGAGTCAACTCCCCCCCGCTGTGGCCGCGACGGTGATCGCCATTCAATTCGCAAGCAACAACAAGACCACCATGGTGTTCCTCTACATGTCCGTTATCCATGAACATCGCCATGGCGAAAAAACTGATCTGATAAGGATTTGCAACTCCAAGATCCCAGCAGTGATGTTCATGGGTAAGTGAACGATGAAGGTGACTCAAGCGAGACTAACGGTCAAGCTGTACTGAATTTCCGACTTCAACTGCGAAGAGATCGTCCCACGACTCATGTACTGTCGTCAAGTGCTGGGCTAGTACACGATCACTCCCAAGACGATGGAAGTGCGATGCCATATGTACGTTCAGCGAGCCAATGTAGTTCCCATACTGATGAACAGTCCAACAATATGAACGATATTCCAATGGTCGAACAACGATACCCGAAGCGAAGAGTATCCACAGACACTGATTGCGGACAAAAGCTCGGGATGGATAAGAAGTGAAACCCTACATTGTCGCTAAAGTCGGGTCCAAGATCCCTGTAACTTAGTGTTGGAGGTGGAATGGAATGTGTGTAAAATGTCAAAGCCCTGATATACACACTCAAAGCCACATTTATACTGACCTGATTCAAATCATGCCCTCCTCGCAAACAGATCGCACCAAGGATGACAATCACGCTACCAACTCTGAGCGAAGCTCGAGCTTCGCGAATGATATCGCCGAATACCAAAGTATGCCCGGACGCAAATTTCAAGAACCAAAGGGCCCTTTGAAATATACACACCTGTCCCCCTTCGGCCTTCTTTTGCCAAGCGTACATCTGTGTCCGTGTCCGTTGGATCGTCAGATTGTCTGTGCCTCATACTGGTCGCTTCTTCCCCGAACGCTTTGCCTCCGGATTGATTGGTATGATGAGGCTTTGACGGTGCAGGTCTTGGGTCAAGTATAAAAGACCCAGCTCTTCCACTCCTCTCACTCCTCTCACTCCTCTCACTCCTCTCACTTCATCGTCACTTATCCTATCTTTACCACTTGTCTCCTTCTTAATCACCTACTCTTGACCACTATACATACTCTGTCTGAAACGATGAGCGGACCACCTGCTGGAGCTGGACAACCTTCTCCAGAACAAATCGCAATGTTCAAGGAAGCTGGTATCCGAAAGATCTTCATCGCCGATATTAGTGGTGGCCTAGGTCCTTATGTCATGGGGTCAGTCATTCCTGTCTGGTTAATTCAGCTGACTGACCATCAGATATGTCTTCAATCTGATCATGCTTGGAATCCTGCTATCTCAGGTATGGCATAGCGCCTCGTGGACCAAGAAGGAGAAACCTCTTATTAGAGTTATCGTCGTACGTCCGCTCTTCGCATCGTGTGGTTCAATGCTGATGTGCAGTGGGTAGTGACCTTCTTCTCCTTCGCTTCGACCGTTTTCTGTATGGTCTGGTTCTATCAGTTGTTCGTGGTGCACTACGGCAAGTTCAGCCAGTTCGTCGATAATACCTGTATGCCCTTCCCCCAATCTACCTGATTGTGGTTTATCGTACCGAGTTTTGACACTGATCAGCAGGGTTCTCTTGGCTACCAATCATGGATCAGGTCGCCATCGCTTCTTGTCAGATATTCAACTTGGATAGGGCATATAGGCTCAATGGGAATAGTAAACTGCTTCTGGTCGTCTCAGTGCCCTTCATGTAAGTGTGTAATCACTCTACGAGCTATGTAGCTGACGATGAGGCTCGGCTCGTGCGGCATGATCATAGCCAGAAAGATCGCGGCCGGCTCCACTGATTTCAATGCTGCAATCGTAAGTGCCCAGCGAAGGTGAGGCAGAGAAGGCTGATTTATAGGTCATTCGACCATACATGTATACCTACGTAAGTCCTACTTCTTATCTACTGACGATAGCTAATGATCAGTTCTATTGCTCAGTAGTCATCGACGCAATCCTTACCATTGCTATCGCTTTTGGATTATGGAAGTCCAAGACCGGATGGAGCCATACGGATGTTTTGATCAAGCGAATCATCATGTTCGTCTTCTCATATCTAGCTTATCCAGTTACGGGCAATTTTGCAGTGAACAGTGGCTGATACGCAGCTAGACCGTTGAGACTCAACTCCTTCCCACCCTCGCCGCCATCACCATGTCAATTCAGTACAGTATCAGCAACTCCACATTCATGGCCTTTATGTATATGTAAGCAGTCCCTCTCACTCCATGATGGCAGCTGATCCGTAGTATCTGTCAAGGAAAGATACCCGTGGTCATGCTCATGGGTACGTTATTTGAACCCGATACTCAACTTGGGACTGACAAGTAGCTGTCCTCAACTATCGACTCTCCCTACAACGATCCAAGATCTCGAACCATATGTCGACCGAAGCTCTCGTGAATCTACACACACGAGACTGGACTGGAGCTAACGATCAGGTTGACGAAGAGGTCAAGACTCGAAAACTGATAATGTAAGACACTTCTTGTCGAAAAACCGAGCTGCCTAACGTATAGTCTTCCGAGACTCACAGTATCCCGATGGGTCAGTATACTCCCAGCAACAGCGACTACCAGCTACCTATCGCTCATTGTAGTAAGGTCCCAGATGCTATGTGAGACGACGTCGGAGGTCCGCTCCGGACGACAGGATCTGTATATACGTGTGGTCAGATATAAGTAAAGCAGGTAACGATTGTATTTAGCGAATCCAGGGATTATGCACAGATATAGTGCTAGACTGCAGTACTAGCGAGGATTGATGGCAGACGAGCGACGAGTTGCTGTGATTCTAGCCAGGTCAACTCTAAGGCAACAGCACCAGCTCATATTGCTTAGAACCGAATTGCTAGGAATGACCGAGATGACCGGTGCCTCATTCCATAAACTACGCCCTAAAAGCCACCACTCTATGTCACGACTATCCCGTCAATCGTGAATCGTCAATCTGAGGGACTGCCTTTATCCTGCGGCCTAGGGTCTACGATCTGCCAAGCTTCTGAAATCCGCCTCCGAGTACGAAAATAGCTCGGAAAGGATGCCTTTGCCCCAACGCTGGCGCAAATGTCAGCATACTGCGGCGGATCGCATACATGATTGCTTCTGAATGGACCTTGCTTTCATAATTTCGATCGGCAGACACAGGGGCTTGACCTAGAAGCCGGTGACTTGAGATGGAATCAGAGTAGTGAGGCCCAAGCTTTAGCCACTTGATGTCTTCGGCCTCGATTTCGGAAATCAATTTTGAACCGTGATGGAATTCCGGGCTGTGGAGCTCTGCATGAGGTGCTTATATGGATGTATCTACCGATGATCTAGCGGACTGAAGTCCAACCTGTACACCCACTCACTTCTCAAGTATATATCATGGGAGGACCCCCAGAAGCGGTGGTGAGGACCAAATTCGTATCGGACATCGGTATTGGTTTTGGCCCATTCATCATGGGGTAAGTATGACACTTTATATCCTGCAAAGCTGATGAAATAGGTATTGCTTCAACATGCTACTATTAGGCGCCTTGCTTGCTCAGGTGTGGCATTGGCATAAATGGACCGCGAAGGAGAGGACATTCATCAAGGTCATTGTCGTATGTCCTTTGCTCCTGTATCGCGCCTTAGCCATTGTGATGAGCTGAGGAATAGTACTGGGTCCTTCTGGGATCGATCGCATCTAGCGCGTTTGTCATGATCTGGGAGTATAACCTGTTCGTGACTGGCTATGGCAAATTTGCCCAATTCGTTGATAGCTCTTGTGAGTGGTCGTATCCGTCTATGTGAACGATGTTTCGACGGACTTCTGAAAAGATCATGGCTGATGATAGTCTTTTCATGGCTGCCAGTCATTGACGAGACGGTCGTTTTTGCATGTCAGATCTTCAATCTGGAACGCTCGTATCGACTCAATGGACGTAAAATACTGGTGCTCATTCTCATCGTTCCTTTCATGTACGTCTGATCCGAAGGAGTGGCTTGACCGTGAGCCCTGACGATTCAGGCTGGCTACTGCAGGCTTCATTATCTCTAGGAAGATCATAACGCTTCTCCAGGGCAGTCCTGAATTCGATGTCACCCAAGTCATTCAACCCCCTCCCCAAGCATGCGTAAGTTCGCACAGCTACACAAGTACGTTTGACATACAGCTGATTAGTAGCTATTCACCAACGTTGTCACAGACGTGCTCTTGACGCTGAGTATAGCTTATGGGCTTTGGAAGGCAAAGACTGGCTGGGAGGATACGGATAATCTTCTCAAACGAATCATCGTGTTCGTCCATCTCAAGTGTGGATGTTCCGGACTAATGAACAGATACACAATAAAAAGTCAGCTCCCACCTGCTATCGCAGCTTCCGTTACAGCCGCGCAGTTCGCTGCCAACAGCAAGACGACCTTGGTGTTCCTGTACATGTTAGTCCCTCCCTGATTCGGCAAGGTAGATAGCTGACTTCGACAGGATTACCAATTCGAAAATCCCGGCAGTCATGTTCATGGGTACATGACTACCCGAAAGCAGGCTGATAGCTAGCGGTTCTGAATTTCCGCTTCGAACTTCGAAGGGCAAGTCCCACTACACATCATATCATGTCGTCAACTGCGGGTCTTGTGAATGTACATGTAGAATACGACACTGATTCCACGAAGACCATTGTGAGCTGATTGCTACGCTCACATTCTACGTTCTGAAGCTGAGTAGCAGCATAATCAGATGGACGATATTCCTATGCTGGAACGACCTTTCGCCTGCTATGATCAGCCAAGCGACGGAAATGAGGTGATGCTGGTAAGCCAGCCTATACCTATCAAATAGGCTGTGTATACTTGTAGGAGTGCAAAAGTGCATGCATGTGCGGCTTGTCTCCCACATGGCCTAGTCCAAATCTCTTTCTTCCATCCGGACCTTTGGACCGGATCTGATGATTGATACCAGACCCGGAAACACGGATCTTGGCTAGATACTGTACCCAGTCTGAGAGACGGGACATTCGCCACTGCAGCTTACAGGCGGTTGACGATGGCATCGTAAGGTGGTTTCGCCCGAGTTGGTGGATTGACAGATCCGCGATTAGACTTCAGGAGCTTAATTTGGTACATAGTTACTAGAGCTACAGAATTGTATAAATAGTAGTTAACCAAGCCTAATGCGATTGGCACCCTCTACGGCTTCTTCTTCTTTTCTTCTCGCTTCTCCCTCCAAAACCTCCCTTTTCGCATAACGACCAATATAGTGAATGGGAACGAAACTACACAAATCCCAGAAAGCAAGACGAATGTCCATCCTGCACCCAGTGCTGAGGAATACATGATTTGAATGACGCCAGTGCCCACTGCTCCAAATAGGCATCTTACCAGGTTCAACTACTTTATCAGTAATGTCACAATCAAACCCATATTATCAGGACATACAGAGGCCGAGACTGCTCCACCTTTACCTGGAGTTAGATCTTGGCCGTACAGCGTCGCTAAGGCATTAGGATTTCCCCAATGGTGGAAGCGGTCGACGTACCTGTATTATTCGTCCCTGATCCAAGGCCCACAAAGAAACCTACGACAAGTACAGCAGCAAGTGGCGCTCTAGCTTGTAAAGTCCACCCGAGAGCTGTTGCTCCTAGTAGAAAGCATCTTGTCGTCAGCTGCGAGACTGCGAGGCTGCGAGTATATATCGGTGACTCACACTGCGAAAGGGTAAAGACATGTCAATCTTGTTCGTTCAAGCCTAAACTCCTCGCCTACTTTCCTATGATCTCCTCCTGCTCGAGCTACTTCTTTGCGATAGCGATAATCAACTTGTAGACCGTTTAGGTAGCTTGAGAGGATCGTGCCGAATCCTGATGGTCTAATTAATCAGTTTGTGGTCGTGAGTGAGAAGAGGACGTACAGGTAGCATAGACCTATTTGTAATTCTGTAAGATTATATTTATCTTTTAGTGCTGTCGAAAATACCGTTCTGCTATCAGCTATCTCTCTCGCCCTGTGCGAGAAAAAGAAGTGATCGACATACAAGACACAGTAGAATTCGAGATATAAGAGTGATGTAAAGACAAATGTCAATGTGATTTCCGGTTTAGTGAGTAAAATCTTGAATGATGATAATGGTTGATACTGTCGATCAGTCATTCTATCGCTTCCGAGCCGTTACGAGCAATGTGCTTACCTTCTTCCTCGGTGGTCGATCTATATGTTCACCTTCTTCCCCTGCTTTGGCTAGTTGATGTTTGACTTTTCGATGACGCCATAACATCGGCGGAGACATGTTGAGTGGTGGAGGTGGTATTGAGCCGTCTCCAACTATCGACCGAAGAGTTTCTGGCATCAGGCTATATATCAGCTCGATTCATCGGTTTACTCAGGTGTGATGACTTACAAGATGAGCGGAACAAGGATTACACCAGTAGCAATAGCCAAGAACCAAAATATCGATCTCCATCCCAAAGTCTGGGCAAATACACCACCGAGCAGTGGCCCCAATGCAGGTCCAAACATGCTACTCCCCTGGAAGAGTGCCATGAACTTCCCCCTCTCTCCAGGTTCTGCTATATCTGATATAGTTCCAGATCCAATTGAAATAACAGCAGATCCACCCGTAGCTTGAACTGCCCTCAGTACTAGGAGTAACCAGTAGGCTGATGTTGGACATAATGCTAGACCGATATTGGCGCCGAGGTACAGGGTAAGGGTGGAGATGTAGACTGGTCGTCGACCGTAAGTGTCGCTCAGGGCTCCGAAGAAGGATGGGGTGATAGCTTGGAATATCAGGTAGACGGTAATAGCTAGAGAGATTTGTTCTTCGCCTCGATTGAATTCTCGAGCAAGGGTAGGGATGGCGGGTACGAAGATGTTTGAGCTATTGTCAGGCAGGTATCTTTGACAGTCTAGAAGTACGAGTAACCGGGTACCCAACTAGTAATAAAGACTCACCTGATTGGAGAAAAGACAGCGGCAATACCAGCAAGTGTAACGATAAACCACTTCATCCCGCTCGAGAACGAAGAATACGGCTTCCCAGAAACAGAAGTCATAGTCCTTAAAGTAGGTGGGAATCTCAATCCATCCTCTTCCATCCCATGTCCCCGGTCATGGTTTCCATCTCCATCGGAATGAAGTGATCCTGATCGAATTTCCTGACTGGGGTCATTTATGGCTGTTGTACCTGTGCTTGGTCGAGAGGATTCATTCGTGGACCTGTTATCGACCCCAGTGTCACTCATTAGATTGGGAGCTATATCGCCGGCGGCTGGATAGGCGATTGGGCCAGTAGTGCCAGTGGATGGTGGATCGTCAACCATTTTGTTGTCTGTCGTTTCTCGAGTGATACAATGCGAGGGGGATAGTTCGTCATTCACACCGGACAGCTCGTAATTATACACTTGGCCAGCTCGGGCATCTACCTATCTTGAGTTCAGTATACAGTATACAGTAGAAACACAACGCAGGAATTATCGGCCCAGGCAAATATAGCATCAATAGACATAATCCATCTTTGATCGGATTTGACCGACCTCGGCCGTCGGGTCATCAAAGCCGATGCAGTCTCAGACTCACTCGGCAAGAGGTCAGGCAAAGTATACAAGACTAGATGCATGGAAGATCTATGCTATATTATAGAACGATGATTATGGTATGATCATGATTATGATGCACGAGAATTGAGCACTCCCAATCCCTGTCCACCTGGGGTAGGAGGCTGAGAAGCGAACTGACCTCTAAATCTAAATTGACTATTACTATTATTACTATTATTCGTCGGTTGGCCAGGTCCATTCGAGCTGGGCGCAACGGATGATGTCCGACCTGTCGTTGGTAATCCACCCGGTATCCTCAGTGCAGAAGACTGAGCGCTCATCTGCGGTCTCTGTTGACGGCGTGAATCATTTGGAGTCGGTGTCAAGCCAGGTGAATCCATTGGATTCGTGTATCCCGGGAACCCAGCTGGCATAGGTATACGTTTCCTCCCCAAGGGCGGAGAGGCGGGTGGTGATGGAAGATGTGATTCGTGTTGTTCCGAAACTAAGCTTCCATCAGGTAATGATTCAGTAGGACCGAGATTGATTAGATCGGAAGCTGCTTTGGATATTCCTTCACGGACAGCTTCGACAGCGCGTTGTCCTAGGTCCGTGACGATTGGTACGCCTTGTTGGGTGGTCTGTAGGCGGGGGAGAGTGAGTGTGACATGGTTGGGGTGCACTAGGCGGTCTTGAATGATAGATCGGAGTCGAGTCATGATGAGTTGTTCTAGTTTTGGAATGTCTAGTCGTCAGTTTATCTGTGGGTGGATGGAAAAGACAGGAAATATGAGTTACCCTGTAGCTTTGCTCGACTACCAAGAAGGGTGGTTGTCTTTAAATTAAGGTGGAAATCGGGTAATAGGCAAACATGTAATTGTTGTCGCTCATCAACAGGATCATGTATCTGAACACTCATCTGATGATCAGCTACCACCTATGACCGAGGCCTATAGCTTACAGTCCCACCGATAGAAGCTAGCTGTACACCGAGCGAGACGGGCAATACGGCGAATCGTGGTCGGGGGAAATTGATAAGTAGGGAGGTGGAGAGTGAGAGTGATGTAGTGTCGAGGTAATCTATATCGATCTCTGCTCGCTGCTTCGTCAGCTGCTATACTATCGAGTGTGGCCACGGCGACTTACAATATGTCCTTGACCGTCTGAAGGTCTTATTCTGGCATTTGACAGTAAAGGATAAGCCGACCCTAATGATAGCGCAGTAACTTGGATCGGATCCTATTTATTAGCTCCTCACTGGACACAGATTGAATCGAGATTAGACCTACGATCCAGCTCAAACCGCCATCAGGATTCAACCATTTTTCAATCTTCTGCCGAGCCCCTTCCTCTCCTCCATTTGATAGCATATCATTCCTGTATCCCTGTAGTATCTGCTCATCAGCTAGGCTCACTTCCAGCGGAGACAGTGACTGACCTGAGCAAAGAGGACATTTATCCAATCTGCACTTTCCGCTGGATGGGTTGCCATTTCGTATCCCGTTTTACCCAGTATCTGGCTTGGAACAGGTGGAGGTACTACATTGGTAGATAACAAGACCTTCTTCTCGATCAGCTATGCCTTAGGCTTCTCAAGGGAACGTACCTTCCTCTTCTCATCCCTTCTTCTCTGCCATTCCTCTTGATCTACATCTTCCGCTGGCTGAAATACGACATATCGAATAAAGATCAGACACAAGATCACAAATGAAGCTTGACCCAGCAGCAAGCCTTGCGTGAATGTCCAGCCGGAATGTGGTGCCGGAGTAGGGAGTGTTGATACTTGCGACATGACTCTCATGTACCTATACAAGGCATTCTACTTGTACTTTACATTCAATAAAGTCAATTGAATCTCTTGCGACACTCGTCATACAATGTCTATCCTATTTAATCCTACCGTTTAGTGTATAGTGCCATAAGCCGCGACTGATTTTCTTTCCCTTTCCAGACCCTGGCTATATCAAAACAATACTCTACATCTATCGTACACCTATACTCGTAACTCATACACTACATCATAACCACAACAATGTCCAACCAATCTCAAGCTCAAACCACCGCCCCTCTACAGAACTCTACTGGTATGTCTCCTTAGCTCCGTAGTGATACGCAAGAAACAAACACTAATGTCTTAGCGGTAAACAACGCCTCCAACAATGTCTCATCTCAACCTCAACCCCCTTCTTTCCTTCAGAAAAAGGGTCTGCTAGGTGGTAAACAGGGCAATATGGGGTAAGTCTAGTCTTCACATATCGAGTCTGATCTTGTTATGGACGGAGACACTAATTCTACAGATCGATCGTTTCACCTACCGATAACGTCCTTTCTCCTTGTTCCGCAAAGTTGTCATCTTCCAAGCAACGTCATTTCGCCAAGTATGTCTTCTTTCTCCTTGCTCAGTCCGATCTGTGTCCTCATCGATAAGACTCATCAATATGGCAACCCAGCTGACATCCAGGGGAAAGCCAGCAGGAATCTCGAGCCAACTTAGTAAACTCGCTTCAAGCGGAAACAACTCTTCCGACAAATCAAAGGTCGATTTCTAAGGTCCACACGACCCACCGACCCACCGACCGCGGCCCCCCCCCCCGCTCCCCCCCCCCCCCCCCCCCCTCCCTCGCCTGTACATGACTGTAAATACCGCCTCGTTGTTCTTGTTTCCCTCTCGATCTGTTCCACTCATAATTACCCTACATCCTATGCTTTACACATTTTTCATACGGGTCTTGCACATGCCATGCCATGCATCCACTACATCTCATATTTCGTCAAAACCTGACCATCACTGATGACTGGTTGGCATGTCACTTTCATCACTGATACACATATAGTGGACATCCTCACTTAGACTCTACTTCTCGCTCACATCAGGCCAGAACCTCTGTTCGAGATACATGACCCTCCTGAAAACCTGACCTGTCAGCCTCACTTCATGAAGAAAGACCACGAAGACTATTCACCTGCTCACACCTCCTTGACATTTCCGGGTCATTCTCCAATTCCAACCCATCGACCACTTCCTTACAATGATCTACGAACCCCACAAACTCGTCACAAGTCCAATTATCAATAAACTTCTCCAATGCTTTCTGCGTCTCTGTTGGATTGTCGATTGATTGCGAATGGGATTTAGCAAAAGACCATGCTTCAAAGTACGCCTCGTTGTCAACTGTCAAGTCTAGCACTTAGGAGGACGAATCGACATACCTTCTCCATAGCCCACAATAACACCAGACCCTCTTCGATACTTCCACCAGCCCCTACTCCCCATAAATAATCGACGTATGATCTGGTGATCTCTTCATATTCCCCCAAACCATTATGTTCATCAATCACTGGCATGATTCCTTCAGGTCGAATATCAAGTCCATGTTCTTTAGCTGTTTGAACAAAGAAGTCCGTCTCTCTCTTCACATTTGAGAGCGAGAATGTCAAAAGATCTATGGCCGAATAGAGGGCTTTTTCTCTAGATGAGGTAGGTGGTGACGAGGGGAGAGGAAGTCGAGAAAGGAGTAGGGAAGCGTACCACTCATCAGCCCATGCACCTACCTATCTCCAGCGCGAATGTAGGAGTCGAGGGCTATATCTAACGCACTTTGATATATCCCACAAAAGCGTATAGGTAATCTTGCCTACACCATTTAGTAAGTGTTCCAGCATCTAGAGATCCGTCGCCTGCTTGAACCAAAAAGGGGTGTTGAGTCGCTTTCGTAAAGTCGACTTCCTAGATGTCAGGCTGATCAATACTCGGTATAGGGTGAATACGCACGTAGCGCTGCAGCATGGTCTCGGTGAAGGACGACATCGTAGCTATAGAGGTGTAGAGACAATAGACAAAGATGCTCCTCGCAATGGCTGATTGGACACACACGGACGGAGGTCCGCACAGTCCTCACCGGGATCCGGAGATCTGGCAGCGTCACAAATTAGGTAACGACAGCTAGATTGACAATAAAGACTTGATCAAGTGATATCTTAGATACTCGAAACCCTCCCAAGGATGTGACAATTCGCATGATGTACAGATGCATCTCCTCCATGACAGAACCCAGAATACCTAATCTAAATTATAGAATAGATTACTTCTTCTTGGATGCTCCCTTGACGGCGACCTCCTCAACCTTGAGCCCTGATTTATCAGCAATGCCCAAGCAACGAATACAGCTAGCTCTTCAGAGACTAGAACATACCTGGGGGAAGGGACTGCTTGAGCTTCTCGGCCTTCTCGGCGTCATTAACGAGCAAGGTGTATAGGTATCGGGAACATCGGATCTTGAATTTAGTGACGGTGGTGTTTTTGGAAGAAGCCTTGGACTTGGAAGAGGTGGTCGAGTGGGGCTTGGCCTTGAGGGTGGTCTTCTTGATTCGTGCGGCTGTTGATGCAAGTGGATTAATGCGAGGATGTAGGGTAGGTGTAGATTAGAGTTCATAGACGAGTAGGTAGGCGGGAAGGCAGCAGGAAAGAGAGACTAGATCAGCTATGTCCATGTTGTCCAGAGCAAACGACATACAGGTTGCGTCCTTTCTTCGGGCGATCTCGAGGAACTTTTTGATGTCGTGGATTTGCTTGGGCTAGAAGTTAGTCAAATCCTCCTGTTGTCCGCAGATCAATGTTGATGACAGCACGACGACCCAGCACAGCATAGCAGATCTCCCTTCCATCACATATCTCCATGCGCCTTAACGCAGCCCGACGTTCCTAGGGCGAAGATGTCCTCAACTCCATACTTGGGCGTCTACTCTCCCCGGCCGAGTCGTATTCCAATTCCTTCATCTCATGCCCTATTCCTTGACTACGCCTGTCGTGACCATCCAGGTCCTTATCCGAATCTCCTGACTGTGCTGTGTCGTACTGCCCTGTCCCCAACCTGTCTCCATCTCAAATCTCACTCACCATTTTGACTATGTTACCACTTGACGGATAGAGATACTCGTTGACACCCTTGCACCAAAACACAGACAGCAACAACGGGATCAAATTATCTTAGGGAAATCGAAACTCCGTCCAATCTTTGTCCTGCACCAATACTATATCTCCGACGTGTGGCACTCCTTCTACCATACGAAATTCGGCGTTAAGCAATTTTACATTCCGTTCCCTTCTGTTCCCTTTGATTCCCCCCTTGTGCCATCGATCTCACCCTCTCTTTACTACATTACTAACGACAACGACAATCAACAAAATGGTGAGCCATCGTCGCAACATACATGGCATCACGCCGCAATCGAGCCTAGATCGCTGGTAGATACTATGATCTGTCGGAATGGGAGAGAGAGAGTAAGAGGGAAATGGACAGAAGGAATTAGAGAATGATGGTGATCCGCTTTCAAGGCGATGAACCACTTTTCGAGTCCTCTTTCTGTTCACACCTCTTCTACACTTCAAACTCAATCCGACGATCTCAAAGAATCAAGTATTGAACGAGTCCAAAGTTGTCCCTATCCCACCTTAGTGTGAAACAGGATAGGATGGACTGCAAGACGATGAAATTCAATAGGAGTCAATCATATACCTATGGGAACAGGTGATTGCATACTCCCGATCAAGCTGCACCCTTTGATTCTCTCCTACCTCTTGTCTAGGGTGATTCCAGACAAGTTGGTAGATTGATGTCAAAGGGTTAGAGCGTGATGCCATTCCAGTCTTTAGAAAGATGGAATACATTGCTGACTCAATGACCCGCAGCCCAAGGCCGCAAAAGGAAAATCGAAGCCCGCATCCGCCCCTTGTACGTTACTATTTATCTGCTATGCCTTGACTCGAGCAATCAGACTGACATTTTAGACGGCACCAAGAAGGTCGCCAAGACCCCCCAGAACCCCCTTTTCGAGAAGAAGTCCAAGACCTTCGGTATCGGTATGTAAATCCCCCTCTCCATGGCAACATCGCTAATATCAGGTGGTGATCTACCCCCCAAGCAGGACTTGACCCGATTCGTCAAGTGGCCCGAGTACGTCCGACTCCAGAGGCAGAAGGTCATCCTCAACAAGCGACTAAAGGTGAGCTTCGCGAGATGATAGTACCATGAATACCCGCTAACATCTCAGGTCCCCCCCGCAATCGCCCAGTTCGGTCAGACCCTCGACAAGAACACCGCCACCCAGCTCTTCCAGCTCCTCAACAAGTACAAGCCCGAATCCAAGCAGGAGAAGAAGGCTCGTCTCTTGTCCGAGGCCGAGTCCCGAGAGAAGAAGGGAGACAAGGCTACCACCTCTGACTCCAAGAAGCCCGTTTACGCCAAGTACGGTCTTAACCACGTTGTCGCCCTTGTCGAGGCCAAGAAGGCCAAGCTCGTCGTCATTGCCGACGATGTTGAGCCCATCGAGCTCGTTGTCTTCTTGCCCGCTCTCTGCAGGAAGATGGGTGTCCCTTACGTTATCGTCAAGGGCAAGTCCAGGCTCGGTCTAGTCACCGGTAAGTTTGGCTTTCCTTTTCGACTTTGAACACTTCTGACATTTCAGGCAAGAAGACCTCCGCCGCTGTTGCCATCACCGATGTCCGATCCGAGGACTCTCAGGCTCTCGCTAACCTCGTCTCTGCCTCCAAGGCAAACTACCTCGAGAAGTCCGAGGAGTCTCGACGACACTGGGGTGGTGGTATCCGAGGCAACAAGTCGTGAGTTATATATCCACTTGTAATGATCAGTCGCTGATATGCAGTATCCACAAGTTGAAGAAGAGGGCAAAGGCTCTTGGTCAAGATGCCAAGAAGGTCGACCTTACTCTATAAGTTTGTGGTTGGTAGTTGCTTGGGTTTTGTGCGTAGTGATAGGTCTGTCGGATCTATCTGGCATGTATGATATGAGCACAACTTTGTTGAGCATTGCAGCGTGCACAATCTTATCTTGACTACTGCCCATATTGATGAATCGCATCAATACTGTAAATCGGTATATGCCGTGAAATAGGTAGGGTGCATAAATGTTTGCCCCACCAATAAAAAGATCATGCTTTGACCGCCACGCGTCAGAGAAATCGACTTTGTCGTTCGATCCATATAAATCAATTCATTTTATACTCCACTCACTTCCACTCTTAAGCATTCATACAAACCACCAAAATGGCAGACGCATCAACATCAACCGAGACTCCTACTCCTCACCCATACACCATTGAAACTCTTAAAGCACACAACACAAGGGACGATCTTTGGTTATTGATTAATGGAAAAGTATACGATGTTACCAAGTTCATGGATGAGGTATGTTTTCTTTCCTGTAGTGGTCAAGGAAGGGGAGGCTGATGAGTAGCACCCTGGTGGAGATGAAGTATTAGTAGAGGAAGCTGGTACGTTGATCCTTTATTCTTATACTCAATCCTCTCAAAATCCATTGGGGCGGGTGACGGGTGCACGTGCATTTCCATACTCCTCACGGCCCATTTGGAGATCGAGACGACTGTAGAGATCCATGTGGATGAGATTTTGAAGGCTGACAGATAGGGCGAGATGGAACAGAGGCTTTCGACGATGTTGGACATTCAGATGAAGCAAGAGATATGTTACCGAAAATGTACCTAGGTGATTTCCAGGGTGCTGTAAGTTTTACCATCCCCACCTCTCATACGTGTTCGTTGTTCGACAGAGGACGAACAACAGATGAAATTCATTCGGATGGAGCTAAACAAATAGGCTACTGAGAAGAAATCAAAGAAATCATCTATCGGAGTAGCAACATCAGGTGCACCTTCATCTTCATCGTATGTCCTGTCTCCTCGCTTCAGTGTTGTATTCATAAGAGAGAAGAGCTGACAGAGGTAGGAACTTGACTTACCTCATCCCAGTCGCTTTGATTGGTGCTTATCTAGCTTGGAGGCTGCTTTACGCTTAGAGTGGGAATGGTTGGATGTGGATAGATAGATAGTACAGTCGAGTTGTTATGTTTGGGTAGATTAGATTGTTGGTATGGGTTGTGATGCATTTTAGTTATGGGAACTCGTTTCCGACCACATCGGTACTCATACTGTCATCCGGTAATCGCGCTTAGATTGCGGTACAAGGCAGGAGCACGCTGGGATACTACAACATGATATGCATTGTGATTAGAGGGTTGAGGTCGATCGCTGTAGAATCTATTGGAGTCTAACAAAGGTCTGCCCCTCCACCCACATCTACGCTACAGTGCCCCCACTATGGCCGCTTAGCCTGTGCCACTCCCCATGGCCCACCTGGCCTTGCCATTGTCCTCCTGACAATCTCATCACCCGTTCCCATTCCTTTTCCGCCATCCCTGTCCAACGCAAACACAAAGTCTGAAACTGTCAAACATCTATCGTCCGGCACCATCTTTTCAGTTCCCGCCAACCCAGGCGGTCCAGGTGTCGTGACAGGGACCATTCGCCTAGAAGGTAGACTGGGCATACGGCGTTTCTTCTGCCTCTTCCCACTCTCCTCTCCTACTTCATTCGATAAATTACTCTTTTTCCTTTTCTTGCTACCTTCCAGATCCTCTCCCAATGGTTCACCTCCTTCTTCGGTATCTTCTTCTTGTTGACCCTTTTTGCCCTTTTTCCTTCCAGATAATGGACTACTGATATTTGGCGCATTATTCATCCAGCTGTATTTCTTGCCCATCCCCGTACTTCGTATAGCAGTCGCATTCGACATTTTAATCTGAACATCTGGCGAAAAGGTGGGTGTCTTCTTATTCCTATTCACCTTCTTGGCCGACACACCTCCAAAAGTCGGTGTAGAATTGACATCCGCCTTGGGAAGTGGCGAATTAGCACGTTCGGGCGAAGTAGCTGTTGGGGCATTCGTATTCGCAGAAGTCGACGTGATATCCTCATTCGGTGACGTTTGTTGGTTACTCGATTCCGCTCCAGTCTCGCCTCCAGTCTGCCTATCCCTAAATCGATCCATCTCATGTTCCCTCGCCAATCGAGTCATTCGGGAAGTCCT
>Ga0308160_10002227_pt1 | contig 24165 bp, 18 predicted proteins | sample PhyFR1_FD_201036 | JGI IMG/M metagenome (GOLD analysis project Ga0308160, IMG submission 201036) | Phyllosphere microbial communities from UC Gill Tract Community Farm, Albany, California, United States - DLSLF.R1 | ecosystem: Host-associated > Plants > Phyllosphere > Unclassified | place: USA... | reverse complement strand
CCGAGGCGGCGATGCGGTCGCGCGTCTCGAAGCCGTACTGTTCGGCGATAAAGCGGTTCAGGCTGTCCGCCAGCATGCGCCGTTCTTCAGTGTGTTCGAAGTTCATGGTCTTGCCCTCACAGTCCGAGGATCATCTTGGAGATGATGTTCTTCTGGATTTCGTTGGAGCCGCCGAAGATCGACAGCTTGCGGTTGTTGAAGTACTGGGCCGAGGCGGCTGCCGCGAAGTCCGGACCGAACTGCGGGCCGTCGTAGGCGGCATCCAGCATGTCCTGGCTGAACGGGCGCGCATACACGCCCATCGCGCGTCGTGCCAGTGCATTGATCTCCTGGCGGATCTCGGTGCCGCGGATCTTCAGCATCGAGCTTTCCGCACCCGGCACGCCGCCGCCGGCCACCGCCGCGATCACCCGCAGGTTGGTCGTCTTCATGTTCTCGAGGTCGATCTCGACCCGCGCCAGGCGCGCCGCGAACGCCGGGTCGTCCAGCAGCGGCTTGCCGTTGCGGGTCTGCTGGGCGGCGATGCGCTTCAGGCGCTCCAGCCCGGCCACCGAGAAGCCGACACCGGCGATGTTGGTGCGCTCGTAGGTCAGCAAATACTTGGCGCAGGTCCAGCCGCGGTTTTCCTGGCCGACCAGGTTTTCGGCAGGCACGCGGACGTCGGTGAAGAACACCTCGTTGACTTCATGCTCGCCGTCGAGCAGGACGATCGGGCGCACTTCGACGCCGGGCGTGTTCATGTCGATCAGCAGGAAGCTGATGCCTTCCTGCTTCTTGGCCTCGCGGTCGGTGCGCACCAGGCAGAAGATCATGTTGGCGTGCTGGCCGAGCGTGGTCCAGGTCTTCTGGCCGTTGACGATGTAGTGCTCGCCCTGCTCGTCGACGCCGCGCACGGCGGTGGTCTTGACCGCCGCCAGGTCGGAGCCGGCGCCCGGTTCCGAATAGCCCTGGCACCACCAGTCGGAGCCGTCGAGGATGCGCGGCAGCCAGTAGCGCTTCTGCGCTTCGTTGCCGTACTTGATCAGCACCGGTCCCAGCATGTTGACGCCGAAGGGCACGATGCGCGGCGCATTCGCCAGCGCGCACTCGTTCTCGAAAATGAATTTTTCGACGGCGGTCCAGCCCGGGCCGCCGTATTCCTCGGGCCAGTGATTGGCCAGCCAGCCGCGCTCGTTCAGGATCGCGTGCCATTCCTGCATGTCGGCCTTGCTCAAATGCTTGCCGTTGGCGACCTTGTCGGACAGGCGGGAAGGCAACTTCTCGGCCAGGAAGGCGCGCACTTCGGCGCGGAAGGCTTCTTCTTCGGGGGTGAAATTCAGGTCCATGGAATCCTCGTACTCGTACGATCAATAAATCTCGAACAGGCCGGCCGCACCCATGCCGCCGGCGACGCACATCGTGACCACGGCATACTTCGCACCGCGCCGCCGGCCTTCCAGCAGCACGTGCCCGGCCAGGCGCGCACCGGTCATGCCGAACGGGTGGCCGATCGAGATCGCGCCGCCGTTCACGTTCAGGCGTTCCGACGGGATGCCGAGGCGCTGCTGGCAATAGATCGCCTGCGAGGCAAAGGCTTCGTTCAGCTCCCAGAGGTCGATGTCGTCGACCGTGAGGCCATGGCGCTCGAGCAGCTTGGGCACCGCGAACACCGGGCCGATGCCCATCTCGTCGGGTTCGCAGCCGGCCAACGCCAGGCCGCGGAAGGCGCCCAGCGGGTTCAGGCCGGCGCGCTCGGCGGCCTTCGCTTCCATCATCACGCAGGCCGAAGCACCGTCCGACAGCTGCGAGGCATTGCCGGCGGTGATGAATTTATCGGCCCCCATCACCGGCGCCAGCTTGGCCAGCGCCTCGTAGGTGGTGCCGCGGCGGTTGCAGGTGTCCTGGTCGACCGTCACCTCGACTTGCGACACGGCGCCGGTTTCCTTGTCCTTGACCGCCATCGTGGTGGAGCAGGCGACGATTTCATCCTTGTAGCGGCCGGCCAGCTGGGCTTCCTCGGTGCGCCGCTGGCTCTCGGCCGAGAAGCGGTCCTGGGCTTCGCGCGAGATGCCGTAGCGCGCGGCGACCACGTCGGCGGTGTCGATCATCGCCATGTAGAGGTCCGGCTTGTGCTGCTGGATCCACGGGTCCATGCCGGAATTGCCGTCGTCACGCGAGCGGATCTGGGAGATGCTCTCGACGCCGCCGGCGATCATCGCCGGGGCGCCGTCGACCACGATGCGGCCGGCCGCGATCGCGATCGCCTGCAGGCCCGAGGCGCAGAAGCGGTTGACGGTGGCGCCGGCGATCGAGATCGGCAGGCCGGCGCGGATCACGGCCTGGCGCGCCACGTTGCGGCCGGTGGTGCCTTCCGGGTAGCCGCAGCCGAGGATCATGTCCTCGATGCTGGCCGGGTCGATGCGGGCGCGTTCGACCGCGGCGCGCACCGCGAAGCTGGCCAGCGCCGGCCCCGAGGTGATGTTGAATTCGCCGCGGTGCGCCTTGGTCAGCGGCGTGCGGGCGGTTGAAACGATGACGGCTTCGCGCATGGCGAGTCTCCGGTGGTTATTGTTTATTTGGTCTGGTTCAGGCTGGCGAAATCGGCGCCGCGCTCGACCAGCTCGACCAGCAGCGGCGCCGGCTGCCAGAACAGCGGGTCTTCCTTGGCGAACGCGCGGATGTCGGCCAGCACCTGCGGCAGGCCGACGGTGTCGGCATACTTCATCGGGCCGCCGCGGTAGCGCGGGAAACCGTAGCCGTGCACGAAGGTGACGTCGACGTCGAGCGGACGCAGCGCGATCTTCTCGGCCACCACCTTGGCGCCTTCGTTGATCATCGCGGCCATGTAGCGGCGCATGATCTCTTCATCGGTGAAGCTGCGCGGCGTGACGCCGGCGCGCCGGCGTTCGGCGTCGACGATGGCATCGACTTCCGGGTCCGGCGTGCCGCTGCGGGCGCCGCCCTCATACAAGTAATAGCCGCGGCCGGTCTTCTGGCCGAACCAGCCGCGCTCGCACAGGCGGTCGGCGATCTGCACGTAGCGGGCGCGCGGGTCGCGCGTGGGGGCGCGGCGCTTGCGCGTGGCCCAGCCGATGTCGCCGCCGGCCAGGTCCGACATCTGGTAGGGTCCCATCGGGAAGCCGAAGTCGCGCACCGCCTTGTCGATCTGGTAGGGCGAGGCGCCGTCTTCCATCATGGCGTCTGCCGCCTGGCGGTACACGGCCAGGATGCGGTTGCCGATGAAGCCGTCGCACACGCCGGCGCGCACCGGGGTCTTGCGCAGCTTCTTGGCCAGCTCGAAGGCGGTGGCGACGACGTCGGGCGATACCTTGGCCGGCACCACGATTTCCAGCAGCTTCATGATGTTCGCCGGCGAGAAGAAGTGCAGGCCGAGCACGTCCTGCGGGCGCGAGATGGCGGCGGCCAGGGCGTCGATGTCGAGGTAGGAGGTGTTGGTGGCGAGTACCGTACCCGGCTTGCAGACGCGGTCGAGTTCCGCGAACACCGCCTTCTTGACGTCCATGTCCTCGAACACGGCTTCGATGACGAGGTCGGCGTCCGCCAGAGCATCGTAGGCGGTGCTGCCGGTCCAGCGCGCCATCACGGCGGCCCTGGCGTCTTCCGTCATGCGGCCCTTGGCCACCAGGCCGGCATACACCTTGTCGATGTTGGCGCGGCCACGCGCCAGCGCTTCCTCGTCGCGCTCGATCATGGTCACCGGCAGGCCGGCATCCAGGCAGGACACGGCAATGCCGGCGCCCATGGTGCCGCCGCCGACCACGCCGATGCGGGCGATCGGGCGCGGCTGGCTCGATTGCGTCTCGGGCGACTTGGCCGCTTCGCGCTCGGCAAAGAAGGCGTGCACCAGGCCGGCGCGCTGCGGGCTGTCCAGGCATTCCAGGAACAGCTTGCGCTCCAGCGCCAGGCCCTCGTCGAACGGCAGGTCGACGGCGCCCTGCACCGCCTCGACGATTTTCAATGGCGAGAACAGGCCGCGCGATTTCTTTGCAGTGTCCGTACGAGCCTGCTCGATGGCGGCGCCTTGCGCGTCGCGGTCGGCCAGCGCTGCAGCATCGCGCGTGCGGCGCACCGGCGCGCCCTGCGCCAGCAGTTCGCGGGCGTAAGCGAGGCCGGCCTCGATCGGATCGCCCTCGCCGGCCACGCGGTCGACCAGTCCGAGCTTGTGCGCTTCGGCGGCGCCCAGGTGGCGGCCGCTGAGCATCATCTCGAGGGCCGCCGCGGCGCCGACCAGGCGCGGGGTGCGCTGGGTGCCGCCGGCGCCCGGCAGCAGGCCGAGCTGCACTTCGGGCAGGCCCAGTTTCGCCGCCGGCAGCGCGATGCGGTAGTGGGCGGCCAGCGCCACTTCGAGGCCGCCGCCGAGGGCCGGGCCGTGGATGGCGGCGACCACCGGCTTGGTGCAGGCTTCGATGCGGTTGCAGACGTCGGGCAAGGCCGGCGGCAGCGGCGGCTTGCCGAATTCGCGGATGTCGGCGCCGCCGATGAAGGTGCGGCCGCTGCCGGCGATCAGCACGGCGGCCACCGCCGGATCGGCGTCGGCTGCCTCGATCGCCGCCAGCAGGCCGGCGCGCACGTCGGCGCCGAGGGCGTTGACCGGCGGGTTGTCGATAGTGACCAGCAGGATGTCGCCGCGCTGCTCGCGCCGGACGACGGCGTTGGGTGCCCCGGAACTCATCAATCTATCTCCTTGTTTTTGCTTTGCTTGGTTCGCTGTGCGGAATTGTGTTTTGCATTTCAGGCGGAGCCAACGATACCGCATTTCGTTTGACGATGTAAAGCCGCTACGTGAGCCGGAAATCACGGCGTCGCCGCAGATGCAACACGTAATGACAAAATGCAGTTCCGCACAGCAAACCGTCATTTCACAAAACTGTTGACACTGATCTTTTGTGTGTGTGAACATCAGTTCAACCCGGCCGTAGCGGCAGCGCGACGAGCACGGGACCACGGCACGAGATCACGACGGGATCGAGGAGACATGCGACATGAATGACGACATCCGGTCATTCGACGACGAGGACATCGCCAAGGACCGCCAGTTCGTGACGGCGCTGGCGCGCGGCCTCGAGATCCTGCGCTGCTTCCGGCCCGGCGCAGCGGCCCTCAGCAACAGCGAGATGGCGAAACGCACCGGCATGCCCAAGCCGACCATCTCGCGCCTGACCTACACGCTGACCCGCCTCGGCTACCTGAACTACGCCGCCGACCAGGGCCGCTACCAGCTCGGCGCCGCCGTGCTGGCGCTCGGCCACACCCTGCTGGCCAACCTCGACGTGCGTAAGCTGGCACGTCCCGGCATGCAGGCGCTGGCCGAGTATGCCCAGTGCAGCGTGGCCACCGGCATCCGCGACCGCCTGAACATGGTGTACGTGGAAGCCTGCCGCGGCAGCGCCGCCGTCACCCTGCGCCGCGATGCAGGCTCGCGCATCCCGCTGGCCACCACCGCGATGGGCAAGGCGTATCTGTGCGGCCTGGCCCAGGACGAGCGCGACTTCCTGATGGATCACATCCGGATGCACACCGAGGCCAACTGGCCGCAGATCAAGGCCGACATCGAACAGAGTTTCAAGGACTACCAGGACCGCGGCTTCTGCCTGTCGTCCGGGCTGTGGGACGCCAACATCAGCGCCGTCGGCGTGCCGCTGGTCGACCCCGATCCGGCGCGCACGGTGGCCTTCAATTGCGGCGGCCCGGCCTTCCTGCTGCCGCGCGAGCGGCTGGTGGAGGATCTCGGACCGCGCCTGGTGCAGATGGTGCGCAACGTGGAAGTGAGCATGGGCCGTCATATCGACTGATGCCCGACTATTCAAACCTATTAGAAAGGTGGAGACAATGAACAAAGCAAGAATGATCGCCGTCGCCGCAGTCGTCGCAAGCGCGGCGGCCGCCATGGGTGCGGCCCATGCCGACGAACTGCTGGTCGGCGTCGAGATTCCGCTGACCGGGCCGCTGGCCCGGGTCGGCATCGGCACCCAGGAAGGCATCCGCGTCGCCGCCGAGGTTTTCAACAAGACCAACGGCAAGCACACCATCAAGCTGGTCACCGTGGACGACGAGTCGGCGCCGGCCAAGGCGGTGGCGGCGGTCGAAAAGCTGGCCAGCCAGAACGTGGTGGCGATCACCGGCGGCTACGGCTCCAACAACATCGCGCCGGCCGCCGATGCCGCCGGCAAACTGGACCTGGTGTACGTCAGCTCGGGCGGCGTCGACGACAGCCTGGTCAACGGCGGCCGCAAGAACTTCTTCCGCATTAATAACACCGCCGGCTACCAGAAGGCGCTGGTCGGCCTGCTGGGCGACCTGAACGTCAAGTCGGTGTCGATCATCCACTCGACCAAGGAAGCGACCCAGGGCCTGGCCACTGCCGTGCAGAAGACCCTCGGCGGCAAGGGCGTGAAGGTCGAGATGCATGCGTTCGACCCGGCGATCACCGACTTCAAGCCGATCATCAACAAGGTCAAGCTGCGCGACCGTTCCGAGTTCATCGTCATGGTGGGCTACGAGAACGACTACGTCGGCATCCTGCGCGCCGCGCGCGTGCTCAAGCCGTCCGTGAAAGGCATCGCCGGCGTGTGGTCGCTGGCCACGCCGAAGATGGCGGCCGACTTCCCCGACCTGATGCCGAACGTGTACGGCACCGCGGTCCTGCCCTACCCGGTCGCCTTCAGCACGGCGGACGGCAAGGCCTTCGCCGACGGCTACCGCAAGCTGTACAACAAGGAACCCGACTACCTCGGCCAGTTCGGCTACGTGCAGTCGATGCTGCTGTTCGAAGCGATCGCGCGCGCCGCCGACAAGGGCACGCTCAAGAAGGGTGGCGTGGCCGAGGAAATGCGCAAGACCGACCGCCAGACCCTGATCGGCCGTGTCCAGTTCAACGCCAACGGCGACAACCCGAATTTCACGCAACGCATGGGCCAGCACCAGGGCAAGGGCGTGGCGCTGGTGTGGCCGAAGGAAGCCGCCACCGCCAAGCCGGTGTACCCGGGCGTTCCCTGGTAAGCGGGAGCGATGCAGTGGGCGGGCCAGCCCCGCCTATGGAGTCAACAGGAATGGAATGCAGAAATGACTGAATTGATCATGCAGTCCTTGTATTCCGGGTTGCTGCAGGGCGGGTCCTACGCCCTGATCGCACTCGGGCTGGCGCTGGTGTTCGGCGCCATGAAGGTGATTAACCTGGCGCACGGCGAGCTGGTGCTGCTGGCCGCCTATATCGGCTATACGGTGGAGAGCAAACTGGGCGTCAATCCGCTGCTGGCGATCCCGGTGGCGGTGGTGCTGGTCACGCTGGCCTCGGCCGGCATCTACCTGCTGGTCGGGCGCATCAAGACCAACCGCGAGATCAACTCGCTGACGCTGACCTATGGCGTCGGCGTCATCATCACCAACCTGGCACTCCTGATCTGGAGCGCCGACGTGCGCGCAACCAGCTCCTCGTGGATGCAGGAAGCCTTTGTCGTGGGACCGCTGTACAGCATGCGCAGCGAAGTGCTGTTCTTCGGCGTCAGCGTGGTGCTGATCGCCGGCCTGTGGTGGTGGCTGTCGCGCAGCTGGTACGGACGCGCGGTGCGCGCCGTGTCGAGCAACCGCGACGCCGCCAAGCTGATGGGCATCAATCCCGGCTTCACCGAGCTGGTGTCGTTCATCGTGGCCGGCATCATGGCCGCCTTTGCCGGCGTGGCGCTGTTCAGCTACGGCGTGATCACCCCGGCCTTCGGCGGCGTGCTGACGGTGAAAGCCTTCATCATCACGGTACTGGCCGGGATCGGCTCGATCCCCGGCGTCCTGATCGGCGCGGTGCTGCTCGGGATCGCCGAGGCGCTGACCGTGACCCTGGCCAGTTCGGCGCTGCAGGAACTGGCCGGCATGGGCCTGTTCCTGCTGGTGTTGTTCGTGATGCCCAACGGCCTGTTCGGCGCGGCCCGGAGACGCGGATGAAACAATATAAATGGTTGATTCCCGCGCTGCTGGCGGTGTACGTGGCGGTGCCGCTGGTGTTCGGCAGCGACAATTACGTGATGAGCCTGGTGATCGCCTCGCTGGTCATCGGCGGCATCGCCCTGTCGTGGGCGCTGCTGGGCAACCTGGGCGGCATGGTCAGCTTCGGCCACTCGGCCTTCTTTGGCGTCGGCGCGTATGCGTCGGCGGTGCTGACGATGCAGCATGGGGTGCCGGTGTTCCTGGCGATCCTGCTGGCCGGCGTGGCGGCGATCGTGTCCGCGATCCTGATGCTGCCGGTGCTGCGCCTGCGCGGCCCCTACTTCGCGCTGGCGATCCTGGCCTATGCCCACATCTTCCGCATCCTCGCCACCGAATGGACCTCGGTCACCGGCGGCTCGGCCGGCATCGCCAACATCCCGCGCCTGCCGGCGATCGGCGGCTTCGACTTCGGCAGCAAGACCGGCAACTACCTGGTGATCCTCACCATCGTGCTGGTGTTCGCCGCGATCTACGACATGATCCGCCGCAGCCCGCACGGCCTGGCGCTGCGCGCGATGCACGACAGCGACGACGCCACCCGCGTGGTGGGCGTGAACAATACCCTGCTCAAGGGCCTGATGCTGCTGGTGTCGAGCTTCATGTGCGGCGTGGTCGGCGCCTTCAACGTCCACTACATCAACTTCCTGGAGCCGGACTACGCCTTCAGCACGCTGTGGGTGACGATCCCGATCGTGGCGGCGATCTTCGGCGGCTACCGCACCATCACCGGCCCGCTGGTCGGCGCCGTCGTGGTCTACCTGGTCGACCAGCTGGTCGTGAAAAGCATCATCCCGACCGGCCACCAGCTGGTGCTGGGCCTGGTGCTGGTCGCAATGATCATCGCCAGCCCGGACGGCCTGCTGGCGCTGATGCGCAAGTTCATGAGGAAAAAAGATGCTGCAGCTTGAAAACGTCACGGTGCGCTTCGGCGGCCTCACCGCGGTCAACAACGTCTCGCTGCAAGTCGGCAGCGGCGACGTGGTCGGCCTGGTGGGCGCCAACGGCGCCGGCAAGACCACCCTGTTCAACGCCATCTCCGGCCTGGCGCGCGCCGGTGGGCGCATCGTGTTCGACGGCCGCGACGTGCTGCGTTCGCCGATGTACCAGCGCGCCCGCATGGGCATCGGCCGCACCTTCCAGATCCCGCAGCCGATGCACGAGCTGACCGTGCGCCAGAACCTGACGGTGGCGCAGCGCTTCGGCACCGGCACCACCGATGCGCGCCGCATCGACGAGATCCTGGAATTCACCAACCTCACGGCCAAGGCCGGGCGCGATGCCGCCACCGGCCTGGCGCTGAGCGAACTGAAGGCGCTGGAAGTGGCCAAGGCGCTCGCCACCAACCCGAAACTGCTGCTGCTCGACGAAGTGCTGGCCGGCCTGGAAACCAACGGCAAGCGCCACTTCATGAACATGCTCAAGCAGATGCACGAAGCCTTCAAGGTCGGCATCCTGATCATCGAGCACGACATCGAGACCATCAGCAATTTGTGCCAGCGGGTCGCGGTGCTGAACTTCGGCCAGCTGATCGCCGAGGGCACCCCGGCCGAGGTCTTCAGCAACCCGGAAGTGGTGAAGAGCTATACGGGAGCCGAGCATGCTTGAGATAAAGGACGTACGCGCCGGCTATGGCGCCATCAACGTGCTGTGGGACCTGTCGCTCACCATCCAGCCGGGCAAGCTGACCACCATCATCGGCCCCAACGGCGCCGGCAAGACCACGCTGCTGCGCGCGGTGATGGGCCTCATCAAACCCTCGCAGGGCACCATCGCCCTGAACGGCGCGCCTTTGAACGGCACCCCGACCTGGAAGATGACCGACGTCTCGATGGCGATGATCCCGGAAGGCCGCATGACCTTCCGCGACATGACGGTCGAGGAAAACCTCATGATGGGCGCCTTCGCGCCGCAGCACCGGAGCAAGGCCGCCGCCAACCTGGAAAAGTCGTACCAGATGTTCCCGCGCCTGCGCGAACGCCGCAAGCAGCTGGCCGGTTCGCTGTCCGGCGGCGAAGCGCAGATGCTGGCGATGGCGCGCGGCCTGATGAGCGATCCGGAGCTGCTGATCATCGACGAACCTTCGCTCGGCCTGGCGCCGGTGATGGTCAACGAGCTGTTCGAGATCCTGGGGCGCCTCAAGCAGGACGGGCGCACCATCGTGCTGGTGGAGCAGAACACGCACCGCGCGGTCGGCGTGGCCGACCACGTGTACCTGATGCAGAGCGGGAAAGTCGTGCTGTCGCAGCCGGCGGCCCAGGTCGACCTCGACCACCTGCACAAACTGTATTTTGCCCGCTGATTTCGCGCGCTGAGGACGCATCATGGACCTGCTTGAACAATACGGCCCGCGCGAGGCCATGGAATACGACGTGGTGATCGTCGGCGGCGGCCCGGCCGGGCTGTCCACCGCGATCCGCCTGAAACAGCTGGCGGCGGAACGGGGCCGCGAGGTCTCGGTCTGCGTGCTGGAAAAAGGCGGCGAGCTCGGCGCCCACATCCTGTCGGGCGCGGTGATGGACCCGCGTGCGCTGAGCGAGCTGTTCCCGGACTGGAAGGCACGCGGCGCGCCGCTGCACACCCCGGTGACCGAGGACCGCTTCCTGTTCCTGAGCGAGACCGGCGCCCGCGCCACGCCCGCATTCATGCTGCCCAAGGCGCTGAGCAACCATGGCAACTACGTGGTGTCGCTGGCCAACGTGGTGCGCTGGCTGGGCCAGCAGGCGGAAGCGCTGGGCGTCGAGGTCTTCCCCGGTTTTCCGGCGGCCGAAGTGCTGTACAACGACGACGGTGCGGTCAAGGGCGTCGCCACCGGCAACATGGGCGTCGACCGCCAGGGCGAACCGACGGACGCGTTCCAGTTGGGTATGGAACTGCACGCCAGGTACACGCTGTTCGCGGAAGGCTCGCGCGGCCACCTCGGCAAGCAGCTGATCGCGAAGTATGCGCTCGACCAGGGCAAGGATCCGCAGACCTACGCCATCGGCATCAAGGAGCTGTGGGAAATCGATCCGGCCAAGCACAAGCCGGGCCTGGTGATGCATACGGCCGGCTGGCCGCTGGATGCTTCCACCTACGGCGGCTCCTTCCTCTACCACTTGGAAAACAACCAGGTCGCGGTCGGCTTCATCGTCGGCCTGGCCTACCAGAACCCGTATCTGTCGCCGTACGAGGAATTCCAGCGCTATAAAACGCACCCGGCGATCCGCGGCTTCTTCGAAGGCGGCAAGCGCATCTCGTACGGCGCGCGTGCGATCACCGCTGGCGGCCTGCAATCGCTGCCCAAGACCGTGTTCCCGGGCGGCGCCCTGATCGGCTGCGACGCCGGCTTCCTGAACGTCAGCCGCATCAAGGGCAGCCATGGCGCCATCAAGACCGGCATGCTGGCCGCCGACGCCGCCTTTGCCGCGCTGGGCGAAGACCGCCGGCACGACGAGCTCACAAGTTATCCGGCCGCCTTCGAACAGTCCTGGCTGCACGAGGAACTGCACGTGGCGCGCAACTTCAAGCCGTGGATGAGCAAGGGCCTGTACCTGGGTACGCTGATGACCGGGATCGACCAGATCCTGTTGCGGGGCAAGGCGCCGTGGACGCTGCGCCACAAGCATGCCGACCACGAATGCCTGCGCCCGGCGTCCGAGTTCACCCCGATCGTGTACCCGAAGCCGGACGGCAAGCTGACTTTCGACCGCCTGTCCTCGGTGTTCATCTCGAATACCAACCACGCCGAAGACCAGCCGGTGCACCTGACGCTGAAAAACGCGAGCGTACCGGTGAACGTCAACCTGGCCACCTATGCGGGACCCGAGCAGCGCTACTGCCCGGCCGGCGTGTACGAGTTCGTGAAGACGGACGCGGGCCAGGACCGGCTGCAGATCAACGCCCAGAACTGCGTGCACTGCAAGACCTGCGACATCAAGGACCCGACCCAGAACATCGTCTGGGTGACGCCGGAAGGCGGCGGCGGACCGAATTATCCGAACATGTAACCCACTACTGAAACAGACACCATCATGGCCAACAAAACCGCATTCCACTGGGACGACCCGCTGCTGCTGAACGAACAGCTGACGGACGACGAGCGCATGGTGCGCGACGCCGCCGCCGCGTACTGCCAGGACAAGCTGCAGCCGCGCGTGCTCGACGCCTTCCGCCACGAAGCCATGGACACCAGCATCTTCCGCGAGATGGGCGAGCTGGGCCTGCTCGGCCCGACCATCCCCGAACAGTACGGCGGCCCGGGCCTGAACTACGTCAGCTACGGCCTGATCGCGCGCGAAGTCGAGCGCGTCGATTCCGGCTACCGCTCGATGATGAGCGTGCAATCGTCGCTGGTGATGGTGCCCATCCACGAATTCGGCAGCGAAGCGACCAGGCAGAAATACCTGCCCAAGCTGGTCACCGGCGAGTGGATCGGCTGCTTCGGACTGACGGAACCGAACCACGGTTCCGATCCGGGTTCGATGGTCACGCGCGCGCGCAAGGTCGACGGCGGCTACGCGCTCACCGGCTCCAAGATGTGGATCACCAACTCCCCGGTGGCCGACGTGTTCGTGGTCTGGGCCAAGGACGACGAGGGCGCGATCCGTGGCTTCGTGCTCGAAAAGGGCTGGAAGGGACTGTCGGCACCGGCAATCCACGGCAAGTTCGGCCTGCGCACGTCCGTCACCGGCGAGATCGTCATGGACGAGGTGTTCTGCCCCGAAGAAAACGCCTTCCACGACGTGCGCGGCCTGAAGGGTCCGTTCACCTGCCTGAACTCGGCCCGCTACGGCATCGCCTGGGGCGCACTCGGCGCCGCCGAAGCCTGCTGGCACACCGCGCGCCAGTACGTCATCGACCGCAAGCAGTTCGGCAAGCCGCTCGCCGCGAACCAGCTGGTGCAAAAGAAGCTGGCCGACATGCAGACCGAGATCACCCTTGGCCTGCAGGGCGTGCTGCGCCTGGGCCGTATGAAGGACGAGGGTACGGCGGCCGTGGAAATCACGTCGATCATGAAGCGCAACTCCTGCGGCAAGGCGCTGGACGTGGCGCGCCTGGCGCGCGACATGCTGGGCGGGAACGGCATCTCGGACGAGTTCGGGATCATCCGCCACATGGTCAACCTGGAAGTGGTGAATACCTATGAAGGCACGCATGACATCCACGCGCTGATCCTGGGACGCGCGCAGACCGGCATCCAGGCTTTCCAGTAACCCCCCCTTCCATCGGTTCGCATCGCAGCACACGGTTCCACTTCGGAACCGTGTGCGCGGTCGCATGCCTACCCAGTCTTCCCTGTTGCTAAGCTGTTGTTTTACTGAGTGATTCCTGTTGACAGTACTTACAGGAAAAAATACAGTTTCAATAACGCGGCAATGGTTTTATCAAGCAAAACCATGCCGCATAAAACATAAAACCAGGAGACACCCATGAAACAGACTCTGATCGCGCTGGCGGTGCTTGGCGCCTGCATGTCGAACGCGTCGGCGCAATCCGCCGTCACCATCTACGGCATCATCGATGCCGGCGTCACCCGGGTCATCAACGACAGCGGCAGCAACGGCAGCCGCACCACGGTCGAAGCCGGCCAGATGCAGGTGTCGCGCTGGGGCTTCCGCGGCGAGGAAGACCTCGGCGGCGGCCTGAAGGCGCGCTTCAACCTCGAAGGCACGCTGCTGAACGACACCGGCGGTGCCGGCGTGCCGACCGGTACGCCGTCTGCTACCGCCCTGTTCGACCGCGAAGCGACGGTCGGCCTGGCGGGCAACTTCGGCGCCCTCACCTTGGGCCGCCAGAACATCCTCGGCATCAATTCGGTCGGCATGGCCGACCCGATGGGCCTGGCCTTCGCGGCGACCAGCCCCAACGTGCTGTTTGCGGCGCTGAACAGCGCCGCCGTCTACGGGGGCTACGGCGCCAACAATGGCGGCTCCGCCCTGCGCCAGAGTAACTCGATCAAGTACGTGTCCCCGTACTGGCACAACCTCGGCATCGGCCTGATGCGCGCCTTCGGCGAGCAGCCCGGCTCGACCCAGAAGAACAAGTACGAAGGCGTCTCGGCCTTCTACCACACCGGCCCGTTCGGCGCGGCCGCCGTGTATGCGCGCCTGAAGAACATCACCGCCAGCGAAGAACTCAAGTCGTGGGCCTTCGGTGCGCGCTACACCGGCACGCGCTTCTCGCTGCGCTCGACCTATGCGAGCAACGAAACCGACACCACGGGCCGCAAGATCACTGTGTTCGGCGTCGGCGTCGACGTCCCGGTGGCCTCTGCCGTCACCCTGACCGGCGCCGTCTACAACACCCGCCACACCGGCGACGCCCACGACGATTCGCAGCAGTACATCGCGATCGCCAAGTACGCTTTCAGCAAGCGCACCACCGGCTATGCCTCGATCGGGCATGCGCGTACCGATACCGTCGTCACCGCTACCCAGATCAACCTGGCGCAGGGTTTCGTGTCGGTGGGCAGCGATTCGGCGAACCGGATCACTACGGGTGTGATGCACTTCTTCTGAGCGGCGCCCGCTGCACTATGCACGTCGTCCCCGCGCAGGCGGGGACGACGCATCAGGCGCCACAGCTCATTACGGTGCCACCGCCGCCGGGCGCCCCTGCAACGCACGCCACTGCACCTTGCCGGTCGCCAACTTCGGCAGCGTCTCGCAGAACTCCACGATGCGCGGGCTTTTGTAGGCGGCCATGTTCTGGTGCGCCCAGTCGACGATATCCTGTTCGCGCACGCTGCCGCCAAAGCCATCCTTCAGCGCCACCACCGCCTTGACGGTCTCGCCGCGGCGCGGGTCGACGCAGGCCACCACGCACACTTCGCGGATCGCCGGATGGCGGTACATCAGCGCTTCGACCTCGGCCGGCCAGACCTTGTAGCCAGACGCGTTGATCATGCGCTTGAGGCGGTCGACCATGAAGAAATAGCCGTCCTCGTCGAGCCGCGCCAGGTCGCCGGTACGCAGAAAGCGCTTGCCGTCGATCTCGACGAAGGTCTCGTGGTCGGCCTGCGGATTGTTCCAGTAGCCCTGCATCACCTGCGGTCCGTGCACCACCACCTCGCCGACTTCGCCGGGCGCAAGCTCCTGCATCGTGTCGGGGTCGACCACGCGCGCGTCGACGTCGAAGATCGGGATGCCGAGGCACTGCTTCTTCGGCTGCGCACCCGGGTTGATGTGGGTCGGCGCCATGGTTTCCGACATGCCGTAGCCCTCGACGTAAGGGATGCCCAGCAGGTCCTGCAGCTTGCGCGCGATCGCGTCCGGCATGGCGGCACCGCCGCCGCTCATGCGGGTCAGGCTCGACAGATCGTACTCGCCCACGCGCGGGCTCGAGAGCAGGTCGACCACCATGGTCGAGATCAGCTGCACCGCCGTGACCCGGTAGCGGCGGATGCACTCGGCGGCCGTGTCGCGGTCCCAGCGCGCCATCAGCACCACGGTGGCGCCGGTGAAGATCGGCCCGTTCATCCCGCCCTGCATGCCGGTGACGTGGAACAGCGGCAGCACCGCCAGCGTCACCGTGTCCTGCTGCGAACCGAACCACTGCATGCCGCCGACCGCGGTGAACATCACGCTCGCATGCGTGTGCATGCAGCCCTTCGGATTGCCGGTGGTGCCCGAGGTGTAGGGCATCACGCACAGGTCGTCCGGTCCCGCCAGCAGCGGGCCGGGCACGCAGTCCTGCGCCAGCACGGCGTGCCACGCCACCACGCCGCCGGCGTCGCCCAGGTCGCGGCGCGGCGCGGTCACGAACTCGGGCACGCGCAAGTCGGTCGGGCGCTTCAGGTAATCGGCATAGGTCGCCACCACGGCGTGGCGCAGGCCCTGCCCCAGCAGCGGCGCGACCTGCGGCATCAGGTCCTGGGCCGCGAAGATGACGGCGGCGCCGGTGTCGTCCACGTAGTGGCGCAGCTCCTCGCTCAGGTTCATCGGATTGACCGGCACCACCACGGCATTCGCGCGCAGGATCGCATAGTAGGCCAGCATGAACTGGGGGCTGTTCTGCATGTACAGCAGCACCCGGTCGCCTTGCCGGACGCCGCAATGCTGCTGCAGGTAGCCGGCGATGCGCTCGGTCTCGCCCTTGAATTCGGCGTAGGTGAGCGGCGTATCGTAGAACAGCAAAAAGGGCTTGTCCGGATAGCGCGCGCTCGAGACCTCGAGGTTGTAGAACAGATTGGTCCGCGGTGCGGACAAGTGGCGCGGCAAGCCCTTGGGCCAGGCCGCGAAATGGCGCTGCGACATGCGGGTGTCTCCTAGTCGTTTTTGAATACCGCATCGAGAAACGTGGTTTCGCTGGAGACGATCCTAGCAGTGCCAAAAAAGATTGTAAACGCGAGCAAAGCGCGTCATTACGCAGGGTGGACACACCATTGACAGTGCCGGACCCTTGTTTTACTGTGCAGAACAAATATATAAAACGTAAAACAAGGAAGCCGTACCAGATGACGCATCAAGCCAACGCCGAAGCAGTCCCGCCAGGATTCGAGCCGCTGCAGCGCGGCGGTCCGTATGCCGCCGCCCTTGGGCCGCTGTACCTGCGCCGCGATGGCGAGCGGATCGTGATCGCGCTGCGGGTCGAGCAGCGCCACACCAACATGCGCGGCATCGCCCACGGCGGCATGCTGGCCAGCCTGGCCGATTGCGCGCTCGGCATCGGCCTGGCGATCGCCTGCGACGGCCGTCATTCCTTCGTCACGGTCAACCTGAGCAACGATTTCCTAGATGCCGCGCGTCCCGGCGACTGGCTCGAAGGCCATGTCGAGGTGCAGCGTATCGGACGGCGCATGGCCTTCGCCAACGGCTGGCTGCAGGTCGGCGATAAACGCATCCTGCGCAGCAGCGGCGTGTTCGCGACGATGGACCCGCTGACGCCGGAACAGCTGGCCGCAGGCTATTAAATAGAACGAGTCAGGACTCGAGGCGCTTGGCGATCTCGATCAGGCGCGGACGCACCTCGTTCAACAGGAATTCGGTCGAGACGCTGGTCGACGGCCCGCCGCAGTTGATCGCCATGATCTGGTTGCCGCCGATCGGCAGGAAGCCGACCGCGATGCCGTTGACTTCCTTCTGCCACTCGCCGAAGGCGGTGGTGCAGCCGTACTGCGCCTGGTCGCGCAGGGCCTTGTCGAAGCCCTGGCGCAGGCTCTGGTACGCCATCTCGTCGAGTTCGTGGCAGCGCTCGAAGATATCCTTGCGCTCCTGCTCCGGCGCGCGCACCAGGTAGGCGCGTCCGATCGCGGACGCCGCCAGCGGCATGCGCGACCCCACCTGCACCGACAGCGACAGCGCTGCCGTGCTGCGGCAGACTTCCACGTAAATCATCGACAGGCGATCGCGCACCGCGATCGACACCGTGGTGCCGGAAAAGTCGGCCAGCTCCTGCATCATCGGCCGCGCCAGCTGGCGGATGTCGAGACGCGCCAGCATGGCGCTGCCCAGGCCCAGGGTCGCGGTGCCGAGACCGTAGCGGCCGGTCTCGTCGTCCTGCACCAGGTAACCGAGGCGGGTCAGCGTATAAGTGAAGCGCGTGACCGTCGATTTCGGCAGGCCGCAGCGTTCGGCGATCTGCTGGTTGGTCAAGCCCTTATCGGCCGAGCGGAAGCACGACAGCACCTCGAGCCCGCGCGCCAGGGCCGTGATGAAATAGCGGTCCTCGGCGTTGCGCGACGGCTCGACGGCGTCGTCGACGCCATCGGCGGGGAGAATGCTGCTGGGCTGGTTGACTTGCATGGAATACCTGGGGCCTCGAAGTGGCGAATGCAGGACGCATTCTGGACATTCCATTTTACACGGGATTGTTTCGCCCAGAAAAACCCTCAGTCGAACTTGCTGAAGTCCGGCTTGCGCTTCTCGAAGAAGGCGGTGAACGCTTCCTTCGCTTCGGCGCCGGTCAGCATCGCGCTGAAACGCTCGTTCTCGACCGCGATCGTTTCCTTGACCAGCGCCGCGCGCGAGCGCTTCATCAGTGCCTTGGTGGTGCGGACCGATACCGGCGGCAGTTTCACCAGCTTGGCGGCCTGGCCCTGCGCAAAGGCCAGCAGTTCGGCGGCCGGCAGCACCTTGGTGACGATCCCCATCTCGAAGGCTTCCTGGGCCGGGAAGGCTTCGCCCAGCAGCAGCTTTTCGGCGGCGCGGGCATGGCCGGCGGCTTGCGCGACCAGCAGCGAGGACGCGAATTCCGGGCACAGGCCGAGCTGGGTAAAGGGCATCGAAAACCTGGCGCTGTCGGCGGCGTAGACCAGGTCGCAGTGCATCAGCAGCGTGGTGCCGATGCCGACCGCCAGGCCGCTCACTGCCGCGATGACCGGCTTGCTGCAGCCTTCGAGCGCCTGCATGAACTGGAACACCGGGCGGTCTTCGGTCATGGCGCCGACGCCGACGTTGTTGAGGAAGTCGTCGAGGTCGTTACCGGCGGTGAAGATCTCGGGCTTGCCGGTGATGAGGATGGCGCGCACCGATGGGTCCTGTTCGGCGTTGCGCAGGGCGGTGGCCAGCGTGCTGTACATGGCGCCGGTGATGGCGTTCTTGCGCTCGGGGCGGTTGAATTCGAGGGTCAATACGCCGTTGGCGGTGGTGCTGAGGATGTCCATTCAGGTCTCCGTTTTTTGGGTAATAAAAAAGGGTGGGGACGGTTTTCCGTACCCCACCCTTCTATCTGCTAAGCGATGCTTACACGCGCTCGATGATGCCCGCCGCGCCCATGCCGGCGCCGACGCACATGGTCACCATGCCGTACTTCTGGTTGTTGCGGCGCAGGCCGTGCACGACGGTGGCGGCGCGGATGGCGCCGGTGGCGCCCAGCGGGTGGCCGAGGGCGATGGCGCCGCCCAGCGGGTTCACCTTCGACTGGTCCAGGCCCAGGTCGCGGATCACGGCCAGCGCCTGCGCGGCGAAGGCTTCGTTCAGCTCGATCCAGTCCAGCTGGTCCTGGGTAATGCCGGCGGCGGCCAGCGCTGCCGGAATCGCGACCTTCGGGCCGATGCCCATGATTTCCGGCGGCACGCCGCGCACGGCGAACGAGGAGAACTTGGCCAGCGGGGTCAGGTTGTGCTCTCGCAGGAACTTTTCGCTGACGACGATCAGCGCACCGGCGCCGTCCGACATCTGCGACGAGGTCGCTGCAGTGACCGAACCCTTGGCCGCGAACACCGGCTTCAGCTTGGCCATCGACTCCATGCTGGCGTCGGCGCGCGGGCCTTCGTCGGTATCGACGGTGCGGCGCTTGACGTCGACTTCGCCGGTGGCCAGGTTCGGCGTGCGGGTGGTGATCTCGACCGGGGTGATCTCGTCCTTGAAGTGGCCGGCCTGCTGGGCGGCGATGGCGCGGCGGTGCGATTCCAGGCCGAACGCGTCCTGGTCTTCGCGCGACACCTTCCACTGGGCGGCGACCTTCTCGGCGGTCAGGCCCATGCCGTAGGCCAGGCCGACGTTCTCGTCTTCGAACACGCGCATGTTGATCGACGGGTGGTGGCCCATCATCGGCACCATCGACATCGATTCGACGCCGCCGGCGATCATGACGTCGGCTTCACCGACGCGGATGCGGTCGGCCGCCATTGCCAGGGCGGTGATGCCCGAGGCGCAGTAGCGGTTGACGGTGACGCCACCGACGGTGTTCGGCAGGCCGGCCATGACCACGGCCTGGCGTGCGATATTGAAACCCTGCTCGGCTTCCGGGAACGAGCAGCCGATCACGGCGTCGACGATCAGCGCCGGGTCCAGGTTCGGCACGGCGGCCATCGCGCCCTTGATCGCGGCGATCAGCAGGTCGTCCGGGCGGGTCTTGTTGAACATGCCGCGCGGCGCCTTGCCGATCGGGGTGCGGGTCGCTGCGACGATGTATGCGTCTTGAAGTTGTTTGCTCATGTCAGTAGTCCTGTTTTGTCCGCGACTTAGTTGCGCACCGGTTTGCCGGTCTGCATCATGCCCATGATGCGTTCCTGGGTCTTCGGATTGTTCAGCAGCGAGATGAAGGCCTTGCGCTCCATGTCCAGCAGCCACTGTTCGGAAACATAGCTGCCCTGGTCGATGTCGCCGCCGGTCACGATCTCGGCGATGGTGTCGCCCAGCTGGTAGTCGTAGGCCGAGATGAAGCCGCCGTCGCGCATGTTGACCAGCTGGCCGCGGATGGTCGCCCAGCCGTAGCGGCCGGTCACCGCGACCGGACGGCGCAGCGGTGCGCGGTAGCCGGCGTCGAACATCGCACGCGCGGTGACCTTCGCCACGTGCAGCAGCTCGTACGGGTTGAACACGATGACGTCGTCTTCCTTCAGGTAGCCCATCGCCTTGGCTTCCAGCGCCGATTTCGATACCTGTGCGGTGGCCGCGTTGGTGAAGCCGGTCTTCAGGAATTGCAGGATGTCGTTGCCCTTGGCTTCGTTCGCCGCGCGCAGCGCCGCTTCCTTCAGGCCGCCGCCGGCCGGCACCAGGCCGACGCCGACTTCGACCAGGCCGATATAGGACTCGATCGAGGCCACGCGCTTCGACGCGTGCAGCGCCATTTCGCAGCCGCCGCCCAGGGCCAGGCCGGCAACCGCCGCCACCACCGGGATGTTCGAGTACTTCATCTGCATGAAGGTGTCCTGCAGCTCGCGCACGATCGGTTCCATCGCTTTCGCGCCGCCGGTCATGAATGCCGGCAGGGCCGATTGCAGGTCGGCGCCGGCCGAGAACGCGCCGCCTTCGGCTGCGTCGGTATTCCAGATCACCAGGCCCTTGTAGCCTTTCGCGGCTTCTTCCATGCCGCGCTTGAGGCCCTTGATGACGCCGTCGCCGATCACGTGCATCTTGGTCTTCAGCGAGATCACCAGCACCTCGTCGTCCGAGTGCCACAGGCGCACCGATTCGTCTTCGAACACGGTGGTGCCGGCGGTCTTCGGATCGGCAGTGGTGCTGCCGACGACCGGTGCGCGGAACTGCTGGCGTTGATACACCGGCAGGTCGGACAGCGGCACGTAGGCATTCTTGGTCACCGAGTACGAACCCTCGGCGGTGTGCACGCCCTTCTCGGCGACCGGACCTTCGAATACCCAGGCCGGGAGCGGTGCATCGGTCAGCGCCTTGCCGGCCTCGATGTCTTCCTTGACCCACTGTGCGATCTGGGTCCAGCCGGCGGCTTGCCAGGTCTCGAACGGACCGACGCTCCAGCCGAAGCCCCAGCGCATCGCGAAGTCGACGTCGCGCGCATTGTCGGCGATGGTGTCGAGGTGGAAGGCGATGTAGTGGAAGGCGTCGCGGAAGATCGCCCACAGGAACTGGGCCTGCGGGTTCGACGATTCGCGCATCGCCTTGAATTTCTTGACCGGGTCCTTTTCTTTCAGGATGCGGCCGACGATGTCGGCGGCCTTGGCGCCGCCCGCCACGTAGTCGCCGGTGGCGAAGTCGAGGCGCTGGATATCCTTGCCGACCTTTTTATAGAAGCCGGCGCCGGTCTTCTGGCCCAGCGCGCCCTTCTCGATCAGCTTGGTCAATACTTCAGGGGTCTTGTAGACGCCGAAGAACGGATCGTCCTGCAGGGTGTCCTGCATGGTCTTGATCACGTGGCCCATGGTGTCCAGGCCGACCACGTCCGCGGTGCGGAAGGTGCCCGACTTGGCGCGGCCCAGCTTGGCGCCGGTCAGGTCGTCGACCACGTCCACCGACAGGCCGAACTTCTCGGCTTCGTGGATGGTGGCCAGCATGCCGAAGATGCCGACGCGGTTGGCGATGAAGTTCGGGGTGTCCTTGGCGCGCACCACGCCCTTGCCCAGTGTCGAGGTCAGGAAGGTTTCCAGCTGGTCCAGGATTTCCGGACGGGTCGATGCGGTCGGGATCAGCTCGACCAGGTGCATGTAGCGCGGCGGGTTGAAGAAGTGGACGCCGCAGAAGCGCGCCTTCAGTTCTTCATCGAAGCCTTCGGCCAGCTTGCCGATGGAGAGGCCCGACGTGTTCGACGCGAAAATGGCGTTGGCGCCGATGTGCGGCGCGACCTTCTTGTACAGGTCGTGCTTCCAGTCCATGCGCTCGGCGATCGCTTCGATGATCAGGTCGCAGCCGGCCAGCAGGTCGAGGTTGTCCTCGTAGTTGGCGGCTTCGATCAGGGATGCGTCTTCCTTGTTGCCGAGCGGGGCTGGCGACAGCTTCTTCAGGTTCTCGATGGCCTTGAGGACGATGCCGTTTTTATTTCCCTCTTTTGCCGGCAGGTCGAACAGCACGACCGGGACCTTGGCGTTGACGCAGTGCGCGGCAATCTGCGCGCCCATCACGCCGGCGCCCAGCACGGCGACTTTTTTGACGATGAAGTTGGACATATCGTTATCCTTTGATTGATCGTCATTCCCGCGAAGGCGGGAATCCAAGTTAGTGGCATATCGCCAAACTTGGATCCCCGCCTTCGCGGGGATGACGGTGCTTAATGCAGCTCAGTGAACGTTCGTACGAACAGTTCTGCGTGATGGTCGTGCTTAGAACAGATCCGCGTCCAGCGCCAGCAGGTTGTTCGCACCCGAACGCGCCTGGCGGATCAGCATCGCGGTTTCCGGGTACAGGCGTGCGAAGTAGAAGCGTGCGGTCGCCAGCTTCGACTCGTAGAACTTGTCGCCCGAGTCCAGCTTGGCCAGTGCGATCTTCGCCATCTGGGCGAAGAAGTAGCTGTACACCAGGTGGCCGACCACGCGCAGGTAAGGCACGGCGGCGGCGCCGACTTCGTCCGGGCTCTGGAAGGCTTTCATGCCGATTTCCATGGTCAGCTTGGTGACCTTCTCGCCGAGCTCGCCCAGCGGGGTGATGAACTCGGACAGCTGCTCGTCCAGGCCGTTCTCTTCGACGAAGGACTTGATCTTCTCGCCGAACTTGCGCAGCTTGGCGCCGTTGTCCATCAGGATCTTGCGGCCCAGGAGGTCCAGCGACTGGATCGTGTTGGTGCCTTCGTAGATCATGTTGATGCGGGCGTCGCGCACGTACTGCTCCATGCCCCACTCGCTGATGTAGCCGTGGCCGCCGTACACCTGCAGCGCTTCCGAGGTGGCGATCCAGGCGTTGTCGGTGATGAAGGCCTTGATGATCGGGGTCAGCAGCGCGACTTCGTCGGCGGCGTCCTTGCGCACGTCTTCGTCCGGGTGGTGCAGTTCGCGGTCGATCTGCAGCGCGACGTACGACGAGAAGGCGCGCGCGGCTTCGGCATAGGCTTTACCGGTGAGCAGCATACGGCGCACGTCCGGGTGCACGATGATCGGGTCGGCCGGCTTGTCCGGTGCCTTCGGGCCCGACAGGCTGCGCATCTGGATGCGGTCTTTGGCGTAGGTCAGCGCGTTCTGGTAGGCGACTTCGGTCAGGCCCAGCGACTGCATGCCGACGCCGAGGCGGGCGGCGTTCATGAACACGAACATCGCGTTCAGGCCTTTGTGCGGCTGGCCGATCAGGGTGCCGACTGCGCCGTCCAGGTTCATCTGGCAGGTGGCGTTGCCGTGGATGCCCATCTTTTCTTCGATGGCGCCGCAGAAGATCGGGTTGCGCTCGCCCGGCTGGCCGTCGGCGGTCGGCAGGAACTTCGGCACCAGGAACAGCGAGATGCCTTTCGAGCCTTCCGGCGCGTCCGGCAGGCGTGCCAGCACCAGGTGGATGATGTTGTCGGCGACGTCGTGCTCGCCGGCCGAGATGAAGATCTTGGAGCCGGTGATCTTGTAGGTGCCGTCGCCTTGCGGCTCGGCCTTCGAGCGCAGCAGGCCCAGGTCGGTGCCGCAGTGCGCTTCGGTCAGGCACATGGTGCCGGTCCACTCGCCCGACGCCAGCTTCGGCAGGTAGACCGATTTCTGCTCGTCGGTGCCGTGTTCCTTCAGGCACTCGTAGGCGCCGTGCGACAGGCCCGGGTACATCGACCAGGCCTGGTTCGAGGAGTTCAGCATCTCGTAGAACGAGTTGTTCAGCGCCACCGGCAGACCCTGGCCGCCGTATTCCGGATCGCAGGCCAGTGCCGCCCAGCCGCCTTCGACGTACTGCTTATACGCTTCCTTGAAGCCCTTCGGGGTGGTCACGGTCTTGGTGGCGGCGTCGTAGTGGCAGCCCTCGCGGTCACCGGTGTGGTTCAGCGGGAACAGCACTTCCTGGGTGAACTTCGCACCCTCTTCCAGCACCTGGTTGATGATGTCGGCATCGACGTCTTCGTAGCGGGGCATGCCCTTGTATTCTTCCGAGACGTTCAGGAACTCGTGCAGAACGA